>WBZX01003317.1_pt1 | contig 10310 bp, 10 predicted proteins | sample 5204211 | NCBI WGS metagenome assembly WBZX01 (sample SAMN12344362, study PRJNA552823) | activated sludge metagenome | biome: Activated sludge suspended growth; feature: Nitrification reactor; material: Wastewater; isolation source: activated sludge from nitrification reactor of wastewater...
CATGGCCGAGCAGCAGCTGCACGACACGCAGGTCGGCGCCGTGATTGAGCAGGTGGGTGGCGAAGGCGTGGCGCAGCACGTGCGGCGAGAGCTTGTCCGGGGCGATGCCGGCGGTCGCCGCGTAACGCTTGATCAGTTGCCAGAAGGCCTGGCGGGTCATCGCGCCGCCGCGGGCGGTGACGAACAGGGCATCGCTCTGCCGGCCCTTGAGGATGTCCGGCCGCGCCTCGTTCAGGTAGCGCCCCAGCCAGTCGATGGCGAGCTCGCCGAGCGGCACCAGGCGCTCCTTGCTGCCCTTGCCGAAAGCGCGCAGGACGCCCTCGTTGAAGCCGATTTCATGCAGTTTCAGATTGACCAGTTCGGAAACGCGCAGGCCGGTGGCGTAGAGCGTTTCGAGCATGGCGCGGTCGCGCAGGCCGAGCGCGCTGTCGAGATCGGGGGCGGCGAGCAGGTTGTCGACCTGTTTTTCCGACATCACCTTGGGCAGGCGCGCGGGTCGGGTCGGGTTGGCCAGCTTCAGCGTCGGGTCGGCGACGATACGGCCGCGCGCCAGTTGCCAGCGGTAGAAGCGGCGCAGGGTCGACAGGTAGCGCGACTGCGAACTGGCGCGCGTCTGGCGCGAGAGGTGGGCGATGAAGGCGCTCAGCGTCGTTTCGCGGAGGTCGAGCAGCGGTTCGCCGGCGTTGTCGGCCAGCCACAGCGCCAGTCGCCCGAGGTCGGAGCGATAGCTGTCGAGCGTCGCCCTGGCCAGGCCGTCTTCCAGCCACAGCGCGTCGCAGAAGGTGTCGATCTCGGCGAGATCAGCCGCGCGTGCCGGCAAATTCCCTGCCTTCATGCTGCAGCAGCCAGCGCTTGACGTCGAGCAGGAAACCGCCGCCGTGCCGGGCGAAGCCGCCCAGTCCGCCGCCGGCAGCGACGACACGGTGGCAGGGAACGACCAGCGGGAAGGGATTGGCGCCGCAGGCCTGGCCGACGGCGCGTGGGGCGTTTCTGAGATTTTTCGCCACCTGCCCGTAGGTCAACGTCACGCCGTGCGGGATGGCGGCGATTTCGCCCCAGACACGGCGCTGGAAGGCGGTGCCGGAGGGGCGTAGCGGCAGGCCGAATTGGAAGGCCGGATCGGCCAGGTAGGCGCGCAACTGGCGAGCGGCTTCGGCGGCCAGCGGATTGGCCGGCGCCTGTTCCGGGCGCGGCTCGATGAATTCGATCTCGATGATTTCCTCATCGTCGCAGCGCACGCCGAGCGCGAAGCCGGGGGCCGCGACGACGGCCTGGTAAGTCGCTTCAGCCACGGTGTTGCCCTCCTGTTGCGGTCGACTGCCGGAAAATGCCGAAAACGGGTTAGGCGCGCACGTGTCCGTCGCCGAGCACGACCCACTTCTGACTGGTCAGTCCTTCCAGCCCGACCGGGCCGCGGGCGTGGATCTTGTCGGTCGAGATGCCGATCTCGGCGCCCAGGCCGTACTCGAAACCATCGGCGAAGCGCGTCGAGGCATTGATCATGACCGACGCCGAATCGACCTCACGCAGGAAGCGCATGGCCTTCGGGTGGTTGTCGGTGACGATGGCCTCGGTGTGGTGCGACGAGTACTGGTTGATGTGGGCGATGGCCTCATCAATGCCGGCGACGACCTTGACCGAGATGATCGGCGCCAGGTATTCGGTGTAGTAGTCCTCTTCCGTGGCGGCGACAGCGTTCGCCACGATGGCGCAGGTTTCCGCGCAGCCGCGGATCTCGACGCCCTTGGCGGTCAGCATGTGGGCGATCGGCGGCAGCAGCATGGCGGCGACCGAGCGGTCGACCAGCAGCGATTCGGCGGTGTTGCAGGTGCCGTAGCGCTGGGTCTTGGCGTTCTCGACGATCTTCAGGGCCTTGTTCGGATCGGCTTCCTCTTCCAGATAGACATGGCAGTTGCCGTCCAGGTGCTGGATCATCGGCACCCGCGATTCGGCCAGCAGGCGGGCGATCAGGCCCTTGCCGCCGCGCGGCACGATGACGTCGACGAACTCGCGCATGGTGATGAGTTCGCCGACCGCGGCGCGGTCGGTGGTGGCGATGACCTGCACCGATTCGGCCGGCAGCCCGGCGGCCTGGAGGCCTTCCTGGACCAGCGCGGCGATGGCGCGGTTGGAGCGGATCGCTTCCGAGCCGCCGCGCAGGATGGCGGCGTTGCCGGACTTCAGGCAGAGCGCCGCGGCATCGGCCGTGACGTTCGGCCGCGCTTCGTAGATGATGCCGATGACGCCGAGCGGCACGCGCATCTTGCCGACCTGGATGCCGGACGGGCGGTACTTGATGTCGGTCATCTCGCCGATCGGGTCGGCCAGCGTGGCGACCTGTTCGACGCCTTCGGCCATGCTGTCCACGCCCTTTTCGGACAGGGTCAGGCGGTCGATCATCGCGGTTTCGAGGCCGGCGGCACGGGCGGCAGCCAGGTCTTCCTGGTTGGCGGCGACCAGCGCCGCTTTTTCGCGGCGGATGGCGGCGGCGATGTGCAGCAGGGCGGCGTTCTTCTCGGCGGTGGTCGCCCCGGCCAGGCGGCGCGACGCGGCACGCGCCTGGCGGCCGACCGTCTGCATGTATTCCTTGATGTCCATGATGGTTTTCGTGCGGGCAAAGGAACATTATAGCCAGACAAATTACGGGGAACTTCCGGAAGCGGGTAAACTCTTATCCGCAATGACAACATGGGTTTCCATCGGGGACGAGATGGCTGAGAAATTGATTCTGCCGGCCGAAGTTAAGGTTTGTGCAACTTGCAGTTTTTGGGATGGCGAACGCCATGTGGATACGGAAATGAAACTGGTTGTCGTGGATCACGATTGCCATGGCGTATGCATGGTCCAGGAGGCCCGGAAACCGGGGATTCACGACGTCCGCAAGGAATGCGCGTGCATTTGGGAAGACCTCGAACCGGACAACCTCGAACCGGATGACGAGGCGTCTGCCGCCTGATTATTTCTGCGCACTAAGGCTCAGCCCGAGGCGCAGGAATTCTTCCCAGATATTGCCCTGACCGACGCCCTTGGCGAGCCGGTCGATCTTTCCCGCATGTTGCAGCGCTGCTTCGAGGGTTGCGGTCGACAGCCGCTGCAAGGCCTTTTTCACCGGGTTTTGGCGCGGGCCCCAGACTTTCGCTTCCTTGAGCAACTGCTCCAATGGCCGTCCGCGGTCGAGGCCGCTGCGCAGGATCGCCAGCGCCCGGATTTCCTCGCTCATCGCCCACAGCACCAGCGGCGGCGCTTCGCCTTCGTGCATCAGGCCGTCCAGCGTCCGGCTCAGGCGGGCGACGTCGCCGGCGAGCAGGGCCTCGCGCAGGCTGTCAATGTCGTAGCGGGCGACGTTGAGCACCGCCTCGCGAATCTGCGCCAGCGACAGTGCGCCGGCCGGGTAGAGCAGGCCGAGCTTCTGGATTTCCTGATGGGCGGCGAGCAGGTTGCCTTCGACGCGCTCGGCGATGAATTTGAGGCTCTCGAGGTCGGCGCTCTGCTGCTGGCGGCGCAGGCGGCCGGCGATCCAGCCCGGCAGTTCGGCCAATGGCGGCGCGTTCAGCTTGATCGCCACCCCGGCATTGACCAGCGTCGTGAACCAGACGGCCTTTTCCTCACGCCAGTCGAGTTCCGGCAGGGTGATCAGCAGCAGGTTGTCGGGCGACAGGTTGCGGCACCAGTCCTGCAGGGCCGCGCCGCCTTCCTTGCCCGGCTTGCCGGTGGGAATGCGCAGGTCGATCAGCTTGCGGTCGCCGAACAATGACATATTGCCGCCGGCGGCCAGCAGCTGGCCCCAGTCGAACTGCGGCAGCACAGTCAGCACCTCGCGTTCGCTGTAGCCCTGCTGGCGCGCCCGGGCGCGAATGGCGTCGGCCGCCTCGATGACCAGCAGTGGTTCGTCGCCATAAACCACGTAGAGCGGACGCAACTCGCGTTCGAGATGCGCGGCGAGCTGTTCGCCCTTGAGCAGCATCAGTCGTCGTCTTCTTCGAGGTCGGGATTCTTCGGCTTGATCAGGGACAGGCGGCGCACGATCTGGTTGACCAGGTCGTTGTTCATGTCGCGCCAGAGCAGGCCTTCTTCGAGATCCTTGGCGAGAATGTTGGAGTCGCTGTAGGAGATGTCGCGCGACAGGTTGATCTCGTTCGGCGCCACCAGCTCGCGTCCCTTGGCATCGACCAGCCGGAAACGGTAGTTCAGCTGCAGGCGGAATTCGGTCACCCGGCCCTGGGCGTTGACGCTGAGGATGGTCTTGATGCGGCCGTCCTGCAATTGCTGGAACACCGCTTCGGCGTCCTTGGGACTGTCGACGATCTTTGTCTGGCCGGTGGCGCTGATGTAGCGCTGCAGCCAGATGCGCACGTCGGCGGTTTCCGGCAGGGCGATGTACAGCGTCTTGTAGGGCAGGTTGCTGTTGCTGCCGCGCAACTGGAAGCCGCAGCCGGCGATGACGGCCGCCAGAAACAGGGTGAAGACGATGCGGAACTGGCGGTGCATGGGGCTTCCTCAGGCGACGATATTGACCAGGCGGCCGGGAACGACGATGACTTTCTTCGCCGGGCGGCCTTCCATGAACTTCTGCGCTTCCGGGTTGGCCAGCGCAGCGGCTTCGATGCTCGCCTTGTCGGCTTCGGCAGCAACGCGGATGGAACCGCGCAGCTTGCCGCTGACCTGCACCATCAGCTCGATTTCATCCTGCTTGAGCGCGGCCGGGTCGGCTTTCGGGAAGGCCTGGTTGCCGGCATCCTGGCCCGGCTTCAGCTCGGCGTAAAGCGCCTGGCCGATGTGCGGCACGATGGGGAAGAGCAGCAGCGCGATGCTTTCCAGGGTTTCCTGGGCGAGCTTGCGGCCGGTGGCGTCGGAAAGATCGCACTTGTCGTAGGCGTTCAACAGTTCCATGACCGCGGCAATCGCCGTGTTGAACTGCTTGCGGCGGCCGTAATCGTCGGCCACCTTGCCCATGGTCTGGTGCAGCTTGCGGCGCAGGTCGGCCTGTGCGGTCGACAGGGAGTTTTGCTCAAATTTGGCATCGACCAGGCCGGCCTGGACATGGTCGTAAGTCGTCTTCCACAGCCGGCGCAGGAAGCGGTAGGCGCCTTCGACGCCGGCATCGGACCATTCCAGCGACTGGTCGGGCGGCGAGGCGAACATGATGAACAGCCGCGCCGTGTCGGCGCCGTACTGGTCGATCAGGGCCTGCGGATCAACGCCGTTGTTCTTCGACTTCGACATCTTCTCGGTGCCGCCGATAACCACCGGTTGGCCGTCGGTTTTTAAAGTAGCGCCGGTCGGGCGGCCGCGCTCGTCGGTGACGACGTCCACATCGGCCGGGTTGATCCATTGCTTCTTGCCGCCGTCGAGATCGCGGTAGAAAGTCGGGGCGACGACCATGCCCTGGGTCAGCAGGTTGGCAAACGGTTCGCCGAGATCGCCGATCAGGCCGACATCGCGCATCAGCTTGGTGAAGAAGCGCGAATAGAGCAGGTGAAGAATGGCGTGCTCGATGCCGCCGATGTACTGGTCGATGCCGCCCTTGCACCAGTAGGCGACGCGCTCGTCGACCATGGCCGTGGCGTTGTCCGGGCAGGCGTAGCGCAGGAAGTACCAGGACGACTCGAAGAAGGTGTCCATGGTGTCGGTTTCACGCCGGGCGTGGCCGCCGCACTTGGGACACTTGCACTCGTAGAACTCGGGCATCCTGGCCAGCGGCGAGCCGGCGCCGGTGATCTCGACGTTCTCGGGCAGGACGACCGGCAACTGGTCGTCGGGCACCGGTACGTCGCCGCAGGTCTTGCAATGAATGATTGGGATCGGACAGCCCCAGTAGCGCTGGCGGGAAATGCCCCAGTCGCGCAGGCGGAACTGCACTTTCTTGTCGCCCAGACCCTGGGCGGCGAGGTCGGCGGCGATGGCGTCGACGGCGGCTTCGTAGCCGAGGCCGTCGTATTTGCCGGAATTGACCAGCTTGCCGCGCTGCTTGTCGGCATACCACTCCGCCCAGGCTTCATGGCTGAACGCCGTTTCGCCGTCGACGGCGACGACTTGTTTGATCGGCAGGTTGTATTTCAGGGCGAAGGCGAAATCGCGCTCGTCGTGCGCGGGAACGGCCATCACGGCACCATCGCCGTAGCTCATCAGCACGTAGTTGCCGACCCAGACTTCGACCTGCTGGCCGGTCAGCGGATGGGTGACGTAGATGCCGGTCGGCATCCCCTTCTTTTCCATCGTCGCGATGTCGGCCTCGGCGACGCCGCCCTTCTTGCACTCCTCGATGAAGGCGGCGAGTTCGGGGTTGTTCGCGGCGGCCTTGGTGGCCAGCGGGTGTTCGGCAGCGACGGCGACGAAGGTGACGCCCATGATGGTGTCGGCGCGGGTGGTGAATACCCACAGCTTTTCGTCGACGTTGTCGGCGAGCGGGAAGGCGAAGCGCACGCCGGTGCTCTTGCCGATCCAGTTCTTTTGCATCAGGCGCACCTGTTCCGGCCAACCCGGCAGGTTGTCCAGTTCGCTCAACAGCTCCTCGGCGTAGGCGGTGATCTTCATGTAATACATGGGGATCTCGCGCTTCTCGATCAGTGCGCCGGAGCGCCAGCCGCGCCCGTCGATGACTTGCTCGTTGGCCAGAACGGTGTGATCGACCGGGTCCCAGTTAACCGTGCCGAGCTTCTTGTACACCAGGCCCTTTTCATAGAGGCGGGTGAACAGCCACTGTTCCCAGCGGTAATACTCGGGCGTGCAGGTGGCGAATTCGCGCTCCCAGTCGATGGCGAAGCCGAGCGACTGAAGCTGCTTTTTCATGTAGGCGATGTTTTCGTAGGTCCACCCGGCCGGCGCGACGTTGTTGGCCAGCGCGGCGTTCTCGGCCGGCATGCCGAAGGCGTCCCAGCCCATCGGCTGCATGACATTGAAGCCCTGCATCTTGTGGAAGCGTGAGAGCACGTCGCCGATCGTGTAGTTGCGCACGTGGCCCATGTGCAGCTTGCCCGATGGGTAGGGGAACATCGACAGGCAGTAGTACTTGGGCTTGGGGTTTTGACCACTGAGGTCTTCGACGGCGCGGGCGGCGCCGGTCTGGTCCCAGTGCTGCTGGGCGGCGCGTTCGATATCGGCGGGGGTGTATTTGTCCTGCATGAGCGGCAATCGGCGGAAATCTGGAAAACCGCAAATTATACGCGTGTTTGCACCCCCGCCCGGGGCGCTGCCGGGCGCTTCGTTCAGCCTTTCGGGTCCGGCACGAAGCCGCCGGGGAAGGGGTTGGGGTGACCGTAGCGCGGTGCCCCCGGAATGATGCCGCGGGCGATCAGGTTGGCGCGGCTGTCGTAGTAAATGGTGATGACTTCGTCTGGCTGCGTGCTCTGGCGGCGGAATTCGGTGGTCCCGACACGGGCCGCGATGCGTTCGCCATGGCCGGTGCCCAGCTTCGCTTCGGCGGCGGGCGCCGCTGCGGCCCTGGCGGCGGAACGGGCGGTGTTGTCGGCGGAGGCCTCCGCCTTTTCCTGGGCGCCGATCTGCGCTGGCGGTGGCGGGACATACTCGTTGAACACGGCGACGCCGATGACGCCGACGTTCTGCGGCCGCTCGGTGCGGGCGGCGTAGCTGTCGGCGATGCGGGTGAAGTAGAAGGCCGCGACTTCGTCCAGGCTCTTGCGCCAGCCGGCGATTTCCGCCGTCTGTCCGGGTGCCAGCACATAGCCCGACTGGCTGGCGTTAGCCGTTTCGCCGCTGATGGCGTTGACGCCGTCGACCGAGACGACGGTCAGCACGCGCCCGTCGCTCCGGTTGCGCAGGCTGACGGCGTAGCGGTTGCCCGGCCTACCGGCGACGTAGAGGCGGCCACGGTGGCGCCAGGTTTCGAGGGTCTGGCCGGTGGTCCGGTCGATGACCTGGACCTCGGCGAGGGGCGCGGCGCCGGCGCAGGGAATGCAGCCGGCGACGACGAGCAGGGCGGCGAGCAGCGTTTTCATGATGATCTCCATTTTTCGATTGAGGTGATCATGTAAACGCCGGCTTTGACGGAAAGGGGTTAAACGTCGGCTAACGCAAATCCTCGGGCAACTGGTAGTCGGGGTAGGCGGCGCGGAATTCGCGCAGGCGGCGTTCGGCTTCCGCGGGGTGGCCTTGCCGGCGCAGGCTGCGGATTTCCTCGATCCAGGCTTCGGGTTGTGGGGGCGGCAGCTGCGCGGCTGCCTCGCGTCTGGCTTCCAGCGCCGGGGCGGCGGCCGATTTTCCGGCGACGTTGCCGAGCCGGTCCGTACTCCCGGCATCGGCTGCCGGCGCTGGCACGCCTTGCGCGGCGCTGGCGGCGGGCTTGGCTGGCGGTGTAGAAGAAGCGCTTTCCTGCGCGCTTGTCGCGGCTTTCTGTCTGGCCGGTGCAGCCGGCGGGCGTTGCGCTTCCTCGCGTGGAGGTACGTCGGGGGTGCGCGCTTCCACGGCGTTCGAGCGTGCTGGGGTGGTCTGCTCCGTGGCGGGTGCGGCTTCCTTGTGTGTCCCGGCTGTCGGCATTTCGCCATCGGGTGGCGGATTGCGCTCCATGCTCAAGGTCAGGATGACGGCGAGCACGACGCTCGCGGCCAGCGCGAAGGGTGCCTGCAGCCGGCGCCACCAGGGGCGGGGCGTTCGTTGCGGTGCCGCCGCGTTCCGTGCGGCAGCGAGGATCGCGGCGTCGAGCGCCGGCGGCGGTTCGCCCTGGCTCGCCTGGCGGTAGAGGCCGGACAGCTTCGGGTCGCGGGGATCGTCGGGGGCGTCGTTCATAGCAGGTCCTGCAAGGCGTGGCGCAGCTTGCCGACGGCGTAGCGCAGGCGGCTCTTAACCGTTTCGCGCCCGCTCGCGGTGGCGGCGGCGATTTCTTCGAGGCTCAGCCCGCCTTCCTCGGCCAGCAGGAAGGCTTCGCGCTGCGGCGCCGGCAAGTCCGCCAGCGCCAAGGTCAGACGACTGGCGAGGTCGTTGCGGGCGAACTGGTGCGCCGGATTGGCGCTGTCGGCGGCCGGCAGTTCATCCGGGTCGATGCTGGCATCGAACAGGTCGGCGACGTTGCGCGCATGCTGCCGATAGTGGTCGATCAGGCGATGGTGGGCGATGCGGTAGAGCCAGGTCGAGAATTTCGCCAGCGGCTCGTAGTCGGCACGGGCGTTGACGACTTTCAGCCAGATGTCCTGGTAGAACTCCTCGGCCAGCCGCGCATCGCCGCACTGGTGTACCAGGTGGCGGTAGAGCCGGGTGCGGTAACGGGCGTAGAGAGCCTCGAAGGCGGCGCCATCGCCGTCGCGATAGGCGAGCATCAGGCGTTCGTCGCTGAGGTCGTCGTGCATGGGCGGCAGTGTAGCAGCCCCGCTCGATCAGGGATGGAAAGCCCTGAGCGATGCCCGTTTTGGGCATTTTTACGGGGTCGACCGCAACTGGCTGCTGGCCTTCGCGACACATCCGCCCAGGAGCGGTCGTCTGGGAAAGCGAGGGGCGCCTGGGAGGGCTGCTGACCGGGCGTCAGGCGCAAGGGCTGGCCGAACGGTGTGACAGGTGCCTGCACGCACCCGCCACACCGCCAATCGGCGTCAGCCCCGTCCGGTCATGCCGCTTTTTTTTGCGGCTGCATGTTTCCCCAGGTGTTCTGCCAGAAACGGTAGGCGTTCTGGGCGGCCATCAGGGAAAGCAGCGACATGCGGGATTGATGGCGCCACATCCAGGAGATCTGCGGGGCGGGCGTCAGGCCGTATTGCGGCGCCTGGCCAACTTCGTCCTCGACGATGCTGAGGAAGCGCTCGACGGCGAGGCCGCAGTATTCGGAACCTTCGGCCTTGCCGGTCAGGTATTCGGCTTCGGAGGCGGCGCGACGCCACAGTTTGAGGGCGAGTTCATCGCTGATGCCGGCTTTCCTGGCGATCCAGGGCAGGATTTTAGGTGCTTTCATGCTGTTACTCCTTTTATCGGTGGCGGTGGCCACCTGCTGTTTCGACTGCCTTGTGGGCAAGAAGTTTTGTGCACTGCAATATTTTTTTGGTAAGTATACTTCCAGAGGTTTCAGATCGAGTAGGTAATCCCTTCCAGGAGGGGTTCAGCGTTGCACATCCGCAACAAATTGGTCTTACCAATAACCCACGATTGCCCGCAAAGCACCGTATACCGTCATTTCCGGACCAAAGCCGATTTATGTCTGACCTCCTTGCCAATCTGAATTCCCCGCAATTACAGGCGGTTACGCTGCCGCCGGTGCATGCGCTGATCCTCGCCGGTGCCGGAAGCGGTAAGACCCGTGTCCTGACCACGCGCATCGCCTGGCTGATGTCCACCGGCCAGGTCGGGCCGCACGGCGTGCTGGCGGTGAC
>WBZX01003318.1_pt1 | contig 10309 bp, 8 predicted proteins | sample 5204211 | NCBI WGS metagenome assembly WBZX01 (sample SAMN12344362, study PRJNA552823) | activated sludge metagenome | biome: Activated sludge suspended growth; feature: Nitrification reactor; material: Wastewater; isolation source: activated sludge from nitrification reactor of wastewater treatment...
GACTGGGCCGCGCGTGCCGACTATCTGCGCCGTACCAACCCGAACATCGTGTGCGCGACGGTGCCGGACGCCAGCCACTGGGTGGCGTTCGAGGCGCCGGACGCGGTGAACCGCCTGCTCGTCGAGTTCGTCGGCCGGCACGCCGCCGGCGCAGACGGCTGACGCTGAGCTACATCCGGAACGCGCCGTAGGCGGTCGGCACGGCCGGGCAGCGCCCGGCGACGTCGAGCAGCTGCGCCAGTGCGGCGCGCGTTTGCTCGGGCTCGACGATGGCATCGCACCAGAGCTGCCGCGCCCAGTTCAGTGCGCCGGCTTCTTCCTCGGGCGCACCTGCCGCGGCCGACGCGCGTGCGCCCGGCCACATCAGCAACGCATTGGGTTTGAAGGCGCGCCCGCACAGCGCGTGGTAGGCGGCGCCGTGCGCGCGCCCGGTGATGATGCTGAACTTCGGCACGTCGGCGTTGGCCGCCGCGTTGAGCAGCTTCGCGCCGTGCTTGCCCACCGTCTGCTGGCCCGGCTGGTCGCTGGCGGCGAAGCCTGGCGAGTCCACCAGGAACACGAGCGGGATGTCGCGCTGGCCGCACAGCTCGATGAAGTGCGCACCCTTGGCGCCGGCCTGCGCGCTGAGCTCGCCGTTGCCGGCGACGATGCCGACCTCGAAGCCCTCGATGCGCGCGAAGCCGCACACCAGCGTCTCGCCGTGCAGCTGCTTGAACTCCTGGAGGCGGCTGCCGTCGACGAGGCGGGCGACGATCTCGCGGCAGTCGGCGCCGTCGACCTCGCCGGCGCGGGCCAGCCCGGCCAGTTCGGCCGGGTCATGGCGCGGCGGCTCGGCTTCGGCCCGCGTCCAGCGCAGGCGAGGCGGCTCGCCCAGGTGCTCGACGATGCGCCGCGTGATCGCGAGCGCATGCGCGTCGTCGTCGGCAAGATGGTCGGTGACGCCGCTCAGGCGGCTGTGCATCTCGGCGCCGCCCAGGGACTCCACATCGGCCACCTCGCCGGTGGCGGCGAACACGAGCTGCGGGCTGCCGAGGAACATGGCGCCCTGGTTGCGGATGATTACTACCTCGTCGCACAGCGCCGGGATGTAGGCGCCGCCGGCCGTCGACGGCCCGTGCACGAGCGCGATCTGCGCGATGCCTTCCGCCGACATCTTGACCTGGTTGTACATGATCGAACCGGCCTGTCCCTCGTCGGGAAAGATGTTCGCTAGGTCGGGCAGGAAGCCGCCGCCGGACTGGACCATCGTGATGCAGGGCAGGCGGTGCTGCCAGGCGAACAGCTGCGCCCGCGTGTGGCGCTTGGTCGTCATGCCGAACATCGTGCCGCCCTTCACCGTGGCGTCGTTGACGATCAGCATGCACCAGCGCCCGCTGACCTTGCCGACGCCGGTGATCATCGTGGCGCCGGGCGGAACGCCCTCGTACATGTCGGCGCCGGCCAGCTGGCCGATCTCGAAGAACGGCGAACCCGCATCCAGCAAGGCTGTCACGCGCTCGCGCGGCAGCATCTGGCCGCGGCTCTTGTGCAGCTTGCGCGCCTTCTCGTGGCCGCCGAGCACGGCTTCTTCGCGCCGCTTGCTGAGCGCGTCGAGCAGGCGGCGGTTGGCGTCGCGGCGAAGCGCTGCCTGCGCGTCGCTGGTGCTGATGTCCGTTCCGATGGGTGTCATGACGGCCGCCCTGCTTCTCAATCTAACAAATGTTTGGTATCTTAGCGGCAAGCCTCCGGCCTTCGCAACTCACTCCGACCATGAGCGTTCTTGCCTCCGCGATCACCGCCACTGCCGAAGAACTGGCGACCAACCGACGCGCCTACGACGCCCGCGTCGCCGATCTGCGCGCGCGCCGCGCCGCGGCGGTAGCGGCCGGTTCGCCAGCCGCGCGGCAGAAGCAGCGTGACGCCGGCCAGATGCTGGTGCGCGAGCGCATCAGCGCGCTCGTCGACCCCGGCTCGCCTTTTCTCGAACTGTGTCAGCTGGCCGGCGAGGGCTTGTACGGCGACGACCCGCCGGGCGCCGGTCTGGTGGCCGGCGTCGGCATGGTTGCCGGGCGGCCGTGCATGCTGATCGCCAGCGACCCGACGGTGAACGACGGCGCCTACAACGCCCACACGACGAAGAAGCACGTGCGCGCGCTGCGCTTCGCCACGCAGCATCGCTTGCCCTGCGTGACCCTGCTGCAGCCGGGCGCCGAGGCACCCGGCGCCAAGCCCGGCGTGTTCGCCGACGAAGGCCAGTTCGGCTCGATCCTCTACTGCCAGACGCGCATGTCGCGCGAAGGCATCGCGCAGATCGCCAGCGTGCACGGGCCGGCCGCCGACAGCGCGGCCTTCGTCGCCGCGCTGTGCGACGAGGTCGTCGTGGTGCGCGACCGCGGTGCACTGGCCTTCGGCACCGCGGCGCCGAACCCGGCGGACAGCGAGCGCGCGAACCGCCAGGACGGCGTGGCCGACCGCCTGGCCGAGAACGACGCGCATGCGATCGCGATCCTGCGCGACCTGGTCGGCCACCTCGGCGACGTGCCGAAGAAGCGGCGCGACGTGGCCGTGCCGGTGGAGCCGCTGCACGACCCGGCCGAGATCCACGGCCTGGTGAGCGCCGACCCGCGCATCCCCACCAACAACCGCGAGATCCTGCTGCGCCTCATCGACGGCAGCGACCTACACGAGTTCAAGCCCGAGCACGGCGACACGCTGATCACCGGCTTCGCCCGCATCAAGGGCTTCGACATCGGCATCCTGTGCAATCACGGCGTGCTGTTCTCGGAAAGCGCGATGAAGGCCACGCAGTTCATCGACCTGTGCTGCAAGCGCGACATCCCGCTGCTGTTCATGGCCGACATCAACGGCTTCATGGTCGGCCGCGAGGCGGAGGAGGGCGGCATCGCCAAGCACGGTGCGAAGATGATCACAGCGATGACCTGCGCCAACGTGCCCAAGTACACGCTGATCATCGGCGGCTCCTACGGCGCCGGCTACCTGGCGATGTGCGGCCGCGCGTTCAAGCCCAACGCGATGATCATGTGGCCCAACGGCCGCGCCGCCATCATGGGCCCCGAGCAGGCCGCCACCACGCTGGCGATGGTCAAGGACGACCAGCACAAGCGCGACGGCACGAGCTGGACCGACGCCGAGCGCGAGGCCTACAAGGCGCCGGTGCGCAAGACCTTCGAGGACTTCGCGAACGCCTACAACTTCGCGCGCAACACCTGGTGCGACCTGATCGTCTCGCCGACCGAAACGCGCGACACGATGGCGCTGCTGCTCGACCTCGCCGGCCGCGTGCCGGCGGTGCCGTCGCGCTTCGGCGTGTTCCGCATGTGACCCGGGAGCGATGGCCTTGTTCAGCAAGATACTGATCGCCAACCGCGGCGACCAGCCGGCGACAGCCGGCGCAGCGGCGAAGCCAAATCACCTGGCGCGCGCAGCGCGCATGGCAGGCGATCTCGCCGCGGGGCAGCCCCATGTTTAGCAAGATATTGATCGCCAACCGCGGCGAGATCGCCTGCCGCATCGCGCGCACCTGCCGGCGCCTCGGCGTGGCCGCGGCGGGCGTGCATTCCGCGGCCGACCGAGATGCGCTGCACGTGCGCGAGATCGGCGAGTCGGTCGAGATTGGCGGCGCGGCCGCGTCGGAAAGTTATCTGCGCATCGACGCGGTGATCGCCGCGGCCAAGGCCGTCGGTGCGCAGGCCATCCACCCGGGCTTCGGCTTCCTGGCCGAGAACGCCGCGTTCGCGCGCGCGGTCGAGGCGGCCGGGCTGGTCTTCATCGGCCCGACGCCCGAGGTCATCGAGCGCCTGGGCGACAAGGCCGCGGCCAAGCGCGAGGCCGACGCCGCCGGCGTGCCGATCGTGCCCGGCAGCCAGACGCCGAGCACCGACCCCGCCGAGATCGCCGACACCGTTCGCCGCATCGGTCTGCCGGTGATGCTCAAGGCCGCGGCCGGCGGCGGCGGCAAGGGCATGCGCGGCATCGAGGCTATGGACGGCCTGGCGCAGGAGATCGAATCGGCGATGCGCGAGGCGAAGAACTCGTTCGGCGACGCCGGGCTGATCGTCGAGAAGCTGATCCGCCGCGGCCGCCACATCGAGATCCAGATCGCCGGCGACGGGCAGGGCAAGGTGATCCACCTGTACGAGCGCGAGTGCACCCTGCAGCGCCGCCACCAGAAGGTGATCGAGGAGGCGCCCGCCGCCAACCTGAGCGCGGCGATCCGCGACCGCATGGCGGCCGACGCGGTGCGCCTGGGCGAGCGGCTGAAGTACCGCGGCGTCGGCACCGTGGAGTTCATCGTCGGCGAGACCGACTATCACTTTCTCGAGGTGAACCCGCGGCTGCAGGTGGAGCACCCGGTGACTGAGGCGATCACCGGGCTGGACATCGTCGAGCTGATGATGCGCATCTGCTCCGGCGAGGGTCTCGCGCTGCGCCAGGAGGACGTGCGCCTTGCAGGGCACGCGGTGGAGGCGCGCATCTGCGCCGAGGACGCGGCCGCCGGGTTCCTGCCGTCGACCGGCCGCCTGTCGCTGGTGCGCTTTCCGCGCGACGGGGTGCGCATCGAGACCGGCATTGAGTCGGGCTCGGAGGTCACGCCCTTCTACGACTCGATGCTGGCCAAGCTGATCACGCATGCGCCGACGCGCGACGAGGCGCTCGACCGCCTCGGGCGCGCGCTCGACGACACGGCGGTGTTCGGCGTCACCAGCAACATCGGCTTCCTGCGCCACCTGATCGACCTGCCCGAGACGCGCGTGGCCAGCTTCCACACGCGGCTCATCGACGAGCAGATCGGCGGCTGGGCGCTCGCCCACGCGCGCCACGACGAACGCACGCTGGCCACCGCGGCGGCGCACTGGCTGCGCGGCCGGCGCGTCGCCGACGGGCGCAGCCCCTGGTCGGCCTGGGGGCGCAGCGGCTGGCAGCTTGCCAACGGCGACGACGGGCTGGCGCCGGTGCCCAGCCTGCACGTCGAGACCGCAGACGGGGCCAGCGCCGAGATCCGCTTCGGCCCGGTGGCCGCCGACGGCGGCCTGCTCGTCGGCGTGAACGATGCGCGCGTGGCGATGAATCTCGGCGCGGTCGGCGCCGACGGGCGCTGCCTGGCGGTGGTGGACGGCCGCCGCGAGACGGTGCTCGTGCACGAGGACGGCGACACCCTGTACGTGCAGGACCGGCGCGGCACCCACGAGCTGAAGGCGATCCCCTACCTCTCGTACATCAGCGCGTCGGCGCAGGCCAGTGGCGACGTGAAGGCGCCGATGATGGGACTGATCCTCAAGGTCAGCGTCGCGCCGGGCGACCGCGTCGAGAAGGGCTCGGTCGTCGCGATCCTCGAATCGATGAAGATGGAGATGCGCATCTGCGCCGAGTGCGCGGGCACCGTGGCGACTGTGGCTTGCACGCCGGGGCAGACCGTCGAGCGCAGCGCGTTGGTGGCGACGATCACGCCGGACTGACGTTAACTGTTGGTCCGGTCGCGCTGATGTCTGGCAAATGGACCGATCAGGGGGAGCCGATCGTCTGATCGCCGGGCAGCGCTCCTACCGGGTGCCATGCGCCGCTGGCCAGAGCCACGGCCCGAGAGGTGCTTACTGCTCGAGCTTGATGCTGGCCTTGCGGATGATCTGCTGGTAGCGCGCCCGATCATCGAGCAGGAGCCTGGCGCTTGCCTCCACCGATGAGATGTAGGGCTCGAAGAACTGCTGCTCGAGCACGCTGCGCAGTTCCGGCGATGCGAGCGCGCGATTGATCTCGGCGTTGAGCCTGGCGACGATCGGCTTGGGCGTGCCGGCGGGCGCGAGCACCGCGAACCACAGGCTCAGGTCCATGTTCCGAACGCCCTGTTCGGCGAAAGTCGGCACGTCAGGGAATGCGGCGAGCCGCTGGCTGCCGGTCACCGCCAGCGCTCTTAGGCGCCCGTCCTTGACGAAGGGGGCCGACGTGACCGGCGTATCGCAGGTAAATTGAACCCGTCCGCCGATCAGGTCGGTGAGCAGGGGCGCGGTGCCCGGGTAGGCCACGTTCACCGCCTTGATGCCGGCTTCGGCCATGAACATCTCCGCGACCAGCCTCGTGACGCCGGCGCCGCCCACCGAGCCGACGTTGAGCGTGCCGGGCCGGGCCTTCGCCAGCTCGATGAAGGCGGGCAAGCTGTTTGCCGGCACCGAGGGGTTGGCGACGAGAATTGTCTCGGTCTTGACCAGCGTCGCCACAGGGGTGAAGTCGTCAAGCGGATGGTACGGCAGGCTCTGCATCAACAGACCGTTGATCAGGTGAGTGTTTGCGGCCAGGCCGATGGTGTAACCGTCGGCCGGCGAGCGCGCGAGCGCCTGCATGCCGATCACGGTATTGCCGCCCGCGCGGTTCTCGATCAGCACCGACTGCTTCAACGATTCAGCGACCTTGTCCCCGACGAGGCGCGCGACGAAACTGGTGCTGCCGCCCGGGCTGTAAGGCACGATGAAGCGAATCGGTTTCGTGAAGAGGCCGTCCGTTTGCGCGAAGACGGCAGACGCGGCGGCGCCGGCCACGCCGGCCGTCAGCCCTCGCAGAATCTCTCGTCGGGTGGTCAGGCCCATTGCGTTCTCCGGTGAATGGCCGAGGGTCGCCGCCGGCCGCGCGTCCTTCAACGCCGAAGTCGGCCCAGCAAGCTGTCGCCGATGATGTTGCGCTGAATCTGGTTCGTGCCTTCGATGATCTGCAGCACCTTGGCGTCGCGGAAATAGCGGTTGATCGGGAAATCCGACGAGATGCCCGATGCGCCGAACAGTTGCACCGCATCGGTGGCCACGCGCATCGCCGTGTCGGATGCGAAGCACTTGGCCATCGCCGCAATCGGTGCCAGCGCGATGCCGGAGGTTCCAGCATCGACGGCGGCGGCGGCGGAGTAGACGAGTTGCCGCGCCGCTTCGGTTTGGGTCGCCATGTCGGCGAGCATCCAGCGGATGCCCTGGTTCTCGCTGACTGGCCGCCCCCAGGTCACGCGGCTCTTCACGAACTCGACGCAGTGGTCGATCGCCCCCTGACACAGCCCCACGCCTCGCGCGCCGATCAGCGGCCGGCTCTTGTTGAACGCCTCCATCACGTCCTTGAATCCGCGGCCATCCGCGCCGATGCGATTGGCCTCGGGAACGAAGACGTCGTCCAGGAACAGCGGGCACGAGGGCACGCCCCTCGCGCCCATCTTGTCCTCCTTGCGCCCGACAGTGAACCCCTTGCTGCCTCGTTCGACGATGAAGAGGTTGATCGCGCCGACATCGTCGCGCTCTCCGGTCTTGGCTGCGACGAGGACGAAGTCGGCCACCGGCGAGTTGGTGCACCAGATCTTCGACCCATTGATGCGGTAGCCACCGGGGCAAGGGATCGCACGCGTACGGATGCCGGCGACATCCGAGCCGCTCTGCGGCTCGGTGGTGGAGAAGGCTCCCCGGATCTCGCCGCTTGCCAGCGGACCGAGCAACCGGCGCTTCTGCTCGTCGCTGCCGCCGGCAAGGATGGCGCCGAATGGAACCCATTGCACGACCAGCAGGTAGGCCGTGTTGTAGCAGACGCGCCCCAGTTCCTCGATCGCGATGGCGGCCGACAACATGCTGCCGGTACCGCCGTGCTCTTCGGGGAAGGGAATGGCGAACAGTCCGGCGTCGCGCAGCAACTCGAACATGTCCTGTGGATACTCTGCGGTGCGATCGATCGCATCGGCGCGCGGCGCGACCTGCTCGCGCGCCAGGCGGCGGACCATCTCCTGGATCTGGCGCTGATCCTCGGTGAGTGCGTAGCCGCTGCCCATATGCAGAGGATCCCGGGTCACGCTGGGCCAGCAGCGCGGCACTTGATCATGCGCAGCGGCGTGTAGGTGATGGCCAGCGTGCCATCCTGCTTGACGATGCGGTTGCGCGTGCGCACGAGACCGCGGCCGGGGCGGCTCTGGCTGCGGCGCGCCTCGATGACCTCGCATTCAACATGCAGCGTGTCGCCGGCAAACACCGGGTTGTGGACCTTGAACTCCATCTCGAGGAAGGCGAATCCGGTGTGCTGCATCGTGGCGTGCACCAGCAGCCCTTCGGCGAGGGTGTAGGCGAGGGCGCCCGGCGCAACCCGGCCCTTGATGTCGGACTCGGTGCGCAGGAACTCGAGGTCGGTGAACAGCACCTCCGTCATCCCAGTGCACGAGCAGAAGTTGACGATGTCGGCCTCGGTGACCGTGCGGCCGACGATGCGGAACTGCCGCCCGACGGGCAGGTCCTCAAAGTGCAGGCCGATGCCCAGCGTTTCCATGTGTCTTGCTCCGTGAATCTCCGTGAGTGAATGTGTCAGCGCGCGACCTGGTCCATCAGCGTGGAGGACAGGGCGGGGTAGCCGCAGTCCGCGGGCAGGACCGGCACGGTCTTGCCGTCGGCGCGCCGGGCCAGCGTCGGCTGGATCCGTTGCACGGTCCGCGCGCCGGCGGCGGAAAGCGCCGCCGACACGTCGGCCGACTGCGCAAGCAGCGCCAGGTTGCAAAGCGTCGGAAAGATGATCACGCGACGGCGCTGCTCGCACTCGGCCATCACCTCGGCCGGGCGCACCCAGAACGCATCGACCGCCTCGCGACCGTCGTGCACCGCGACCTGGCCGGCCGGCGCCTGCGCGATGAAGAAATGGGTGTCGAAGCGCTTGGGCGAGATCTCCGGCGTGACCCAGTGCGCGAAGGGGACCAACAGGTCCAGCGCCAGCTCGAGCTCCTCTTCGCAGACCATCTCGACGAAGGCGTCGGCCGAGGCCAGGACGCACGCATGCCAGCCTCGCCACAAGGCCGCGCCGCCCTCTGCACCGAGCAACTCGCCACGCCGGCGGGCCAGCAGCAGGGCACTTTCCTCGAAGGTCTCGCGGACGGCGGCGATGCGCAGCGAGCGGTGCAAATCGTCGAGCGCCACGTCGGCGCAGCGCTTGCGCAGCCGGTCGTCGCGGTCGGCTGCGGCTGCCTTGCCGCCCGGAAACACCGCCGCCCCACGCGCGAAATCGATCTCGTGGTGTCGCACCACCATCAGCACTTCCAGCCCGGCCGGCCCGTCGCGGACCAGGACGGCGGTGGCTGCTGCAACGGCCTGCGCCGGGCGGCCCGACTCGGCGCCCATCAGAGCCGCATCTCCTGCGCGATGATCGTGCGCTGGATCTGCGAAGTGCCGCCGCCGATGGTGGACTGCATGCCCTCGCGGAAGTAGCGCTCCATGTCGGCCTCGGGCGTGGTCCCGATGCCGCCCAGGATCTGCATGCCCTGGCGCGAGACGTTCTGCAATGTCTCGGACGCGAACAGCTTGGCCATCGCCACTTCCTTGCGGCAGGGTTGCCCTCGCGCGGCGAGTTCGGCGGCGCGGTAGGCCAGCAGACGCGCAGCGTCGGTCTGCGTCTGCATGTCGGCGAGCATGTGCCGGATGACCTGGAACTCGAAGATCGGCTTGCCGAACTGCACCCGCTGCTTGGCGTAGGCCAGCGCGTCGTCGACCGCACCCTGGGCGTTGCCGACGTAGCTGGCCGCCACTGCCACGCGCTCGAGCACGAGGTGCTCGCCGGCGATGATCTTGAAGCCCTCGCCCTCGGCACCGAGCCGGTTGGCCACCGGCACGCGCACGTTGTCGAGGAAGATCTCGGTCGTCACCACCGAGCGGCGCGCCAGCGTCTGCAGCGGACGGATCGTCAGGCCCGGCAGGTCGTTGGGCACGATCAGCACCGTGAGGCCGTCGCGCTTGACGGTCGTCTGCGCGGTGCGCACCAGCATCAGGATCACGGCGCCGCGGTTGCCCGCGCCGCTGCACCACAGCTTCTGGCCGTTGAGGACGTAGTGGTCGCCCTGCAGTTCGGCGCGCGTCTGCACGTTGGCCACGTCGGAGCCGGCGTTGGGCTCCGACATCGAGATCGGGAAGCGGATCTCGCCGCGCATGAATGGCTCGAGGAAGCGCTTCTTCTGGTCGGATGTACCGTGCAGGGACAGGTTCATCGCGGTGAAGATGCCGCCCGCGACGGCCACCGAGAAGTCCACGCCGTAGGCCGAGAGCGCCTCGCACATCAGAGCGTAGGCGAAGACATCGCCGCCGTCGCCGCCGTCGGCTTCCGGCACGAGCAGCCGGTGGTAGCCGAGCCGGGCCGCCCTTTCATAGGCGTCGTACGGGAAGGCGCGCTCCATGTCGCACTTGCGGATGTACTCGCGACCGACATCGCGGTCGACCCAGCGACGCACCGAGTCCTTCCAGGCCTGTTGTTCTTCCGTCAGGAAATTCATCGTATGCGGTGCCTGGCTGCGGGTCAGTGGACAGGTCCGCCCGCCAGCAGTCCG
>WBZX01003319.1_pt1 | contig 10307 bp, 6 predicted proteins | sample 5204211 | NCBI WGS metagenome assembly WBZX01 (sample SAMN12344362, study PRJNA552823) | activated sludge metagenome | biome: Activated sludge suspended growth; feature: Nitrification reactor; material: Wastewater; isolation source: activated sludge from nitrification reactor of wastewater treatment...
GTGCGCGTCGCCTGCCCGGTGCTCGGCACCAGCCTGGCCGGCGACAAGCTCGACAAATGGGGCTCGCTGCTGGTGCTCGCCGCCATCGCCGACGAGATGCGGCGCAGCGGCAAGCGCGGCATCAGCCTCGGCGACATCGGCGAAAGTCTGGTCAAGCTCGGACTCGACACCATCAGCGAAACCGTCGCCGGCATCCTCGCCAGCCGCCGCCGCGCCGACGAACTGCCCGGCCTGCAGGCCATGATGCCCGGCTCGGCGGTGGTGTCGCTGGTCAACGCCAGCCCCGGTCGCGGCGAACTCTACGTCGTCGCCGGCGACGCCCAGCCCCTCGAAGGCGACTGGCTGGCCGACCTGCGCTTCTGGCTCACCGACCGCTACTACGAACGCGACCACGACCTCGTCGTCGATACCCGCGCCATGCTCGACGGCCCGCTGCGCAGCACGCGCCCCGACGGCCCGCGCTGCAAGGTGCAGTTCCGCAGCGGCAGCGACGTCAACCACTTCAGCTACTTCGGCAACGCCGACAGCGCCCGGGCCATCGCCGCCGCGCTGACCCTGGCTCCGGCCGCCGACACCCTCTTCCGCGGCTATTTCGGCCGCTGGCCGCTGGCCGACGAAACCGGCGCCGCCCGCGGGCTGTTCGGGCCACGGCCGATCACCGACCCGACGCCCGACCAGGCCAAGGGGATCGTGGTGATCGTGCCCGGGCTGTGCGGCTCCGAACTCAAACTGGGCACCCGCGAGGTGTGGGCCAACCTGCTGGCCCTCGCCGGCGGCGCCTTCAACGACGACCTGCGCTACGACAACAAGAGCGTCGCCGCGGGCCAGCCCCTCGCCGACAGCTATCTCGGCCTCGCCAACGCGCTGCGCAAGCGCGGCTACATCGCCACGCTGCACGGTTACGACTGGCGCAAGCCGGTGGCCGACTCCGTCAACGGCCTCGCCAAAACACTCGGCGACGCGCTCGCCAAGGCCCAAACCATCGGCAAGCCGGTGCACGCCATCGTGCATTCGATGGGCGGCGTGCTGATCCGCGCCACGCTGGCCCACGACGAGGCGCTGTGGAAGGCCTGGAACAGCCAGCCCGGCGAGCCCCGCGTGGTGATGCTCGGCACGCCGAACCAGGGCTCCCACGCGATCACCCTGCTCGTCACCGCCCGCGACAAGTTCTTCCGCCAGCTCGCCTTCCTCGACATCTGCCACTCGCAGGAAGAACTGCTCGCCACCGCCGTCGGCTTTCCCGGCGTGATGGAGCTGCTGCCCGTCTCCGCGCAGGAAAACGGTGCGGAGATCCGTCAACCCGACACCTGGAAGCGTTTCCGCGACGCCGACAACGGCGCCCGCTGGCCGCTGCCGGCCGGCGACGTGCTCGCCCAATCCGGCGAGCTGTGGGCCAGCCTGGCGCGGCACGACCCGCTGATCGCCAGCGAGCGCCTGATCTACGTGGCCGGGCAGGCCTCGCAGACGCCGGTCAAAGCCAGCACCGAGGGCGGCCGTTTCGCGCTGCTGTGCACCGCCGAGGGCGACGGCCGGGTGCCGTGGGCCAGCGGCATCCCCGACGTCTGCAAGGCCGGCGGACGGGTTTATTACGTCGACGCGGTGCACGGCGATCTGCCCAAGGCCCGCGACGCCTACGAGGGCTACGTCGACCTGCTCGAACGCGGCCGCAGCGACAAGCTCGCCAGCAAACCACCGGTCACCCGCGGCGCAGCCGAACTGCAGGCCTACGACGACACCGACACCGGCGCGGCCCTCCATCCGACCCGCGACGATCTCCTTGCCGCCGCCACCGGCGGCACCCTGCAGGCCGTCGCCAGGGCCGCCGACGACACGCTGCGCACCCAGGTTCGCGTCTTCCACGGCGACCTGCTCTACGCCCAGTCGCCGCTGCTGATCGGCCACGTGGCCGGCGCCAACACCCTCGAATACGCCGAGAAGCTCGTGGACCAGGCCCTCGGCGGACGCCTCCAGAACCGTCTCGACGCCGGCCTGCATGCCGGCGCGCTGGGCACCTACACGCTCTACCGCCGGCAGGGGAACGACAATCGCAGCAACGGCGCCATCGTCGTCGGCATGGGGCGCATCGGCGAGCTTTCGTCGGGCCAGCTCACGCTGGCCATCTCCCGCGCCGTGGCGGCCTACGCCCTCGACGAGATCGAGCGTTACCGCGAACGGGAAGGCAGCCTGCCCGGCGAGGCGCTGGCGCTCGGCATCAGCACGCTGCTGATCGGGGCTGGCATCGGCGAACTGAGCCTGCAGGATTCCGTCGCCGCGATCCTGCGCGGCCACCGCGACGCCCGCGGCCGCCTGCACAACGCCCGCGTCGAGCACCTCGTCCGCCTCGACCGGCTGGACTTCATCGAGATCATGGAAGACCGGGCCATCCTGGCCCAGCGCTCCGCCCAGGACGCCATCGAACTCGACTCCAGCCTGGGCCGCCATTTCGACGTGGCCGAGGCCCTGCTGCCGCTCGGCGGCGGTCGCCGGCGTGCCTATGCCGCTGCCGAAGAAGGGCTCTGGCAACGCATCGCGATCAGTGTCGTCGGCGATAGCACGGGCGCCGACCCGCGCCTCATCTTCAACGCCTACGGCAACCTGGCGCGCAGCGAGCAGATGGTCAACACCGTGCCGCTGAAGGACATCGAGCGCTTCACCCAAAGCCTGATCAGCACCGAGCAGGATCAGGAGCAGGTCGGCCGCAGCCTGTTCGAACTGCTGGTGCCGAACTGGCTGAAGGATCAGGCGCCCGACCGCCGCCGCGCCCAGTTGATCGTCGATGAGAACGCCGCCGCCTTCCCGTGGGAACTCCTGCGCGACCGCAGCAGCGAATACGACAGCGACGGCGACAAGCCGCTGTCGGTGCGCAGCGGCCTGGTGCGCCAGCTGGCCACCGGCACCTTCCGCCCCAACGTGCAGCGCCCGACCAAAAATACCGCACTGATCGTCGGCGACCCGCTGCTCGGCGAATGGGCCAGCCTCTACCGCCCCCTCGACGGCGCCGCGCGGGAAGCCGAAGCCGTCTGCCAGCGCCTCGCCGGCGCGCAGTTCACCCCCACGCTGGAGGTACGCAAGAACGGCCCGCAGGTTCTCGTCGATCTGTTCCGCGACGAATGGCGCATCCTGCACCTTTCGGGCCATGGCGTTTACCGCGAAGACCTGCCGGCCGCCGGCAACAGCAAGGCCCGCGCCGGCGCCACCGGCATGCTGATCGGCGAAGGCGACCTGCTGACCACCGCGCACATCGCGCAGATGCGGATCGTGCCCGACTTCGTCTTCGTCAACTGCTGCAGCCTCGGCCGCATCGAGGGCGACAACGGCGCCGACACCCGACCCGGCGACCCCCGGCTCGCCGCCAACCTGGCAACCGAACTGATCCAGATCGGCGTCCGCGGCGTCATCGCCGCCGGCTGGCAAGTCATCGACGAGGCCGCCCTGCTATTCGCCGACACCTTCTACGCCTGCTTCCTGGCCGGCGAGAGCTTCGGCGAAGCGGTGCTCGCCGCCCGCCGCGCCACCTTCGACCAGTTCGGCCAGAGCAACACCTGGGGCGCCTACCAGTGCTACGGCGACCCCGGCTTCGTGCTGCCCCGCGCCAACCGGCCGAACGCCGACAATGACGAGAAACCCGTCGAATACCGTTTCGTCGCCGCCGCCGAAGTCCTCAACGAGCTCGAACGGCTGACCCTCCACGCCAAGGTCACCCGCAGCCTCGGCGGCGCCGGACCGGCTTCGCCGGCCCGCCACGCCGAGCCCCTGTTCGCCCTGTGCGAACGGCGCGGCTGGTCGGCGCAGGGCGCCGTACTCGAAGGCTTCGGCAAGCTGTGGGGCGAATACAGCCAGCACGACAAGGCCATCGACTTCTACCGCCGCGCCCTTGCCGCACCCGACGGCGGCGCCACCCGGAAGGCCGAAGAGCAGCTCGCCAACATGCTGACCCGCCACGCCCAGGTGCTCGCCGACGGCCAGCAGTTCGACGCCGCCCTCGGCGCGCTCGACGAAGCCGAGAGGGTGCTGGCCCTGACGCCGGGCCGCCAGTTCGCCACCGACGAGCGGATCAACCTGCAGGGCGCCATCAACAAGCGGCGCCTCGCCTGTCTGGTCCGTGCCCAGCCCACGCTCGACGATCTGCGCAAGGCGCTCAAGGCCGTCCACGACACCTACGCCGAAGCCGAACGGGCAGCCGTCGCGGCCGGCGGACGGCGCTATTACGCCGGCAACAACGCCGACCAGATCGCCGCCCTGCGCCTGCTCGCCGGCGATCTCGGCGCCGACGACAAGCAGGCCACCGCCGACAGCCTGCAAGCCATCGACACCGAACTCGGCGCCGGCTTCACGCCGACAAACTTCTGGGAGCGCGTCTCGCGCTCCGACCTGGCGCTCGCCCACTGGCTGTTCGACGTGGCCTCGGGCCAGGCCGACGGCACCACGCTCAACGGTTTGTGCGACGGCTACAAGAACATTCTCGACCTGCACGCCACACCGCGCGAAAGGGAATCCGTGCTGACCACGATCAGCACCCTCAACGCCGCCGCCAGCTGCATGACCGACTTCGCAGCGACGAAGAGCAAGAGTCACCGGAGTCGCACCACGCTGGTGAGAGACGGCCTGCGCACGCTGCTCGACACGATCCGCGCCTGACATGCCGTCCCGCCGGCCCGGAGCGCCCCGTGCGGCACGCCGGGCCGGCCGCGGCATCGCGGTATAATCGCCGGCCATTCCGTCTTCGCCCTCGCCGCATCCCGCCATGTCCGCAGCCGTCCAGCAAATCGCCCGCCGCCGCACCTTCGCGATCATCTCCCACCCCGACGCGGGCAAGACCACGCTCACCGAAAAGCTGCTGTGGTTCGGCGGCGCGATCCAGGTCGCCGGCGAAATCCGTGCCCGCAAGGCGGCCCGCCACGCCACCTCCGACTGGATGGAACTGGAAAAGCAGCGCGGCATCTCGGTCACCTCGTCGGTGATGCAGTTTCCCTACCGCGACTGCGTGATCAACCTGCTCGACACCCCGGGCCACGAGGATTTCTCCGAAGACACCTACCGCACCCTCACCGCCGTCGACTCCGCGGTGATGGTCATCGACTCGGTCAATGGCGTCGAAGCGCAGACCATCAAGCTGCTCAACGTGTGCCGCCTGCGCGACACGCCCATCGTCACCTTCATCAACAAGCTCGACCGCGAAGGCCGCGAACCCATCGACCTGCTCGACGAAATCGAATCCGTGCTGGGCATGCAGTGCGCCCCGATGACCTGGCCGATCGGCATGGGCAAGCGTTTCCGCGGCGTCTATCACCTCTACAACGACACCATCCAGTTCTTCGATCCGCAGGCCGACAAGGGCACCTCCGAGATCATCCAGGGCATCGACAACCCGCGCCTCGACGAAGTCATCGGCGACCAGGCCGAGGAGCTGCGGATGGACGTCGAACTCGTCCGCGGCGCCTCACACAGCTTCAACCGCGAGGCCTACCTCGAAGGCAAGCAGTGCCCGGTGTTCTTCGGCTCGGCGGTGAACAACTTCGGCGTGCAGAGCCTGCTCGACGCCGTCGTCGATCTCTCCCCCGGCCCGCTGGCCCGCCCGGCCAAGAGCCGCATGGTCGAACCGATCGAGCCCAAGTTCTCCGGCTTCGTGTTCAAGATCCAGGCCAACATGGACCCGAAGCACCGCGACCGCATCGCCTTCATCCGCGTCTGCGCCGGCCGTTTCGAGCGTGGCGGCAAGCTCAAGCAGGTGAGTACCGGCAAGAGCCTCGCCATCAACAACGCCATCACCTTCATGGCGCAGGATCGCAACACCACCGACGAAGCCTGGGCCGGCGACATCATCGGCATCCCCAACCACGGCACCATCCACCTCGGCGACACCTTCACCGAAGGCGAAGACCTGCAATTCACCGGCATCCCGAGCTTCGCCCCCGAATACTTCCGCCGCGCCCAGATCAAGAATCCGCTCAAGATGAAGCAGCTGCAAAAGGGCCTCGAGCAGCTCGCCCAGGAAGGCGCCACCCAGCTCTTCCGCCCCACCACCACCAACGAACTCATCCTCGGCGCGGTCGGCACGCTGCAGTTCGACGTCGTCGCCCACCGGCTCGAATTCGAATACGGCGTGGACGTGATGTTCGAATCCTGCAGCTACGCCACCGCCCGCTGGCTGCGCGGCTCCGACACCGATCTCAAGGCCCTCGCCGACAAATCCCCGGCCAACATGGCCCTCGACGGCAACGGCGACTACGTTTACCTGGCGCCCAACCGGGTGAACCTGCAAATGGCCCAGGAACGCTTCCCGGACATCAAGTTTCTGGAAACGCGCGAGATCTACTGAACGGCCGTATCTCGCCACCACTCCCGTAGGGTCGAATTCATTCGACCCCTACGCGCAAAAAACCTGACAAGCCTCCGGTCAACGTCCGCGGGCGAATGAATTCGCCCCCACGTCGCCGTCGCCCCTGCCGCCAATCCACCGCGAATGCCGCTTGTCATGCAAACGGAGGCGGCGTTTAATCCGTCCCACGGCGGCCGGTTCCGTCTTCGCGCTGTGCTGCTCGGCCCGGACATGCTCGCGAAGCAGATCGGGCCGCAGGACGCTCCGCCAAACCGCAGCACGCCACCGAATTCAATTCGTCAGCAGGCAGGAGGCTTCGTGACCATCATCGAAAAGAGCGTCGAATGCACGGGCTGCGGGGGTACGGGCGTGACGTGCCCGTCCCGCCATGGGCGTGGCGAAGTGGAAAAACAGCTTTCCCGGCCTTGCAAGGGTGCGCTTTGAGCCCGCTTGCCAACACGGCGGCTACGACGGCGTCCCACCATAGCCGCTCCGAATACGAAGGCCGGATGCACCGGGTGCTCGCCTACATCGACGAACATCTGGATGAGCAGCTAGATCTTGCCACGCTGGCTGAAGTCGCACACTTTTCCTCGTTTCACTTTCACCGCCTCTTTTCCGCATGGATGGGTGAAACGTTCGGCGACTATCTGCGCCGTCGGCGGGTCGAGGTGGCGGCGATGCGGCTTGCGGCGCAGCCCCGCACGAAAATCCTGAATATCGCCTTGTCGGTGGGGTTTGGCTCGGCGGAAGCCTTTACGCGCGCATTCAAACTCCGCTTTGGATGCTCGCCCACGGCATGGCGCGAACGGCAGACATCGCAACGCCACGCAAAAAGCAATTCCGGTCAGGCGAACAGCAAGCACGGTCAGGTTTTGCCTACCCCGTTCGCCGAACATGAAACCTCCCGAAAGCAGTACAAGGAGATCGTCATGCAAGTCACGCTCATCGACCGCCAGCCGGCGACCGTCGCCTATTTTCGCCACCTTGGTCCTTATGGCGAACCCATCGCGCGGTTCTGGCAGGAAACCTATGTGCCGTGGGCAATCATGAACAAACTTGGCGCAGATCACGCGCGCTACGGAATCAGCCACGACGACCCCGGCATTACCGCGCCGGAGCAATGCAGATACGACGCTTGCGCCGAAGTGCCGCCCGACTTCGTGGCGACCGGCGGCGCACTCAAGGCAACCATTCCGGGTGGCAAATACGCGGTGCACCGCTTCAAGGGCACTGTCGAACAAATAGGCGAGGCCTGGGCGGCGCTGCTTCGGGACTGGTTGCCTTCAAGTGGATTGCAACTTGACGGGCGCCCATGCTTCGAGTACTACCCAAAGGGTGCAGCCTGTGACGGCAGGACAGGCGAATTTGAATGCGAGATATGCATTCCCGTGATTCCGCTTTGAACGGAATGCGGCAAACAACCTCACCTCACAGGGTGCTCGAGAGGGATGCGCCAATAGCGGCACGTCCCTCAAATTTACGTTGTGTCCATCATTAACCATGCCCGGGAGAGAAGTCATGAATCTGAAACGTGTACTTTCCGCAATCACCGTTGCCTGTCTGGTCACGCTTGCATCTCATGCGATGGCAGCCGATCTCCGTGGCGCAATGGAGGCCGACAACGCGCGCTGGCTGGCCGCATTCAATACGCCCGATCCCGCGGCTTTCCCGGCGATGTACACGAAAGACGCCGTCTTGCTTCCGCCGGGCGTACAGCCCATTACCGGTGGTCCCGAAGCGATCAAACAGTTCTGGGAAAGCCGGATCAAGGCGGGTATCAAGAACCATACCTTTGAAATCGTCAGCGTTCGCGAAGATGGCAAGTACGCTTATCAAGTGGCGAAATGGACCGTCGTGCTGGTCAAGGACACCGGCGAACAGACACCGTTTTCAGGCAACACCGTTCGCATCTTCGAACGCCAGGATGACGGCACCTGGCTGACCAAGGTGCACATGTTCAATCGCCATCAATAAGATGATGCGCCTGCGGTTTTGACGCCGTCGCATTGACTTCCGGATGCTCTTTCGCATCGCCCAACGCCTTATTCCAGCGAACTATCTTTGACGCCCGCTGAAATAAGGCGTTGGGCTTGACTATGAACCCCTCTCCTGATCTGTGCATACGGACGAGAAAGCAATGATCCCAAAGTCCTCTCTAACGCAACTCGCAGTTCCACTTCTGTCGATCATCCTTTCGGCCTGCGCAACTACCGGTGAAGGACTCCACAAGGACGCGCAAGGCGCTGGTTTTGTGACGATCAACAAAACCTTTCATAGAGAAGGACTAAACACATGGACCTCCTTCACCCTCCACTCAGTTAATGGAAAACGTGTTCCACCGAATTTATTCACTGCCCCGGACAATACAAAGGTGGCGCCCGGCAAATCGAAAATTTTGGCCCTTGCGACCTTCAACGATGGCGGTGGCCCCTATGAGGCAGAAGTACCTATGGAGGTCGAATTACTGCCAGATGCAACCTATGAAATCGACGGAAGGGTTTCTGGCATGGCAGTGGAGGCATGGCTGACCCTGGCATCCACAAAGGGGAAGGCCAGCAAATCGTTTTTTGCCAGTGGAGTAACCTCCCTTAAAGGTCCCACTATGATCCGCTATCAACTCAAGTAAGGGGCAATATCTGATATGAATGGCACTCCAAGGATCTGGCTCATCCGGACGTTCAATCTCGCTCCTTTCAGTCGTTGAACGGTGCGCGACAAAACCGGGCACCGTCGGTTACTTCTACGTTAGACATTACAAGAACCCCCACCATGCTGCTACGCCTCGTCACCCTGCTGGTATTCGCCCTCCTCTCCGGCTGCGCCGCGTTGCCTGAAGCACAGACCCGGCTGGTCGGTGCCCGACAGCTCGAGTTCGTTGCACATTCGCGTTCGGGGCCGGTGATTGTATTTGAAAACGGGCTGGGTGGAAGAATGGAGTGGTGGAGCAAGGTCGTGCCGGCCATCGCGAACGACACTGCGTACTTCGCCTACAACCGTCCCGGCTATGGAAAGAGTGCCGCCTCTGAAACCCGCCGCGACGGCGCACACATCGTCGACGAGCTTCGCGCCGCGCTGCTCGACCAGGGCATGCAGCCGCCCTACGTGCTGGTTGGCCATTCGCTCGGCGGTCTCTATATGCAGCTGTTTGCGCGGAAGTATCCGCAGGAAGTGGCCGCATTGATCCTCGTCGATTCGACGCATCCGAAACAGCTTGAGGGTACGGGCGCGATGGAAAAACAATCGCTGTGGACTCGCGGCGTCATCGGGGTGCTGGTAACGGGCACCGCGAAAGAAGAGCTCGATTTGCTTCCACAGACCGGCGAACAAGTACTCGGCCTCCCGACAACAGCGGGCATTCCCGTCTTCGTGCTCAGCGCATCCGAGCCGATGAAGGAAACGTCCGACCGCGCACGCTTCGCCAATGAAAAGCGGGTAGAGATTGCCGGCATGTACCCGGGGTCGAAACAGATATGGGTTGAAAGCGGTCACGCAATCCCGCTTGAAAAACCGGAGGCCGTAATCGGCGCAATACGATCTGCGTTGGGTGAGGTTCGGGGGGCGCGCTGATCCCTCGCCAGGGACTTCCCCGTCAAGCATCAATGCTCACCGACCGGCCGCAGGCCGGTTTTTCTTTCGTGCCCGCGCTATTCCGGACATCCCTGGCAAGAACGGCAAGTACCTCCGCAACGGCTAAAACCGGGTCAATACAAAACTGTCCTTTGATCCGGTGTGTCTGGTCGGAACGACAGCCCTGAGCGTTCGGTGCGCAAGGCGGCCTGAAACTTACGGCAGTTTTTGTAAAAAACTGGCTGAATCAGACAATACACATCCCCCCTCGACTTTTACCCTTCTCTTCCGAATTTTCATAAAAACACGGAGGAGATGACCTGCTCCGGACTTTTCGGACCAGCTGAAACTTGAGAGGATGGCTTCCAGGAAGAAGAGGAAGTCATGCGCAAGAGCCGTTTTACAGAAGAACAGATGG
>WBZX01003320.1_pt1 | contig 10303 bp, 14 predicted proteins | sample 5204211 | NCBI WGS metagenome assembly WBZX01 (sample SAMN12344362, study PRJNA552823) | activated sludge metagenome | biome: Activated sludge suspended growth; feature: Nitrification reactor; material: Wastewater; isolation source: activated sludge from nitrification reactor of wastewater...
GCAGAAACGGAAAAAGGCTTTCATCGCTGAAAGCCTTTTTCTTTATAACTGGTGCCCCGGGCCAGACTCGAACTGGCACACCTTTCGGCGGCGGATTTTGAATCCGCGAAATATGGTGTTTATCGGTGTTGATGCGCATTTCCCGAAAAGTTCTATTCCAATTAAATCAGTCAGTTGATGGTGTAGCCAATAATCCGCTTGTTGAAAGGTGTTGATTAATGTTCTATGATTTGGCTACATGGTGGCTACATGGTGGCTACATGGAACCAAAGGGGCTGAATTATGGAACGAGTCAGACTGACCCTAGAGCGAATTTCGGCACTCACTTGCCCGGCTGAAAAACAGCAGGCGTTCTTGTGGGATTCCGAGGCTATTGGTCTGGCCGTTCGGGTAACTTCCTCGGGGGCGAAGTCCTTCATTTTCGAGAGCAAGCTAAACCGCCGAACCATCCGCATCACATTGGGCGATGTTCGGGCATGGGTGCTTAATTCTGTCTGGAGTGGCAAGGGCGAAGCGAGGCGAGAGATTCAGCGAGGCGCAAGGGAAGAAGCCAGCCGCCTGAAAACCATAATTGACCAAGGCAAAGACCCTCGCCAATTGGCCGCGGATGAAATTGCTGCAGAGCAAGCCAAGCGCGACGAACAAGCCGCCGCAGTACTAGCAGAAGCCCAGGCCGTGAATCGTGGCCAAATCACCGTGGGCGAAGTGTGGGAGGCGTACATTGCCGCCAGGCGTAGCAAGTGGAGCGAACGCCATCTGCTTGACCATCAAAAGTTAACCTTACCGGAGCGCACCAAAGGCCAAGGCGAGAAGGCGAAAACCCTAAAAGCTGGCGTTCTCTATGCATTGGTTCTGTTGCCACTGTCCGAACTGACAGCAGAGCGCCTTACCGAATGGCTCAACGTCGAGTCAAAAGCGCGGGGCACCCAGGCTGCATTGGCGTTTCGTTTGCTGCGGGCCTTCCTGAATTGGTGCAACGAATCCCCCGAGTATTGCGGTATTGCATCTGCCAACGCATGCGCCAGCAAGTCGGTCCGGGAAAGCGTACCGAAGGCCAGCGCAAAGAATGATGCTTTGCAGCGTGAGCAGTTGCGCTTGTGGTTTGAGGGAGTGGGTAGGTTGTCGAATGAGAAGGCAGCTATCTACTTGCAAGGCATGCTGATAACTGGCGCACGCCCTAATGAACTGGCCGGCATTCGTTGGGATGCCGTCGATTTTCAGTGGGGCAGCCTGAAAATCCATGACAAGGTGGAAGGCGAGCGCACCATTCCGCTAACGCCCTACTTTGCCAGCCTGTTGCGCAGGCTCAAGGCCAAGAACGAAGCGGCACCGACCAAATACCGGATTCTGCACGGGCGAAAAATAGAAAACGACCTGGACGGCTGGAAGCCTTCGGCGTTTGTCTTCGGCAGTGACCGCTCAGTTTCGGGGCAAATTGAAAACGCCGGCATCATTCATCGGCAGATGCTGGCGAGCGTTGGCATTCCGAATGTAACGCTGCACGGCCTGCGCCGTAGCTTTGGCAGCCTGTCCGAGTGGTGCGAATGCCCCGTAGGCGTTGTTGCTCAGATTCAGGGGCACAAGCCGAGTGCCACCGCTGAGAAGCATTACCGGGTGCGCCCCCTCGATTTGCTGCGGATGTGGCACACCAGAATCGAAGCGTGGCTACTGGAACAGGGTGGAATCGAGCAGCCAAGCGAAGAAATAAAGCCGGGATTGCGGGCAATCAACGCTTGATAGTTATACAATATTTTATATAATAAGACCATGAAACCAGTTGAATTCTGCGGTGACTCGATAGACGCATTGAGAGCCTTTCCCGAAGGAGCCAAGCGTGAAGCCGGTTACCAGATAGACAAGGTTCAGCACGGCGAAGAACCAGACGACTGGAAGCCAATGGCAACCATCGGGGGCGGGGTAAAGGAAATCCGCATCTGGGACGAGGCCGGGACGTTTCGGGTTATCTATCTGGCCAAGCTGGCAGATGCCGTCTATGTGCTGCATTGCTTCCAGAAGAAGACACAGCAGACAAGCGAGCGCGATATTCGACTGGCACGAAAACGGTTCAAGGAATTAACGGAGGCACAGAAATGAGCGAGAAGCGATTTAACAGCGTTTGGGATGCAATTGAGGACACACCGCAACAGGCGGCGAGTATGCGAGTCCGCTCTGAACTGATGATGGCCTTGCAGAAATGGCTCAAGGCCGAAGGGGTGACCCAAGCGACTGCGGCCGGTTTGTTCGGCGTGACTCAACCGCGTGTATCTGACCTGATGCGGGGGCGAATCAATTTGTTCTCACTCGACACCCTGATTGATATGGCTGCTACAGCAGGGCTTGCCCCATCGGTGACCATCAAGAAGCCAAAAACCAAGAAGGCTGCGCACCAAGAGGCACTGGCCGCCTGACCGATTACGCCGCCCCCTAGTCCGGCCAGACGAACAGCGGACACCTTCGCCGCTTGGGGGCGGCACCTTCTTGAAGGTTGCGCGGAAGGTGTGCAAATGAAACTGTTTTACTCGATTGATGAGCTAGCTTCGATTATCGGTGAAGCGAAATACGATACTGCTAATGCATTGAAAGCTGCGGGTGTTTTGATGACGTATCAAGGCGAGCCCGCTGATTTGAGCGGATGGACTGGTGGTATCTCGTGTCGTGGGAATAGTGTTTATATTTTTCAGGGATATTTCGACGACCCTAGCCCAAGCGCAGTATTGGTCCTGGCGGACTCGTTGCCTGTGTCTTGGATAAGAAAAATTGAGTTGAGCGAAGCAGAATCTGGCGGATTGATTTCAGAGGATGAGTCAGGAGAACCAGAGAGTGCAGGGCTGACCGAAGAGGCCGCCTACTGTGCCGACCAGGACGCTACCCTCTCCGCTCTGTTTGACGCGGTAAAGGTCGCCCAACTTGAAGCAATGTTTACTGATAGTGGGCGGTGGGTAAAATATGCTGAGCGGGCCGAGCGCAACGGGCTGAAAAAAGCCGCAAAGGATGGACGTGCCAAATTCAATCCTTACCGTGCTGCCAGCTGGTGGCTTTCCACCGTTGGTCCAGACGGATGGACTTGGGACAAGTGCCTGCGGAAACTAGCCAACAACCTTCCCGACCGTTCGCTTGATTCAAAGTGTCTCCTGACCGGGGAATACGAATAACCCGCCTTTTTTCCGCCATGACTTGAGGCATCCAAGGCCAGTACGCGCCGGAATGTCGCGCATATTCCGCCAGTATTTCGCCTGAATTTCGCCATGCAATACCGCCAAATATCTTGGTTCCATGATTTTTCATGGAGATACCGAGATGAAAGCAGCCCCGACAGCCAACGTACAGCACGCCGAGAACGCCCCGCCCCTGACAACCGAGGCACTGGCCATCCGCCTTGGCATTCGCCCTCAAACGCTTCGCGCTGCGCTTTGCCGAAACGGACACTACTACGGCCTGCGCCCAGTCAAATGCCCGAACCGCTTCCTGCTATGGCCTGCTGATGCGGTAGCCCGCCTGACCGCTGGCGAGGTGGCGAAATGAACGCCGCCGCTAACCACGAAGGCATCGGCGGAGAACTTGCCAGCGAAGCCCTTGATGCCATCCTGAACGCCCCCGACCAAGCATTTGCTTGCCGCGTTCTTCTGGGGCTGCTAAATAGTATTTCCGGCTGTGGCGAAATTGAAAAAGCCGCACGCCGGGGCTCTGCCGTCGTTCTGGTCAATGTTATCGAGCGTGGCCTTGCTGCCATCCGCGCAGACGGGATGCAGTCATGAAAACGCCCATCCCCCAAAAAGAAGAGACAGGCGCCCGGAGCTGCGCATTCTACATCGACAACCCACGTGAGCGCCGCCTTCTCGCCGTACTGCTCCAGCGTGGCGAAACCAGCCGTCACGACCTGGATGGTCTGATCGGCGCCGAGAACTCTCCCGATGTCGTCATGCGCATGCGCCGGAAGTTCGGCCTCGACCTCGACATGGAAAAGCGCAAGTTCGCAGACCGTGACGGCCAGACAGTCCGCATTGGCTTCTATTCCCTGAGCGCTGCAGACCGCCCGAAGGCAATTGCCGCACTGAATTGCCGGGGGTGATACGTGGCCGTCCTCTATCGAACCATCTGCCGCGATTTTTTTAGCGATGCAGACGTGGTTGAACTTACCCACGTTGCCCGATTGCTTTACCTGGCAACGTGGCTTGAGGCTGACCGTGAAGGCCGCTTGCCTTGGGATCTGCGCACACTGTCTGTTCGCTACTTTCCGCGTGACGGAATTGACCTCAAGGATGTTGCCGACGAGCTGATCAAGCTTGGGTTGGTCATTCCTTATCTCGCTGACGAGCGCTCTCTGGCGTGGTTGCCTAAGTTCAAACAGTTTCAAGCCTTCAACAATCGCGAGGCGCCGAGCAAGCTACCGCAACCACCTGCCCGGCTCGTGTCGCGTGGCGACCCGTCAGCACGCGTGACCACACGCGGCGACGCGAGCGGAACGCGTGACCACGCGCACAATGAAATGGAATGTAATATAAGTCGCGCTGCGACGTGTGCCCCTTTCCCTAGCCAAGTGGGAGATGCTCTTTCCAATAAGTGTACACAGAGCGGCTTCCCAAGCGGCATAAATTCCAGTACCGGGGGCGACGATGAGTTTTGATCTTCGTCCCTACCAGCAGAACGCTGAACATCAAGCACGCATTGCCTTGGCTGGGGGATGTCGCCGCGTGGTCCTGTACCTGCCCACCGGGGGCGGCAAGACCCTGACAGCCGCCAGCATCATTCAGAAGGCTATCGCCAAGGGCCGCAAGGTTGTTTTCCTGGCGAACCGCAGGCAGTTGATCTACCAGACCAGCGCTGTTCTCCATCGGTACGGCATCGCTCACGGCATCCTGCAGGCCGAGAATACAACCCGCATTCATGAGCGCGTATTGGTGGCCTCCATCGATACCGTGCACATTCGTGGCCTGCCGGACGATGTTGGCCTGATCATCATCGACGAATGCCACGGCGCAGCAGGAAGCGAGAAGTACCGGGCGTTGCTGGCCAAGTACAACGCCGTCCCGGTCGTCGGCCTGACCGCAACGCCCTTCGCTGTCGGTATGAGCAGGCATTTCGACAAGCTCGGTGGAGCGCTATTTGAACATCTTGTTGTCGGTGCAACAATCAAGGATCTGATCGAGGCTGGCTACCTGGTCGACTGCGACATCTACGCCCCCAGCGAACCGGATTTGAAGAAGGTCCGTAGCAGCAAGGGCATAGATGGCCTGCTCGACTACAACCAAACCGACCTCGAAGACGCTGCCGACAAGCCCGAACTGATCGGCGACATTTTGGCCCATTGGAAAAAGCTGGCAGCCGGCAAGCAGACGGTCGTATTCGCGTGCTCGATAGCGCACTCAAAACACATCGTTGAGCAGTTCAAGGCTTCCGGCATCAGCGCCGAACATATCGATTATCACGCAGACGACGATGAGCGGGCCGCCATCCTGGGGCGCTTTTCACGCGGCGAAACCATGGTGCTATCGAACGTTGCGCTGCTGTCCGAAGGCTGGGACTGCCCGGCAACCGAAGTGATGATCCTGGCCCGCCCGACGCGCAGCCTGATTCGCTTCATCCAGATGGTCGGCCGAGTGCTGCGCCCAGCACTCGGCAAGACCAAGGCGCTTTTGCTTGATCACTCGGGCAGCACAGCCCGTCTTGGCCATCCCTGTGACGACCTGCCCCTTGAGCTGGACGACGGCAAGCCGAAGGTATCCAGCAAGCAGCAGGCCGAGCGTAAGGAGGCCCTACCGAAGGCATGTCTCGCCTGCAAGTTCATGCGCCCGGCAGGTGTCCATGCCTGCCCGGCCTGTGGTTTCGCTCCCGAGCGCCAATCCGATGTACTGGTCGGCGACGGCGAGTTGGTAAAGCTCGACCGCAAGAAGCCGATCAAGAAGGATGCCGGCCAGCACGTGTATTCGCAGCTTATTGCCTATGCAGAAACCAAGGGTTTCAAGGCCGGATGGGCGTATCACAAATACGTGGAGTTCTTCGGCGGCAAGCACCCAAATGGTTTGCGCCAAGTGGCAGCAGAGCCAACGCCGGAAATTCTCGGCTGGATCAGGTCTCGCCAGATTGCTCAGGCGAAGGCAAAACAGAAGCAGGAGGCTGGCCATGCAAGCTGCTGACCTCGCCCGTAATCGCTGGCCTGATCTGCTGGCCCATTTCGGCATTGAGCGCCATCACCTGACCGGCAAGCATGCTCCCTGCCCCGCTTGCGGTGGGCGGGACCGTTTCCGCTTCGATGATCAGGACGGACGCGGTACATTCTTTTGTTCTCACTGCGGGAGCGGCGACGGCTTTGCTCTTCTTGGCAAGGTAAAGGGCTGGGCATTCAAGCAAGCGGCCGCCGAAGTCGAGCGCATTGTCGGGACCATTCCAGCAACAAACCCGAGTCGCCAGGAGCCAGCATCCGACAAGCTGGCTATCTGCCGGCGTATATGGTCGGAGTCGCAGCCAGTTACCGAAAGTGATCCGGTCGCGCTGTATCTTGGCCGCCGCACCGGCACCAGTGACATTCCCGATTGCATTCGTTTCCATGCCGCACTGCCCTATCGACATGAAGACGGGCGGATTACCAGGCACCCGGCCATGGTTGCCAAAGTTCAGGACGGAAAAGGTGATGGCGTCGCTATCCATCGGACCTATCTGACCAGCGACGGGCGGAAAGCCAGCGTGCCGAGCGCCAAGAAAATCGTCGGCAGCCTGCCGCTATGCGCCGCTGTACGACTTATGCCACCCGCCGAGTGCGTGGGTGTTGCCGAAGGTATCGAAACAGCACTGAGCGCATCAATTCGCTTTGCCGTGCCGACCTGGGCAGCCATCAGCGCCAATGGGCTCGAAAAATGGATGCCGCCAACTGGCACTGCCCGGGTATTGATCTTTGGCGACAACGACGACAGCTACACCGGGCAAGCTGCCGCCTTTGCCCTCGCAAAGCACCTGCACAACGCAGGCATTACCGCCGACGTTCGAATCCCAGACCGGCCTGGAACCGATTGGGCGGACTACCGATAGGTTTCTTGAACCAGTAAGGAGAACCATCAATGAGCGCACCAACTATCCACCCCAGTCAACACGCCTGCCGCGGCTGCAACATCTGTTCATTTTCCCAATTGATTTCGTATGCCTAAATTCAAGATCATCGACTGCTGCCGGATTGATATTCGGAAAATGAAGCGTGACGGCCTGCTTGAGCTGCTCTATTTCGATGGTGCATTTCAGTGGCACTTGGACGGATTTGCTTGTCCGGTGAGTGTCTCTGTAGCGAGGAATGGGATCACGATCAGCCATCAAGACTGCACCGAGTACTTCGTTCCCGTGGTCAGTACTGATTGCCACATGAACGGTTCTCGGCCCTGGTTCAGTTGCCCGAAGTGCGGCCAGCGAGTAGCAATTCTTTACTCGATACGGGCCAGCAGATTCATCTGCCGGAAGTGCCAATGCCTTGCCTACCCATCACAGTCTGAGGCCGTTGGTGATCGAGCGCACAGGGCGGCCAACAACATCAGGCGTCGCCTGGGATGGAAGGTCGGAATTGCCAATCCTGAAGGCGACAAACCGAAATGGATGCACTGGTCAACGTTCGACAAATTGCGCGTGAGGCATGCCAAGGCTGCTCGGGCTGCATGGATGGATACGGCCCGGAGCTTGGGGATGATTCCGCGCTAGTTACCAGCCTGGTTACCAAGCCAGTTACCAGGGAAACGGTGATTTTCGGAGTTGGTTAACGCGTGGCATTTAATGCCCTTGTTAACGCCGAAAAGCATGTTTTCTGGAAGTGGCGAAAGAGGTACGCAGAGCGAAGTACGCAAGCTGGTACGCACGGAAACCCATGGTTAGCAGAATCGGTTAGTGGCGCGGTTAGCGCGGAAACTGGTCGGCGCAATTTCTAATTCCTCAGAAATGGGGAATAAGAATCCGGTTGCAACGAAGTACGCACGGAAATGATGAAGTTCAGCGCTACAGTATCCAGCTAAACGTACATCCCTAAACAAAGAGCTAAACAGGAAAATGACTGGTTACACAAGCATTGGTTGCACCGCAGGTTACACAAAAAGGGCCGCTTTTTGGGACAGCCAGACTGTAACAACGTCGGTGTAACAGTCGGTGTAACAGAAAAACGCAGGTATCCAAGTTGGTATCCAAGGAATAGGGCAGTTTGCGCCCCTTGGTTAGCTCGGGACTATTTGTTGTGGGACGAAATTACCGCCCTCGACAACGGGCTAAGTCTTCATCAGTCATCACAGCCTTGGCCTGGCAGGGTTCATTCTTCCGTCTGATGTAATCATTCGTGACAGGTTGTGCCTGGCTAACGCTCGGCTGATTGAACCTTTGAGTTGTAATTTGCTGTGCGTATCGCTGCTCTGACTCTCGTTGTTGGGTTGCACTTAGTTGCTCCCCGTAATCGTTTGCTGCCATACGGAGGGCTATATCCACTTCATGGCCATTGGCAATGTAAGTATCTCGCCTGCTGATAACGTAGTCGATTGCGGATTGATCCACCATTGGCGAGGTAGGGTCAAGCTGAGGGTGCTTGGCAATAATTTCCCTGGTAGCAGTCAGCAATGCACGCTGTTGGTGTTCTTGCTGAAAGTCGATGGCCGGGGTGGTATTAGTAGATTGATGAGTATCTGTCGTCGGCACAGGTGCAGTTGGGGATGCAATATTTTTGAGCATTACGAACAAGCCTACTGCGACTACAGTACCGAGCACACTAGATGCAGCGCCCGCCCACCATACCCCAAGCTTTGGCTTGAGCCAGTAGAAGGCACCAATGGTTATAACAGCCCCAACGGGGCTAAATATCTTGGCGATGAGCATGCCAACGATGGAATACCATATCCATATCCACCGGTTTGGCTTCTGGGCTTTGTTGTCGACAGGCGTAGTGAGGTCTTCTGGGGGCATGCCACACTCCAAACAAAGGAATTCGCTGATGATTCCCAGCAGCTAATTAAGGGAATTTCCGGTAATTGGTCGGGGCGGTGGGATTCGAACTCACGACCCTCTGGTCCCAAACCAGATGCGCTACCAGGCTGCGCTACGCCCCGACATGGCGATATTCTAATCCGCGTTATTCGTGATGTGTTGTTTGCATAATCAGACGTATCGAAAAGCAAGTTTTCCTGAAAGTCGCCAGATGCAAAGCCTGTACAGCCCGAAAACTTACCCGGCGCCGCTGCAAACGGAACTCAAGGCGATGTCAGACACAGCAATCGAGATAGCAAATCGCTGGCTTCTAGGCTGGCCGCAGACGGTCAAGGGTCTGATCTCGTCTGGGGAGTATCTGGAAGCCCTGAAGTATCAGGAAGCGGAAGAGGTACGGGTGAAGCTGGATACCAGCATGAACCATCTGTCGAGTTGGGAAAAGAACGAGGTGATGGGGCTGACCGCAGCACCGCCGACACCTACGCCCTTGGATAACAAAGACGAGTTCTAGAGAACGCCCGCGGCCTTTGCGGAGACCCCGCACCGCTTGCTGATGCACACGCTACCAAATAGCGGGCGGCTTACGTTCCTTCCATTCACGCAAAGAATGGGCAACGTGCGGCGAAGGGAATCTTCAGTTTCCTCTGCTCAATGTCGCCGGTCAATATCACAAGAATAAGAAATTTTTTTGTATTTACAATTTTCGATTCTCTTGTGCCGCAATGGTTTCAGAACAACAGATTAACCCTGCTAAGCAGACAACAAGCCTATTTAATCAAAGTTTTCGGCAGGATGTGCATACCGGTCGGCGCAACAACACCAACCGACCACATCCAACTTGAAACGGAGATTCAATCATGGCTCACACAATTCACCCGACCGCCCCTTGCGTCATTCAGTCCGCTGCCGCTGCGATGTACGGCGTTTCACTAATGAGCGATGGCCACATGGAAAACATCGGAATCGGCAGCTTTGATATCGACCGAGCCGAGGAAATGGCCTGCCGACTGGAGGCTATCGCCGAGGCAATCCGAACAAAGGCGGCGCAACGCTCAATTCAGCTTGCAGCCTGATCTACAGAAACTGACGATGACCAACCCGCCCCCGAGGCGGGTTTTCCTTTGGCGCGATGTGGTTGCCGTTGAGGGAAAGTGGCTACATGGTGGCTACATGAACGACACCAAGCCTAGAAAACAAAAAGGCCAACTCCGAAGAATTGGCCTAAGTGCTTGAATCTAAAACTGGTGCCCCGGGCCAGACTCGAACTGGCACACCTTTCGGCGGCGGATTTTGAATCCGCTGCGTCTACCGATTCCGCCACCGGGGCAATCGGAGGCCGGATTATCCACGAATCACTTCCGGGATT
>WBZX01003321.1_pt1 | contig 10302 bp, 11 predicted proteins | sample 5204211 | NCBI WGS metagenome assembly WBZX01 (sample SAMN12344362, study PRJNA552823) | activated sludge metagenome | biome: Activated sludge suspended growth; feature: Nitrification reactor; material: Wastewater; isolation source: activated sludge from nitrification reactor of wastewater...
TGCGCTGACGGAATCACCCGCCAAAGAGGAGAAACATCAATGAAAAAAATTTATGCCCTTATTTTTGCCTTTGCTTTTGCCCTGCTCATCAGCGCCTGCGGTTCGCAAAACGTGGAAAAATCTGACCTGAGCGTAAGCTGTGCCTCCCTGCAGCCGACAGAAAACGACGTGAAATACGCGCTGGAATTCGGAAAAGAATTATTTACCGAGGTGAACTGGCAGCGCAGTTATACCGTCAAGGAACTGCAATCCACCATTTCATGGACGCACCGCACCATGTCGGCGCTGGCGGACGTCACCGTGTACATGTTCTGTGATGAAGTCGGCACCGACGATGTCACCTGGTTCTACAGCGAAGACGCCCTCAAGATCATGTTCGAAGGCTACGATGAAGCCACACTGGTCTCCTCTTGCGGGAAAGATAGACTCCTGCTTTATGAAGTGGATGCCGTGGAAGAAGGCCAGCAATACAAGATCCGCTTATGGGCAGAACCGCTCAACAAATCGCGCTTATTATCGGTGCTGCTCACCTTCCCCATCGAAGAAAGCGACCTGCTCCTGAAATACGGAGAGGAATTCTTCCCCGACCTGCCTGTTTGCCCGTAACCCAAATGCCAACCTTTCTCCTTCCCATTTTCAGCTACCTGTGCGGGTCACTCCCGTTTTCCATTTGGGTCACCCGCTTCGTCAAAAAAGTGGATGTGCGTGATGCAGGTTCGGGGCATGCCACCACCACCAACACCATCCGTCAGGCGGGTTTTGGCTGGGGCGCGCTGGTCTTTGCACTTGATGTAGCCAAGGGTTTTCTCCCAACCTATCTGGCCATTCAACTGGGCGCCTCTCCGCTTATCGTGGTTTTGACGGCTTCGTTTGCGGTGATCGGTCACTGCTGGCCCGTCTTTGCCCAATTCCGCGGCGGAATGGGGCTGGCGACCACTGGCGGTGTTTTACTGGCGATCAACCCTTTGGCATTCCTGGTCTGTTTTGGGTTGTTGCTTCTGCTTGTGCTGCTTATCCGCCACTCGGCGCGGGCGAGTGTGTTTGCTGGGATTCTGGCCGCACCTGCGTTGTGGCTGTTAAACGTCCGCGATATTTCGATGTGGGCAGCCCTGGGTATGGGCGCGGTGATCGCAGTCAGATTTTTGATTGATTGGAACAGAAAATACCGCGAGCTATGGCTCGACCGTGAACGCGACATCAAAAAGCCCTGATCAACTACTCCGGGCTGAGATTCTGTTCTTTGTTGTTGAATCAGGTTTCGGCGGAGTTTGAAGCGGCCGCAGGCAAATTCCCCAAAAAACCATTAAAAAATAAAAAACGGTTCATGAAGAAAAACTTCATGAACCGTTTTACTAATCTTCGCCAAGCAGCCAATCGAGGATGCCTGATTTCTTTTTGCCCGTTTCTTCGAGGTAGGGCATGGTCATCATGACAACGGTGATGTTATCGTGGCCACCGCGCTCGTTGGCTAAATTGATGAGCGCTTCGGCGGAGGCCTTCATATCTTTCTTTGAGCGAATGGTTTTCAAGATCTCGTCGTCCCATACCAGATCGGTCAGGCCGTCGCTGCAAATGAGGATGGTGTCGCCGGGGGCGAGGTGGAAACCCTGATTGTTGATGGATTCCTCGTTCGTTTCACTGTTGTCAATACGCAGTCGGAAATCCACGTCGGGCAGTTTGATGCCGCCCAAATGCCTGCGAATGACATGCAGGTTGGGATGGTCGTGCATTTGCTCGGCGGTGATGATCCCTTTTTCGTAGGCTTCCTGCACCCAGGTGTGGTCAATGGTGAGGCGTTGAATGTGCTTGCCGCGCAACAGATAAATGCGCGAATCACCGACATAGGCAGTGTACAGTCGATTCTCGATCACCCACACGCAGGCGCAGGTGGAGCCCATGCCATCTTCATCCTCTTTGCCTGCTGAGTGCGCGGCAATGGATTGGCTGGCGTGATGAATGGCATTTTCGAGAATACTGATGGGTTTTTTGGCATTGCTTTCGGCAACGACCGCGGTGATGTAGTTAACCGCCAGCTCGGCGGCCACTTCCCCGGCGCGATGCCCGCCAATGCCATCTGCCACCACGGCAAAGAGCGCCGGGCGCGAATCATCCTTGCTTAGCTGGAATGATGAAACCGCGTAACGGTCTTCATTATTCTTGCCAGACATACCGGCATGACTAAGTGCTGCAATGTGTAGGTGAGGAAGGGAAGAACGAATCATTCTTCGATGCTGTGGACCGTAATTTTAGGTTTGGAGTTTACCGGTGGTACGCGAAGCGTGAACCGATAACTTAATTGTCCAAAGTTTACCATATCCCCGTGCATCAGCCGATGGCCCTCGCGGGGGATGGGTTCATAATTGACCCAGGTACCGGCAATTGAGCCGTTATCCAACAACAGGAATCCTCCGTCTTCGGTCTGCCTGAGGCGGGCATGCATGGGCGCAATGGAGGGGTCATCTAAAATCTGAGTGCATTGCACAGGGTCGGTGCCAAAGGTGATTTCTTTTTCAAAGAGCTGGATCGGCGCCACTACGGCGGGCACACCATCGGCATTGACTCGGATGAAGGAAGCCATCGCCTCTGCATTTGACCTGGAGTCTGCTGCGGCTTTCTTTGGAATGCTTCGGCGCTTTTTGTTTTTCTCTTCTGCCAGTGTGGGCAGTGGCCCCAGGGCGCGAATCGGCTGTGTGAGCGGGTCAATTTCGGCGCGGCGTGCTTCCTGTGCGGCACGGATGGATGGCAGGCGGAATCTTCCGCTGATAAGGATGGCAAATAACACAAGCCCCGCCAACAGGATCGCGCCAAAGGTGATGGGGGTGCGATACTTCGCCAGCAATGCAGAAATTCCCTTCGGGGGCTGTACCACCGTCACCACCACTGGCACGGGCATGCTGGCTTTGCTCAATCCCAATACATCCACCGCCTCAACCATGATCTGATGTTCACCGGTGGTGGTGTAAGCCGCCAGATTCCACGTGAATAGATTGAATGGCTCAACGGTATTTTCATCCATGACTACGCCATCCACATACAGGGTGGTGCGAGTCAAAGCGCGGGGGTGCCCATCGGGGAATTCAACAATGATCTCCACATCCTGGGCAAATGGTAAAAGCACTTCCGTGTTGAATGGGTCATCTTCAGGGGCGCGCCTTGTGATCTGCAGCGAGTTCGTAACAGGAAATGGGTTCGGCGGCTGAATATCGAGGACAAATCTCTGTTCGGCAGAGGTCAACTGTCCGCCGGGCAAAATCACTCTGGCACTCAATGAGTGCTCCCCCACTGATTTCAAACGTGAGGTGTACGAAAGTGCGTACACACGGCGCAAAGGCGAGAAATACGCTTCCGGGTCTGGGAATCTTTCAAGCCCGGAGAATTTGAACATGCTCCCGCCTGTCTGAATGGCCAGATTGTTGAATGCCGCCGCGCTGGTGGTGGTGAATGTCGTTTCCAGGTCCACGAACCAGACGAAGATTCGAATCTTGTTTTCGATGGCACGCTGTACATACGGTTCAAGCGCCGAGGCAATGTTGATGTCGTCGGTGTGCGGAGTGATGAACAGGATCGCGCGCTTCATGCCCAAACGGGTGGTCTGTGCGCTGACCGTGTCCAACGCTATGGCAAGCGATTGCAGGTTGGGCGTGGCGGCTCGGAAATCAGGCTGGAACGTGCTCAGCCCCACTACAAAATCGGCGGCACTGGCATGGTTAATGACTGGCCCCGCCTGACTGACGAGGCTGTAGTCATCGGGCAGGTCGGCAGGTCGGCTTTGAGCCCATTGAACCAGCACCTCTGAAATGCGCTGATAGCGGGAGATGTTCGTGGTCGAGTCACGGGCATCAAGGGGCGGACCTTGATTAACGGCAACAGTCAATTGCAGGGGAACGGCGATCTCCGTCAGGGCATCTACTGGAAGCTGCTGTCCATCTTCCATAACGGTAACAGCTTCGGGCTTGAGTCCGGATACGAAAATGCCGTTCGTGTCGAAAACATCCAAAAAGGCGGAAACAGTCGGGAAAGTTGAAGCATCCGCAGGATAAAGATCTGCGGATGCAAGGTTTTGCTGGGCACGCGCATTCGAAGCGGCCCCGAACAAAAGCCCCAAACTGACCAACAAAGCAAAGAACTTACGCATTATCCTCAACGAAAACAGGGGTTTCCTCTTTGGGTTTGGGGGTGGTCAGACGCATGAAGGTCAAGGTCCACACAGATTGGGTGTAGGCAGTGATGACGCCGTTGAAAAACACCAACACTGGCAAATAGAGAGCGCAGCAAGCCAGAGCAATGTACACAGGTGTCAATGACTCACCCAGGGAACCCATTCCAATAAAGATTGGAAGCACAGCAAAAACCAGCGGCAAAGCAATGACAGTGCCGACAATTGCACCACCAATGCCAAGGATCAAAACCATAACGATCATGGTGACAACATTGGCTTTTAAAACTTCCCATCCGCGTTTGAGGCCGTCCATGATACCAAGGTCTTCAAGCACCATGGCAGTTTGGGCCTGCTCAGTTACGATCGAGACTACGAACCCTACAGGGATCAAAATACAAATGAGCGGCAAAAGACATAACGCGCCAATGCCTGCTGTGAACACACTCAGCAATATAAAGGGAATGACAATCACAAAAACTGCCAGCCCCAAAAGGAAGTTCAGGCCAAAGATACGCCAGAAGTAAGGCAGGCTTTCAGACCACAGTTCTGCAAATTGCAGGTGTTCAACATTCGCATCGGCTTTATAAGTGCCTTTGATCAGGCCGACTTTGCCAACAATGCCAAGGACCATAAAAATGAGCCCAAGCAAAAGGAGGGCTATGACGCCAACAACGATGATCCAGAGATTATCTTGAAGGTATTGCCCGAATTGATTAAAGGTCTGTTCAATTTGCCCGCCTGAAAAGGGAGCGTCGCCACCAGAAGTTTGGTACCGCGAACTGGAGTTTCCTCCTCCGCCGCCACTTCCACGGGCACAGCTTGCCAGAATACCAAAGATCCACAATACCTTGTGCTTCCAAATGATCTGCCAGGCACGGGTGAAAACTTCTCCAAAGTTGAAATTCATAGGGACTCCTTATCTTTTTTTTCAGATTTTTCGCAAAAGTGTGCTGAAAATCAACTCTAAATTCGTGCCCAAAATTACAAAGGTCAAGAGCTGACCAGTATCATACACCACCCGATTAAATCCGTCCACGCAGGGATTTTTGGATTTGTAACTTTAGGGCCAAATCGACTGATTTTTTAGCATCAACCATGGATTCTTACGTCCAAAACAAGCTGAGGTTGCAGTTTACAAAGTAGCCCAAAAGGGGGAAAGCGAAAAGCGCCAGGCAGAAAAACCTTTTATAACAAAAAGCACAGAACCACAGGGCTGCCTGCGATCTCTGTGCGTTCTGTGAGTGGATATCACAACTTTTAGGAGGTTTGCTCTTCAAGGGTGATGACCTGCTCCCCCGCCGGGCTGGTCAGCCGCAGGTAGGAAAGACCGAGGGTCGTCTTGATAAAGGTTTGGGTCACCCCGGAAATGGCAAAGATAACAGGGAAAAAACAACAAACCACAGAAGCCATGACAGCCATCCCCATTTGAGAATCAGACAGGGACATCGTGTCAGTGGACACGGCAAGAATGGCGGCAGGGAAGGTCAACGGGATGGAAATGATACCGGAAACAATGGATGTACCAAAATACACGGCCAGTGAAATAAGGACATACTTCCACAAGTGTGCGCGGATCACCTGCAAGGCGCGCTTCAAAGCATCCAGCACGCCGAGGTTTTCTGCGATCAAGGCTGTCTGCGCAGCTTCCATGAAAGCCATCAACAGCATGGACAAGGGAGTCAACAGCAGGATGATGGGCTGCAAACAAATGGAACCAATACCCATGGTCACTATCGTCACCAACCCGATAAACATAAAAACAACCGTGAAGATCATTCCAATTGTCAATTGAATGGACAGGATCAGGCCCAAACTGCGCCCATAAAACGGGAGGGCATCAGATCGGTAATCTCCCCGCCGCGATCCACACGGATCACTCCTAACGTCACAGTTGAATGGGAATATGCCATGAGAAGAAAACTGGCAAAGAAAAGCAAAATCAAAACAATCCCAAAAACGACCATCCATACACCCTCAGCTTCACCGCGGCCTTCCTCCAAAAACCAAAGCGCGAAAAAGAAAAGAGGAAACATGATCATGGATGGCAGCATTTGCAATGTCATCAGCACCCAAAAAGATTTATACCGCCAGGTCATCTGTGCGGCTTGTTTCAGAGTATCACCGTAATCAAAATTCATTGGCATCCCTCTTCAATCATGGAGAATCGCTGGAGCAGACTGAAATCCGCGTTACAAATCCTACTCCCATTCAATCGTCGCAGGCGGCTTGCTGGTCACATCATACACCACGCGGTTGATTCCATCCACTTCATTGACGACACGGCTTGAAACCTTCGCCAGCAAATCGTACGGCAGGCGCGCCCAATCGGCGGTCATAAAGTCATCGGTCACCACTGCACGGATGGCAGCCGCCTCCTGATAGGTGCGGTAATCGCCCATCACCCCCACCGACTTCACGGGCAGCAACACCATAAAAGCCTGAGAGGTCTTTGCTCCTTTTCCTAAAAAGCCTGCTTTGGATAATTCCTCCAAAAGGATCGCATCCGCCGCCCGCAAACGAGATACACGCTCCGGCGTACACTCCCCGAGACAGCGCACGGTCAAGCCTAAACCTGGGAACGGTTGCCGCCAAACGAGAGATTCGCTCAGCCCAAGCGCCTCGCCCACCAAACGGACCTCATCCTTGAATAAATAGCGCAACGGCTCAACAAGCTCAAATTGCATATCCTTTGGCAACCCGCCGACATTGTGATGCGTCTTGATCTTATCGGCCTTGTTGCGGTCAGGTGCAGATGACTCCACCACGTCAGGATAGATCGTCCCCTGCACCAAAAATTTCGGCTGGCCGACGTTTTTCGCCTGCTGTTCAAAAATGCGGATGAATTTCTCACCCACGATCTTTCTCTTTTGTTCGGGGTCAGTTACCCCTGCAAGGGCACCGAGAAAATCTGCGCTGGCTTCCACAGTGATTAATTCCGCGCCCAACCCGCCCCGAAACGCAGATGCGACCTGTTCACCTTCATTGTGCCTGAGCAGTCCCGTATCCACGAACACACACACCAACTGGTCGCCAATGGCCTTGTGAACCAGCGCCGCCGCCACCGACGAATCCACGCCGCCCGAAACCGCCGCCAGAACACGCTGATCCCCCACCTGCTCACGAATCCGCTTCACGCTTTCGTCAATGATGGAAGCGGGCGTCCATTCGGGTTTTGCGCCGCAGATCTCAATGGCAAAGTGTTTGAGCAATTCGATTCCGTTGGGGGTGTGATTCACTTCGGGGTGAAATTGCACCCCGAAATATTTTCTTTGCAAATCACCGATGGCCGCATATGGGCTGTTCCCACTTTTGGCGAGCGGCATAAACCCCTCAGGCAGGCGTGTTACTTTATCACCGTGTGACATCCACACTTTGGAGATCACATCGAGCATCGTGTTGGGAATCAAAGGTTCGATCTCGGCAAACCCAAATTCACGTTCACTTGAAGGATTGACCTCGCCACCCAATGCGTGGGTCAAAGCCTGCATACCGTAACAAATACCAAAGATCGGCAGGCCCGATTCAAGGATGAACTTCTGGATGTAAGGAGCGTTCTCTTCATAAACAGATTTCGGCCCGCCAGAGAGGATGAACCCCTTCGGTTTGATCGCGAGGATTTTTTCCTGCGGGGCATCCCACGGGAACAACTCGCAGTAAACATTCACTTCACGGATGCGGCGGGCAATGATCTGCGCGTATTGAGAGCCGAAATCGAGGATGGCAATAGAGTTCATAATTAATCCCTGTAAAGACACGGTGGTGCCGTATCCCTACATATCTGAAATAAGATGAAAATGTAAATGCGGAAAATCCTGATATTCCCCGCCGTTCACGATGAGACGGTAGGCTTTGAGCTGAAACTCATTCACCAAACTTTGAACCGTGGAATACAGGTCGGTTAGAAAAACGGTATCAGATGGATCAAGACTGACAAGGGAGTCCACCTGCCGCTTCGGGATAATGAGCACGTGAAACTTATAGCCAGGAGAAGGATGATGAAACGCAATCAGGCTCGGGGTTTCACAGAGGCGGTTGACTGGGATGAGAAAACTCATGTAGGTGAAGATCCAGCCGATAAAACGGGAAACAAGCCGAAGCCGAAGAAATTTCCGCAATGGTTCACGCGTGAAATGTGATTTGTGATTAATCCACAAACTCGACTTTGTTGTTATCGAGCGATTTGATATTGGCCAGTGATTCAACCTGCACACCCAGTGACGCGAGCGCATCGCGGCCGCCTTCAAAGGATTTCTCGATCAGCGCACCGATGCCAACGATCTGTGAGCCAGCAGCCTCTGCCAACCGCACCAACCCGAGAATGGTCGCGCCTGAAGCGAGGAAGTCATCAATGATCAAGACCTTTTCGTTGTTTTCGAGGTACTCGGGAGAGACGATCAACTCGACCATGCGTCCCTTCGTATGTGAAGGCGCGAGGGTGAGATACACCTGGTCTGGCATGGTAATGGGCTTGTTCTTGCGTGCATACACCACGGGCAGACCCATATGGACAGCAGTGGTGACCGCAGGCGCAATGCCTGAAATTTCAGCCGTGAGGATCTTGGTTGCACCAACATTTACAAATCGTTTCGCAAATTCCCGCCCACAGGCATCCATCAAAAGCGGATCCACCTGATGATTGACAAAGCCATCCACCTTCAAAATTCCGTTCCCCAATACTTTCCCATCCCGCAAAATTCGATCTTTCAGTAACTGCATGTTGCCTCCGCATTGACTAGACAGATTTTCTCACATTGTACAACGTGAAGGAATAACCTGCCAGTGGGTAACAGTGATTTCGGCAGGAACGCCATGCAAGCAGGCGGCAGATCACAGACCGCAGTCGTTTGTCGGTGGTAAATTCTTGGGAGCGGGCCTTCATAAAGTCGTAAAAAAGTCTGTGTTAGAATCTTGCGCATGATAAATGTAGCCACACTTGTGCTGGCATCCAACTCTCCGCGCCGCAGACAACTGCTTGCACTTGGGAACTGGAAGTTTGATGTCATCGTCTCAGACGTGGATGAGACCCAACTGACAGGCGAATCACCAAAAGAATATGTATTGCGCCTCGCTCAAGCCAAAGCACTGGCTGTTGCGGGCAGGTCAAACTTTGAAGCCATCATCATCGGGTCAGATACATCCGTGATCGATGGCGGCGAGATTCTTGGCAAGCCAAAAGACGAAACCGACGCTGAACGCATGCTCAAACAATTGCGCGGCAAAACCCATCAGGTTTATACAGGCGTCGCGGTCCACCGCGTCAGTGACAGCAAAACATTGACGGAATTGTGCATCACAGATGTGCCGATGCGTAATTATTCAGACGAGGAAATCGCCGCCTACATTCGCACAGGCGACCCGCTGGACAAGGCCGGCGCGTATGCCATTCAGCACCCCGATTTCCAGCCTGTCGAATCCATGCGCGGATGCTATGCCAGTGTCATGGGGCTGCCCATGTGCCACGTGGTGCGGATGCTGCAACAGTTCGGCATTTCTCCCTCGGCAGAAGTACCGACAGCCTGTCAAAATTTATTGAACTATGCATGTCCTGTTTCAGGCGCGATCCTGAGCGGCGTATCGAATGGTTGATTGAGAGGAAACGAATGAAAGTTTTTCGATGGATAAATTTGATCGTGGCACTGGCCCTGCTTTCGTCCTGTAGTTCAGGCGGAGCAGAAAGCAACCCGATCACCGATTTTTTTGTCACCCCCACTCCCATCCTGCCAACCGCAAACCCCACCATTATTCCCGCACCGGATGTGCAGGCGGCAGTCACGTCATTTTTGCAGGCCTTGCAAAAAGATGATTTTGAAACCATGTATGCCATGCTCGCCCAGCAGAGCCGCGATGTGCTGACCCTGGAAGATTTTTCACAGCGTTGGAACAACACCTTGAATGAAATGAGCGCGGCCAGTATCGAATTTGCGATCAACTCGTCGGTCATCAGCCCATACAAGGCAGAAGTGGGCTACAGTGTCACCTACAAAACTGTGCTGGCAGGCGATATTCAGCGCAATATTGTCATGCGCCTTGCCAATGAAGAAAACGCCTGGAAGATCGTTTGGGACGACAGCCTCATCATGCCTGAATTGGCGGGGGGCAATGTACTCAAAATGGAGTATAGCGTCCCTGCACGCGGCGATATC
>WBZX01000970.1_pt4 | contig 10299 bp, 7 predicted proteins | sample 5204211 | NCBI WGS metagenome assembly WBZX01 (sample SAMN12344362, study PRJNA552823) | activated sludge metagenome | biome: Activated sludge suspended growth; feature: Nitrification reactor; material: Wastewater; isolation source: activated sludge from nitrification reactor of wastewater treatment...
AGCGTGCTGATCACACCCGACGGCAAGACGATGGAGGCGGAAGCTGCCCACGGAACCGTGACCCGCCACTACCGCCAGCACCAGCAGGGCAAACCCACGAGCACCAACCCCATCGCGAGCATCTTCGCTTGGACGCGTGGCTTGGCCTTCCGCGGCAAGCTCGATGGCAACCAGGCGCTGGTGGATTTCGCCAACAAGCTGGAGGCCGTGTGCATACGGACCGTAGAGAGCGGCAAGATGACCAAGGACCTAGCGGCCTGCATCCACGGGGAAAAGGTGAGCGCGGAGCATTACCTGACCACCGAGAAGTTCATGGAGGCGCTGCGGGAAGGGATCGAGCGGGCGTAAGCCTATACTCATCTTCGCAGGGCCTGCCCGGACAGGCTTAGTCCATGTCGTTCGATCGCTGGTACTTACTCATCGCTTCGTGCGTGTACACCACGGCCGCGTGGTTCGGCGTGGGGTATCACGGCGAGGATGAATTCCAGCATGTCATCCTCCTCGCCGAGCACCTACGCGGCCATGTGGATGCCGCGTCCCTGCCGCTCGACTACCACGAACAATGGCGCGGCATGCTCCTGCCCACCGTGGCGGCAGGCGTGTTCGAGGTACTCGCGTTCGCTGGAAGCACGGACCCTTTCATCGCCACGCTGGTGCTGCGACTCTTGACCGGAACCCTGGCCCTGTGGGTGATGCATGATCTCCTGCGAACGCTGCGCCGTCAGGTGAGCGCGGATAGCCACCATGCGCTCGTGTTCATCTCCTGGTCCTTGTGGTTCCTACCCGTGCTCCTCATCCGCTTCAATGGCGAGGCGCTCGGTGGCCTCTTCTTCGTGCGCGGACTCAGCACTCTACTGAGCGAACGGACGCCGAAGTGGCCCAGTGGGATCTGGTTCGGGTTGGCGGTACTCTGCCGTCCTGCCGTCGTCCTGCTCCCGTTGGGTACTTTGGTCTGGGCAATGTCGCAGGCACGCTTGGGCCGAAAGCGGTTGGGAGGCATCCTGCTAGGTGGCGCGGTCACGCTCGGACTCGGTCTTGTATTGGACTCGATCGCCTACGGCTCCTTCGCCCCCACACTTTGGAACTATGGCACTGCCGCCCTGAGCGGGGAAGAGGCGCACCGCTTCACATCGTTGCCGTGGTACCAGTATGCGCTGTTCACCGTGAAGTACATGACCGTACCGATCGGCCTCCTTGTGCTCCTTGCCTACGGGCTGCTGCTTGTCATGCGGCCGAAGCACCCGCTGGTATGGGTGACCCTGCCATTCCTCATCGTGCACTCCATCCTGCCCGTCAAAGAGGTTCGCTTCCTCTTCCCCTTGGCCCCCTTGGTACCCTGGCTGCTGATAGCCGCATGGGATGCTCTTTGCGCGAAATGGCCACAGCTCATGCAGCGACCCGGTTGGATGCGGTCACTGTTCCCATTCGTAGTGCTGAACCTCCTTGCGCTGATCGTCGCCTGCAGTACGCCAGCCGGGAATGGAAGGATAGCACTTGCACGGAAGATCCAGGGCATGCGCGGCGAACAAGTCGTACGCATCGATCACATGGGCGATTGGCGACAATGGATACCGCCTTTCTATCTCCCCACTGGGAGCACGGAGTACTTCACGGACAAGGTCGTGCCCAGTGGAACCGATACCATGCACCTGGTGATCGCTGCGGAAAGCAAGGCGCTTGATCGGGTGGAAAGCTTGGAACGGATAGGCCCCGCCACGCCGACGTGGACACACCGATGGCTACGGTGGTATGGCCTTGAGGATGGGTACGACCCGTTGGTGCTGTATCGACTGCGCATCGAGAACCTCGGACACTAGAGCATCTTTGCACCACCCCCGACGCGTCGGGATAGCACGTGAGCGCACGCTCCCCCATCACCCGCAAGGACCTCGATCGCCTAGCACTGCCGGCCATCATCAGCGGGATCGCAGAACCGGTGATCTCGTTGGTGGATACCGCCTTCGTTGGTCGCCTGGGAACGACCGACCTCGCCGCCGTGGGCATAGCGAGCAGCTTCTTCCTCTTGGTGGTGTGGGTGCTCGCCCAAACGCGCAGTGCGGTATTGGCCATCGTGGCCCGCTACTTCGGTGAAGGGCGCATCGATGAGGTGAGCGGGCTGGTGCCCATCGCCATCTGGATGAACTTCCTGCTCGGCTTCGGCTTCTTCGCCCTGACCAACCTATTCGCAGAACCCATCTTCCGTGCATACAATGCGGAAGGGGAGATCCTCACGAAGGCCGTGGAGTACTACCACATCCGCAGCTATGGTCACCCCATCGTTCTCGCCACCTTCGCCATCACAGGTGCGTTCCGTGGGGTACAGAACCTGAGTTGGGGCATGTGGATCAGCATCCTAGGAGCCGTGGTGAACCTGGCGCTGAACCCGCTGCTGATCTTCGGCTGGGGGCCGGTGAACGGCATGGGCATCGCGGGCAGCGCATGGGCCAGCTTGATCGCACAGGTGTGCATGTTCCTGGTCGCCATCGTCGTGCTTCAGCGAAGAACACCGTTCACCATCGTTCCACGTTCCTGGCATCACCCGGAGTTGAAGAACCTCTGGCTCCTGAGCAGCAACCTCTTCGCCCGCACCATCGCGCTCAACGTGTGCTACTACCTCGGCAACCGCTACGCCACGGGCTACGGCGAATCATACATCGGTGCGCACAGCATCGCCATGCAGGTCTGGTTGTTCAGCGCGTTCTTCATAGACGGATACGCGGCGGCTGGCAGCGTGCTCGTGGGCCGGCTGGTGGGTGAACGGAACTGGCGCGACCTCTACCACGTGAGTTGGCAGGTGGTGCGCATGAGCGTGACCATCGGCGCGGTGCTCGCTCTCATCTACCTCATCGGCTACGCATACATCGGGACCCTGTTCACCAGCGACACGGCAGTGCTGCAGCTGCTGGACGGGGTCTTCTGGATGGTAGTGGTGACCCAACCGATCAACGCCGTGGCCTTCGCCTTCGATGGCGTCTACAAAGGCCTGGGCAATGGGAAGATCCTGCGCAACGTGCTCCTCATATCCACGCTGGTTGCCTTCGTTCCCGTGGCTTGGGGCATGGATGCACTGGGTTGGAAGCTCCACGCCGTATGGACCGCCTTCCTGTGCTGGATGCTGGTGCGCGGAGTATTGCTGGCCATGCACTTCGAGAAGCACCACCGACCGAAAGACACACCACCAGGCGTGCTACCTTCGGGACCATGGAACGCTTGATCATCCTGATCGCTCTCGTGCTCGGCCATCTGTCGGCGCTTGCACAAACCACACCCACCAAGCCAAGGGACACGCGGCCGTTCAGCGATCGCATCTGGTTCGGCGGAGGCGTGGGCCTCTCCTTCGGCACGGTCACGGCCATTCAAGTGGATCCGCTGGTGGGCTACAAAGTGGATCAGGAAGGCAAGTTCTCCGTAGGTGTCGGCGGTAGCTATTGGTACTACCAGGACAATCGATTCACTCCTTCGCTCACCTACACCGGCTACGGGTATCGAACGTTCGCTCGCTACCGCTTCATACCGCAGCTCTACGCGCACACGGAATTCCTGCACTTGAACGTGGAGCGCTACGACTACACGGCGGATCGCGTGGCGCGCATCTGGGTACCGCACCTGTTGGTAGGTGCAGGGTACGTGCAACAACTGGGTGGACGCAGTTCCATCTACTTCCAGGTCCTCTTCGATGTGTTGCAGGACCCTAACAGTGTATACGCGAACCAAGGCCCCATCCTCAGCGGCGGGGTCGGCATCGGGTTCTGAGTTTGTCCGAAAACACGAAGCGGCCATCGTTCACACGATGACCGCTTCCTTGCTGTGGAGCCAGAGGGGTCCCCGGCCTTCGCCGGGGTGGACCTCGTTCCTGTTCTTCGAGACGAAGAACGACCACTGCTTGCGCAGCGGTCGCCCGTCTACTGTGGAGCCGGAGGGGATCGAACCCTCGTCCAAACGACCGCGAAATGGGCTTTCTACATGCGTAGCCTCTTCATTGGTTTTCGACCTGCACCTGGGGAAGGGCACCCCAGCATAGGCTTAGGTCCTGTTTCTCACCCGCGCTCCGGACCACCGCGCGAGCCAGTTCTCCATGATGACACCTCGTGGCCGGGAAGGAGGATCACGGGCCTCCCCGAGAGGTACTCGTCCACGCTACTGTTGTTCACGTGGATAAAGCGTCATAGCCTGAGGCTATTAGGCAGCGAGAGCGTAGTCGTTGTTGCCGGTTAGGGCATTGATGCACTGGGATACGGGCCGCACATCACGCCCGGCATGCTTACACACCTCACGAAGCCGCTGTCGAATCCAGATCGGCCCCAGTTGGTTTTCCAAAGAACAGGACAAAGGTAGCAGCGTTGCACCCCGCCTTGCGTGGCTGCGGCCAACTAGCATGCCTAAGTTTGCGGCCGTTGAAAATGGCAGTACCCTACCGCAAGATCGGCATCATCCGCGAAGGCAAGCAGCCGGCGGACCGACGTGTTCCCCTTACGCCGGACCAATGTCGCGACGTGCATTTCCGCTATCCGGATGTCGACTTGGTGGTGCAGCGCAGCGAAGTGCGGGCCTTCACCGATCGTGAGTACGAGGCGGCGGGTGTCCACTTGGTCGATGACCTTTCGGACCGCGACCTCATCATAGGCGTGAAGGAGGTTCCCCTTGACATGCTGCAAGCGGGGAAGAGCTACCTCTTCTTCAGCCACACGATCAAGGAGCAACCACACAACAAGAAGCTCCTGCACGCGGTACTGGAGCGTGACATCACGCTCATGGACCATGAACTGCTCACCAATACCGCTGGCGAGCGCGTGCTCGCCTTCGGCTACTGGGCCGGGGTGGTTGGCGCCTACAACGCATTCCGTGCTTGGCAACTCGGCCACGGCGGCACCAGCTTGAAGCCCGCACATGCCTGCCACGACCTGGAAGAATTGGAGCGACACCTGCACGCCGTACCGTTGCCAAAGGACCTGCGCATCGTGATGACCGGCGGAGGCCGCGTGGGCAAAGGGGCCATGGGGGTGCTGGAACGCGCTGGCGTTGAGCGCGTGAAGCCGGTGGACCTCCTTGAAAAGGAGTTCACGCACCCCGTGTACACGGTGTTGGGTTCCGCGGACCTCTATGAGCGGACCGATGGTCAGGCATTCGACAAGGCGCGTTTCCATGCGGATCCGAGCGGCCACCGCTCCCGTTTCCTGCCTTATGCGCGCAAGGCCCAGTTGTACCTGGCCTGCCACTTCTGGGATCCACGTGGACCCAAGATCCTGAGCGCCGATGACCTGCGGGACCCACAACTCAGGTTGAACACCATCGCCGACATAAGTTGCGACGTAGGCGGTCCCATCGATAGCACGCTACGCTCCACCACCATCGCCCAGCCGTTCCTTGGATATGACCGTGCCAGTGGCCGGGAAGTGGCTCCCGGCACAACAGGGAGCATCACGGTGATGGCCGTGGACAACCTTCCGTGCGAACTGCCGCGCGATGCTTCCGAGGCGTTCGGATTGGACCTGATGGAACGGGTACTACCCCACTTGGTGCGCAGCGATGAGGAAGGCATGATCGCGCGTGCCACCATTGCCACGGGTGGCGAGTTGACCCCGCGATTCGACTACTTGGAGGCGTACGCGACCGCCTAGCGGTCAGCTACGCAGGACTGCCAATTCCAGCGCGAAGTATGCGGTATGGTCATCCTTGCGCAGGCTGTGCGCAAGCAATGGTTTGGCACTCTTACGCGCCATGGTGATGAGCCCAAGTCCGGCGCCACCGCGATCGGTGCGGCCATCGTTAGCGAGCAGCATTAGGAAGTGCTCCTTCAGGTCCACCTCCTCCATTTCGTTCAGCACACCGATGCGGTGTACGAGGAGCGCGGCCGAAGCCACTGGAAGCGCATTGCCCAGCAGCAGGCGGTAACCGTCGCCGCGGTCGACGAGCACGGCCACACCGCTCTCGCGATGCGGACCCTCCGTATGACGCTGCATGTTCTCCAACCCTTCCACCAGCACATTGAAGAGGCGCTTGCGCAGACCCACCCCATCGCCAACGGCAAGGCTCGCCTGTTCAGCGCGATCCAGAAGTGCTTGCAGGATGTGCTCATCCACTGCACCGGTATGCGCGAAGACCACCGCGTGACCATCTTCCCGCAACCACGGAACATGCACTTCATTGGACCAATGCGGGCCGATGACACCTTGTGCTATGTGGCTTGTTCCATTCACTTCACTACGTCGATGACCTGATAGAAACGGCCGACAAAAGTCGCTTTTGGATAGATATACGAGAGATCGTCCCGGCCGGTTTCACGACCCAGAGCCTGCCTATGGGAGTAGGGGTCCGGCACCACCCCCGATCCGGCGAAAACAGGTGAGGCACAAGGGCATAGCCGGGCTATCTTCCCCGACTTTCCAACGAGCCCCTTCGACCATGCGCTCCCTCCCCCTTCCAGGCACCCTGGCCACCATCATCGCAACAGCCTCCTTGCTCCCCTCCGCACGGGCGCAAGTGATGATCGAGGTCGGCTCCGGAACGATCCTGAACACGGCTTTCGAGGCGCCCTGCCCGTATGCCAATGTCCAGAACGGTTCGCGCAACCAGTTGCTCGTGCTCGCGAGCGAACTGCAAAGCGCCGGCATGTCAGCCGGGACCATCCTTGGGCTGGGCTTCGATGTGTTCCAAGCCAGTGGTACCACCTTCAACTCCTTCTCCATCAGCATCGGCAGCACCACCGTGGGAGACCTGACCGCCACGTGGGAGACGGGGCTATCACCAGCATGGGGTCCCACGGACTTCACCGATCTGAACGGATGGACCTACCACGCCTTCGACAGCCCGTTCTTCTGGGATGGCACTTCGAACCTGGTGATAGAGACCTGCTACAGCAATGCGTTCACCACCCAGAACGCACAGTTGAGGCAGTCGGCCACGTCGTTCGTGAGTTGTGTCGCACGCAACTCCCCGCAACCCACCATCTGCACCAATCCGGGTGGGACGCATGTGCTGTTCCAGCAGCGACCCAACATCCGCTTCCAGTGGATGACGTTGGAAGCTCCGCCCATCGCTTTCATAGGTTCAAGTGCTACCCTCTCCTGCACGGGCACCATCAGCTTCAGCGATGAAAGCCTGTACACTCCTACTTCGTGGGCATGGGACTTCGGCGATGACAGCACCAGCACCGAGCAGGACCCGACGCACACCTATCTGAACAGCGGCGTGTACGGCGTGACGCTGATCGTCACCAACGACTTCGGCACCGACACGGCCGAAGTGACCGTGACAGTTGACCTATCGGGCGTGCACCCCATTGCCGCTTGCGATGCACCGAGCACCGGCACCGTGGAAGGATTCGGCATCCTGAACGTCGGCATCGAAGGCGTTCCGCACGTGAGCGGTGATGCCGTTGCGGATGGCGGCTACGTGGACAACACGTGTGGTGGCACCACCGTGATGCAGGGCACCAACCTCGACCTTGCCGTTACCACCGCCAACGCCGCCTCCCACGCCGTGCGGGCTTGGCTGGACATGGACAATTCCGGTGGTTTCACCCCGAACGAACTGCTCCTATCGGCCACCGGCCCCACCCCGAGTTCGAGCACACTGATACCTGCCGGTGTGGTGCTGAACACGCCGCTGCGCTTGCGCGTGATCGCCGCCTATGACCTTGTGACCCCCGACCCGCAACCGTGCGGCGACATCCAGTACGGACAAGCAGAGGACTATGCGATCACCGTGATCGCGAACGACCAACCACCCATTGCCTCATTCAGTGCCACCCCGCTTTTCACCTGCAGCGGCGAAGTGGCCTTCGAGGATCTTTCCGAGAACACACCCACAGCTTGGGCGTGGGACTTCGGCGATACGAACACCTCTGATGAACAGAACCCCGTGCACGTGTACAGCGCCAGTGGCACCTATACCGTCACGCTCACGGTGATCAATGCGAACGGCCAGGACGACACCGTTGCGGTGGACTTGGTGACGGTGGACCTGAGCGGCCTGCTCATCCCGGCGCAGTGCATCCCGAACACACAAGCCTATTGCTGCGGCTACGGCATACTCGGCTTCTCCTTCGCCGGGATCAACACCACCAGTGCCGATGGCAGCGAAGGCTACCAGGACCTGAGCTGCGGCAATGTGGCCCAGGTGGAAGAAGGACAGAGCTATCCGTGGACCGTGATCACCACGGACAACACACCCCACGACGTGCGCATCTGGATCGACATGGACAATGATGGTGACTTCACCGCGAGCGAACTGGTGGCCACTGCACTGGACCAGGTCTCACCAAGCGGGAGTATCACCATTCCAGCGGGCAGCGTGTTCGATACGCCGGTGCGTGTTCGCGTGCAAGCCGATGTGATCGGTGAGATCACCGGGCCGTGCGACGCACCGCTCTTCGGGCAAGTGGAAGACGTGGCTGCACGCATCCAGCAATCCACGGAGCCGCCTGTGGCGGACTTCCTGGTGAGCCCTGCCGTGACTTGCGATGGCGTAGTGCAGTTCACCGACGTGAGCACGCACCTGCCCACAAGCTGGTCCTGGAACTTCGGCGACACGCAGACCAGCAGCGAGCAGAACCCGCAGCACATCTACACGCAACCCGGCACATACACGGTGAGCCTCACCGCCACTAACGCATACGGCACCGATTCCGATGTGCTCTCCGGCGCGGTGGTGTTCGTACCCGGATGGCAGTGCGACACCGCCGTGGTGGACGCATTCAATGACACGATGAACGACGAGTGCCTCGGTATCCTCAGCGATGATGGCGGCCCGAACGGCAACTACCAGCAAGGGACCACCGGCGCCTACACCATTGCACCGACCGACGCGCAGTACGTCACGCTCACGTTCAGTTCCTTCGCCTGGGGCAACAACCAGAACCGCCACTTGGCTATCTACGACGGACCGGACGTGGGCAGCACGTTGATCGGCTCCTTCAATGGGAATGGACTGAACCAACTACCCAACAACGGGATCATCACCAGCAGCGGATCGAGCATCACCTTGCGACAGGAGCAGACCGGCGGCGGTGGGCCTCCACCCAACAGTTCCGGTTTCCTGCTCACGTGGAATTGCTCGCTCACCGGGGTGCATGAGATCACCAAGGACCCGATACGCACCATTCGGCCTCAACCTGCGGACGATTGGTTCGCGGTGGACCTGGAACCGACGGCCAGCGCCAAGCGAACACTGGTGCTCCGTAACGCCTTGGGACAAGTGCTCGAAACACGTTCGATATCCGGCGCTTCGCGCACCGAGCGTTTCGAAACGAACGGCCTCCCCGCAGGCATCCACCTCTTGCAGGTGATCACCGACAATGAGCAATGGACACGTACACTGATCATCCGCTGAAGCACATGGTATCCTTTCGACCCCTGTTGAAGATCGCGACCATTGCCGTGCTGTTCGCCTCCGCGACCGCAGCGCGCGCCACGCACCTCATCGGCGGCAACCTCGGCTACACCTATGTTGGCGAAACAGCCCCGGGCAGCCAGGTCTATCGCTACAACGTGTACATGCAGTTCTACATGAACTGCGGCGATGACAGCAACTGGGAAACACTACAGGAACTCCTCCAGACCAATGGTGGCGTGATGCCCGTGGGCGTGTATCCGCAGAATCCTGGAGCACCGAACGCGGACAAGACCCTGCTCACCACCGCGAACCTCACGCTGGTGGACAGCTCCTTCATCCTGCCCAACCTGCCCAGTGGTTGCACCGTGGGTGCCGGGCTTTGCACGGAACTGGGCCTGTTGCAGGGCACCGTGGACCTGCCGCTCAACTTCGGCGGATACCATCTGTACTTCCAGATGAACGCACGGAACCTATCCATCACCAACCTCTTCAACCCGAACAACACCGGCATCGGCTACTACGCGTTCATCCCTCCGCCGCTGTTGCCGAACTCCTCGCCCATCTGGCTGGGCGACCCAACCCCGCTGCTGTGCATCAACGACACCAGCACCTTCGTGAACAGCGCCACCGACCCGGACGGCGACCAACTCATCTTCTCCTTCGAAACACCCTACAACAGTGTGGACAATGGCGGTGGCATCATCAACCCGCCGAACGTGTTGCCGAACACCGTGCCGGTGGTGAACTACGTGCCCACGTACAGTGTGACCCAACCGTTCGGGCCGGGCGGATACGCGTTCATCAACGGCGCCACCGGGCTTACGCAATACCAACCCACCGTGCAGGGCAACTACGTGGTGGCGGTGGAAGTGAAGGAATACCGCAACGGGGTGCTCATCGGTAGAACCCGTCGCGACCTGCAACTGCAGGCCGTGGTATGTCCGCCGAACGATGCACCGCAGGCAT
>WBZX01003323.1_pt1 | contig 10299 bp, 7 predicted proteins | sample 5204211 | NCBI WGS metagenome assembly WBZX01 (sample SAMN12344362, study PRJNA552823) | activated sludge metagenome | biome: Activated sludge suspended growth; feature: Nitrification reactor; material: Wastewater; isolation source: activated sludge from nitrification reactor of wastewater treatment...
GACCATGGGCGCTCCCGGTGGACCGCCCCGCCCCCCCGCGCGCCCGCCGACCCCGGGCGGTCCGCCCTCCGCGCAGCCGCGCCCCGCGCCGCAGCCGCCCCGCGCCGGCCCCGCGCAGGGCGCGCCGCCGCCGGCCTATCCGTCGCAGCAGCCGCAGCCCGGCGGGCCCCCGTCGATGCCGCGCCAGGCGCCTCCGCCGCCGCGCCCGCTCGCGGGCCAGCCGCCGCCGATGCAGGCGACCCCCCAGGCGCCGCCGCAACCGCCGCAGCCCCCGGGGGACGATCCGCCCTCCGAGCCGGAGCAGATCGCCACCGTCGCGCTCGCGCAGTCGCCGCTCGCCGGACAGCACATCGATTTCCCGCCGCCGATGGAGATGTCGCGGCCGCCCGTGCACCCGCAGACGTACCCGCAGCAGCCGCCGCCCGGCTACCCGCAGCAGCCGCCGCCCGGCTACCCGCAGCCGTCGCAAGCGAGCCCCGGCTACGCGCAGCCGGCCCAGCAGCCGTCGCAGCCGCAGCCACCCCCGCAAGCGTACGGCCAGCCTCCGCAGGTCGCGTACGCGCAGCCCGCGCCGCAGCCGTCGCCGCCCGCGCAGTCGCCTCTCCTCCGCGGGACGCAGCCGCTCCCCGCCGTCTCGATCAGCCCGGATCCGCCGCGCGCGCCGTCCGCTTCGAGCGGCTCGATCATGGGCGGCGCCGCGTCGTCCGCGGCCCTCTCGCACTCCGGATCCAACCCCTCCGGCACGAGCCAGCCCGCGCTCGACGCCGCGCGCGAGCTCCCCGTCGGCACCGTGATCGGGGCGCGCTACCGCATCGACAAGATCCTCGGCCGCGGCGGCATGGGCGCCGTCTACTCGGTCGTCCACGTCAACACCGGCGAGCAGCTCGCGATGAAGCTGCTCCACCCCTCGCTCGCCGAGAACGCGCAGGCCGTGGAGCGGTTCCGCACCGAGGCGCGCGCCCCCGTCCGCATCGGCTCCGAGAACGTCGTCCGCGTCACCGACGCCGACGTCGCGCCGGAGCTCGGCGGCGTCCCGTTCCTCGTGATGGAGCACCTCAACGGCCGCGACCTCGGCAGCGAGCTCAAGCGCCGCGGCGCGCTCCCCGCGGGCGAGGTGTGCCTCTACCTGCGGCAGGTCGCGCGCGCGCTCGACAAGGCGCACGGCATGGGCATCGTCCACCGCGATCTCAAGCCCGCGAACCTCTTCCTCACGCGCCGCGAGGACGGCTCCCCCCTCGTGAAGATCCTCGACTTCGGCATCGCGAAGCTCGCGGACGGCGTCTCCCACGACATGACGCAGGACGGGACCATCTTCGGGACGCCCTGGTACATGTCCCCCGAGCAGGCGAGCGGGAAGGCCAAGCAGGTCGGTCCGCCCGCGGATCTCTGGGCGCTCGGCCTCATCTCGTTCCGCCTCCTCACCGGGCAGAACTACTGGACCGCCGAGGGCATGGCCGCGCTCATCGGGCAGATCGTCTACGAGCCGATGGAGGTGCCCACCAAGAAGGCGCCGCACCTCGGCCCGCGGTTCGACGAGTGGTTCGCGAAGGCCTGCAACCGCGAGGTGGACCAGCGCTTCCCGAACGCGACGGCGCAGGTCCAGGCGCTCGCGCAGGTGCTCGGCGTCTCGCACATGGCGCAGCCGACGGCGTCGCCCGACATGTCGATGTCCGGCTACAACGCGGCCGCCGGCTCGTCGCAGCCGAGCCTGTCGCAGCCGTCCATGAGCGTCCCCAACGTGCAGCAGGCCATGCAGCAGAGCATGACCCCCGGCTCGTTCTCGGCCGCGTCGCTCTCGGTCCCCATCTCCGCGAACATCACCGCGCCCCCGACGTCCGCCGGCTCGCCGACCTCCAGCGCCGCCGTCGCGATCGCCGCGCAGAAGCCGCAAAAGCAGCCCTCCACGCTCGGCCCGATCCTCGCGGGCATCGCGATCGCCCTCGTGATCGCGGGCGGCGTGGCCGGCGGCTTCTTCTTCTGGCGCTCCCGCCAGGCGCCGATCGACGGCAGCCCCGTGAGCGCCGCCAACGCCGCCACCCCCACCCCGACCGACGTCCCTGTCGTAGGCGCCTCCGCGAGCGCGACGGCCGCGCCGCCCGCGACCGCCGACGTCCCCGCCGTGACGGCGACCGCCGAGCCGACGCCGCCGCCGGAGCCGGTCCCCACGGCGACGGCCGTCGCGACGACGGTCGCGCCCGCCGCCAAGACGGCGGCTCCCATCCCCCCCAAGACCGGGGGCGCTGGCACCTCGGTCGCCCCCAAGCCCAGCTCGAAACCGACCGCCGGCACAGCCCCCACCTCCGCGCCGAAGGTCAAGGGTACTATCAAGTTCTGATGATCCCTCGAAGCTCCACGCTCCCGGGTCGCATGGCGTCCGGCGCTCCTCCTCGTGCGACGTCCGGTGATCGCCCCCCCGCGACGTCCCGCCTTCGATCCCGCGCCCTCCGCGGCGTGCTCGCGGCGCTGCTCGTGCTCGCGGCGGCCGCGCCCGCGACGACGGCGCGCGCGCAGACCCCGGACGAGATCAACACCGCCCGCGCCCTCGCGCAGGAGGGCTTCGCCGCCTACAAAGCGAGCGATTTCAAGAAGGCGCTCGCCCTCTTCGAGCAGGCCCGCAAGCTCTACCAGAGCGCCCAGATCCTCCGCATGAACGGCTACTCGTCGCTCGCGCTCGAGGACTGGGAGAAGGCGGCCGACCTCATGGACGCGGCCGTCACCTCGACCGTCGGCCCGCTCGACGCCGACACCAAGAAGGACGTCGCCGAGAACCTCGCGAAGGCGATGATCCACCTCGGCACGCTCAAGGTCACGAGCGACGTCGAGGGCGCCGAGCTCACCATCGACGATCGCCCCGCGATCAAGCTCCCCATGGACAAGGCGGTGCGCCTCCTCGCGGGCAAGCACAAGCTCGTCGTGAAGGCCCCCGAGCACACCGACGCGACCCAGGAGGTCACCCTCGAGGGCGCCGGCAAGCTGTCCGAGATCAAGCTCTCCCCGGTGCCGATCCCCAAGAAGGTCGAGCCGCCGCCTCCGCCCCCTCCGCCGCCGCCTCCTCCGCCGCCGCCCCCGCCCAAGGGGTGGATCCCGATGCAGTACCAGATTGGCCTCGTGGCCGCGGGCGCGGGCCTCGCGCTCGGCGCCGGCGCGATCGCGACGGGCGTGGGCTCGATCCACCTGACGGACCAGGTGACGAACGACATCACGCTCCACAAGAAGAACTACGGAGACAACTGCGACAGGCACCCGGACCTCCTCCGTGAGTGCCAGTTCGATCGCTACGTCATCAACTACGACTCCGATCGTGCCAACACCCTCACCAACATCGCGCTAGGCACCGGCATCGCCGGCGGCGTCCTCCTCGCGGGCGGAGTGACCCTCTTCCTCTTCGCGCCCGAGGGCCCCCTCGGCAAGGGAAAGGCCGCCCCCAAGCCCGCCGACAAGACGGGAGAGGCGGCCCCCAAAAAGACGGCCGGCCCCAGCGCCATGTGCGCTCCCCTGCTGTCCGGCGGCGTGACGTGCGTCGGGAGCTTCTGATCCCGTGAAGACCACGGCCTTCGGCGGGGCGCTCCTCACCCTCTCGCTCGCGCTCGGGGCGGCCTGCATCGAGGTCCCGCCCCCCAAGACGGCGTCGCCGCTCGCCCCCAAGAACATCAAGGCTCCCGAGGGCGAGAGTCTGGACGCCGCGTGCACCCCGTCCGGCGTCGAGATCTGCTTCGACGCGAAGGACAACAACTGCAATGGTGTGATCGACGAGGGGTGCGGCGTCCACACGGGCATCCTCCAGTTCGCCATCGCGTGGGACGCGGCCGAGGCCGACGTGGATCTCCAGGTCTTCGACACGCAGGGCGAGCAGGCCCGCATGGGCGAGGCGACGGCCGACGGCCTGATGAAGGACCGCGAGTGCCCCGCCGACGGCGCCTGTTACGGCCAGAACATCGAGAACGTCTTCCTGGCCGAGGGCGACGCGAAACGCGGCAAATACAAGGTCGTCGTCCACCTCAACGAGCTGAACGGCGCCACCCCCCCGGTGCGCGTCCAGCTCAGCGTCCGGGTCGGCCAGAAGACGTACGCGTCGTCGGTCCAGGTCGCCCCCGGCCCGACGACCCAGGACCGAGAGTTCGAGTTCACGCTGTAGTGTGGTGGGGAGCAGGGAGCCGGCGGGGGCGGTCCAAGTCGAGGCCGAAGCCTTCTATCGGCGATTCTTTGGTGGCTGTCATGGAGCTCTGTCGAGGGTGACAGTGCTCTTTTTTGGGGGCGCGACAGGCGTCTTCCCGGCACAAGGGCCCTCCCGCCCCGCGTCTCCGCGCCGTCCCCCCCAATCTGCGGCGGGGCGCGAACGGTGCGGGATTCAGCTCGGCTTCTGGGGCTCCGGCTTCGAGCGCTCTGCCTTCTTGCGCTTGGCGAGGCCCAGAGTGATGAGGTGGGAGCGCTTCTTGACCACGGAGCGCGCGGTCTCCGCCCAGTCCTTGTACCAGCCATAGAGCTTCGCCAGCGCCTCCTGGCGCTCGGCCGGGGTGGACGCATCGGGGAGAGGCGCCGGCGCCTCCAACGTTTGTGCCGTGTCGACGAGCGCCTGGAGCCGGGCGCGCTCTTCCTTGGTGATACCGCGGCCGCCGAGCGTCTTGAGCGCCGCATGGTCCGCCTTGCGCGTGGCCTTGCGGTCCTCGCCGCTCTCGAGATCGGTCAGTCGAGCCAGCAGCGTCTTGACGCCGAGGACCGCAGCCGGCCCGGTGGAGGCCGCGAGCCCGCCGGCGAAGACGAATGCGCCCTGATCGGGGTGCAGCCGATCGAGGGCCGCGCGGATCCGGCGGAATCCATCCTCGTCCCAGCCATCCAGCTCCTGCATGGCCTTGAACGCCGCTGATTTCTCGGGCGCTGCGACCGGTGTGGGATTGTAGCCGGACGCCGCGTGGAGCAGCGCCCAACCTTGCTGGTAGTCGTCCGCGGTGAAGCCGGCTCCGGCGAGCTGGGCGTGGATCACAGCGTTGTCTGCAATGCCGCGCAAGAACGTGAGGGCGCGAGCAGGAGTCTCCTCCAGCACTGTCGCGCCGGCGACAGGCTGGTCCGTGGGACCATTGGGCATGAGATCAACCTCCGAGTAGAGAGAATCACTCGCGAGGCTAAACAAGCGAAACGGCGCCTGTAAAGCGAAAAATGAAAGAGCTCGACCGGAGGGCGGTTGCGGTCGATTGGTGTCACACGGCTCGCTCCGGGGATAGGCCACGTCATCCGCATTGAGCGGACACCTTCGGCGCGTCGGCCCTGCCGGCACCTGGAAGAGGGAGTGACGCACGTCTCAAATGCTGTTCCCTGCGAACGATTGTTGGCCGGCCTGCGGATCGGGCGTCGATGTGGAGGAGGAAGGGTGAAACGTGACCGACATCGCCATCGACACACCGTCCGTCCCGGAAGTCGACCCGCTCGCCGGTACGGCCTATCGCACGGTGCGCCTCCTTGGCAGCGGGGCCATGGGCCAGGTCTTCGAGGCCGAGCACGCCGGCCTGCGCCGCCGGGTCGCTGTGAAGGTATTGACTCCGGCACTGGCGGGTGATCCGGCGTTCGTGGACCGCTTGCGCCTCGAAGCACAGGCCCTCGCCGGCGTCCGCCACCCGAACGTCGTCCTCGTTCATGACCACGCGACCACGCCCGCCGGGGTGCCCTTCCTCGTGATGGAGCTGCTGCACGGCCGGACGCTCCACGACCTCCTGCGCGAACGCACCGCGCTCCCGCTCCTTGATGCGCTGCACCTCGTCGATCAGGTCTTCGCCGGTCTTTCGGCGATCCACACGGCCGGGCTCACGCACCGCGATCTGAAGCCCGCGAACATCTTCCTCTCCGAGGAGCAGGGGCGCACGACGATCAAATTGCTGGACTTCGGCATCGTCAAGGTCACTCGGGCGGACCCCGCGACGTCCATTGCGCCGCTGCGCTTCCCCACGGAGCTCGGGCACATCCTCGGGACGCCCCGCTTCATGGCGCCGGAGCAGATCACGAGCGCCGCCTGCGATGCGCGCACCGACGTCTACGCCGCGGGTGTGCTCGTGTTCCTGCTGCTCGCTGGGCGCGACCCGTTCCACCACCACCGGACGCACATCGCCATCCTCACCGCGCAGGTGAGGGAGAAGCCGCCGCTGCTGTCCATCGTCGCGTCGCAGCCTATTCCGCCCCGGGTCGATGCGGCTGTCGCCCGCGCGCTCGCGAAGGATCCGGCAGACCGTTTCGCTTCGATCGAGGACTTCGGCGCGGCGCTCGGCGCGGCGGCCTTCGGAGCGACATCGGCGCTGCTGGGCGCGCAGACGTCCACCGAGAAGATGCCCGGCGGCACCTGGAGCCGTCCGCCGCAGGAGACTGCGCCTCTCTCCGCCGACGCGTTCCGATCCATCCGCAACGCGCTGCCGTTCGCCGCCTCACGTGCGAGCGCGCCTGCCCAGGCGACCGCTCCTCGCCGCGCGCCCTCCTTCGGCTTGCCGCCCCTCGCGGCGGGAGAAATCGCGGTTCCCGCTCGGCCGATGACGGCGCCGCTCCTGTGGGACCGCATGACTGACGCCATCGACACCGTGAAGGCGTGGTCACCGCTTTCACGGCTGCTCCTCGCGGTCGTTGCGCTGCTCTGGGGCCTCGTGATCGCCGTGGCCTGGAGAGCCCTTTGACACCGGCACCTGATCTATTCTACGAGCCCATGGGATCCGGCAGGGGACTGGTGGCCGACATGCCGCGCACGCCACGCGAGAAAGGGACGCTCGCTCCGGGTGACGAGATCACCGACGACGCCACCGGCGAGGGTTACTGCGTGCTCTCGCTGATCGGCGAAGGCGGCATGGGACGCGTGTTCCGGGTGGAGCGCGTGCGCGACGGCGCGCCGTTCGCCGTGAAGTGCAACCGCCCCATCGACCCGCGCAACACCGAGCTGGTGGTGCGGATGATGCGCGAAGGCGACTTCCTCAAGGCGCTGCGCCCGCACCCTCACATCGTGCCCGTGCTCGCCACGGGGATGCGCGAAGACGGGGTGTTCTGGATCCTGATGCCGCTCCTGGACGGGGCTTCCGTGGGAAGCCTCCTCTCGGTGCTGCGGCGGATCCCGCCGCTCTGGGTGTTCGAGATCTGCGCAGCGGTGTGCAGCGCGCTCGCCACGGTGCACGAGGTCGGGATCCACCGGGACATCAAGCCCGAGAACGTGTTCCTCACGCGCGACGGCGGGATCTACGTGCTCGATTTCGGTGCTGGGAAGTCCTACGTGGTCGGCCGGATGACGACCACGGGGACGGCGATCGGGACGATCCCGTACATGTCGCCGGAGCAGCTCACGGACGCGGCGACGATCGACGGACGAAGCGATCTCTTCTCGGTCGGCGTGCTGACGTTCGAGATGCTCAGCGGCGAGAACCCCTTCGACGGTCCCGGCCCGCTCCGGGGCCACGCCGTGCTCATCGGTCACCGGATCCTCATGGAACCGCCCCGTCCGCTCGCGGCGTTCGCGCCCGAGCTTCCGGGCTACGTGGCGCAGATCGTCGAGAAGCTCCTGGCCAAAGATCGGCAGGATCGCAGCCGCAACGCGACCGAGGCGCAAGGCGTGCTCCTGGCGGCGAGGGACGCGTTGCGGAGCACCCTGGGCGACCCCGCGCCGATCGCGCGGCTCTTCGACGCCTACGATGCTGCCCTGGAGGCGCAGGAAGCCGCGCGCCTCGGCACCCAGGACACCGACAAGGCACCGCCCCCGCTCCGGCCGTCGGGCCCCAGGCCGCGGCTCGGTACGGTGCCGATGGCCGCCTTCAAAGCCCCCGCGGCTGGCCCGCGTCTCGTGCCGGCCCCGCCGCCGCCCGCGCCGCCACCGCTCGTAGCGCCGACGATGGAAGCTCTGCCGAGCGCAGGCGGCGGTACCACGAAGCTGGATGCCGCCACGCTCGAAGCGCTGGCCGCCGCCGCGGCGCCGGTGCTTCGCGCGCTGCCGGTCACGGCCGGCGCGCCGGCACCCGTGGAGCTTCTCCCGAACCTCACCTCGGCGAGGGCCTCGGCCCCGGCGACCCCGAAGCCGGGCGAGAGCGAGGCTGAGATCCGGCGCAAGCTGCTCGCGCTCGAAGCGCTGATGACCGACGACTCGCCGGAGACCCGCGAGGTGCTCCTCGTCACGATGAGCGACTGCGAGAACCACCCGATCGTGCGGGCCGGCGCGGCGATCGCGCTGGGGGTCATCGGCGACGAGACGTGCCTCGCGGCGCTGCAAGAGTGCGCGGAGCAGGACCCGCAGACGATGGTGCGACGCATGGCGGAAGAGGCGGCGCTCAGCCTCTCCTTGCGGCTGGGGCTCCCCGTGGAGCCGGCCGCGTTGCCGCAAGCCCCGCCCGTGGTCGCGCCGGTCGAGGCGCCGGTGCAGCTCCCTCTCGCTCGCGAGCCGGCCTCCCCGTGGGCTCCCATGGCCCGCGAGCCCGCCTCGCCGTGGGTTCAGCTCGCCCGAGCGCCCGCGCCGACGGTCGTCCGAACGAGAGGATCGCTGCCGATGCTCCTCCTCACCGTCTTTTTCGCCCTGATTTTCGTCGGATGCGTCACGGCCATCGCGTACTTGCTGCTCGCGTGAGAAATAGTTGGCCGGTCTCGCCGGGCCGCGCCGAGGTTGATCTCAGAAGGTCCAAGATGAGCGACTCCTCCCAGCGTCCCCCCCGTTCCCCGCGCGACGCCGCTCGGCCCAGCTCCGACCGGACCGCGGATCTCAAAGAGGCGCGCGCTCTGTACGCGCAGCTCGATCCGGCCTGGTTCGAGGAGGCGAACGATCCGAAAGCGTGGTTGTTCGAGCCGGCCGTGCAGGAGCTCATCGCGCAGGTCGTCGATGCCGAGGTCGCCCCCTTCGCCGCGCTGCTCGGCCCGGAGGAGCTGCGCGTGCTGCGCGACGAGGTCGAGCTCGCCTTGCACAGCGATCCCGTCGCGATCGAGTACCTCGATCGTGTCCGCCCGCGGGGCGCGCGGGACCAGAGCGGCAACGTCAAGAAGAACGTGCTCCGCGGCGCCGACATCCTCGCGCTGCGAGCCAAGAAGGCCGGGGGGGAGAAGCCGTGAGCCTTGCCGCCCAAGGGATCGGCTCCCACCCTCGCCTCGCCGCCGACGAGCGCGCGCGCCTGCGGCAGATCGCTGCGTCGGTCGGCCGCGCCGCGCGCTTGCTGATCAAGCAAGGACGCACCGCCCTGGACAAGGCGGATCTCGAGGCGGCGGGCATGCTCGCCGTATGGCGCAAGCTCCCCGGCTTCGACCCGACGCGATCGCTCTTCGACCGATGGGCCTTCTACGTGGCGTTCCGCGCGATGCAGGACGCCTCCCGAGGCGAGCACGACGAGGGCCTCTTCAAGGCGGCGCTCGGCCGGGGAGCGCATGGCTACGTCGCGCAGGACGATCGGCCTGCGGAGCGCGACCTCCACCACGACACGCCGGAGACGGACCTCCGCCGGTTGCGCAGCCGGACCCGGCGCATCGGCGCGGCCGCGTGGCTCGAAGCGGGGATGGAGAACGCGGAGGCCGGCGCGCCCATCGAGCGCTCGAACGCAGCGACGGAAGCCGTGCAGGCCGTCCACCAGGAGGTCGCGCTCCTCTCCGAAGAGCAGCGAACGTACCTGCGTCTCCGGTTCTGGGACGACACGGAGGTGCAGGAGGTCGCCGCTCGTATGGGCATCCCGGAGCGCACCCTGCGGCGGCGGTGGTCCGAGACGCGCGATCTGCTGCACACGCGGCTGTGCGCCCGGGGGATCTTGGGCATTCCGGACGGCTTCGGCGTAGCGGCGGATGCGCTTGCGCTGGGGCCGGGAGAGGAGCGCCCCTGATGAGCGATCGCGAGCCCAGGAGCGACCGTGAGCCCAAGAGTGACCCGCCGTCGGGCCCGCAGGTGAAGATCGCCCCTGCGGCGCCGGGGTCGCGGCCGGGTTTCGTGACGATGCCGAACGAGCTGCGGGCGTTCTTCCGGCCCGACGGCCAGCCCCTCAAGCTCTCGGACATGCCGGGCGCGGAGGACGCGGTCGACAAGCTGCGCGAGGCGGGTCGCGCCGGCGATGTGCTCTTCGACGACGTGCGCGAAGAGGCGAGGCGCGAGCCGTCGCCCGACGACAACCGCACCGAGCACGTGATCGTGGAGATGCCGGCGGCGGTGAGCCCGTGGGCGAAGGACGGCGCTGCTGCGAAGGCAGTCGCGGCCGTCGCTCTCGACAAAGGGGCGCTCCCGTCCTCGACGGCGCCGGCCGCGGCGTCCACGACGGCATCGTCCGCGGCGGCGGCGGCGTCCATGATCGCGCCGTCCGCGGGCCCACCGTCCAGCCGTCCGCT
>WBZX01002339.1_pt1 | contig 10298 bp, 11 predicted proteins | sample 5204211 | NCBI WGS metagenome assembly WBZX01 (sample SAMN12344362, study PRJNA552823) | activated sludge metagenome | biome: Activated sludge suspended growth; feature: Nitrification reactor; material: Wastewater; isolation source: activated sludge from nitrification reactor of wastewater...
ACCTCCTCGCGCGTGCGCGCGACCTTCAAGCCGCGACCGCCGCCGCCGAAGGCCGCCTTGATCGCGACCGGCAGGCCATGGAGATCGACGAACTCGAGCACCTCTGCGGTCGATCGATAACCGATGCGCAACGGCTCGACATCGACGCTCTGCTTGGGCAATCCGGCGAACAGCCAAGGATACAATTTCGCACCTGGATGCGGCCTCACCGGAGTCGGTGATCAAGCCGACACGCTGGAGATTTGGCCGGTGGTCCCGGCTGGCGTCATTGGCTGCGGTACCGAGGTGACAACCGACTTCTTCGGAGCCCCGAGACCCAGGACCAGGACCGTGAACGGCGAGCCGTTTGAAGGCTGCAACAGGGGTTATTCGGAATGATCAGCGTGAAGAAGGTCAGATGTCGAAGCCAGGTACTCGCCACGGCAGCATCCGTCCTTGTCATCTTGGGGTTGGCCACCGCCTGTGAGCCTGCGCCTCCGAGGGCGACGTTCACCGTCAACGTTGCCCCCGGGATCGCGGGTGATGACGTCAACCCGGGCGACGGGGTCTGTGAGACCGCTCCCGGCAACGCCCAATGCACCCTCGACGCCGCCGTCCAAGAAGGAAACGCCCTCGGCCAAGCCGACATCAACGTTCCCTCGACCGCAGTCCAGGGTCAGGGCCACGTCCTGACCGAAACCATCACCGGCAACCTACGGTTCCTGAGCGTCTGGGAGTACCAGGTCCGCGACTTCGAGGTCCGAGCCGCAGATCTTCGTATCGCCCCCGGAGGCAGCCTCCACGTGGAACAAGCCGACCTCCACGTCACTCGAACTGCCACCATCGAAGGCCAGCTCTCCATGAACCGCGGTTGGCTGGTCGGTTGGGTCGATGTTCGCCCCGGTGGCGTGCTGAACCTCCTGAGCAGCATCGGCGGAGCTTGGGCCTCCGATATCCCGCCGCCGCCCACCAACGCATGGATCACCAACCGCGGCACGGTGATCATGCGCTTCAGCGAGATCAACCGTTCCTCCAGCTACAACCGACCCCACGAGGCGGCGGGGCTTCACACCCTTGACGGTGGGACTTCGATCCTCGGTGCCACCGATCTCCACCAGTACTCGCTCGTCTCACCGAACTGCCTCGGGGATCCGATCGTCAGCCAGGGCTACAACAACCTGGCCGGCTGCGGGTTGAGCGGGGTCGGCGACGACACCGGCACGACGATCGCCGACATACCCGTCGGCACCCTCGGTTGTGGGACCGAGGTGACCACCGACTACTTCGGGAACCCGAGGCCGATGGACACGGTGCGAAACGGTCAACCGGTGCGAGGCTGCACCCGAGGGATCATCGAGTATTCGGGTTGACTCGACCAGTCGCTCTTGGGCCGCTACGCGTATGCAGCCGGGCTGCTTCGGTGGTCGATCACCGAAGCGACATACGCGCCTGACGGGCGCGGCCCGCCCCGAGGGTCGCTACTCGCTCTGGGCGGCGGCTAGGGCGTCATCGATGGTCAGGGAACCGTCGTAGAGGGCCTTGCCCACGATGGCTCCCAGCAGAGGCTTGGAGTCGGCACCCATGGCGGCCAGCATCCGAAGGTGTTGCGCCGACCCCACTCCACCTGACGCGACGACGTCGGTCTCGATGGTGTCGAGCAGCTCTGAGTAGAGATCGATGTCGGGTCCGGTTCCGGCGCCGTCTACGTTGATCTGGGTGACGATGAATGCCGCGAAGCCCGCAGCATCGAATTGCGCTGTCACCTCGGCGAGCTGGCGCCCGGAGCCTTCCATCCACCCGCGCACCGCCACCTCTCGTCCTCGTACGTCGAGTCCGAGCGCGACCTTGCCCGGATGGCGTTCAGCCAAGCCCATGGCCCAGTCCGGTTCATCGAGGGCCGCGGTGCCCACCACCACCCGGGCCACGCCGGCTGCGAAGAGCTCCTCGGCCGAGGCGTCGTCTCGCACTCCCCCGCCGGTCTGCACCGGTACCCCCACCGACGCCGCCACCGAGGCGATCACCGGGCGGTTCACCGGTTCACCGGTCCGGGCCGCGTCGAGGTCGACCACATGGATCCAGGCCGCCCCGGCATCGGCGAAGAGGCGGGCCTGAGCCACCGGGTCATCGCCGTACACCGTCTCTTGGTCGAAGTCACCTTGGTACAGACGGACGCACTGGCCGCCACGCAGATCGATCGCCGGGTACAGGTCCATCCCTGGATCATCGCACCCGGGCCGATCGCCCTCCCACCCGAGCACTAGCCGCCACGCCCATTTGGGCGACACGATGCAACGCAAATCGCCCTGACCGGTTCGAGACAAAGAACTTGTACCGTCAACGAAATGACGGCTGCCACCTTTCTCGGACACGGATCTCCGATGAACGCCATCGAGACCAACCGCTACACCGATGCCTGGCAGACCTTCGGGCTGGGCGGCCCTCGGCCATCGGCCATCGTTTGCGTGTCCGCCCACTGGTACATCGGCGCCACCGCCGTAACGGCCATGGCCGAGCCCCGCACCATCCACGACTTCTACGGATTCCCCGACGATCTGTTTGCGGTCAGATATCCCGCCCCCGGCGACCCGACCTTGGCCGCCGATCTGGTAGGCGAGCTCTCCGAAGTCGTCAAACCCGATGGGGTCGTGTCCGACACCGAAGACTGGGGTCTCGACCACGGCACCTGGTCTGTGCTGGTCCACGCCTTCCCCGAGGCCGACATCCCGGTGGTCCAGGTTTCGATCGATGCCCGGCGATCCTTCGACCAGCACCTGGCCCTGGGGGCGGCGCTGGCCCCCTTCCGTCGACGAGGGGTGATGGTGGTCGGCAGCGGCAACGTGGTGCACAACCTGCGCCGGATCGACTGGGGCCAGCCCGAATCCGCCTACGACTGGACCCGACGGTTCGACGACGCCACCCGAGAGGTGATGGCCACCGACCCGGCGCGGGCTCCGTCGCTGCGAGAACACCCAGATTTCGCGCTGGCCCACCCCAGCCCCGATCACTTCATCCCGCTGCTGTACGTGGCCGGTTTGGCTACGGCCGCCAACCAGACGGCACACGTCCTGGTAGACGGTTTCGCCTACGGCTCGCTATCGATGACCAGCTACACGCTCGGCCCGACCGGCCCCGCCCCTGCCCTCTGACCCGAACCCCGACCTTCGGGTCAGTCAGCGTGCTCGGCGCACGAGGTCACGAAGTTCTCCAGCAGGCGCAGCCCGTTGGCCGCTGACTTCTCGGGGTGGAACTGGGTGGCCCACAACCGGCCTCGTTGGATGGCGGCGGTCACCTCGGTGCCGTAGGTGCAGGTGGCGGCGATGTCGGCGGGGTCGTCGGGCCGGGCCCAGAACGAGTGCACGAAGTAGACCCACGGGTCATCGGGCAGGCCGTCGGCCATGGGGCTGGGATGGGCCCAGCGCAACACGTTCCACTGCATCTGGGGTCGCTTGACCCCTTCGGGCAAGAGCTCCACCCGACCGGGCACCACACCAAGACCGGGCACCTCGGGCGTCTCGTCTGAGCCGTCGAACAGCATCTGGAGCCCCACGCACACCCCAAGGAAGGGCCGGCCCGAACCGGCGGCGGCATCGGTGGCCGCGTCGTGGGCCAGCGCGTCGAGGCCGGCTTGACCCAAGGCCTCGACGCAGCGGCCGAAGGCACCCACACCTGGCAGCACCACGCCAGCGGCATCGGCGATCAGGCCCGGGTCTGCGGTCAGGCGGGCATCGGCTCCGACGTGTTCGAGCGCCTTCTGGGCCGAGCGGAGGTTGCCGATCCCGTAGTCGAGCACCGCGATCAGCGGTCGACCGTCGGCCGTTCCCTCGCGGTCAGTCACCGCCGGCCCCCGACAGGGTGCCCTTGGTCGAGGGGATGGCGGTGCCCTCCACGCGCACCGCGTCACGGAGGCAGCGCGCCACTCCCTTGAAGGTCGCCTCCACCACGTGGTGGGTGTTGGTCCCGGCCTTGCGGGTGACGTGAAGGGTGATGCCCGCCGAGGTGGCGAAGCTCTGCCAGAAGTGCTCGGCCATCTCCGGGTTGAACGGCGGATCACCGAGCGGCAGCACCTCGCCGAAGGGAACGTCATAGGAGACCCACGGCCGACCGGACAGATCCACGGCCACCTCGATCAGGGCCTCATCAAGGGGGAACAGGCCCGACGCGAAACGCCGGACGCCGGCCTTGTCGCCCAACGCCTCCCGGAACGTCTCACCGAGCAGGATGCCGACGTCTTCGACCGTGTGATGACCATCCACCTCGATGTCACCGGTTGCATCGATGGCCAGATCGAAGCCGCCGTGGCGTCCGATCTGGTCGAGCATGTGATCGAAGAACGGAAGGCCGGTCGAGGCGGAGACCGACCCGGTCGGACCGTCGATGTCCAGGCTGATACTGATCGACGTCTCCCGGGTGGTGCGCTGCCGGGAAGCGGCCCGGCCCGGGCTTTTCGATTCGGTCATGTGAGGATCTCCCCTAGGGCATCGAGGAAGCGGTCATCCTCGTCGGTGGTGCCGATGGTGACTCGCAGGCAGCCCTCCAGGCGGGGCCACGACGAACAGTTGCGGACCAGGATCGAACGTTCCACCAGTTGAGCCCAGACGTCTGCTCCGTCCAGGGTCTGCGGTCGGAACAACACGAAGTTGGCGCCCGACGGCCACACGTCGCACGGCAGCTCGCGAAGGGCTGCCTCCAGTCGGCCTCGTTCCTCGGTGAGCTGAGCCACCCGCTCCTCCATCTCGGAGCGGAAACGAACCGCGATGATGCCGGCCGCCTGCTTCAACGCGTCGAGGTGGTACGGCAGGACCACCTTCTCGAGTTCGGCTACCACCCAACTCGGACCGACCAAGTAGCCGAGGCGGGCGCCAGCCATGGACCAGGTCTTGGAGAACGTCTGGGTGACCACCAGCGGGGTGGCCTCGTCGACCAGTTCCAACGCCGACCAAGGGGCGAACTGACCGTAGGCCTCGTCGACCACCAACAGACCCGGTACCAGGCCGAGGACCTCGGTGACGGTGTCTCGGGTCTCGACCATCCCGGTCGGGTTGTTGGGCGAGCAGAGGTAGGTGATGGCGGGCTCGGCTGCACTCACGACCCGCCGAACCTCGGCCATGTCAAGCGAGAAGTCTGCAGCCCGCTCCCCTTCGGCGACGGTGGTGCCGGTCATGTGAGCGATGTGGGAGTGCAACGCGTAGGTGGGTTCGAACACGGCCACGGTCCGGCCCGGACCCCCATAGGTCAGCGACAGGGTCTGGAGCACCTCGTTGGAGCCGTTGGCCACGAACACCTGCTCGGGACCGACCCCATGGAGTTCACCGATGCGGGTCCGCAGTTCGGTGGCGGCCCGGTCGGGGTAGCGGTGCCATTGGACCCGGCCAACCTCGGCAGCCAGGGCGTCGACGAAAGCCGCGGGCGGAGCGACCGGTGACTCGTTGGTGTTGAGGCGGACGTCGACGTCGAGTTGCGGCGAGTGGTAGCCCTCCATGAGGGCGACGCTGTCTCGGGGGCGGATCGGTGCCATCGGTTCAGGCCTCTCGGGGGAACGCGACCCGACGCGTGACGCTGTCGGCGTGGGCAGCCAGCCCCTCGGCTCGGGCAATGGCGGCCACCGTCGGTGCAGCGCGATCCAGTGCCTCGCGGTCGAGTGTGATCACGTGCACGTCCTTCACGAAGTCCGACACGGTCAGGGCCGACCCGAAGCGTGCGGTTCCGTCGGTGGGTAGGACGTGGCTGGGACCGGCTAGGTAGTCACCAACCGATGCCGGAGACCACGGCCCGCAGAACACGGCTCCAGCGTGGCGGACCAGCGGCACCAACGCCTCCGGATCAGCGGTGATGAGCTCCAAGTGTTCGGGGGCGATGGTGTTGGACACGGCCACCGCTTGTTCTGGCGAGTCGCACAGCACCGCGTATCCACCTTCGGCGAAGGTCGAGGTGATGTCTTCCCGGCGAGGTGCCACCGCTACCTGGGCCTCTATCTCGGCAGAGATGGCATCGAGCGCGGCTTCGTCCCAGCTGATCAGCCAGGCCAGACCACCGGGGCCGTGTTCGGCTTGGAGGATCACATCTACCGCTGCCAACTCTGCGGGAGCGGTGCCATCGGCGATGACGACCACCTCGGACGGGCCCGGGAAGGACGACGGCACGCCGACCAGCCCGGCCACTTCCCGTTTGGCGATGGCCACGTACACGTTGCCGGGACCGACGATCACGTCGACCGGGCGTACTGTCTCGGTTCCATACGCCATGGCCCCGATGGCTTGAGCCCCTCCCACCGCGTACACCTCGTCCACTCCGGCGATGGCGGCGGCGGCCAGGGTCACCTGGGGGACGTGGCCGGTGCGGTCCGGGGGGACGCACAGCACAACCTCGGGCACTCCGGCCACCTTGGCCGGGATGGCGGTCATCAGCACGGTGCTGGGATAGATGGCTCGCCCGCCAGGCACGTAGCAACCGGCGCGGTCCACGGGAACCTTGCGGCCTTGCACCACGATCCCGTTCCGTTCGTAGGTGTGGTCGGGAACCACCTGGGTGCGGTGGAAGTCGGCGATACCGGCCGCGGCCTCCTCGAGGGCTCGGCGCAGGTCGGGTTCGATGGCGTCGAGCGCCGCCTTGATCGAATCGGGCGGCACGACAAGCGCAGGTCGCACGCCATCGAAACGTTCGGTCAGATCGGCCACGGCGGCGTCACCGCCGGATTGGACCTGAGCCAGGATCTCCTTGACCGCGCCGACCGGCCCTTCGGTGGCCTGGGCCGGGCGCGGCAGGCGACCTCGCAGGTCGGTCCCGGCACCACGGAGGTCGAGTCGGTTCAGCACGAACGCTGAGGCTACCGGCCCTTCCCGAGCACCCCGAAGCCGGTTCGGACTGAACCCGACTGAAACCACAAGGAGGAGGGCCTCAGGTGCCGCGCTGGGCCACGACTAGTCCAATCCAGGCTCGGACCGAGTGCCCCGCCCGGGTCAGGTTCCGACAGGGCTCTGTCTCGTGCCGGGGCCTAGGGTCGTCCGGTATCGTCGACGATTCGGCGGGCACGGTCGACGGCCCTACTCGCCATGGCCAGCGACCTCTCCGCCTCGTATAGGGCCACGGCGGCCTCGGCGTTGAGGCCGCCGTCCAATTCGCTGGCCAACTCTCCCGCCCGACGGGACAGCTCGTCTACGCCTGCGGCCAACGATGACAGGCGGGCGGACTCGAGCGGCATAACGATCTGTCTACCCGACCGAACACCCCGCGCCGGAGTTACATCGCCGGAAAAACAGCGCCGGCGCCCCGAAGGGCGCCGAGCGCAGCGACACCAGGCGGCGGATCCCGATGTCGCGTCCAACCAGGTGGCGGGTACCTGGCTTCGGCCCCACTATACGCACACGCCGTGCAAAAACGCACGTCGGCATGGCCAGATTCTCGTCGGTTCAAACATGACTTGTGTCACGTCGGGTGACGAGCCGCTCCGACGGAGCTACAGAAGGCGGAACGCGGTGAGCAGGGCACCGACAAGTGTGAGGGTCGCCGCCAGGTTGAGTCTCAGCTCACGCTGCAGATCGGTCCGCAGATCGCCAATGTCGATCTTCATTTCGGTCCGAAGGTCACCAATGTCGTTCTTCAATTCCGTGCGCACACCACCAATCTCCGCCTTCAACTCAGCACGCACGTTGCTGAGATTGGCGGTCAGATCGGCTCGAACGCCCTCGATCTCCGACGTCAGATCGGTTCGAACACCCTCGATCTCCGACGTCAGATCGGTTCGGAGTTGATCGATCTGGTGGACGACATCGCTCTTGAGGGCGATGCACTCGGCGCGGACGAAGTCGCGGGTTGCGGGGGTTTCCAAGTCGTTGGCGGGAAACTGGGACAACAAGGCTTCGGTCACCTCCTCCCCGAGGATCGGAGCGAAGTTCTGGTAGATGATGTTCCGCTGGCTGGCGGTGAGGGCCATAGATGCTCCTTCATCGATGTCTGGGGCCTGTGCCAGGCCCGCATTCACCGGGGAAGGTGTGCTTGATAACCCTATATCCCTCCACTGACGAGGTGGAGGGTGTTGGCCTTCAGGACAGCCATTCCTTGACGGTGGCGACCACTGAGGTCTGGGTCTGGCCGGCTCCGGGGATGGGGATCACGTTGAGGTGGGTGACCCCGGCTTCGTCAAAGGCCGCGACCCGCTCCTTGACGTAGCTCTCGGGGCCTACCAGCGAGATCGCTTCGAGGAATTCGTGGGGCACCTTGGCGGCGGCTTCGGCCTTCTTGCCTTCGAGGTAGAGGTCTTGGATCTCGGCGGCTTCGGCTTCGTAGCCGTAACGGCACATGAGGTCGTTGTAGAAGTTGCGACCCTTGGCTCCCATTCCCCCGACGTAGAGGGCGACCATGGGACGGGCGAACTCGAGCACTCCCTTGACGTCGTCGCCGATGGCGAGCATGCCGCCAGCGGTGATCATGAGGGGGTCTAGGCCGGGGTCTCGTTTGGCGGCTCCGGCGTCGAGGTCAGCGCCCCATACGTCTCGGGCCTTGGCCGGGTCGAAGAAGATGGGCATCCAACCGTCGGCCACCTCGGCGGTCATCTGGACGTTCTTGGGGCCGAGTGAGGCCACCCAGATCGGGATGCGGGGCCGGACGGGGTGGGCGATGATCTTGAGCGGCTTGCCCAGACCGGTGCCTTCCCCTTCGGGCAGGGGCATGTTGTAGTAGCGGCCGGAGTGAACGAGGCGGTCCTCACGGGCCCACACCTGGCGGCACACGTCGATGATCTCTCGGGTGCGGCCAAGGGGGGCGTCGTATTTGACGCCGTGCCATCCCTCGATCACCTGGGGGCCTGACGCCCCGAGGCCGAGGTGGCAGCGTCCGTCCGACAGGGCGTCGACACCTGCCGCGGTCATGGCCAATAGCGTTGGGGTGCGGGTGTAGATGGGCAAGATGCCCGACGCGATCTGCACGGTGGAGGTCTTCGCCGCCACGTAACCCATGAGGCTGGGCCCGTCGAACCCGTAGGCCTCGGCCACCCACACCAGGTCGAGCCCGGCCTGTTCCAGTTCAGCGACGGTGTCGGCCGCCTCCTTGAATCCGCCGCTGTAGCTGAGCTGCATGCTGATCTGCACGGATGCGCCTCGACTTTCACCCCTGAAATCCCGACCAACTTGACCGGCTGGTCAAGACCCTAGCCAGCGTGGCGCCCGGGTACCACCAACCCGACGCGCGCCGATTTCGAGCGTTGTGCTCATCTAATGCGATCAGCCAGCCTCGACCCCGCCACAGATACGGCCATGCACGCGTCTGCCCGGAGTCCCGGTTGCCCGTGATGGCGACGAACGGATCTGGCGGGTCGCTCGGGTTCAGGCGGCGAGACGGATGCGGGCGGCGGAGGATCGGTCGAGCAACTTCTGGGGGACGAGGGTGCCACTCGGGGTGGTCTTGCCCCCCGCAGAACCGCTGTCTCCCCCACCGTCGTCGCTGGCGCCGTCAGACGATCCGGCACCGACGCCGGCCCCGGCGCTGAACACGTCCTCGCCGGCGAGGTGGCGTTGCCATTCGTCGGCGGTGGCCAGGTCGGAGCGGTCGATGGAACCGAGGTACACGCCATTGTCGAACTTGACCCAGTAGCGCACCCAGGCGAACCCGTTGACCAGGATCACCTTGCCCGGCGTTCCCTCGGGGATGTCTCGCAAGTCGTTGCGGGCCACCACCTTGTCTCGCTTGCGGAGCTGACCGGGAGGGAGTTCGGGCTTGGCCATGGCCCACCATGGTGTCTCACATCACGCCAAGGGTGCCAACTGAGGCCATCAAGCCCATCGTGTTGACGTGGCGGCCGGAATTGCCTCGTGGATGACACCAAGTTCCTCGACCATGCCCGCTACCTAAGCGTCATCGCCAGCCCTAGACCTGTCCTCGACCTACCCGACGGTGGCAGGTAGGCCGATCAGCAATCAACCAGCGCGGCCAGGGCATCGCAGAGGTCGTGGCGTCTGGTGGGCCCGAGCGATCCGAGGCGCATAACAGGGAAGCGGCCATGACCGCTGCCGCGATCTCGCACTCAGAGGCTGGTTGCGACCGTGCCGAGGAGACTCACCATGGCCACGATCAGCACGAACAGAAGCTGGCGTTGGGCGGCCTGACGATCCCGACGGATCTCGTCTCGGAACTCGCCGAGGGCGATGTGGAGGTCGGCACGCAGGTTGCCCTCCAGAGCCTGAAGCTGAAGGGCCACGTCGGTACGCGTCGAGACGTCCGCCCAACCAACAGGAGGAAGATGCTCCATCAACGTCGTCGCCTCCTGCGCACCCAGCGCTGCTTCCAAACGGACATACAGATCATGACGACTCTGCTCGGTGATAGCC
>WBZX01002943.1_pt2 | contig 10295 bp, 14 predicted proteins | sample 5204211 | NCBI WGS metagenome assembly WBZX01 (sample SAMN12344362, study PRJNA552823) | activated sludge metagenome | biome: Activated sludge suspended growth; feature: Nitrification reactor; material: Wastewater; isolation source: activated sludge from nitrification reactor of wastewater...
CCCCGGCCCGCCGCGCGATGACCTCCACATGGCCACACCACCGAAAGGAAGTGGACGATGATCCTCGACCACCTTCGCGGCGCAGCAGAGCTCTCCTTCGAGGAGATCGGCAAAATGGTGCGACGCGATGGACCGCTGTCCCCCGAACGGGCCGTCGCGGTCGTGCGTCGAGCGGCCCGCGTCATCGCTGATGCCCAGTCCTCCGGCCGACGTGTCGACACGCGGAGCGATGTGTTCAGCCTCGGCGCCGTGCTCTTCTTCGCGCTCACCGGCAAGGCTCCGCTCGAGGCGGACTCCGACGAGCCCCTCGACGTCGCGCTCAGCCCTTCGCTCTTCTCGCCTCACCCTCTCTGTTCGGCCCTCGACGCGGTGGTCCGCACGTGCCTCCGGGATCTGCCCGGCGAGCGGTTCGCCTCGGCGATGGAGCTCAGCGTCGCGCTCGCGGCGCTCCCTTACTCGTGCTCGGACGAGCCCACAAGCAACTGAGCCGGGCCGGGACGACTTCCACTTCACCTCGGAGAATGCCATGCTCGTTACAATCCTCGTCGTCCTCCTGCTCCTCTCCCTCCTCGGCGGCGGATGGGGCTATTCGCGCTACGGATACGCCGCCGTCTCCCCGCTCGGGGTGGTGGTGGTCCTCTTCCTCATCCTCTATTTCACCGGCCACGTGCGCTTCGGTTGAGGGGATCATGAAGAGCCTGTCCAGAGCCCTCACGGAGGCTCGCTCACAGCGAGCGCCCTCCCGCGCCTCTCGCGAGGCGGCCCGCGTGTGGCTCCCGCGCATCGCCTCGTTCGCCCTCATCGCCGCCAGCGCCCTCGGGCTCGGCGGCTGCCGCGCCGTCGAGGCCATCTTCAAGGTGGGAGTCTGGTTCGGGGTCTTGATCGTCGTCACGCTCGTCGCCGTCACGGGCGGCGTCCTGGCGCTGGTCATGAAGAAGAAGACTTGACGACCCCACCGGCCCCCCTCCCCCGAGGGCGGCCTTCCCCCAATCCAGCGGGGGTCCTCGGAGACACCATGTTCAAGATCGCAATGACTCCCCTCCTCTTCACGGCGGCTGTCGCGCCGTTCCTCCTCGCCGGCTGCGGCGCCGCCCCTCCCACGCAGTCGTCCACGGGTCCGGCGCTCCCGCCGCCCGGGCGACACCAGGAATACCAGGTGATCTTCCCCGACCCCGGCCACGGCGTGGCGCGTTACATCCGGATCAGCCTGAGCGAGGAGCTGTCCAAGAGCTGCGGCCTCATGCGCACCTACTTCGAGTTCGACTCGGACACCCTCTCTCCGCAAGACAAGGCCAACCTGAAGGCCGTGGCCGACTGCCTGGATCAGCCCGCTCTCCGCGGCTCCAACCTCTCGATCGTGGGCCGCGCCGACACCCGCGGCAGCGCCGCCTACAACGCGGATCTCGGCCGGCGCCGCGCCGACGCGGTCAAGACGCTCCTCGTCGGCGCCGGCGTCGCGGAGAGCCGGATCGTCGTCAGCTCGGCGGGCGACAAGGAGGCTGTCGGCGGCGACAAGGACAAGGACGCTTACTCCCACGGTTACGACCGGCGGGTCGACGTCATGCTCCTCGACGTCGTCCACGCGCCGCGCTGAGCGGCGACAAGGGGGGCGCCCGGATCGCCGGGCACGCAAGAGACTCTCTCGAATCTGCTTCATCCAAAGGAACTTCCATGAAACTCCAAATGATCCTCCTCGGTACCTCCCTCCTCGCGGCCTTCGCCGCCGGCTGCGGCAACGGCGTGGCCAGCGATCCGCTGGCCTCCACCTGGAACAACGAGAGCTGCTTCGGCTCCTCGTCCAAGCCCGCGGACGTCGAGAGCTGCACCGTCACGCTGACGTTCGGCGACGACCTGAACGTCGACCTGGAGGCGCGGTGGATCTCCCTCGCCGCCACGGCGACCAACCCCGGCTGCACCACCAAGAAGCGCGTCACCGGACAGACGTGGTCCGCCGATCACGCGGCCAACACGTTCACGGTGTCCGGCAAGGGCGAAGCGACGATGGAGCGCACCGACTGCGTGAACGACGCCGACAACCAGGCGGCCGCCGCGACGACGGAGATCGCCATCCCCAGCGGGGACACGAGCTTCGAGATCAACGCCGACACGCTCACCATCACCTCCGGCGCGCTGAGCGGAAAGTACACGCGCTGAGGCGTGTCCGGGGGGAGCCGACATCGGGTGAGCCAGAGCCACGAGGTCCGGACGACGGACCTCGCTCCCCGTCTCCAACGAAAGGCCATCCCATGGACACTCGCGAAGCCTACAAAGAGAAGTACGAAGCCCAGCTCAAGGTGTGGGGCGCCAAGGTCGACGTCATCAAGGCGCAGGCCGAGATGGTGAAGGCGCAGGCCAAGATCGATCTCGCCCCGCAGGTGAACGCCGTGAACGAGAAATACGAGGCTGCGAAGGCGCGCCTCGAGCAGATGGCGAAGGCGACCGACGACGTCTGGAACGACCTCAAGACCGACGCCGACAAGGTCTGGCAGGACTTCGAGGCCTCCGTACAGGGCGCCTTCGCGGCGATCCGGCCGCACGCCAAGAACCACGATCCGAAGACGAAGAACTGACATCCATCGACTCCGGTCGATCCCAAGGAAACGCACACTCATGTGGAAGACAAGCACGCTCATGATCCTCGGAACGCTCCTCGCGACCGGCTGCGCCACCCCGCAGAGCAAGGCGAGGGACGCGGACGAGGCACAGCACGACGCCAACCAGAAAGCCGCCTACGCGACCGAAGACGCGAAGGCGAAGAACGACCAGATCCAGCAGAAGGCCAGTGACGACAAGGCCGCGAGCGATCGCGAAGGGGTCAAGAAGGGCCAGGAGGCGCAGAGCGATGCGGACGCGAAATCGGTGGAGGCGTTCGCGGCCCTGTCGAAGGCGAGAGTCGAGGCCCGGGACGACAACGAGAAGAAGCTCACCGGCCTCGAGAAGACTTTCTCCGAGCTGAAGCCCAAGCTGGTGAAGAAGCTCTCGCAGGCCGATTACACGACGCTCGTGAGCCAGCTCACCGAGAAGGCGGACGCCGTGCGAAAGAGCATCGCGGATCTCGACACCGCCACGTCGGACAGCCTGGAAGCGGCCAAGAGCACCGTCACCCGCCGCCTCGGCGACTACGAGCGCGCCCTCGAAGACGCCAAGAAGCGGGGCTGATCGAGGAGACCCGATGAACGAGACGCACATGGCATCCCGACCCCACGGGTACGTCCTCGTCCGCTACGGCTACGAGCGCACCCTCCCCGGCTGAGCTGTCGTCTCGCGCGGCGCCTCGCCGCGCGGGCCGCGCTTGCGCTCGTGCGCGCCGCGGGGCACGCTGGGGCCCCTCTTCTTCGAGGAGCTCCGCGATGATCGACCTCACCCCCCAGAGAATGCAGACCTTCGCCACGGACGGATTCGTGGTGATCGAGCGGCTCCTCCCCGAAGATCTCGTGGCGCGCGTGCGCGGCAGGTTCGCGCCGCTCTTCGCCGGCGAGTTCGAGACGGGCGTGTGGCCGGACGAGTGGTACTGGCGCGAGGAGCTGAGCCTGCCGGACGCGACTCGGCACATGAGCGGCGCGTGGAAGAGCGATCGCACGATGGCCTCTCTTTCGCTCTCGGCGGAGCTCGGGCGCGCCGTCTCCACGCTCTCGGACTGGCCCGGCGCGCGCATCGGCCTCGACACGCTCTGGTGGAAGACGCCCGGCGCCAAGGCGATCGCGCTCCACCAGGACGCCACGTACCACGCCTCGCTCGATCCGGCGGAGGTCGTCACTTGCTGGTTCGCGCTGGACGACACGAAGAAGGACGCCGGAACCATCGAGTACGCGGTCGGCTCGCACCGCTGGGCGTTGAAGGAGGACATCGGGGAGTTCCACGCGCCGCCCGGCGATCACCGCGCCGCGATGCGCGCCGCCGCCGCCGCCGCCGGGGTGAGCGAGCCGCGCATCGTGCAGCTCGAGGTCCCCGCGGGCACGTGCGTGATCCACCACGGCCGCCTGTGGCACGGCTCCGCGCAGAACGTCACGACGGACCGCGTCCGCCGCAGCGTGGCTGTCCATCTGACCCGCTCGGACACCCGGTTTCGGGAGGACAGGCGAGGCTACGTGTACGGCCGCTACAAGCGTGTGGGCGACACGGCGATGGACGAGAGCTTCTTCCCCATCACGTGGACGCGGGACGGCCGGAGGAGCCCCTGGCTGGCTGAATACACCACCGACGCCCTCGCCTGAGGGCGCCGCGGAGACGCGGTGGCGAGGGGCCGAGGGCCGAAGAGGCGCCTGCCGCGCCCCCCAAGATCACCGCACTGCAAGTGGCCAGAACGAGGACAGGTCTCCTGGAGACTCCAGATCTGGGGGCGCGGCAGGCGCCCCGTCCCCCTCGGGCCCCCCTCACCGCGTCTCCGCACCCCCCCCGCCCGGAGCGGCGGACTTCACGGCTTCGAGGGCCCGGAGCATGGCTGTCTACGGGCGCTCCCTGGGCGCGTGGGTGGCGGCGAATTCGGGCGGGAGGTGCATCTGGGCGGCGATCCTGTCGACGACGGCGTCGTCCTCGAAGCGGCGCACCAGGTAGAGGCCGAGATCCAGCGAGCACGAGACGCCGCCCGCCGTGACGATCGTCCCCTCGTCGACGAGGCGCGCGTCGACGGCGGTCGCCCCGTATTTCGCGAGCTCGCCCATCGCGGACCTGTGGGTCGTCGCGCAGAGCCCGTCAAGGCGCCCCGCCGCGCCGAGGAGCAGCGAGCCCGTGCACACCGAGGCGAGGAGGCGGTTCGCGGGGAAGGTGGCGAGCCAGTCCGTGACCTCGCGATCGTTCACGAGCGTGCGCGTCCCGTGGCCGCCGGGCACCACGAGGACGTCGAAGTCGTCGAGCGGCGGGCGCACGCGGTGGGCCACGAGCGCGGCCCCGTGGCCGCCCCACACGAGCGGCGCGCCGGCGCTCACGACGGTGGACATCGAGGTCGGATCGAAGCCCATCGAGGCGATGCGGCTCACGGGATCGAGCACGCCCACGAGGTCGAGCAGCGTCATCCCCTCGAAGGCGACGAAGCCGAAGCGCGTGCCCGTCACGCGATCGGGGGCGTCGTCGAGCGCGTCGAGCGTCAGGACCTCGGCGACGGCGTCGCGCGGGATCGAGCCGTGGACGTGGGGCATGGGGCCGCGGGGCGTCGGCGCCGCGTCGACGGGCGCGGCGACGCGGCGCGGATCGATCCGGAGCACGTCGAGCGCTGCGTTGGCCGGGAAATGAAGCCTCGCGCTCTCGCGCACGTCGTCGCGGTACGAGGCGTGGACGAAGCCCTCGCTCGCGAGGGAGGCGGGGGCGTAGACGTCACCGAGCTCGGTGCCGCGCGGGAGCAGATGGTAGAGCCAGCGCACCGCCGCAGCGTACCACCCACGCGCCGAGCGCCACCGCCACCACGACGCAGCCGGCGATGCCGAGCGCGCGCTCCGGGCGATCGCGGAGGAACCACGCGCCGAGGAGCGCGGCGCCCGCGAGCTTCGCCAGCTCCAGCGGGACGGCCCAGCTCTTCCGCTCTTCGAGGCCCGACCACACGGCGAGCGACGCGAGCACGAGCGCGATGATCGCCGCGTTTTCGAGCGCGGAGAGCGAGGGCGACACGCGCATGAGCGCCGTCGTCGCGGCGGAGGCGAGCGCGAACCCGACGACGACGTACGCGTTCACGATGCGCGGCGCGGGGGTGTCGTAGCGGCGCTGCGTCGCGCGGGAGACCTCCGGGCACGTGAGGTTTCCGCCCATCTCGGCGGGGCGCCACTCGGGCGGCGCGATCCAGACGTAGAGCTTGTGGTGCCAGCGCTTCATCGAGCGGCTCGCCTGCCAGAGCTTCACCCACGGCTCGGCGTTCGCCCAGAAAGGGTTCCAGCTCGCGAGCGGCGTGACGACGCCGTACACGGGCTCCGTCGTCTCCTCCTCGAACGTGCGGAAGAGGCGATCCCAGAGGATGAAGATGCCCGCGTAGTTCTTGTCGATGTAGCGCGGGTCGGTGCCGTGGTGGACGCGGTGGTGGCTCGGCGTGTTGAGGATCCACTCGAGCGGGCCGAGCTTCCCGACGGCGCGCGTGTGGATCCAGAACTGGTAGAGGATCATGCACGTGTACACGACGAGGAACATCGACGGCGGGAAGCCGAGCACGGCGAGCGGCTGGTAGAACACCCACGAGAGCGCCGCGGTGAACCAGCTCTGCCGGAGCGCCGTGGAGAGGTTGTACTCCTCGCTCTGGTGGTGGACCGCGTGCGTGGCCCAGAGGAAGTTCACGCGGTGGCTGGCCCAGTGGTACGTCCAGTATCCGAGGTCGACCGCGAGCACGAGGAGCACCCAGACGAGCGGCGTCTCCGGGAGCGTCGTGACGCGCGCGTGCTCGAACGTGTACGCGTACGCGGCGACGGGGATCACGTGGAGGAACGCCTCGATCACCTGCTGGCCGACGCCGTTGGAGAGGCTCGAGATGGAGTCGTGGAGGCGGTAGCGTTTGTCCGGATTCTTCCGGAGGACGAGCATCTCCAGCCCGATCAGGAGGAAGAAGAACGGCACCGAGATCGAGACGAGACGCGCGTCCATGGCGGGCGGATCGTAGCTTTTCGATCGCGCGCTTGCGAGGCCCCGTCCCGCGGCGCTATGGGCCAGGCATGGCATCCGCAGCGCAGCGCCACCGGTTCGTGATCGGCCCCGAGGACGCGGGGCTCCGGCTCGATCAGGCGCTGGCCTTGCGCGTCCCGGGGCTGTCGCGGCGCAAAGCGCGCGCGCTGATCGATTTCGGGGGCGTGTTCGTCGACCGCGCGCGCGTGAAGGTCGCGGGGCGCACGCTCCGCCCGGGGCAGGAGGTGGCCGCGGTGATCGGGCCGGCGTTCGATCGCGCGACGAAGGAGGTCGGCCGCGAGGCGCGCGCGCGCGACGAGGCGGATCTGCCGCCGTACCGCGTCGTTCACGAGGACGACGATCTCGTGGTCGTGGACAAGCCCGCCGGGCTCCTGACGGCGCCGACGCCCGAGAGCGATCGGAACAACCTGGCGAAGCTGCTCAGCGCGCGTCTGGGCGGGCCCGTGCTCGTGGTGCACAGGCTCGATCTCGGGACGAGCGGGCTCCTCGTCTTCGCGCGGACCGAGGAGGCGAACCGCGCGCTCGCCGAGGTGTTCCGCACGCACGACGTGGAGCGGGCGTACCTCGCGGCGGTCGCGGGGCGCGTCGCGTGGGACGACAAGGTCGTGACCGAGCCGATCGGCGGCAAGCGCGCGGAGTCGCGGTTCACGGTGCTGGAGCGCATCGGCGACGAGGCGACGTTCGTGCGGTGCGAGCTCCACACGGGGCGCACCCACCAGATCCGGCTCCACGCGAAGCACGTGGGGCACGCTGTGCTCGGGGACGCGCAGCACGGCGCCGCGACGCCGCACGATCCGCCGCGCATGGCGCTGCACGCGACGGTGCTCGGCTTTCGCCACCCGCGCACGGGCGAGGCGCTCCGCTTCGAGAGCCCGTGGCCCGAGGAGCTGCAAACGTGGCTGGAGACGGTGCGCGAGCGCGCGCAGAAGGCGAGCGGCGCGGCGGGTGCCGCCCCGTGATGGCTAGATGCTCGGCATCTTGCGGACGACGGTGACTTGAACGACCTCGCCGGAGTCGGTGCCGATCCACGCTGTGGGGACGCTCTTGCCGGTGAAGACCAGCGTGCGGGGCTCGCCGCGCGTGGGCAGGCGAAGCTGCGAGACCGCCTGCGGCGCGCCGTTGGCGGCGGTGAGCGAGTCGTTGTCGTAGAGGACGAACGAGCCGTCGCGGTACGCGACGAAGAGGCTCGTCTCGCAGACGCCGACCTCCAGGGGCGGGCTCTCCAGCTCGAGCATCTTCGCGACGGTGGCGTTGCCCCGCTTTTGCACGATGCACACCGACGTCTTGCCGGACTTGAAGATCGCCGAGAGATCGCGGCCGCCGCGCAGCTTGTCGAGGTCCTTCGCCTCCCGCGGGAGGGGGGTGCGCGCCGTCGCGCCGGCCTCGGGCGTGGCGCCCGGGTGCATGCGCAGCTCGCCGCCGTCCGTGCCGTCCACCACGACGAACGTCTCCGCCGCGCCCACGTCGCAGACGCGCACGCTGCCGCGGAGCGCGAACGGGCGCTCGACGACCTCGCGCTGGCCGACCTTCAGCTCCGTCGCGCGGCCGTCCCAGTGCACGGCGAGCGCCGTGTTCCCCGCCGCGCGGTAGCAGAGCGAGCGCGCGTCGCGGCCGACCTGATCGATCACCGCGTTGTGCGACAGGTTCTGGATCGCCCACAGCTCGTCGCCGCTGCGAACGACCGCGACCTCCCGCGAGAGGAGCGCGATCTCGTCGGCGGAGCTCAGCGACACGCCTGTCATGCGCGTGGTGCCGCCCGACGTCGGGTGGATCGCGAGCTTGACGGGATCCGTCGAGATCATCGCGACGAGGCTCGGATCCAGGAGCTTGGCGCTCGCGCGAACGTGCCCTTCCATCGTCAGGACGGGGCGCGGGGTGGTGACGGTCTTGAAGGGCATATGGCCCGAGCCTAGCGTGCCCGGGGGATCCTGTGGTAGCCCTCGCGCCCGATGGCCGAGACCCTCCTCACCCCCGTGGCAATCGGACGCGGTCTCCGGCGCATCGCCGGCGAGATCGCCGAGCGGGGCGGCGGCATCGCGGGGCTGGCGCTGGTGGGCATCCGCCGGGGCGGCGAGCCCATCGCCAAGCGCCTCGCGACCCTGCTCCACGAGCTGGAGGGCGAGACGCCGCCCGTCGGCTCCGTCGACATCACCCTGTACCGCGACGACGCGGCGACGGCGCTCCCCAACCCGCGGATCGGGCCGAGCCATGTGCCCTTCTCGGTGAACGGCCGGCGCATCGTCCTCGTCGACGACGTCATCTCGACGGGCCGGACCATCCGCGCGGCCCTCGACGCGATCCTCGACTACGGGCGTCCGAGCCGCATCGAGCTCGTGGTGCTCGTGGACCGCGGCGGGCGCGAGCTGCCGCTGCACCCGGACTACGTGCTGAAGACGGTCCCCGTCGATCCCGGGCTCCGCGTCGACGTCATCGAGGAAGACGGCGAGCTGTGGGCCCTCACCTCGCGGGTGGGCGTGTCGGAGCCCCCGCCGTGAACGCTGTCCGCCCCTTCCGCCACAAGCACCTCCTCGGCATCGAGGGCCTCACCGCGGCCGAGATCGAGTCGATGCTCAACGCGGCGGAGTCCTTCTTCGACGTCTCGCGGCGCGCGGTGCGCAAGGTGCCCACGCTCCGCGGCAAGACGATCATCAACCTCTTCTACGAGCCGTCGACGCGCACGCGCACCTCGTTCGAGCTGGCCGGCAAGCGCCTCTCGGCCGACGTGATCAACATCTCGACGTCGAGCTCCAGCGCCGTGAAGGGCGAGACGCTCCTCGACACGGTGAAGAACCTGGAGGCGATGCAGCCCGACGCGATCGTCCTCCGGCACGCGTCCTCCGGGGCGCCGCACTACGTCTCGCAGCGCACGCGGGCCCACGTGGTGAACGCGGGCGACGGCACGCACGAGCACCCGACGCAGGCCCTCCTCGACGCGTTCACGATCCGCCGCTCCAAGGGCCGCCTCGCGGGCCTCACGGTGGCGATCTGCGGCGATCTGCTGCACAGCCGCGTCGCGCGCTCGAACGCGCACCTGCTCACCACCGTGGGCGCCAAGGTGCGCTTCGCGGGCCCGCGCACGCTGCTCCCCGTCGACGCGGCGGCGCTCGGCGTCGAGGTGTTCGATCGCATCGAGCCGGCGCTCGAAGGGGCCGACGTGGTGATGATGCTCCGCGTGCAGCGCGAGCGCCTCGCGGCCGGCGCGTTCCTCGCGACGACGCGCGAGTACAGCCGCACCTTCGGCCTCAACGCGGCGCGCCTCGCGCTCGCGAACAAGGACGCGATCGTGATGCACCCGGGCCCGATGAACCGCGGCGTCGAGATCGATCCACAGGTGGCGGACGGGCCGCAGAGCCTCATCCTCGATCAGGTCGAGGCGGGCGTCGCGGTGCGCATGGCCGTGCTGTGGATGCTCGCGGCCGAGCCCGCCGAGCCTGCCCCGTAGCGTTCCGCCTGACCATGGGTAGCGCTTCGTAGACGCGGCGCGGGGCGCCGAGGGCCGGGAGACGACACCCGCGCCCCCCAAAGAATCCGTTCAATCGTCGTCGTCGCCGCCGGCTTCGACGTGGGCGCGCACGGCCTCGCGCTCGCGCTCCAGGAACTCGCGGACGGCGCGGTCGAGGCCGGGGTGGGCCAGGTGGTGGAGGCTCTGCGTGATGGTCGGCGCGAAGCCGCGCGAGCGCTTGTGCGAGCCGCCCGCG
>WBZX01003324.1_pt1 | contig 10293 bp, 13 predicted proteins | sample 5204211 | NCBI WGS metagenome assembly WBZX01 (sample SAMN12344362, study PRJNA552823) | activated sludge metagenome | biome: Activated sludge suspended growth; feature: Nitrification reactor; material: Wastewater; isolation source: activated sludge from nitrification reactor of wastewater...
GAATGCCTACTATGGCATCGTAGACGACGGTGTGGACTACCGCAAGATCAAACTCCGCTTCGAGGTTAAGGTGCTGTACGCCCTGAAGTGACCCGGGTATTGAACCACACAGGCGCCGCGTGGACAGGGCATCTCTCCTCCTGTTCACCTTGTCTGTGTGGTTCAGTATCTTTGCGGCCTAATTCATCCATCGTGAGAAAACTCGCTCTGTTCATCGTATTTGCCGTTCTGGCCTGCGAAGCCAACGCCCAAACCATCGCCCAGATCAAAAAGGTTCTGGACACCACATCGAACCCCATCGGGTTTGTGAAGTATGTATTGAAAAAGAAATACTACATCGATACCGTTACCATCGTTTCCACCAAAGAATTCATCGGCATCGCCGACAGCCTGGCATACCGGGGCAAAACGGGCAAAACATACGGCCCGTTCAAAAAAGAGAAGATACTGGTAAAGATTCTTACCAAGGCGCCCAATACATTCTACCATGTCAATCACATCCTGATCGATACCGCGGTATTTGATTCGGCCTTCGCCCTTGCCATGGCCGACACCATCATCAGTAAAATAAAATCCGGCACCAGCAGTTTCGCCGCACAGGCCGAGTTGTACAGCGCCGACCGGGGATCATCCCGCCAGGGAGGCGACCTGGGCTGGTTCATACGCGGCGTGATGATGCCGCAGGTAGACCACGAGCTATCCAAACGAAAGAAAGGAGAATTGTTTAAGGTATGGTCGCCGGCCGGGCTCCATATTGTTCGCATCGCCGACAATCCGAAAGAAGATACCGGCTTTGCCCTGATGTTACGGGTTATTTTATAAAGGCCTGCAGCGCCAGTTCGTAGCCCTTCAGCCCCAAACCGCTGATAACGCCCCGGGCTTTACCCGATACATGCGATAGTTTACGGAATTCTTCGCGGCCGAATATGTTGGAGATATGCACTTCGATAACGGGCGTTTTGATCGCCGCGATGGCGTCGCCGATGGCCACGGAGGTATGCGTATAGCCGCCGGGGTTGAGGATATCTCCTGGTTGGCGTATTGACTGCGGAGTGATGCGAGATAGGTATCGAATGATTCATTGCCGTAGATATCCACCTCCCGTTTGCCAAGCAGGTTAAGGTTAGGTCCGTTGATGATGGCAATTTTCATGCAGTGCGTTTAGCGGGTGATCAGTTCTTTATCATCCCGATGAATTGATCGAAGAGGTAGCGGCTGTCGTGCGGACCGGGTGTTGCCTCGGGGTGATACTGCACCGAGAAGGCCGGCTTGTTCTTCATGCGGATGCCTTCGATGCTCTCATCGTTCAGGTTCACGTGTGTGATCTCAATATTGGGATTGGCCCGAACGGAAGCCGGATCAACGCCGAAACCGTGATTCTGGGTGGTGATCTCGCAATGGCCGCTGATCACATTCTTGACCGGGTGATTCAGTCCCCGGTGACCATGATGCATTTTGAACGTAGGAATGTCGTTGGCGAGGGCCAGCAACTGGTGCCCGAGGCAGATACCGAACAGCGGCTTGCCGGAAGCGATGATCTGCTTAACGGTTTTGATCGCGTAGTCCATCGGCGCGGGATCGCCGGGGCCATTGCTGATGAAGTAGCCATGCGGTTTGAATTGCTCCAATTCCCCGAAGCTGGTTTTAGCATTGTGCACTTTTACATAGGCGCCCCGCTCCACCAGGCAATTCAATATGTTTTTCTTGATACCAAAATCGAGTACCGCCACCCGGATATCGCTTTTTTCGTCGCCCAGGAAATAAGATTCACCGGTACTTACGGTGGAAGCCAGTTCAAGCCCGTCCATGGAAGGTACTTTCTTCAGTTCCGCTTTCAGCGATTCGATGTCGGTGTTCTCGGATGAGATGATGCAGTTCATGGCTCCCTGTGTACGTATGTGCGCTACGAGGGCCCTTGTATCCACACCATCGATGGCCACCACGCCCTGCGCTTCAAAATAATCCTGCAGCGAGTTGTCGGCCATGAAGCGGCTGTATTTTTCTTCGAGGTTACGCCCGATGACACCCCTTACTTTCACGCTGTCGCTCTCCACGTCTACTGCCTTCACGCCGTAGTTACCGATATGCACGTTGTTCATGATCAGTATCTGGCCGTAATAACTCGGATCGGTAAATACTTCCTGGTACCCGGTCATGCCGGTATTGAAGCATATTTCGCCGGTGGCGGTGCCTTTTTTGCCGAAGGCGGTGCCGCGGAATGTTGTGCCATCTTCCAGGATCAGAACAGCGGGGAGATTTGATACAGACATGTGTGAAAAGGGTTTTGCAAAGAAAAGAATATAATGGGTCTTATCGAAAAGAAATTTTCTACGGAACGGACAGGCGGTACCCTGGATTGTACAAGGCAAGAAAAAGCCCCGGTAAAAAACCGGGGCCAGTATAGGCAGTTGGTTTGAGAACGATCGTGAGCGAAGTCGAACGATGCTGGTGCCGGCAGTGAGCGTAGTCGAACTGCGGCCAACACAACTTACTCTTCGGTTTTCTCTTCAGACGCTGTTTCTTCCGTTTTGGCAGCGGCCTTTTTCTTGGCACCACCGGAACGGCGTGTTTTCTTGGCTGGCTCGGCTGCTTTCTCCGTTCCTTTACCATAGATCTCGTTGAAATCAACGAGTTCGATCATTGCCAGTTCGGCGTTATCACCGGTACGTGTACCCAGTTTGATGATACGGGTATATCCACCCGGGCGGCCGGATATCTTCGGACCTACAACGGTGAAGAGTTCCTTAACCGCGGCCTTATCGTTCAGGTAGCTGAACACAATACGGTGATTGTGCATGATGGCTTCCTTACTGTCGGTTTTTTTGGTTTTGGTGATCAGTGGCTCAATGTAGGTACGCAGGGCTTTCGCTTTGGCCAATGTAGTGGTGATCCGCTTGTACGTGATCAGTTGACAACCGAGGTTCATCAACAGGGCTCTCCTGTGTGAAGCGGTTCGGCTCAGGTTGTTGTTCTTGTTTCCGTGACGCATGACGTTGTTGTTTTATATTCCCTCACACCGTGTCAGGAATTGTGAGGTACTGGTTATTAAATGTTCCGATTAATTACTCATCATCCAGTTTCAGCTTGCTGAGGTCCATGCCGAAGCTCAGTCCCCTTTCGTGCAGTACCTGCTCGATCTCGCTGAGTGATTTCTGACCGAAGTTGCGGAACTTCATCAGGTCTTCCTGTTCGTACTGAACCAGCTCGCTCAGGGAGTTGATCTTGGCCGCTTTCAGGCAGTTGAAGGCACGTACGGAAAGATCGAGGTCTTCCAGCGGCGTCTTCAGCACTTTACGGAGTTGCAGCGTTTGCTCATCAACCAGGTCTTCTTTCTTATCCTCTTTGGTATCGAAGGTGATGTTCTCGTCGGTAATGATCATCAGGTGCTGGATCAGGATCCGGCTGGCTTGTTTCACCGCGTCTTCCGGGTGAATGGTACCATCGGTAACCACTTCCATGATCAGTTTTTCGAAATCGGTACGCTGTTCCACACGGGTATTCTCGATCGAGTATTTCACATTCTTGATCGGGGTGAAGATGGCGTCGATGGGAATATATCCGAAGTGAGAGTTCTTCTCTTTATTTTCTTCTGCAGGCACATAACCACGGCCTTTGCCGATGGTGATCTCGATATCGAGTTTGGCGCTGGTATCCATGGTGCAGATCAGCAGTTCGGGGTTCATCACTTCAAAAGAAGGAGAAGCCTCGCCGATCATTCCGGCAGTGAATTCGTTTTTGTTTTTGATTGAAAGAGTCACTTTCTCCAGGTTGGTGTCGTGCTCCACTTTCTTCTTCAGGCGAACCTGTTTCAGGTTCAGGATTATTTCGGTAACGTCTTCCGTGATGCCTTTAAGGGTGGCAAACTCATGGTCGGCGCCGGCGATATTGATCCCGATGATCGCGTATCCCTCGAGCGAGTTCAGCAACACCCTGCGCAGGGAGTTGCCGATGGTTACACCATAACCCGGTTCCAGCGGACGGAATTCGAATTGGGCTTCAAATTCTGTTGCTTTCTGAAGAACGATCTTATCTGGTTTAACAAAATTTAAAATGGCCATTTGTATTTTGTTGTTTTTGTTGTTTAAGTATGATACCGGTCGTTGCAGGATTCCCGGGATTCTTCCCGGGTCTCCGCTTACTTGCTGTACAATTCGACGATCAGCTGTTCCTTGATGTTCTCGGGAACACTTTCTCTTTCGGGATAGGTAATGAATGTACCTTTTACTTCGGCTTCATTCCATTCCAGCCAGTTGAACTTGGCATTCTTGCCACGGATGTTGGCAGCGATGGTATCATTGGCAGCGCTCTTGTTCTTCAGTCCGATGATATCGCCGGGTTTACAGCTGTAGGAAGGGATGTTGATCACATCGCCGTTCACGGTAACGTGTTTGTGCGATACAAGCTGGCGGGCAGCCTGGCGGCTGGGTGCGATACCCAGGCGGAACACGGTGTTGTCCAGACGGGCTTCCAGCAGTTTGATAAGGTTTTCACCGGTAACACCCTTGCGGCGGGATGCTTCATCGAATGTTTTACGGAATTGTTTTTCGAGCAGGCCATACGTGTATTTGGCTTTCTGCTTTTCACGCAGCTGGAGGGCGTATTCACCCAGGGTTTTGCGTTTGCGGTTGGCGCCATGCATTCCCGGAGGATTGCTGTTCTTGGTCAACCATTTTCCATTTCCGGTAATAGGCTCTCCGAAAATACGGGAGATCTTTGTTTTTGGGCCTGTATAACGTGCCATAGTTTAGTATGAGGTCTTTTCGTGACGATGCATTATCATAAAGACCTTTTAAAATCGATAATGCACCCTTATTAAATGCCGGTTCGGGATACGGGATCCCGGCCGGTTATTAAACTCTTCTTTTCTTGGGAGGGCGGCAGCCATTGTGCGGCAGCGGCGTTACGTCTTTGATCATCGCCACTTCAATACCGCTTTGAGAAAGCGAACGGATCGCTCCTTCGCGGCCCGAACCGGGTCCTTTCACGAATACATCCACCCGCTTCAGACCGGCATCCAGTGCCGTTTTTGCGGCATCCGCTGCAGCCATCTGTGCGGCGTAAGGCGTATTCTTCTTGGAACCGCGGAAACCCATTTTACCGGCGCTGCTCCAGCTGATAACCTGGCCCTGTTTGTTGGTTAAACTGATGATGATGTTGTTGAAACTTGCTGTGATGTGAGCGTCGCCGTAGCTGTCTACTTTCACCACTCTTTTCTTCGAGGCTGCTTTTGCGCCTGCTTGTGCTTTTGCCATAATCTGATCTGGTAGGTAATCTTTAAAAATGTCCGGTTTTGTAGAGCGATCTGGTGTTGATTCAGAAAATCAAGCCTGTTATCAAGTTAAAAGTCAAAATTCAAAAGCGAAAGGTTGTGGACTTTGACTTTTGAATTTTCACTTCTTATTACTTCTTGGCTACTTTCTTCTTACCGGCAACCGTCTTACGCTTTCCTTTACGGGTACGGCTGTTGGTACGGGTACGCTGACCACGAACCGGCAATCCTTTACGATGACGCAGGCCACGGTAGCAGGCGATATCAAGCAAACGCTTGATGTTCATCTGGGTCTCACTCCGGAGGGCACCTTCGGTTTTGAACTCGTTATTGATGACGTTACGGATGGCGGTTTGCTCATCATCCGACCATTGATTCACTTTTTTGTTGAAGTCGATACCCGACTTTTCGAGGATGTAACGGGCGGTTGAACGTCCGATACCGTAAATGTAGGTAAGGCCTATTTCGCCTCTTTTATTCTTTGGTAAATCTATACCGGCAATACGAGCCATAATATGAATTAAGAATTAAAAATTAAGAATTTAGAATTGTTGCGCTGAACTTATCAAACTTACCCTTGCTTCTGCTTGAAGCGGGGATTCTTTTTGTTGATCACGTACAGCCTGCCCTTCCTTCTTACGATCTTGCAATCGGCGCTGCGTTTTTTTATTGAAGCTCTTACCTTCATGATTCGTTGTTTTACTTTGTTATAATGTTATTCGCTTTCTGTTACTTGTACCGGAAGATGATCCGTCCCCTTGTAAGGTCGTACGGGCTCATTTCCACCCCCACTTTATCGCCCGGCAGAATGCGGATGTAGTGCATACGCATTTTCCCGGAAATAGTGGCCAAAATCTCGTGGTCATTTTCCAGTTTTACCTTGAACATAGCATTGCTGAGCGCTTCTACTATGGTTCCGTCCTGTTTAATGAGTGCTTGTTTAGCCATAATTTTGGGAGCGCAAAGATAGGTGGATTTATTTAATAATCAGCAAAAAACGGCCATATTTACCAACAAATCCCCCATTTTTCCACAAAAAAGCCGGCTCGATGGCCTTTTGGGGCTACCCGGGAGGGTATGAAAGGACTTCCGGCCGGCAAAAACTAAAAAAGCCGGCACTTGGGCCGGCTTGCTCTAATATCCTGTTTATCAATCGAAAGATTCGTCGTTCAGGTGCACCTTGGTCATTTCATAGAAATGATTCTGGAGGTGATGGACGTTCAGCGGGTGCATGATATGCCTGTGCTCATCGCGGTACCAAAGTTCGAAGTGCGAAAAATCGCCTTTGGCCGGCAACATCATCCGGAAGGCCCCCTTCATATACTTCACCGTGCCATCCGGGTTTTCCTGTTTGTGGAATTTCAGTTTCATCAACTGGTCTTCATCCAACGCGATCGGGCTGAGTTGTTCGGTCTCGTACCAGAACTCCTGGGCGCCTGTATCCACACAAACCTGTTTTTCGTCGTGGTTCAGGTTGGTCACTTCCCCTTGTTTTTTGTCGCCGTCGTTATCGGCGATAAGGTAATCGCCCACTTTAATTTCGCTGAATTTTATCATAAGAAGCAATTTTAGTTATGCCAATATAATGATTTTATCAAAGAAAAAAGTAGCCTGCTACCCACCCCATCACTCGGCCCAACTCATGATATAATCCTGATTTTCGATCTCCAGCGCCTGTTTGGTAAGCATCAGCGGACGGAAGGTATCCACCATCACCGCCAGTTCCTTTGTTTCCTTCGCCCCGATGCTTTTCTCGACTGCGCCGGGATGAGGGCCATGCGGAATGCCGGCCGGGTGCAGGGTGATCATCCCCCGGGTTACGTGTTTGCGGCTCATGAAGTCGCCATCCACATAATATAATACCTCATCGCTGTCGATATTGCTGTGGTTGTAGGGAGCCGGAATGGCATCCGGGTGATAATCATAGAGCCTCGGAACAAACGAGCATACCACGAAGGCATTGGTCTCGAAGGTTTGGTGTACGGGAGGCGGCTGGTGTACCCTGCCGGTGATCGGCTCAAAATCATGAATGGAAAAGATATAGGGATAACAGCATCCATCCCACCCGATCACATCAAAGGGATGGGTTCCGTAGTGCAAACCGTAGAGCATTCCTTTCTTTTTGGCTTTGATCAGGAAATCGCCCTTTTCATCGTAGGTCTTCAGATCCTGGGGCGGCCGGATATCCCGCTCGCAGAACGGCGAATGTTCCATCAACTGACCATAGCGGCTCATGTAGCGTTTTGGAAAACGAAGGGGTGAAAACGATTCTACGATGAACAGCCTGTTCTTGTCGTCTTTGAACTCAACCTGGTAGATGGTGCCCCGTGGCAGCACGATGTAATCGCCGTAACCAAAAGGGAGGTCGCCATACTGGGTACGCACCGTACCCGAGCCCTCGTGCACAAAGATCATCTCATCGGCATCGGTGTTTTTATAGAAGTAACCGGTCGTTCCGCTCTGCGGGGCCGCCAGTACAATATGACAATCGCTGTTCACCAGCACCGGTATGCGGCTTTGCAGGAACTCGCCGCCCGGCTTGATATGAAACCCTTCAAAGCAGCGGTGTTTGAGCATTTTTTCTTCAGCGATCTGCGGACTCACATCCACCTGCGGCTCGGCCTTGATGATCTGTGTGGGCGGGTGACAATGGTAGAGCAGCGAGTAATCATCGCTGAATCCCTCGGTGGAGAATAATTGCTCACTGTAAAGCCCCCCATCGGGTTTACGGAACTGAACATGTCGTTTATGCGGGATCTTTCCCAGGGTATAATAATGAGGCATGGAATGACAAAATTAAAGATGAAAGATTACTATGAAATTAAAAGGCAAAAAGTAAAACCTGAAAGGAGAGACTCCAACTATTTGAAAACCACCTTTTGGTTTTGCCTTATCAGCTTTGACTTCCTGACAGCTCAAGCGTAGCCAGCAGGAAAATGTATTTCCAGCTTCGCTTATCAATGTAATAAATAAAATTGCGGTGAAACGGCATTGCTCGTTGGTTGTTGTAAATTTACGGCTATTCTGCAACAAATTGAAAAGGATCGGTTTAATTTCTGACACACACGGTTACCTCGATGAAGCGGTATTTGAGCATTTCCGGCCATGTGATGAGGTATGGCATGCCGGGGATTTCGGACCGGGTGTGGCTGAAAAACTCAGGGCAGGTTTTCCCCTGGTACGGGGCGTGTATGGCAATATCGATGATACATCCATCCGCAACGATTTTCCCGAACAGGTTGTGTTCGACTGTGAGGCGATAAAGGTACTGATCCGGCATATCGGCGGCTACCCGCCCAGGTATAACCCCGAAACCAAAAAAGAAATAGTGGCGCACAAACCGAAGCTCTTCATCAGCGGGCATTCGCATATCCTGAAGATCATGTACGATGAAAAACTGCAATGCCTCCACATGAACCCGGGAGCAGCAGGTAAACACGGCTGGCATAAGGTACGAACCCTTATACGCTTTGTGATTGATGAAGCCGATATCAGGGACTGCGAAGTGATTGAATTAGGAAACAGGAGTACCTGAAAGCAGCGCCTTATCACTTTTTTTATTTTAACTTGTTCATCCACCTTTTATGCTTCTCCAGAACATCACCATCCTCCGCATCTTTGATGAAGCCGAAGCCCGCGCCTTTTATATCGGCTGGCTCGGTTTCAACATCGACTTTGAACACCGTTTCGAACCCGGCATGCCCCTCTACATGGGTATCTCGCGTGACAATATCTGCCTGCATTTATCCGGGCACGAAGGCGACACATCACCGCATACCCGGGTATTCATCACCTGCAACCGGATCGAACAATTGCGGGATGAATTGCTGTCGAGGCCCTATAAAAATTACCAGCCGGCGGTGGAAGATACATTCTATGGAACCAAACAACTCTCCCTGCACGATCCCTTCGGGAACCGGCTTTCGTTCAATGAGTACCTATAGCAACCCGGTGCGTATTTTTTGCAGAAACGGTTCCCGGTATTTCTCACTCACGGGTATCTGCCTCGACGCGATCACCACCTGGTTGTCTTCTACACGGCTGATCTGCCGAGTATTGACAAAGTAGGAATTATGCACCCGCACGAAATAAGGGGGTAAACTCTCTTCCAGTTCCTTCATCCGTTTATACACCACGATCTTTTCCTCCAGGGTATGAAAGGCTACGTAATCTTTCAGCCCCTCAATGAAAAGTACACTGTCGAACTGGATGTTCACCAGCGTTCGACCGCTTTTCAGGAACACGGACGCAGTGGCAGTATCCCGGGCCGCCGGTTGCTGCATCCATTTCTCCGCCTTGTCCACTGCTTTCATGAAGCGTTCAAAACTGATCGGCTTAAGAAGATAATCGACCGCATCCTTCTCATAACTCTGCACGGCATATTCGGAATAAGCGGTGGTAAAAATGATCTTCTGCCCGGGAGGAAGCAACGAAACCAGTTCCATCCCGCTTAACCGGGGCATATTAATATCAAGGAACAACAGGTCGACAGGGCGCCGTTTCAGAACCTGGTGAGCCTCGAGTGCGTGGTAACAGGTATGCAGCAACTGCAGATTGCCGGCCTGCCGGATATGGCTCTCGAGCAGTTGAACCGCGAGGGGTTCATCATCGATTATCATACAGGTCATCATACAGGGATTTCGAGGGTTGCATGAAAAAAACCATTGATGGCAGAAGCCTGGAACCGGTAACCGGCTTTGTACAACAGATACAATCGCTTTTCCAGGTTGCTCAACCCCACGCCGGGACCGGGTTGTATCTCCCCGTGTAACTTATTTTGCACCGAATAGATCAGCCTGTCATTACGCAGGATAAGGCTGATGGTAGCATGGTTATCATCCCGTAACTTATCCACTCCGTGTTTGAACAGGTTCTCGATAAAAGGCATGAGCAACATGGGGGGCACCTGCCGGTCTTCCGTGGTTATTTCCATCCCGATCGAAACAGGATGAAGCATCCGTAATTGTTCAAGCAGGATATAATCACGAATAACGTTCACTTCGGCCTGTAGAGATACCCGGTCA
>WBZX01003327.1_pt1 | contig 10290 bp, 7 predicted proteins | sample 5204211 | NCBI WGS metagenome assembly WBZX01 (sample SAMN12344362, study PRJNA552823) | activated sludge metagenome | biome: Activated sludge suspended growth; feature: Nitrification reactor; material: Wastewater; isolation source: activated sludge from nitrification reactor of wastewater treatment...
ACCCCCATGGCGCGTTGACGGTTGCCCAGGTGATCCAGAAGTCGTCCAACATCGGCGCCGCCAAGATGGCGCTGGCCTTTCCGCCGGAAACGATGTGGAAGATGTTCGACGATCTCGGCTTCGGGTCGCCGCTCAAGCTCGGTTTCCCCGGCGAGGTCGGCGGCCGTCTGCGTCCGGCCAAGAGCTGGCGTCCGATCGAGCAGGCCACCATGTCCTACGGTCACGGCATTTCGGTGAGTCTGATGCAGATGGCCAACGCCTATCAGGTGTTCGCCCGTGACGGCGATGTCGTGCCCTTGTCGCTGTCCCGCGTCGATACGCCGCCGATCCATGGCACGCGGGTGTTTTCCCCGCAGACCGCGCGCGAAGTGCGCCAGATGCTCGAAATGGTGGTGCAGCCCGGCGGCACGGCCCAGCAGGCCAACGTGCCCGGCTACCGCGTCGGCGGCAAGACCGGCACCGCCGAGAAGGTGGTGAACGGCCGCTATGACAAGAACCAGCGCCTCGCCTCGTTCATCGGCGCCTTCCCGATGGACAAGCCGAAATACCTGGTCCTGGTGATGCTGGACGAGCCGAAGGGGAACAAGGCGACCTACGGCTATGCCACCGCGGGATGGGTGTCGGCGCCCGCCGCCGGCAAGGTGATCGCGAAGCAGCTCGGGACCGGCGCGGAGGATGTCCGTATCCTCATCGCCGCCGGGAGCGCGGCGGGCTTCGCGGCCGCATACAACACCCCCATCGCGGCCGTCCTCTTCGTGCTCGAGATCGTCACGGGCGTCTTTGCCCTCGAAGCCTTCGTCCCCGTGCTCGTCGCGACGGTGGTCGCGACCGCGACGACCCGCGCCTTCGCGGGGGACGGACCGGTCTATGGCGCGCGCGCCTTCACCCTCACGTCCCCGCTCGAGCTCGTCTCCTTCTTGGGCCTCGGGATCTTCGCGGCTTTGGGCGCGCAGCTCTTCATGCGGGCCCTCTCGATTGGCGAGTCGATCTTCCGACGCGCGAAGCTGCCATTGCCGTTCGGCCCCGCGGTGGGCGGGGCGCTGGCGGGGGTGGTCGCGATCGCGCTGCCGGAGGTGGCGGGAAATGGATATGAGCCGCTCGACGGCCTCTTGGACGGCCGGTTCGCGGCCGGCTTCGTCGCCCTCCTCGTCGCGGGCAAGGTCCTCGCGACGACGGCCTCCGTCTCGTCGGGGAGCCCGGGCGGCGTGTTCACCCCGACGCTCCTGATCGGCGGGGGCCTCGGCTTCGTCTATGGCAGCGTCGTCGGGGCGACTGGACTGTCCGTCGGGCCCGCCGCCGGCTATGCGCTCGTGGGAATGGCGGCCGCGACCGCCGCCACCACCCACGCCCCCCTCATGGCCGCGGTCATGGTGTTCGAGCTCTCTTTCGACTACGCGATCGTATTGCCGCTCTTGCTGGCGACGGCGGTGGCGACGGCGCTCTCTCGGGTGCTCCGCCCCGAGTCCATCTATACGAAGGAGCTCTCGGGGGAGGCGGCTTCCTTCCGCCTCACCCTCGATGGCCGGAAGCTCCGGCCGTGACGCCGGGCTCGAAGGGCACCCAGACGGGCTCCTCGTCGTCTTCGACGTACCGCGAGAGGCGCTCCTGGGGGAGGAACTTCGCCTTGTAGGCGAGCGAGGCGCACTGGGCGACGCAGTAGCCCAGATAGACATAGGGGATGCCGCGAGATCGGGCGATCTCGATCTGGGTCACGACATTGGCGGTCCCGGGGGAGCGGTGTGCATAGTCCGGATCATAGAAGAAATAGATGGCGCTCCAAGCTCGCGCCGTCTCGTCGGAGAGCCCGACCCCCACGAGCTTGCCTGTCTCGGGATCGCGATAATCGACCTCGCGGGCGGCGAGGTGGAAGAACGTGAACTGCAAGCGGTACAGTCGCTCGGAGAGGTGAGCCTCGTCCCAGCCGCGGCTCGTCTCCCTTTGCGCATGCCATTTGTGGTAGAGCGCGAGCCGCTCGTCGTCGAACAGGGGCGCCCCCACCGAGACCTCCAGATCCCCGCATTTCTTCATCGCCCGCGCCTGGCTCTTGGAAGGCCGGAAGGTCGCGGTCGGGACGCGCGTCGGCGAGCAAGCGGCGCACCCCTCGCAGGTGGGGCGGAAGTAGTCCGGCCCGAAGCGGCGCCAGCCGCGCTCGAGCATCCGCTCCAGCTCGAGCGGATCCACGTCCACCATGATTCGGTGCTCGAGCCGCGCCGCGCGTTCTTCGAGGTAGGAGCAGGGCCGGGGGGCTTCTCTCAGGACGTCCAGGACTCTCACGTGTCGTCGTAGGCCCTCATTGAATGTGGAGCTGATAGCTCCCCGCCGACATCTGCCCGAACCCGTCCACGACGATCGTCACCGTCTGCCCCGCGGTGAGGGCGACGCTGAGCTGCGACTGGACCGAGCCGGGGATGTCGTCGTCGCAGGCGAGCTGACTTCCGCTGCAGGTGCCGCCGAGCACGTAGAGCGTGGTGTCATAGTTCGAGCCGAACGTGTCCAAGGTATAGGTCTTCGTGGTGGGGGCGGTGAATTGGAGCGTCTGCTCCGGAGACTGGGAGGTGACGCACCCGGGAGTGAATTGATTCGCCCCTCCGACCGTGCTCCCGGAGACGACCTGGGGGACGGTGCTCGGCAGCACGAGGGTGGGGCACGTCGCCGTCGCCCCGAGGGAGATCGAGAGGGTGTAGGCCCCCGATTGTCCGAGCGCTCCATCGACCATGACGTACACCGTCTGTCCCTGGGCCAGGGTTCGCGTGATCGACGAGGTGTTTCCGGGGCCGCCGTCGTCGTCACAGGCCACCTCGCCGCACGAGTCGGCGTTGATCAGCGACAGGACAGTGTCGAAGCTCGAGCCGGCGGTGCTGAACACGTAGGTGCCCGTCGCGGGAGCGGTGAAGGCGTGGAGCACCTCGGGCGAAGAGTCGGCGAAGCCGCAGGAGGGGATGAGGAGGTCGTCACCGAACCCGGTATTGCCCTGGAAGCTGATGGGCACTTGGCTGCCCAGCTCGACGGGGCTCTGGCAGCTGCCGCACGGACCGACGCAGGTGTTGACGCACATCCCCTGGTCGCAGAACGAGGTCGGCCCGCACGGCTGCTCGCAGCCGCCGCAATTGAATGGATCGGTGAGGGTGTCGACGCATCCATCCTGGCAGAGGACGAGCCCGGGCGGACACGTCATTCCCGAGTGGACGTTGATCGCGTAGCTCCCCGAGTCGAAGCCATCGAGGACGATGTAATAGGTCTTGCCGGCTTCGAGGCTGGTCTCGATCTGAGCGTCGAGGCCGATGACGTCGTCGGAGCACGCGAGGACGTTGCACTGCTCGTCCATCAGCTGGAGCACGGTGTCGTAGGACGATCCGACGGTGTCGATGCTGTAGGGGCCGCCGAAGGTCGGAGTGAAGATGTGGAGGACCTCGGGGAAGTCGGCGTGGGTGCAGTCGGGGACGAGGTTGTTCCCTGCGAAGGCGGTCGAGCCCGTGACCTGGAAGTTCGGGTCGCTGGGGATGAAGTCGTAGTCGCAGACCCCGCAGACGTTGTCGGAGCACGTGGGATCCCCCACGCACGCGTGGTCCTCACAAGCCTGGAATGGCTGACAGACGACGCCGCAACCGCCACAGTTGTCCGGGTCGAAGCCGGTGTCGACGCATTCTCCGAAGCAGTTCGTGGTCCCGGGAGGGCAAGGGTCCCCCACGCATTGACTGTTCGAGCAGAAGCCGTCTCCGCAGACGATGTTGCAGCCCCCGCAATTGAAGGGGTCGCTCGTCGTGTCGACGCATTGGCCGAAGCAGCTCGAGGTGCCGGGGGGACACCCCTGACATTGGCCGCCGATGCAGGGGCCGTCACATGTGGCGTCGCACCCCCCGCAATGGTCGGGATCCGACGACGTGTCGACGCACGATTGCCCGCACAGCGCGAAGCCGGGGTCACACGCCCCGACGCATTTCCCGGCCTGGCAATAGAGACCACCACAATCCATGTTGCATGAGCCGCAATGGTGGGGATCTTCCGTCGTGTCGAAGCACCCGTCGGGGCACGCGGTCTCGTCCGCGCTGCACTGCTCGCGCTGGCACTGCCCCGCGACGCACGTCCCCTCCGCGCATACGGTCTCGCAGGCTCCGCAATGATCCGGGTCGGAGCCGAGGTCCACGCACTCTCCGGCGCACGAGGCCTCGTTGTCGGCGCACTCCTCGACGAGGATGGTGCTCGAGCAGGCACCGAGCGCGAACGCGGCCAGAGACAACGCGAGGACGGCGGAGCGCTCGAGAGGGTACATCATCACGCCGAGGGTACACGACCCGTCAAGGGGGCTACCAGCGCGCGTCCCCCTCGGTGAGAAAAGTCCACGCTTCTTCCACGAGCGGGGCGACCGCTCCGCCTGTCGTATGTCCGGCTCCGCGCGCGTAGGCGTTGAATGCCTCCACTCCGGCCTGGCGAATCCAAGGAACGGACCGGCGCGCTCCCCGTTGGCAGCTGGCCTGTCCGCAGACGATCGCGACGCGCTCCATTCCTGCGGCGCGTAGCTTCGTGGCGACCCCGACATTGAAGAGCTCCGCCCCCCCGTCGACCATGAGGATGCCGCGGATGCCCGTCTTCTTGGCCCCTCCTTGCTCGAAGTAGAGGATGCCCATCGCCGCGCCCTGCGAGAACCCGGCGTAGAGCGGACGTTCGAGATCGACGCGGTCGGGGTAGCGGCGGGAGAGGGCAGCGAGCGCGGCCTCCACCTCTTTGCCGAGCTCGATGTGGCCGTCGTAGTAATAGCCGCGCTCCTCGAATGGCAGGTATCGGTTGGCGACGTGTCCGCGCGTGCATAGGACGAAGCCGCGGCCTTTCACGATATCGGCGTAGCGCTCGCAGTGGGGCTCGGGCCGGCCGCCCGCCCCGTGTCCCACGACGAGCACCGGCGCGCGGCCTCGCCGCTTCGGAGGCTCCACGAGGACCGCCGGCTCGAAGCCGGGGACGTCGAGCGCGGTCGTCTCGCCGCGATCCGCGTCGGGCTCGGAGGCGGGAGGGGCCAAAGGAGCGGAGGGGGCCGCGGCGGTCTCGGAGACGGAGGTCGTCGCATGCGAGGCGGATGAAGTCTCCGCTTTGGCCGCCCGCGCCGGCTCCACCGGCGCGCTGCATCCGGCCGCCCACGCCGTCATCGCGACGAGGGCGGTCCACCACCCGCCGATGCGACGAGTCAGGCACACCGCGACCACCCCGCTATCATGCCGCCATCGCTCCTCCCCGCGACCTTCAGGAAGCGCTCGCCGGCCTCGGGGTCGACGCGCGCAACGCCTCCCCCCACGAGACCTTGGGCCGGGCCGACACCCATCGTGCGCTCCCCTTCGATCCGGGGGCGGAGCCGCCGATCTCCGCCGCCCCCGCGAGCCTCCCACCTCTCCACCTCGGACCGGGCGGCGACATCGAGATCCTCGGGACGCTCGCCGACGGGGGGATGGGGCGCGTCTCCCTCGGGCGGCAGGCGTCCCTCGCTCGCGAGGTGGCGGTCAAGACGCTCTTGCCCGTCGTCGCCGACGACCCTCGCGCCCGTGACGCGCTCCTCGGGGAAGCGGTGGTCGCAGGGCAGCTCGAGCACCCGAACATCGTGCCCATTCATTGGCTGGGCGAGGACGGAGCGGGCCGGCCCGTCCTCGTGATGAAGAGGGTGAGCGGGGTCACCTGGGAGGCGCTGCTCGAGCGCGAGGACCACCCCGCGTGGTCGACATTCGAGTCGCTCGGGAGAGACCACCTCGCGTCGCACATCGAGATCTTGATGCAAGTGGCGACCGCCGTCAGCTTTGCGCACGCGCGAGGCATCCTGCACCGGGACATCAAGCCCGCCAACGTCATGATTGGCGAGTTCGGGGAGGTGTACCTCGTGGACTGGGGCATCGCGGTGCGCCTCGGCGAGGACGGCACGACGACGGCGACCCTCAGCGGGACGCCCCAGTTCCTCGCCCCCGAGATGCTCGACGCGAGCTTGTCCCAAGGGCCTTGGACCGACGTCTACCTCCTCGGGGCGACGCTCCATTTCGTCCTCACCGGCAAGCCTCGTCACCTGGGGGCGGGGCTGCTCGAGACGCTCATGGCGGCGTGGGAGTCGCCGCCGAGCGTGTACGGCTTCGGCATCGCCTCCGAGCTGGGGGACCTGGCGAACCAGGCGACGTCGCGCGATCCGAGCGCCCGTCCCCCGTCGGCGGCCGCGTTCCGGAGGGCGCTCCGCGCGTACCTCGGTCACCGCGGGTCGCTTTCGATCTCGTCGCGCGCCCACGATCGGTTCGCGACGCGACCGCCCGCGCTCGACTCCGAGGCGCGCGTGGACGAGACGTTCCGCGTCGCCACCGAGTGCCGGTTCTCGTTCTTGAGCGCTCTCTCGGAGTGGAGCGAGAACCGCGACGCGCAGGTGGGCCTGCGCGAGACGCTGAGGACGCTCGCGCGGGTCGAGATCGCGCGGCGGAACCCGAAAGGAGCGCGGTCGCTGCTCGCAGAGATCGTCCCCCCCGATCCCCAGATCGAAGCCGCGATCGTGGAGCTCGAGTCGAAGGAGCGCAGGCGCGTGGAGGAGGAGTCGGCGCTGCGGACGCTGGCTCGCGAGAACGACCCGAGCGTCGACTCGAGCGGTCGGTTCTGGGTGGCGATGCTCGTGCTCGTCCTGGGAGGGACGCTGTTCTCCTTCTTCCTCACGCAGCGGATCTTGTTTCGTGGGGGCGCGTTGGGCTCGGCGGGGCTCGTCTACGTCATGCTGCCCATCATCGTCGCCGTCTGCGTGAGCGTGTACCTCGGGAGGAAGCGGCTCCTCTCGAACGCGATGGGGCGACGCGTGCTCGGCGCGCTCGTGATGACGCTCGTCGCCATCCTCCTCGACCGCGTCCTCGCGCTCTACGACGGTCGTCCTCCCGATCGCACGATGCGGGACGACATGCTGATTTGCTCGCTCGGCCTGTTCGTGCTCGGCCTGTTCGCGCCCCGGACGTGGCTCGTGGGCGCGGGCCTGCTCTTGGGCTCCGCCCTCGTCGCCACGTTCGTCCCCGATCTCACGCGCGAGCTCTTCGGCGGTACGGCGGTGGTGACGTTCGCCCTCGTCGCTTGGGGAGAGCGCGCCCAGGCCCAGCGCCGATCCGGGGCCGGGGGCGGAATCAGTCCCAGGTGACGTCGACCACCGTGTGCTTCCCGTCCGTCTCCACGACCTCGCTCGCGCTCCTTGCTGCCCCCGCCGCGTCGGCGGCGGCGCGGAAGGCGATCCGCATCGCAGTGAGCGTGCTCTCGTCGTAGAGGTTGAGCGGATAGCGCAGCTCGAGGCGGGCCTTCTTGTCCTTCATGTCCACGAGGCGCAAGGTCGTCCCGCGGCGAAACGCCGCCCAGCGATTGGCGATACCGACGAACAGTCGCTCCGGCGAGAGGACGAAGAACAGGACGCGATAGAGCGAGGTTCGGAACAGCGCGCGATTGCGCTCGTAGGTCCACGACTGCCAATCGCCGTCCGACATCGAGTCGGCGAACGCGATCATCGCTGCGTTGAGGTGGACCTCGCTCATCCATTCGCTGGTGAGGGGAGGGGACTTGGGCAGCTTGGCGATCTCCGCCGGGAGGCCGGACGCGTCGAGCGTGATGGGGGCGCTGTCGAGGGCGTTCTTCAGCACCGAGCCTTTGACTTGGCAGCTCGGGTGGGCGTCGAGGCCGCCCTCGAGCCGGCTCAGATACCGGGCGACTTTGGGGTACCTCGTCCCGTCGACCATGTCCGGATCATTGCATGCGCTGCGCCAGCCAGGGCGCCAATCGCTTCAGCATGGTCTCGGGCACGGCGCGCTTCATCGCCGCGATCACCTTCGACTCGGCGTGGGGGAACACGTAGAGCTCGTTGCGCTCGCACGCGGAGATTGCGATGGAGGCGACGTCGTCCGCCTGCACCTTCGACTTCGCCATGATCGTCTCGATGGGCGCGGTGCTGCGGGAGGTGTGGCTGCGCGAGCTCTTCACGATGTTGGTGGTGAAGAAGTAAGGGCAGAGCACCGTCACCCCGACCCCCGATCGCGACAGCTCGCCCGCGAGCGTCTCGGAGAGCGCGACCACCCCCGCCTTCGTGACGTTGTAGGGGGCCATCTCGGGGGCGGCGGCGAACGCCGCGATCGAGGCGACGTTGAGGACGTGACCCGAGCGCCGGGCCTTCATGGCCGGCAGGAAGTAGTGGCATCCGTACACGACGCCCCAGAGGTTGATGCCTACGATCCACTGCCAGTCCTCGAGGGGGATCGTCCCGACCTCTCCGCCGACCGCGACCCCGGCGTTGTTGATGAGGAGGTCGACCGCGCCGAGCTCGGCGTTCGCGAGCTCCGAGAGCGCCTTCACCTCGTCCGGCTTGGAGACGTCGCACCGGATCGACTTGCTGGAGCCGCCGCGGGAGCCGACCTCGCGCTCGGTCTCGGCGAGACCCTCGAGATCGATGTCGGACAGGATCAGCCGAGCGCCGCGCGAGGCGAGCTTGGTGGCGAAGGAGCGGCCGAGCCCGGAAGCGGCTCCGGTGATGACGGCGTTGGGGCGGGAGACGAGCATGGGCTCGCCATCTAGTTCGATCTCGAGGGGCGGCTCAAGAGCCGGCGCGCGACGACGATGATCCCAGCCGCGAGGACCAGCGGCTCGAGCGAGACGTCGGAGGTGCCTCGCGCGGAGCACGCGCAGCCGTCACCCGGGCCGCCGCCCGATCCGCCGCTACCGGGAGGGCCACCACCGTTCGAGGTCGAGGAGCCGCCCGCCGCCCCTCGTCCGCCGGTGCTCGGCGCGCCGCCCGCGCCTGCGCCTCCCCCGCCCGGTGATCCATCGCAGTCGCCTTCGGCGCCGATCAGGTCCCGGATGCCAGGCCACGCCGGCTCGCACAGGTCGTGCACCGGATCGCCGGCACCGCAGGGGAGGATGCCCTCGATGCAGCGATTGACGAGGAGCGGCTCGAACGTGAGACCTCCGTCGCTCGAGGCGCCTGCGCTGAAGCCGTCCATCCCCTCGTCACCGCAGGCAAAGACCCGATCGTCGTGGAGGGCCACGCACCTCGTGGAGAGCGGAGCGAGGGGCGTCACCTCGAGGGTCTCCGTGTCGAGCCGCGCGAGCCCATCCATCGATCCCCCGAAGTAAGCGGTGCTCCCGTCCGCGGCGAGCTTGAACGCGTGGAGGAACCCTTGGGTCGTCGTCACCTCCGTGAAGGTGGTGCCGAAGTCTTCGCTCAGGAGGAGCCGCCCCGGGATCCCGTTGAGGCGAACCCAGAGCCGGCCCGGATCGAACGGATCGATCGCGGCGATGAACGGGGCGACCTCGATGGCGTCGCTGCCGGGAACGACGGAGGGGCTCCATGTCGCGCCCGCGTCTTGCGACACGAGGATCGTCCCGTGGATCATCGTGCCTTGGGACAGGGCGCTCACGTAGAGCACGTCCGGATCGGAGGGGGCGGCGTCGAGGGTGAGGGGCGTCATCTTCGGCGGCAGCAACGCCCCGAGCTGGGCGAAGCTCGCGAGGTCGTCGTCGGAGGCCCACACGCTGGGCCTGGCGTCGTTCGGGGGGATGACGAGGGCGATGGCGCGGCCGTCCGGGCTCACCGAGACGTCGGTCACGAAGCTGCCTTCGAGCTCGGTCGCGCGCTCGAACGCGCACGTGTCACCGCGTCCGATCGCGAGCCCGTCGGAGAGGCCCATGAAGATCGCGCCGGTCGGGGTGACGGCGGCGTGGGGGTGGTAGCCGCTCGAGTAGCCGATGCCCGCCTCGCACACCAAGTGGAAGGTCGCGCCGGCGTCCTTCGTCTTCGCGAAGCCGTAGGTGGTCGCGACCCAGATCGTCTCCGGGGCCGCCGGGTCCACGAGGATCTGCCCCGAGGCGGGGAAGGCTCCGTTCGCGCGGGCGTCCCGCGCGGGCGCGGCGAGGGCGAGCGCGATCGCGCCGAGGGCGGCGAGCCCACGCCCGAGCCGCGCGCTTTTCACGGCGGCGCCGTCCGCGCCACCGGCGCCTTCTCCTCGGGCGCCTTGCGCGTCAGATAGAAGAAGTCGCGGGGGTTGGGGCGCCTCACGTAGTCATCGGCCTTCGTGTCGAAGCCGTCGATGATCGTCTTCACGGTCGGCCCCTTCTCGGAGAGCTCGACGGTGACGAACTTCGGATAGGAGAAGTTCACGTCGAGCTGGGCCACGTTGTAGGCCCCCGCGAAGCTCATCGCGTTCGCGATCGCGGCCCCCGTCGTCGCCTCGCTGATCCCGACGTAGAACGTCTGATTATCCTTGGAGATCCCGATCGCGGATCGACGGATAACCATGTCCTTGTCGAGGATCGCACCCCAAA
>WBZX01003330.1_pt1 | contig 10283 bp, 11 predicted proteins | sample 5204211 | NCBI WGS metagenome assembly WBZX01 (sample SAMN12344362, study PRJNA552823) | activated sludge metagenome | biome: Activated sludge suspended growth; feature: Nitrification reactor; material: Wastewater; isolation source: activated sludge from nitrification reactor of wastewater...
CGTCCCGGTCCACGCGAACCAGCTCGATTCCATTATGCGTCGCGCTAATCAGGCGCACCTGGAAATACTCGCGATGCACCATCATCATCGCCTCGAACTGGCTGGCCAGTTCATTTTTCAGCCTTGCCTGCTGCGCAGTCGGTGCAGTCAACACACCATGGGCTGTCGGAACCCGTGCAAGAAAGCGCGCATCGTGAGCCACCTCGCCAGCCGCCACCGAAAACCGGCGGCCCAGCACCTGGGTCGACAGCAGGAGATCGTGTCCGGCGCCCTTGACCAGGATATCCCGCGTCGCGCTATAGGAGTAATACCCTGTCAACCCGCTGGCCAGAATGCCGAATGTTGCCAGCACGATAGCCAGCTTGAGGCCGATGCCGTAATGACCGAACGAGGCGAGCCGCGAAAAGAAATCACGCATCAATGCAAGCGCTCCATCACGTCCCCGGATAGTATCCTGCTCCATAGCAGGCCGCGTTTGGATGCACTCTCCACCTTTTCAAGCCAGATAATCCTGTCCCGTCCGTGGGTCCATGGCGAAGGCTCCAGCGTGTTGGACAAGCCCTGGCGCTGGGATAAGGCCTGGCTGACTTTTGCTTCCAGGGTGTAATTGATCCATGCCTCGGCCAGTTTCCTGTTCTTTGCTCCGCGCGTGATCGACCAGCAATCCAGCCATGCCAGTGCGCCTTCTCTGGGAATGGTGTAGCCGATATCGGCCCCGGCCTTGAGCAATTGGCTTACCTGTTGCGAACCATAGTTGCCGAACATCAGCGCCACATGGTTTTGCATGAACAACGCTGTGGCATCTTCAGGCGTGTTGTAAAAAGAGAGGACATTACGGCGCAAGGCGATCAGGTGGCGAGTCACCCGGGAAAAATCAGTCGGCGCAATCTGGAAAGGGTTCTTCAAGCCAAGCGCCTGTGCGGCGATCGAGAAATTATGCGTACTGCCCTGAAAAGCCAGCACCCGGCCCTTGTAACGTGGATTCCAGAGCTCCGCAATCGAATCCGGCGGTGCCTGTATCTGTTTACGGTCGTAGATCAGTCCCATCTCCGAATAGGTATAGGGAATGGCATACACCGAGCCATTCCTGACCAGTCCGGGAATCGCTGCCAGATGCCGGAAACGCGGCAGTTGACGGGTGGTATTGGGGATATGCGACACATCCAGCGGCACACTGATGCCCTGGTCTATGTAGCGCTGCAACTCGGCTGTGTTTGCCGCAAACACATCGAAGTCACCACCTTTTCTGCTGTTGAGTCTGGCCCATAGCTCGTCATCGGTGCTGACCAGCGTTACCTCGACATGCACGCCGTATTTGCGTTCGAACACCTTGACCAGATCGGGGTCGGCATAGCCGGGCCATGTCAACACGCGCAAAGTCTCGGCAGCCAGAGCAGTGCATGGCAGCAGCAAAAGAACCAGCCGCATTAAAAATGGCATCAAACCCATACGATCTTTTATTCACATAGTCGCATTAGTGTACCTGATGTCTGTTACATTTAAATCCGGGTTAAATCCGGCGTGACCGGCAATATTCCGCCCCGCCATGAAACATCAAAAGCAAACTGATACACTTGCTTTATTCCATCGAAAGCCAGCATGACCCCAGCCGCCCTTACCGCCCCTAAAATCCAGGACACCGAAGCGTTTCAGGAGTTTGCCGCCGCGCTTGCCGACCACGCCTCCAACATCGAGCGGGAAGTTGCCCAACTCAAAGCAGCGCCTGCCGACAAAGCACTGATCTCGAGCCTGTTTCGCGCGCTGCATACCATCAAGGGCGACGCAGCCATGTGCCGGGTCGAAATGGGCGTGCTGATTGTCCATCCGGTCGAGACCCTGCTGGCGCGGCTGCGCAATGGCGACATCGGCTTTTCCGACGTGCTGGCAGAAGCCATCCTGCTGGCAATCGATCGGCTGGAACTGGCGACGCAAAACCTGCTGCAGCATAACGGAATCGATCAACTCAAGCTGGTCGAACTGGTCGACGGACTGAACCAGCTTGCCGACGCGCCGGGGCATCTGCTCGACCAGAAGTCGGAAGCCGTGATCGAAGCCGTTACCGGCTTCCGCCCGGTCAAGACCAGCGGCCATATCGTTGCACGCAACCCAGCCGCGCCCCGCCCGGCAACCATGGCGGACGACCTGCAATTCTTCCAGTCGCTGGCCTTGCATCACGAAATGCGCTCGCCGCTGTTCAAGGGCCGTAGCGAGAGATTGCTGCGCCTGGCGTTGGAAACCAACGAAATCGCCGGTAAAACGGTCGATATTATCCAGCTCGAAGCCGCCATCCATATGCACGACATCGGCATGCTGTTTTTGCCGGAATCGCTCTGGCTGGGCACGGCCAAGCTGGGCGAAATGGATAAATGGATGCTCCACGAGCACCCTGCACACGCGGCAGGCTTGCTGGAGCGCATGCCTGGCTGGCAAGCCGCTGCCGACATGGTCAGGCAGCACCACGAACGGCAGGACGGTAGCGGCTACCCGCATGGGCTCGGTGGCGACGAAATCGTCCCCGGTGCCAAGCTACTGGCGATTGTCGACGCTTTTGAATCGGTCACCCTCAAACACAGCGAACATGGCGAGCGCCGCTCTGTCGTCCGGGCCATTGCCGAAATCAACGCCAGCGACGACCAGTTCGACCCACTCTGGATTACCGCTTTCAACAAGGTGATCCGGCGCATCGTCGAGGGTTGATACGGACACATCCATTCGACTTTTCCCCATAGTGGCGGTAGTATCGCCGCCCGTTTTAGGCGTCATTTCTGCCATGCCTGTTAAAACTCCCGCCCGCGCCTGCGGCATCGACTTCGGCACATCCAACTCCACGGCAGGTTGGCTGCGGCCCGATCAGCCGCCATTGCTGGCACTGGAAGACGGCAAGGTCACCTTGCCATCCGTAATTTTTTTCAATGCCGACGAAGATACCATCAGTGTCGGCCGGGCCGGTCTCAACGAATATCTGGAAGGCTACGAAGGCCGCCTGATGCGCGCCCTGAAGAGTCTCCTGGGCAGCAGCCTGATGGAAGGCAAGACGGAGGTTCAGGGCCGCTCGCTCCCCTACAAGGATTTGCTGACCCAATTCATCGCCGAACTCAAGCGCCGGGCAGAACTGGCGGCCGGCCGATCTTTCGGCCAGGCCGTGTTTGGTCGGCCGGTATTTTTTGTAGACGACGATACTGAAGCCGATTGCAAGGCCGAGGCAACGCTAGCCGCCATCGCCCATGCCACCGGCTTTCGCGAGGTGAGCTTCCAGTTCGAGCCGATCGCTGCGGCCTATCACTACGAACGCCAGATCGACCGCGAGGAATTGGTGCTGATCGCCGACATCGGCGGCGGCACTTCGGATTTCTCATTAATCCGGCTCTCGCCGCAACGGATGCACATTGCAGACAGGCGTGACGATCTATTGGCCAATGGCGGCGTGCATATCGGCGGAACCAACTTCGACCGGCAATTGAGCCTTGCCGGCGTCATGCCTCTGCTGGGCTATCGCAGCCGACTCAAGCGCGGAATGGAAATGCCCTCCAGTTGCTATATAAACCTCGCCACCTGGCACACCATCAATCAGGCCTACACCCGCCGGACCTGGGCCGATCTGCAATCACTGTACATGGAAACCCTGGCGCCAGAAGCGATGGACCGGCTGCTGAAACTGATCAGCGAACGCGCTGGCCATTGGCTGGCTCTTCAGGTGGAGGAAGCCAAGATCGCCTTGTCTGCTGGCGACAGCGCAACCCTGCATCTGGATCGGCTGGCACCAAACCTGCGCCATGTGCTGACCCGGATCGAGTTCGAACAGGCGTCGGCAGAGCTGGTGGAGCAGATCGCCACCACCCTGGGTACCTTGCTGGCCAAGGCCGAGATACGCCGTGAAGCGGTGGATACGGTATTTTTCACTGGTGGCGCCAGCGGCGTACCCATGCTGCGCCAACGCATTGCCGCCCTGCTACCCCAAGCCAGGCGCGTCGAAGGAGACTTGTTCGGCAGCATCGGCACCGGCCTCGCGGTAGAGGCGCAACGCCGCTTCGGCTGACAGGCCCCGCAAGGACCCACGCACTTTGTAGAGTGCCGAAAATGCGGCGTACGACGGAACAATCTGGAGGACAGCACTGCGCACTTCCCGGTTATCCGATGCGGGATGATTATTCTGCGGTGTTGGGGAGCGGTTCATATGCACCTTCGTGGAAACAATCCGAATGCTTGCTATCGCAGACTATGGCGAGTGCAAAGAAGAAATCAACGTAATTCACCATCATCGATGCGGCCATTCAACCCGGATAATCGGCTGGATCCTATTTCATCAGGTTTAATGCTTAAAGGGGTTTTCCCGGAAATGACCAACTGATATAGTCGGTTATCGAAAAAAAGGTGCCTGCCATGCCGCAAACCGATATCGATATTTCTCAACGGGCTGCAATGAAGCCTATTTTCGAGATCGCGCATCGACTGGCTTTACCTGAACCATCGGTCGAGCCTTACGGGCAATACAAGGCCAAGATCGATTTCGAAAACCTCCCATCAAGCACCGACAAACCCGACGGCAAACTCATCCTGGTGACGGCCATCAGCCCTACCCCGGCTGGCGAAGGCAAATCGACTACCACGGTAGGCTTGGGCGACGCGCTCAATCGTATCGGCAAGAATGCCATCGTCTGCCTGCGCGAGCCCTCGATGGGACCGGTGTTCGGGATGAAAGGCGGCGCGGCGGGCGGCGGCTTTGCCCAGATCGTGCCGATGGAAGACATCAACCTGCATTTTACCGGCGATTTTGCGGCGATTGCCTTGGCGCACAATCTGCTCGCGGCACTCATCGACAACCACATCCATCACGGCAACACGCTGGGCATCGATCCGCGCCAGGTGGCATGGCGGCGCGTGATGGACATGAACGACCGTGCCTTGCGGCAGATCGTGGTGGGACTGGGTGGCAAGGTTAACGGGCAAACCCGCGAAGATGGCTTCGATATCGTGGTAGCCTCCGAGGTGATGGCGATTTTCTGCCTGTCGAACTCGCTCATGGATTTGCGCCAGCGCCTCGGTGATATCGTCATCGGCTACGGCTTTGACGGACGGGCGATTACGGCCGCCGACCTCAAGGCACATGGCGCAATGGCCGTTTTGCTCAAGCAGGCGATCAAGCCCAACCTGGTGCAGACGCTGGAAAACACCCCGGCTTTCGTCCATGGCGGGCCGTTTGCCAATATCGCGCACGGCTGCAATTCGGTCATTGCCACGCGGCTGGCACTCAAACTGGGCAATTATGTGGTGACCGAAGCCGGGTTCGGTGCCGACCTGGGCGCAGAAAAATTCATCGACATCAAATGCCGCAAATCCGGGCTAAAACCCTCGGCGTGCGTCATCGTTGCCACCATGCGCGCACTCAAGTATCACGGCGGCGTCGAGGTAAGCGACGTTGCTACAGAAAACCTTGCAGCACTGGCCGCCGGGATGGTCAATCTGGAAAAGCATGTCGACAACGTCACCCGCCACTACGGCCTCCCCTGCGTGGTTGGCATCAATCGTTTCGCGCACGACACCGAGGCCGAACTCGAACTGGTGCAGCGACACATGGCCAAGCGCGGCGTGCAGGTGGTGGTGTGCGGACACTGGGCCGAGGGTGGCGCAGGCGCTGAAGACCTGGCCCGCGAGATAGTGCGCCTGGCCGACTCCAGCGAGCAGACCATGCAATACGTCTATGAAGATGCCGATCCGCTATGGGAGAAAATGCACAAGGTCGCTACCCGCATTTACGGCGCAACCGACATCAGTGCCTCGCGCCGGGTCAAGGCGATTATCGAGAAGCTGCAGGCTGATGGTTATGGCCACTACCCCATCTGCGTTGCCAAAACCCAATACTCGTTCTCGACCGATGCCTCGCTACGCGGCGCTCCGCAAGGCCATATAGTGACGGTACGCGAAGTCAGGTTGAGTGCCGGGGCAGAATTCATCGTCATGATCTGCGACGACATCATGACCATGCCAGGGCTACCCAAGGACCCCTGTGCGACAAGAATAGATATCGACGAACAGGGGCGCGTCATCGGGTTGTACTAGTAGTTGCCCTGGCGAAAAACGACCGAGTAACCGTTGCCGTCCTGCTCGCGGAATGCACCAACGCTATCCATGCCGTTGAATTGCGTCTGGAAGCACCAGGCGACTTCCGGTGATGGAAAACCGACCGCCCGGGTCCAATCGTCATGATCCTGCACAATGGCCGCCCCCATTTGCGATGCCCGCTTGCAGGCAGCCTGATAAGTATATTGAGAACACATGATGCATTCCTCCTTAAAACCGGAACAATCGCCGTGTTAAGCCTAATATCGGCTTTTGTCGGCAATTGTTAAATAGCCCGTCGGAGCTATTCACTCCGGCCCGATTGGCCCGTTAAGACTAATCGGCGGGCAAATGAACTGATTGCCGATGACCTTGGCCTAAACACCAAACACTGTAAAAAGGGGTCAAAAAAATGAATACACCAAGAATATTGCTCATGTGCCTGGTCGGCATTGTCGTTACCGGATGCGCCTCCGACCCGGCTGCCGAGCAGAATCGCGCGACCCGACTGATGGACTATAAAATCCAGGTATACGGCCCCGCTTGTAAAAAACTGGGCTACGCAAAAGACGCCGACCCCTGGCGCGAATGCATACAGCGCGAATACGAACAAACCGTCATGCGCCAGCGCTCGCAATGGAACTATCCATCCTATGACCCCATCTTCGGGCCGCCCTTCCATTACCGCCCGTGCTACCCGATCAAAGGCGGATGGCGCTGCCAATAACCAGGGTCAAACATGCCATAATCTGCTCACTGCAACTGCTGTGAGCGCTTAACACATGAGTATCGAAATCGCCGACTTGCTCGGCTACCCCGCCGCATTCCTCACCACCGCCGCATTTCTGCCACAGGCCTTGCACTCGTGGCAAACGCGCGACTTGTCCGGCATCTCGCTACCGATGTACGCCATGTTCACGGCTGGCGTAGCGTTTTGGCTGGCCTACGGCATCGTCATCGGCAGCATGCCGGTGATTGTCGCCAATGCTATTACGCTGGTGTTGGCCGCGATGGTTCTGGGATTGAAGATCATCCACCTGTGGGACGCTGACCAGCAGTAAATCCAACCACTGAATCTCTGCGGGTTTAATTCCCCGCCCCTTGGGGCGTAGGCTGGCTGAAAGCCAGCAGGTTGAGAAAGCGTAGTTAACACCCCGCTGCTTGCGGCGGGGTTCTTTATCATGCATTTGCGTTCGCCTTTGCATTTTATTATGCGGTTAAAGGATATAACCACCCACGCGGAATGCAACACTATCCCGCATGGGATCGGTGCGGCTCCGCTTTTTCAAAGGAGCTACAAATGAACCATGTAATAAATGTTGCATTCAACGTTGCACCGATGCAACGTCGGAAGCAACATCACGGTTTGCAATGTTGCATATTTGGTTGCGCTCGTGCAACATCATACGCAACATTATTTTAGGGGATGACTATGCTGCTTACTGATCGTCAGCAAAAAATCATCAATATTTTTCTCGAAAATCCAGAGGAAACTAAGTCTGTTGGAGACTTCGCTGAATTTGGGTTGGAAAGAACAACAGTTTTCCGGGACATCAAGAAACTGGTCCAAGCAGAAATGCTTGAGCCAGTGGGTAAGGCATACCGCATAAACAAAGACTCTGATGCGTACCTGCGTTGGGATTTGTCTCGTGCGCCGCATTACCGGGAATTGGTGCGCTATAACCCAAGCCTGCTCGGGAACTACAAGCCGAACTCGTCGTTTCTGCTGACTGATGGCCAGCTTCTTGAACTGGAGAAATCCGGGAAAGTGGGTGGCGTCGAGGAGGCGAAGGAGAAGGGCAAGATGTATGAACGTGTCCTGTCTTCGTTACTGATCGACTTGACGCACGCATCGTCCAACCTTGAAAACGTCAACATTTCCTGGCTGGATACCAAAACCTTGATTGAGTTTGGTGAGAAACCGGAAGGCCTTACTGAGCAGCAAATGCGAATTGTGCTTAACCACAAGGAAGCCATCTGTTATCTCAAAGACCACGGATCCAGTTTGTCCTTTGTTAAACGAGATCTGCTGGATATCCACTCACTGCTTATCAAGGGGTTGCTTGGCGATCCGTCTGCTGTTGGTGCTTTGCGTTCCGTGGTGGTGAAGTTTGACGACAGCAAGTATTTGCCGCCGGACAACCCGCACCAACTAAAGGAAATCTTCGACGAGTTCTGTGAAAAGGCCAACGCTATCAATAATCCGTACGAGCAAGCATTCTTTGCCATGATATTTATCTCATACATCCAGCCGTTCCAGGATGGCAATAAGCGAACTTCGCGAATTGCGATGAATATCCCGTTGGTGAAGCATGCCTTGGCGCCGTTCTCGTTCTCGGACATCCGGGGGCGTGATTACACGTTCGGATTACTGGCTTTCTATGAGCGAGGAAAACATGGCTTCTTGGCGAATGCTTTTACGGCGGCCTACAAGAAGTCTGCTTCTCGATATGCGGAGCTTGTGAATCACATAAACGATGGTGGCTTGCTTGGCACCATATCGACTTAACTTAACCCCCGCGCATCATTGATGCCGGGGGTTTTTCACGTCCCGAGGCTCCGTCCATGCCCGTCAACATCCTGAACCTCTCTGGCCTACGGGTGCTGGATTTCAAGGAGAACGAACGGGAATATCACATCAAGGCAGAGCCGGTTGCAGTCTCCAGGCTGTGTCCGCATTGCGGCCGATCCCATGAGGTGATTGGTCACGGCAAGTTGCCACTCTACGTGCGCGATCTGCCGACACCGAGCGGATCACTCCACGCTGGATGGGCATGGACGAAATCTATCTTGGCCGGGCACGCGGCGTCATCACCAACCTCGAAGATCATACTTTGGTCGATATGCTGCCGGACCGGAAGAAGGAAACCATCACCCGATTCCTGCAAGGCCTAGAGCATCAGGAGAAGATCCGCAAAAAATACCGCGATGGGCATGGCCACAGTTTCGAGGCGTTACGGGCGAAAGTGCTGTTCTCCGACCAGTTGCAAAAACGTGCCAGGATTCAGGAAAAGGTGAAGGTCAAGCGCAAGCGGTTTGATGATGTCAGCGACGGCATTATGCGTTTGTCGTTTGGGCGCATGCCAGCTTACGAACAGGAATACGACATTATTGATTCGGCCCAATAAAATATGAACTTTTTAAGGTTTTCATGATCCGAGAATCATGGAAAAAGAAAACGCAAGAAAACAAACCCTGGAGCAACTTCATGAGAGGCGCAAGCAAGTCGTGAGATTGCACAAGAAGGCCATCAAGATCATGAAGATTGTCGAATTGACTGGCCTGAGCTACCCAGCCGTTCGGGCCGCCATTGACTTATTCAAGGAAGGCGGCTGGCAAGCTATCCGTCCGGCTTGTCGTGGCCGCGCCAGAGGCGATGGGCGCACGTTAAGCCAGGTTCAGGAAGACGCCATCAAGCGCATCATCATCGACAAACGTCCCGAGCAACTCAAGATGGATTTCTTCCTGTGGAGCCGGGCAGCGGTAGGTCAGCTCATCGAGCAGGAGTACGGCATCAAAATGCAGGTGCGCAGCGTAGGTAAATACCTCGCCCGCTGGGGCTTCACCCCGCAAAAGCCCATCAAGCGCGCGTATGAGCAAAGCCCGGAGGCAGTCCAGGCTTGGTTGCAAGGCGAATACCCTGGCATAGAGCAACGCGCCAAGAGCGAAGGCGCTGAAATTCACTGGGGTGATGAAACAGCGCTGATAAACACCGACGTACGAGGCAGAAGCTATGCCCCGGCAGGTAAAACACCTGTAGCGTTAGCCGTAGGCGGTACGCGCCAAAAGCTCTCCATGATTGCCACGGTCACCAACCAGGGTAAAACGCGCTGGATGATCATTGAGGAAACATTTGATGCTGACAAATTCATTGAATTCCTACAGTCCCTGATCAAGGACGCGGGTAGGAAGGTGTTTCTGATACTGGATAACCTGCGGGTACACCACGGCAAGGTGGTCAAGGCTTGGGTGGCGACAAGGAAAGACCAGATTGAATTGTTCTACCTGCCCAGCTACAGCCCGCAACTCAATCCAGAAGAGAGGCTCAATGCGGACTTGAAGCAGGAGATGGGTAAGCGTGTGCCGGTGCGTACCAAGGCAAAATTACGCCAGGCTGCCAGCGAGCACATGGCGATGCTGGAGAAAACTCCTGAAAGGGTGATTGGCTACTTCCAGGATCGGCACGTCAGGTATGCGGCTTGAGACTTCATTGGGCCGGATCAATA
>WBZX01001719.1_pt2 | contig 10281 bp, 10 predicted proteins | sample 5204211 | NCBI WGS metagenome assembly WBZX01 (sample SAMN12344362, study PRJNA552823) | activated sludge metagenome | biome: Activated sludge suspended growth; feature: Nitrification reactor; material: Wastewater; isolation source: activated sludge from nitrification reactor of wastewater...
TGCCGGCGACCTCGGCCGTGCCCTCGGAGGTGATCTTGTCGGTCTCGAGCTCGAAGAGCGGCTGGTCTTTCTTGACGACGGCGCCGTCGGCGACGTGCCACTTGGAGAGGACGCCGGAGGTGATGGATTCGCCCATCGGGGGGATTTTGACTTCAATGGCCATGGCGGAAGAGCGGTAAGTTTTTAGGGGTAAGGTTTAAGCGGTCAGAGGGTGAAGGCTTTCTTGAGGAAGGTGGCGAGCTGCTGGCGGTGCAGGGCGAGCAGGCCGACGGCAGGGGAGGCGGCGGCCTCGCGGCCGGCGAAGGTCGCCTTGCGGCCGAAGATTTCCTCGAGCGAGGGGGCGATATAGCTCCAGGCGCCCATGTTCTGCGGCTCCTCCTGGCACCAGATGAGGCGGGCGTTGCGGCCGTAGTCGTCGGCCAGCTCGGCGAGGCGGTCGCGGTGCAGCGGGTAGAGCTGCTCCACGCGGATGATGGCGGTGTCCTTGACCTTGTTCTTTTCGCGGTAGTCCACGAGGTCGTAGTAAACCTTGCCGGAGCAGAGGATGACGCGCTCGGCCTTCTTCGCCGGGATCGGGTCGTCGATGATCTCCTGGAACGAGCCCTTGGTGAAGTCGTCGAGTTTCGACACCGCGGCCGGGTGGCGCAGCAGCGACTTGGGGGACATGATGATGAGCGGCTTCTTGAACTCGCGCTTCATCTGGCGGCGCAGCACGTGGAAGAGCTGGGCGGGCGTCGTGAGGTTGGCGACCTGGATGTTGTTCTCGGCGCAGGCCTGCAGGAAGCGCTCGAGGCGCGCGGAGGAGTGCTCGGGGCCCTGGCCCTCGTAGCCGTGCGGCAGGAGCAGGGTGATGCCGCTGGTGCGCTGCCACTTCGACTCCCCGGCGGCGATGAACTGGTCGAGCACGACCTGGGCGCCGTTGACGAAGTCGCCGAACTGGGCCTCCCAGATGCAGAGCATGTCCGGGTAGTCGAGCGAGTAGCCGTAGTCGAAGCCGAGCACGGCGGCCTCGGAGAGGAGCGAGTTGTAGACGCAGAACTTGGCCTGCTGGGCGGAGATGCTGTTGAGCGCGGTGAACTTCGCCCCGCTTTCCACGTCGTTGAACACGGCGTGGCGGTGCGTGAAGGTGCCGCGTTCGCAATCCTGGCCGCTGATGCGGACGGGCGTGCCGTCGAGCAGGAGTGAGCCGAAGGCCATCGCCTCGCCCATGCCCCAGTCGTAGGGGCCGCCGTGCTTGTGGGCTTCGGCGCGGCCCTCGATGAAGCGCTTGATCTTGGCGTGGGGCTTGAAGTCGGCCGGCACGGTGGTGAGCGCCTTCACGACCTGGTCGAGCACCTTGGCGCTGACGGCGGTGGCGACCGGCTTGTGCGTGAAGGCCGGTTGGAAGATGGCGGTGGAGCCCTTGAAGGCATCGGTGGCGACCGTGTCGCTGGCGGCGGCCTTGCGCTTCTCGGCCTTGGCGGCCTCGCGGGTCTTGGCCTTGACGAGGTTCTCGTCGAGCGCGCCGGAGTATTCCGTCTTGATGGCCTCGCCCTCGGCCGGGGTGATGGACCCCTCGGCGACGAGCTGCTTCGTGTAGAGGGCGGAGACCTGGGCGTGGGCGGCGATTTTCTTGTAGAGGGCCGGCTGGGTGAAGGATGGCTCGTCGGTCTCGTTGTGGCCGTGCTTGCGGTAGCAATACATGTCGATGAACACATCGCGCTTGAACTGCACGCGGAAGTCCACCGCGAGCTGCGCGACCATGCACACGGCCTCGGGGTCGTCGCCGTTCACGTGGAAGATCGGGGCCTCGATCATCTTCGCGATGTCGGTGCAATAGCGGGTCGAGCGCGAGTCGGCCGGGTCGGTGGTGAAGCCGATCTGGTTGTTGATGACGAAGTGGACGGTGCCGCCCGTGCGGTAGCCCGGGAGCTGGGAGAAGTTGAGCGTCTCGGCCACGATGCCCTGGCCGGCGACGGCGGCGTCGCCATGGATGAGGACGGGCATGACCTTGCGGCGTTCCTTGGCGTCGCCGCGGATGCGCTGGCGGGCGCGGGCCTTGCCCTCGACGACGGGGTTGACGATCTCGAGGTGCGAGGGGTTGGCGGCGAGGCGGACCTCGACCTTGGCGCCGGTGGTGGTCGTGAGAATGGACTCGTAGCCGAGGTGATACTTCACGTCGCCATCGCCGGCGACGGTATCGGGGATGTAGTTCTCGGAAAATTGCTCGAAGAGCTGGTCGAAGGACTTGCGCAGGATGCCGCAGAGGACGTTGAGGCGGCCGCGGTGGGCCATGCCCATGACAATCTCCTCGATGCCGGACTCGGGGCAGTGGTCGATGATGGCGTCGAGCGCCGCGATGGTGGTCTCGCCACCCTCGAGGGAGAAGCGCTTCTGGCCGACGTATTTCGTGTGGAGAAATTTCTCGAAGAGCTCGGCCTTGTGGACGCGGCGGAGGATGCGGACCTTGAGCGGCTTGGTGAATTTCGGCTGGAGGCGGGTGGACTCGATGCGCTCCTGCAGCCAGCGGCGGGCATCCTGGTCTTGGATGTGGGCGTATTCGACACCGACATGGCCGCAGTAGATCTGGTGGAGCGTCGCGAGGATGTCGCGGAGCTTCATCTGGCCGCCGCCGGCGAAGTTGCTGACGTCGAACACCGTGTCGAGGTCGGCGTCGCTGAGGCGGAAGTGGGAGAGTGCGAGCTTGGGCGAGGGCGGGGGCGGGTCGCTGAGCGGGTCGAGGTGCGACTGGATGTGGCCGATTGCGCGATAGGCGTTGATGAGGTAGTAGACGCCGGCCTGCTTGGAGGCGTCGATGACCGCGCCGGCGGGTGCGCCGGTCGGGGCCTGCCCGTTGCTGCCGAGGGTGAAGCCTTGGAAGAACGCGCGCCACGTCGGATCGACCGAGTCGGGGTTGTCGAGCCAGCGTTGGTAATATTCCTCGATGACGCCGGCATTGGCGCGTTCGGAAACGGTGACGGGATTCATGGAAACGGGATTGAAAGTTGGGCGATGGGTGTCCGCTTGCCTATCACGCGGGGTAATAGTAAGCGTGGGACATGGATGGGAGCACCGGCATTCCGCAGAGACAAGGCCATTCAGGCCCAGAGGGAGGGGATGAAAGGGAATATCGCCGTGGCATCCCGCTGCTTAAGATACTTTAATTCCAGACCGCCAATATGACCGAAGCCAAAATCAAATCCGCCCTAATTCAGCTTCACGCCGGGATTAAGAATTCTGATGGCCCGACCATTTCCGCCGCCCTGGCGGAGATCGAGGCGCTCCACGCGGCCCACCGGGCGGAATTGACTCCACAGCTTGATCACTTCCTGACCGGCCGCAGCTACGCCAAGGCCCTGGCCTATCTCGGCGGGGGCGACCAGCTGACCGCCAAGCCCGCCACGCCGCCGGGAGGCTGCAGCGGAGGACGTTCATGAGTGCAGATGGCAAGATTCCGACCGATGGCGGGCAGGGGCTGGGCTCGAACCCATTTGCCTCGCTCAGTGGCGTCGGTTTGCCGGCTGGGTCGCCTCAACCAATCCGCAATCCGCAATCGCCGATCCCCAATCAAAAGAATCGCGGCCGCGTGGACATCAAGCGCACCACCGCCGGGCGCGGCGGCAAGACCGTGACTCTCGTCACCGGCTTTGTCGGCATCGGCCTGCCGGAGAAGGAATCGCTCGCGAAAAGGATGCGCAACGCCTGCGGCTGCGGCGGCACGGTGAAGGACGGTGACATCGAGATCCAGGGCGACCAGCGCGAGAAGATCGCGCAGATCCTGACCGCCGCCGGCTTCCGGCCGGTGTTCGCGGGGGGGTAGGCCTCGTCTTGACATCAATGCAATTGATGCCTTGATGCCGACATGCGCACCACCCTCACTTTGGAGCCCGATGTCGCCGCCCGGCTGAACAGCGAAGTGGCGCGCTCCGACCGCGCGCTCAAAAGCGTGGTGAATGACGCCCTGCGCCGTGGCCTGCATATGCCGTCCAAGTCGCCGCGCCGGGCCGCTTACGCGGTCAAGCCTCTGCGGCTGGCGTTCCGCCCGGGGGTGGACACGGACCGGCTCAACGAGCTGGCCGATGAACTGGAGACCGAGGTTTTGGTGAAGAAGCTGCGGGCGTGATCATTCCCGATCTCAACCTGCTGGTCTACGCCCACAATGCCGCCGATGCGCGCCACGCGGCGGCGCGGGCTTGGTGGGAAGACTGTCTCAACGGCGATGAGCCGGTCGGCGTGGCTTGGGCGACGCTGCTCGGTTTCGTGCGGCTGACCACGCATCGGCAGGTGCTGGTTCAACCTCTGCCGGTCGCCACCGCCACCGGCGTCGTGGAGGAATGGCTGGATCAGCCCATCGTGCGCGTGCTGGTGCCGGGGCGCGACCATGCGCGGCACTGCTTCGGCTACCTGAAGAAGCTGGGCGTGGCGGGCAACCTCACCACCGACGCCCATCTTGCCGCGCTCGCGGTGGAATATCAGGCGGAGCTGCACAGCACCGACACCGATTTCGCCCGCTTTCCCGGACTCCGCTGGCGCAACCCGCTGCTGACAAAAAAACGGCGATGAAGGACGGCGACAGCGAGATCCAGGGGGACCAGCGCGAGAAGATCGCGCAGATCCTGACCGACGCCGGCTTCCGGCCGGTGTTCGCCGGGGGGGGCTTCCATTAATGGCGCAGCAAGACTGCGCCCCTACAAAGGCGAGCAGGCCGAGACTCTACGCCGCCAGCCCCGCCGCGAGCGCCAGTGCGGCCTTCGCCCGGTTCATGATGTAGAGGTGGTAGCCCGGCGCGCCGTGGGCGAGCAGGTCGCGGATCTGGGTGACGGCCCATTCGTTGCCGACCGACTCGACAATCTCGGGATGATCACCCGCCGCCTCGAGGCGTTTGGTCAGTTTTTCCGGCAGCGTGGCGCCGCACATCTCGGTAAAGCGCTTGATCTGCTTCAATGACAGCACGGGCATGATGCCGGGCACGATCGGAACCTGGATGCCGCGGGCGCGGCATTGCTCGACGAAGCGGTAATACACAGTGTTGTCGAAGAAGAGCTGCGTCGTGACGAACGCCGCGCCGGCGTCCACCTTGCGCTTGAGGTTGTCGAGGTCCACCTCGGGCGACGGTGCCTCAGGGTGCTTCTCCGGATAGCCGCCGACGCCGAGGCAGAAGTCGGGGTGGCGCGCCTTGAGGAGGGCCACGAGATCGCTGCCGTAGCGCAGGCCGTCCTTGTAGGGCACAAACTCGCTCTGCCCCTTCGGCGGGTCGCCGCGCAGCGTCATGATGTTGCGGTAGCCGCCGGCATGCAGCTGGTCGGCGACGCCGTTCAATTCCTCGCGGCTGTGCCCGACGCAGGTGAGGTGCGGCATCACTGTGAAACCGATTTCGGAACGCAGGAGCTTGCTGACTTGGGCCGTGCGCTCGCGGGTGCTGCCCCCGGCGCCGTAGGTGACGGACACGAAATCCGGCGCGATGCGCTTGAGCGCGGTGGCGGTCTGGCGCAGGGCCTCGACCCCGGCCTCATCCTTGGGCGGGAAAAACTCCAGCGAGCGCAGCGGGCGGTGCTGGGCGAAGAGTTCGGAGAGGGGCCGGTCGGTGGTCATTCTGCAATCAATGCATCCGTATCCGATGATACGTGTAAAGCCCCGATTGCGTCCTATTTCGCGGGGATCGCCGGGGCCGTCGTCTCAAGAATGACGTGGGTTTCCGTCTCCGCCAGGGGTTTGAGCGTGAAATAGGGGGCCCGCCAGCGCGCGTAGGTTTGCATGAATCCGGCGGTCGGGCCGGTTTTGCCCAGCACCAGATAGCGCAGGCCGGACTGCCGCCAGCGCCGCGCGGTCTCCTCGGGCCGGAGCGTTGCGTCGAACAGCCATGCGACCTCCGGGCTCCACAGGGGCGCGACTTCAGTGCCCAGCGGGGCGAGCACGCGCGGCAAGCCGGCGTGGTCGGAGAGGATCCGGCGCCGGTCGGGCAGGGGCTGGATCCGGTCGAACAGCGCCTCGTTGACCGAGTGGACAACGGCGAGAAAATGCCCGGCGGCCTGCGGCCACTCGCGCACGGCGACGCGGTAGGGGTTTTCCGGCAACACGAGGGTCTTGGGCAGGGATTCCAGGAACACGAGAGCGACAATGACTGCCGCGGAACGCAGGGCGGCAGGGCGTTGCACCCAGAATCCGAGACCGTAGGCGGCGGCCACCGCGAGCAGGGCGCAGGCCGGGCTCAGCACCCGGAGCGAGTAGAACAGCCCGCCGGCCGTGTAGGCCACGGAGACAAACCAAAGGCCGGCCACCAAGGCCACAAAGCCGGCCACCAGCCGGGCCTCGCGCAGGCGTTGCGCCAGCAGGAAGCCCAGGGCGGCCAATCCCACCAAGGCCGGCAGCGCCCACAGCGCGAGAAAACGCCCCAGCGAGCGCCAATTCTCCGCGGAGCCCAGCGTTGTGCTGGCCGGGCCGCGAAACAGGTCGTTCCACGCGGTGAAGATTTCGTTGGTCGCAAACAGGCCGGCGACATTGAGGCTGTTGAAGGGGTTGCCGGTCAGCAGCCACACGCGCAAGGGCCACGCCAGGGCCACCGGCAGCGCCACCGCCGCCAGCAGCCAGGTCTGGCGGCGCGGCGTTCGCAGCCACAACGTCGCGGCGATGCCCGCCAGCGGGAAGATTGCACCGTATTCGCGGGTGCTGGCGGCGAGGACGGCAAAGCCGCCCGCGAGCAAGGCCCAGCGGTTGCCGTTTTCATCGCGCAGATGGGACAGGCTCCAGACCATCCCGGTCACGGCGACGGCAGTCAGGCCCGTTTCCTGCCCCAGGATGACGGACCAGGTCAGCAGCGGGCACGCGGCGGCGAGCAACACGGCGCGGCGGGCGACGATCGCGCCACCCCAGCGGCTGGCCAGCCGCCAGATCAACTCATGTGTCGCCAGCAGTTGCAGCGCGACGACCGGCGAGGTCCACAGCGCGTGGGAGCTGCCGCCGCACGCGTAGGCCCACGCATAGAGACCCGCCACCCCCGGGGGGATGCTCTCGGCCCAGAAGTAGCGGACGAAATCCTCCGCGCGGCGCGGTGGATAAAAATCCAGCGAGCCGCAGTGCAGCATCTGCTCGGCCAGCCAGCTCCAGCGGAAGGTGACATCCGGGCCGTTGAGCGGGTGGGCACCCAGCCGCCAGGCGACGATGAGCCAGAACGCGCCGTAGAGCGGCAACCACCAACCCATCTGCGTGAAGCACGCGAACGACGAACTGATCTGCGTGAGGCCGGGCCGCGCCGGCACGAGCCGGGCGAGCAGGGTCACAAGGCCGAGCGCCGCCGCGAGCGTGGCCAGGGAAATGGCGGCACCGGTCCAGGCAAAGGTCAGCACCACCGCATACAGCGTGGCGGCCGAGGTGGCGAACGCTGCGGCCAGCGACCAGGGCAGCCGCCACGCCCGGAGCAGCATCGAGCCCGGCAGCAGCAGGCCTCCCAGCAATAGCGCCAGCCGCAGCGGGATATCAACGTAAGTCGGCAGGTTCATGTCCCGAAATGATGAAAATGCCGGCCGGCCATTATGAGACAGGACAGCAAACCGCGAGGCTTGCGTGGAACACGCAATGAATACCCCAAGGCATTGTCATGCTGAGCGCAGCGAAGCATCCATCACGATATCCGCAGGCGGTTGTGCCGATGGATTCCTCGCTTCGCTCAGAATGACAGGAATCGGACATGGCGGCTTCAGTTCGCCGCGGTGGCCGCGCGGGCTTTTTCCGTCTTCAGGCGCAACTGGCCGCAGGCGGCGTCGATGGCGTGGCCCTTCTCCCGGCGGAGCGTGACGGAGACGCCGCCGCGGTCGAGCACCTGGGCGAACTTCTCCTGGCGCGTGAGGCTGGGGCGTTTCCAGGGCAGGCCCTCGACCGTGTTGTAGGGGATGAGGTTCACGTGGGCGTGCAGGTCGTGGGCGATGTCGCGGAGCTTCCCGGCCTGGTCGAGCGAGTCGTTGATGTCCTCGATGAGGATGAACTCCAGCGTGACCATGCGGCCGCGTTTCTCGGAGAACTCGCGGATGGCGGGGATGAGCTCGGCGAGCGGGTATTTTTTGTTCACCGGCATGATCTGCTCGCGAACCTCGTCGGTGGCGCCGTGCAGGGAGATGGCGAGGCGGAGGCCGAGCGGCTCGTCGGCCAGCTGCCGGATCTTGGGCACGAGACCGGAGGTGGAGAGCGTGATGCGCCGCGCGCCGAAGCCGAGGCCCCAGTCGGCGTTGAGGATGGTGAGCGCGCGGAGGATGGCGTCGTAATTGTGGAGCGGCTCGCCCATGCCCATGACCACGAGGTTGTCGAACGACACGAGCTCGGCGTGGGCGCGGGGAGTGCGGGCGTCCTCCTGCCGGCACACCTGGATGAGCTGGTGGACGATCTCCCCGGCGGAGAGATTGCGCTTCAGGCCGTCGAGGCCGGAGGCGCAGAACTTGCAGCCCATGGCGCAGCCGACCTGGGTGGAGATGCAAATGGTCTTGCGGGAGTTTTCCTGCCCGACCCCGAGCTGCGGGGCGCGGATGATGACGGTCTCGATGAGGGATTGGTCGCCCAGCTCCAGCAGGAGCTTGTCGGTCACATCCTCGGATTGCTTGGTCAGGACGAACTTTGTCGGCTCCAGCTCGAAGGTGGCGGCGAGCCAGGCGCGGAGGGCGCGGGAAAGATTGGTCATGTCCTCCCAGGAGCGGACCCGCTTCTTGTAAAGCCATTCGGTGATCTGCCGGGCGCGAAAGGCCGGGTGACCGTGCGCCGCGAGCTGGGCGCCCAGCGAATCGAGGGTTTCGCCGTAGATGGACGGCTTGGCGGGAAGATATCTCAAGGGAGCGGGAAAAGGAGGGAGCGAAAACGCGGCGTTGCAGTCGGACTCTCAACGCTCAACCTGCAACTTTCAACCCAGCAGATGAACCTCATCCACAGGCATATCTTCGCCAATGTCGTCCTGACGTGCGGCGCGGCCGTGGGGTTGTTCGGGTTCGTGCTGCTGCTGGCGAATGTGCTGAAGGATCTGCTGGGCTACCTGCTGCAGGGGCAGATCGAGGTGGACACTTTCATGCGGCTGACCGGGCTGCTGGTGCCGTTCGTGGTCTCGTATGCGCTGCCCATGGGCATGCTGACGGGAATCCTGCTCGTGCTCGGGCGGATGTCGTCCGACCGGGAGATCACCGCGCTGCGCGCCTCGGGCATGAGCGTGGCGTGGCTCTCGGCCCCGATCCTGTTTCTGGCGCTCCTGGGGGTGACGCTGGCCGCCTTCGTCAATTTCCAATTCATGCCGGTGGCCCGGCTGGCCTACCAGCGCGAGCTGGCCGGGGCCGTGCAGCGGAATCCCCTGAGCTTCATCGTGCCGAAGACGTTTATCCGGGATTTTCCCGGCGTCATCATCTACGTCGGCGACAAGCAGGCCGACCTGCTCAAGGACATCTGGATCTGGGAGCTCGACAAGCAGAAGCGCGTGATCAACTCGGGCCGCGCCACGACCGGGTGGATCCGGTTTGACGCCGCCCGGAGCAAGCTGGTGTTGAGCCTCGATTTCCTCTCGGCCGAGGTGCGCGACCGCCAGGATCCCGAGAACCCCGCCAAGATCCGCAGCGGCGGGGCCACGGACCATGCGACGTTTGACCTGCAGCTCGACAAGCTGACCGGGCAGCAGGCCGTCAAGGTGAAGACCAAGTGGCTCACCTTCCCGCAGCTGGTGGCGGAGTGGCGGCGGCTGCGGCAGCCGGATCCGGCGGTGCCGGCGGACGAGCGCACGCAGCAATTGATGCGGGTGCAAATCACCATTCACGAGAAATTCGCCACGGCGTTCTCGGTGCTGTCGTTCGCCCTCGTCGCGATTCCCCTCGGCATCAAGGTCTCGCGCAAGGAGACCTCGGCCAACCTCGGCATCGGGCTCCTGCTGGCCCTCGGCTACTATTTTGCGACCATCGCGGCCGGCTGGTTCGACAACCATCCCGCCCTGCGGCCCGACCTGCTCATGTGGCTGCCCAATCTCGGATTCCAGGGCCTCGGCCTGTGGATGTTTTACCGGGTGGACCGGGCATGAGCACGCCGCCGTCAGTCGTGGGCGGGAGCCCCGCCAAGGGTTGTAAACCCGTCCGCGCCGGTAACTCCGGCCCCGGCGCGCCGTCACTGGGGATGTGCCCAATTCCCGCCCCATTCCATGGCTGACGACCCGTTCGACTTCGCCGGTTGCCTCGAACGCGTGCGCCAGCATGACCAGGCGGCCGCCCGGCAGCTCGTCGAGCACCTCTATCCGCTGGTCAACCGCATTGTGCGCTCCCACCACCCCCGGCGCGTGGCGGTGGAGGACCT
>WBZX01003331.1_pt1 | contig 10275 bp, 9 predicted proteins | sample 5204211 | NCBI WGS metagenome assembly WBZX01 (sample SAMN12344362, study PRJNA552823) | activated sludge metagenome | biome: Activated sludge suspended growth; feature: Nitrification reactor; material: Wastewater; isolation source: activated sludge from nitrification reactor of wastewater treatment...
GGATCAGTCGTCGGGGTCGCCGGGTAGAGGGGCGACGGTGCCCCCCGGCGTGCCGGTCACGAGCAGGCCTGACGTCGCCGATTCTGCGAACTCCGCGCCCAGCTCGGCGAGCCGTGCGCGGAACTGCTCCTCGGACATCGCTCGTAGGCTGTTGATGATGCGCAGCTGCTGCTCCTCGGGCAGCGAGGCGGGCGACGCCGGCTCGAGTCCGGTGGCGCTGGTGAAGGTGGGCAGCGCGCTGATCGACGTTCCGTCGTCGCTGATCGCCGTCAGATACACCGCTGGAGGTTGCCCGGGCACCTCGGTGGTGCTCTCGAGCACGTTCGGCCCGAGATCCGGTCGCGGCTGCACCGCGATCGTTCCCTGCTGGGTGCCGCCGGAGGAGATCGTCGAGATCAGCTCGGCGGTCAGTCGGAGTCGGACCGCAGCCGCCCAGGCCGGGCTGTCGGACTGGTTCGTGATGACCGTCACCTCGGTGCCGTCCTCGCCGGCGAGGCTGACCTGGACCTGCGCGTTGCGGCTGCCAGGTCCGCCGTCACCGGCGCCCTGCCAGACCAAGCGGTGGTTCTCGCCGAAGCCGGCGTCGTCGAGCAGCGCCTCCAGGGTGTCGGTCGAGTCAGCAGCAGCGGCGAGCCCCCCGACGGTGCCGAAGCGGTCGGCCAGCAGCTCGGTCAGCGCTCCTTCGTCGATGCCGAGTGCGGAGCCGCTGATGACCGGCTCGGCGGGGCCGTCGCCCGTCGGCATGAGGCGGAACCAGATCGAGCCCGAGGTCGGCACGAGGGTCGCGGTCACCTCGTCGGACAGTGCGACCTGGCGGGTACCAGACGGCAGCTGGTCGAGCTCGCCCAGCTCGTCGTAGGCCTGGACCAGCAGCCAACGCGCTGGCTCCTCGGGGTCGTCCACGGCGAGCACGCCCGGTGTGTCCACCGACGAGGTGTCGAACGAACCACCGTCCTGTGCGCCGACGACGGTGTAGCCGTCGAGGCCCTCGGGCAGACGCCAGATGCCGTCTTGCTCGACGACCTCCGGGGCGACCGTGACCGGCGGTTCGGCCGGTCCGGTGTCGACGCGGTCCTCGCCGGTCGCGGTCAGCCACCAGCCGGCGCCGAGGGCGACCACCACGAGGACCGCTGCAGCGGCGAACAGCCCGCGTCCGCGGCCGCGCCGTCGGGGGGTCGCTGCCTGGAGGTCGAACGTGTCGAGGTCCGGGGTCGTGACCTCGAGCGCCCCGGCGGCGCGGTGGAACACCTCGCGCAGCCGGGCGGCCTCGGTCTCGGTGAGCTCGGTGTCGCTCATCGGTCCTCCTCGGTCAGCTCGTCGGTCAACAGGGCGCGCAGCGTGGCGATCCCCCGATGGAGGTGCGACTTCACGGTGCCCAGCGGAAGGTCGAGCTGCTCGGCGATGTCGGACAGCGGCAGGTCCTCGTAGAATCGCAGCACCACACATGCCCGCTCGTCGGGTCGCAGCGCGTCGAGGCGGTGCCACAGCTCGTCGACCTCGGGATCCTCGACGGCCTGCTCGGCCGGCAGCGGGTGCAGCCGTGCGGTGCGAAGGCGACGATGGTGGGACCGCGTCGCGTTGACCACCGCCGTGCGCAGGTACGCCGCCGGTTGGTCCAGCTCGTCGATCCGCGGCGCGACCCGGGCGAACGCGTCCATGACCAGCTCCTCCGCGGTCTCGACCGAGCCGGTCAGCAGCGTCGCGAGCCGCACCATGGGGTCGAACCGCTCACGGAACAGCTCTGTCGCTGCCCGCCCGGACGAGGTGGTGGCTGTGTCGATCTCCCTCACCTCCTCAGAGACGCACGAGTGCGTCGCCGGGTTGCAGGACGTCCGCTCAGAGCCACCCGGCCTTCTTGAACGCGCGATGCAGCACGAGGCACACCACGACGATGAACCCGAGCACGACGTAGTAGCCGTACCGGGTGCCGAGCTCGGGCATCTGCTCGAAGTTCATGCCGTAGATGCCGGCGATCATGGTCGGCACCGCCAGGATCGCGACCCAGGCCGAGATCTTGCGCATGTCCTCGTTCTGGCGGACCGAGACCTGGGTCAGGTTGGCCTCCAGCGCGCCGTTCAGGAGCTCACGGTCGGTCATGACCTGGTCGACCACGTGGCGTACGTCGTCGTTGGTGTCGGCGAAGTACCGGCGCAGCTCCTGGTTGAGCACGGGGTGCTGCAGCGTGGAGAGCTTGTTCACGGCGTCGGCCAGGGGCACCGCGGCGCGTCCGAACTCGAGCACCTCGCGCTTGAGCTCGTAGATGCGCTGGGTCGGGCTCTCGCGGTTGGCCGAGAACACCGTCTCCTCGACCTCGTCGATGTCGTCCGCGATGCCGGTGAGCACCGGCGTGTAGGCCTCGACGACCTCGTCGACGATCGCGTGCATCACCGCACCCGGGCCCTGCGCCAACCACGCCGGGTCGGCCTCCATGCGGGCGCGGAGGTCGGTGAGGGGCACCGCGTCGCCGTGGCGCACGACCAGGATGTGGCGCGGTGAGGCCATCATCGTGATCTGGCCGAACTCGACCTGCTCGATGTCCTCCTGGTACCGCGCCGGGCGCAACACGACCGTGAGCGTGTCGCCGAACACGTCCACCTTCGGGCGCTCGTGGGTGACCAGTGCGTCCTCGACGGCGAGGGGGTGGATCCCGAACGCCCGCGCCGCGTCGTTGAGCTCGTGGGGTTCGGGGTTGAACAGGCCGACCCAGACGAAGTCGGAGTCGATGCCGCAGGCCTCGGCCAGCTCGCCGAAGTCCTGGTGGCCGCTCTGGTCCGGGTCGTGGTCGATGCGCGTGCCGTCCCGGTAGGCGCCGGTGCCGATGATCACCTCAGGAGTCTGCCATCCCGTCGTCGGTCACCCGTTCCGACTCCCGCTGTGCCCAGCGGTACACCCCCTTGGACATCACCGAGCGCTCGTGCTCCGCACGGCTCGCGTAGACCTGCGCGCGCAGCCGGTGGACCGAGGGGTCGGTCGGCGCGGCGGCACCCGCGAGCTCGGCAAGGTGGCACGCCAGCCGGTGATCGCCGGCCTCGCTGAGCTGTGCTGCACGGTCGGCCAGCACCGTCGGTCCCCCCGCCAGCGTGGCGAGCTCGGCAGCCAGGTCGGCCTTCGGCGCCGGCTTGAGGGTGGACGGGTCGCCGTCGTACCAGCCGCCGTAGAGGCGCCAGAGGTTCCGCACGACGAACTCCGGCTCGTCGTAGACGGGCTGCAGCCAGGGCAGCTCGATCAGGTGCGCGGGCGCCACGACGGTGTGGACCAGGTCGTCCAGGGTCGCGCCGGCGTTCATCAGCTCGAGGGTCTGGTCGACCAGCGACTCGAGCAGCTCCGCCGCGCTCGTGAGCACCCTCTCGATGCGGTCGCGTCCGGCGATCGGCAGGCCGTGCCCGGGCAGCATGAGCTCGGCGCCGACCGCGGCCATGCGTCGCAGGGCGACCGACCACTCCCACGGGAAGCGCTGCACCTTCTGCGGGTTGCCGCAGTTGGGCGCGGCCCAGATGAACAGGTCGCCGGTGCACAGCACCGAGCGCTCGGGGATCCATGCCCACGTGCCGTCGTCGGTCTCGCCCTTGTCGTGGTGCAGCTCGATGCGCAGCCCGCCGACCTCGAGCTCGAGGTCGTGCTCGTAGGTGCGGTCGGGGTACCTGAAGTCCCTCGGGAACATCGGCTCGGGCAGCTGGAACTGCCGCGCGTTGATCCAGCCGTTGTACCCGCTGGTGAGCTGGTAGCGGTCGAAGCGGCGCGGCACGTTGACGTGTGCCACGACGGTCGGGCGGATCGGCGCGTCCTCGGCCTCGAACATCGGCACCGCGAACACGTGGTCGACGTGACCGTGGGTGTACACGGCGGTGTCGAGCGGCGAGTCCGACCAGTCGCGGATCGCGGCGTGCACCTTGCCGGCGGCGAGGATGCCGCCGGCGTCGATCAACACGAGCCGGTCGTCGACGTCGAACGCGGTGACGTTGGCGAAGCTCTCGATGAACGCCAGGCCGTCGGCGAGCTCGTGCAGCTCGGTGACGCCCATCATCGCGACGGGGTGTCGGGACTCGATCGACGTGCGACCGGACAGGATCGACTCGGACAGTTCGAGCAGGTCAGTGGCCATCGGGCCACCCTACGGGGCCGCGTCAGGCGGGGGAGGGCTGTGCGAGCAGCCCGTCGAGCGAGTCTCGCAGGGTGCCGACGGTGCGGGCGCGGACCTGGGCCCGCGTGACGTACCGATGGGCGGTGTGCTCCCAGGTGAAGCCGATGCCGCCGTGGTTCTGCACGTTGATCTGCGCGTTCTCCACCGCGGACCGGGCGGCCACGGCGCGGGCCGCGTACGCGTGGAACGCGGCGTCGGGCTGACCGTCACGCACGGCCAGCGCGGCGTAGCGCACCAGGCTGGTGGCGGCCTCGGCACGCACGGCCATGTCGGCGCAGCGGTGCTTGACCGCCTGGAAGGCGCCGACCGGCTGGCCGAACTGCTCGCGGTCCTTGCCGTACTGGGTCGACTGCTCGGCGGTCGCGGTGGCGATGCCGGCCAGCTCCGCGGCGACGAGCACCGTGGCCCGGAGTCGCAGGGCCGACGCGTCGTCGAGGTGGCACAGGGCGGTCACGCCGGACACGGTGCCGACCGCGGTGGGGACGAGCAGGTCCAGCGAGGGCATCGGCTCGGCCACGAGGTCGGATGCCGCGACGATCGACGCGGTGTCGTCGACCAGCACCAGCACCAGGTCGGCGCCGCCGTGGTCGGTCACGCGGAACGTGCCCGAGACCGTCGCGCCGGCGGTGGCGTCGGGGTCGCCGTGGGGCTCGGCCAGGGCGATGCGCTGGGCGCCCGAGAGGATCCCGTCGCGCACGTCCGTGGCGCCGGCCAACGCGGCGAGACGGCCGCCCAGGACCGTGGCCAGGAACGGGCCGGGGGTGGCGTGCGCGCCGAGCTCGGCGAACAGCAACGCCTCTTCGGCCAGGGTGTAGCCCACGCCGCCGAGGGCCTCCTGCAGGCCCAGGCCGAACCAGCCCAGCTCGGCGCAGCGCTGCCAGAGCGCGTCGTCGACCACCTGGGTGGCGCCGTCGGCGGCGGCCAACGCGTGCAGGTCGAACTCGCGCTCGAGCTGCGAGCGCACGGTCGCGATGATCTCGTCCTGTTCGTCGGTGGGGAGAAGGTCCACGGTCAGCTCCTCAGGCCCTGGGCAGGCCGAGCACGCGCTCGCCCACGATGTTGCGCTGGATGTCGGTCGTGCCGCCGCCGATCGTGTAGGCGAACGACTGGAGGTAGGGGCCGGTCCACACGCCCTCGCCGTCCACGGGCGTGAGGCGCAGTGCGTCGGGCCCGATGATGTCGAGCGCGAGCTGGTACACGCGCTGGTGCAGCTCGCCGTGGAACAGCCGCACGATCGAGCCCTCGGGCCCGGGCACCCCGGTGCGGGCGTTGCGGGAGATGCCGGTGATGGTCATCGCGCGCAGCGCGGCCACCTCGGCGCGGGCGACCGACAGCCGTCGGGCCAGCTCCTCGTCCTGGATGGCGGGTCGACGGCCGTCGGGGCCGACGCGGGTGCGGGCCTCGTCGATCAGGCGCTCGACGGTGGCGGCGAGCTCGACCTGGTCGGCCATGAAGGCCGTCCCGCGCTCGAAGCTGAGCGTCGACATGGCGGTGCGCCAGCCGTTGTTGATGCCGCCAACGACGTTGCTCAGCGGGATGCGCACGTCGTCGTAGAAGACCTCGCAGAAGTCGGTGACGTGGCTCATCGTGCGGATCTCGCGGATCTCGATGCCCGGCGTGCGCATGTCGCAGATGACCCAGGTGATGCCCTTGTGCTTGGGGGCGGTGGGGTCGGTGCGCACCAGCAGCTCCTGCACGTCCGCGACGTGCGCATAGCTGGTCCAGGTCTTCTGGCCGTTGACGACCAGGTGGTCGCCGTCGATCTCGGCCTTGGTGCTGAGCCCGCCCAGGTCGGAGCCGGCGCCGGGCTCGGAGAAGCCCTGGCACCAGACGTCCTCGCCGCGCAGGATGCGCGGCAGGTAGGTCGCCTTCTGCTCCTCGTCGCCGTTGACGATGATCGTCGGGCCGCCGTGCAGGTTGCCCACGAAGGTGCAGGAGTTGTTGAGCGTGAAGGGAGGGTTCGCCTTGGCGAACTCCTCGTACCAGATCATCTGCTGGATGTCGGTCAGGCCGCGGCCGCCGTACTCGGTCGGCCAGTTGATGCCCGCCCAGCCGCCGTCGTACAGGGTCCGCTGCCACGCCAGGTCGAACGCGCGCATCTCGGCGCCCTCGGGTGGGCGCTCCTCGGTCGGCAGGTTGTCGCGCAGCCAGGTGCGGGCTTCCTCGCGGAACTCCCGCTCCTCGGCGGTCAGGTCGAGGTTCATGCGGAGCGACGCTAGCCGGGCATCTGACGGGTCGTCAGATGCCGCGGTCGCGGGCCCCGGTCAGTCGTCGGCCGTCGCGTTGCAGTCGACGCCCTGCACCTCGTCGCCCGCGCTGCCGGTGACCTCCCACGAGCCGCCGCTGCCCAGGTCGAGCGACGTGCTGCCGCTGTCGACGTCGGCGCCGGTGGCGCTGTCGACGAAGTCCACCTCGACGGTCACGCTGGTGCCGTCCGGTCCGCCGACGGTGCCGGCGGCGCGCAGGGAGCCGTCCGCGGCGATCGAGCACGTGTCGACGGTGATCGTCAGGTCGGAGCCGCCACCGGCGAGCAGCGCGATCCCGACGATGCCGCCGATGACGAGCACGGCGACGACCAGCAGGCCGACGATCAGGCCGGTGCGCCGCTGCCGACCGCCGGCCGGTGCCTCGGGCGCGGGCGGCGTGGCGTACTGCGGTGCCCCGTACGGCGGCGCGCCGTACTGGGGCGCGCCGTACTGCGGTGTTCCGTACTGGGGCGCGCCGTAGGGCGGGGCGGGGGCGACCGGGGGCTGCGCTGCGGTGGGTTCGCCGGCGTCGGGGCTGGGCCAGGCCGGCGGCGCAGGCGGGACCGGCGGTGCGGGCGGTGGGCTGTAGGGGGGCGGGGTCGCGGTCGGACCGGGCGCCGTGGGCTCCTCGGGTCCGCCCACCGGGGGGTGCTGGTCGGTCACGGGCACGATCGTACCGACGTTCACACACCGTTCACCGACGCCGGGGCGACATGCCGCCCGCGGGGCCCGGGACGGCGCTACGTTCGCCGCATCGACACCCGCACCTATGTCCTCGACACATCGGTGCTGCTGGCGGACCCGGCGGCACTGGGGAAGTTCGAGGAGCACGACGTGGTGATCCCACTCGTGGTCCTCACGGAGCTGGAGGCCAAGCGCCTCCACCCCGAGCTGGGTTGGTCCGCCCGTGAGGCGCTGCGCCACCTGGAGCGATTGCGCACCGAGCACGGGACCCTGACCGAGCCGATCGTCGTCAACGACGCCGGTGGCACGGCCCGGGTGGAGCTGAACCACATCGACACCTCCAGCCTGCCGAGCGCGTTCAACTCGACCGAGAACGACCACCGCATCCTGGCGGTCGGTCGCAACCTGGCCGACAAGGGCCTGGACGTCACGCTGGTCAGCAAGGACCTGCCGCTGCGGCTGAAGGCCTCGGTGGCGGGCCTGGGTGCGGAGGAGTACCGCAACGAGCTCGCCGGCGACGACCACGGCTGGACCGGACTGGTCGAGATCGACGTCGAGGTGGACACGATCGACCGCCTGTACACCGACCGCGTGCTCGCACTGCCCGAGGCCGCCGCGGCGCCCGTCAACGCCGGCCTGGTGCTGCGCTCGACCCAGGGCTCGGCGCTGGCCCGCAAGTGCGCCGACGGCCGCGCCCACCTGGTCGACGGCGACCGCCACCTGTTCGACGTGCGCGGGCGGTCCGCGGAGCAGCGCGTCGCGCTGGACCTGCTCAGCGACGACTCGGTCGGGATCGTCTCGCTCGGCGGACCTGCCGGCACCGGCAAGTCGGTGCTCGCCCTTGCGGCCGGGCTCGAAGCGGTGCTCGAACGGCGCAGCCAGCGCAAGGTGATCGTGTTCCGCCCCCTGTACGCGGTGGGTGGCCAGGACCTCGGCTACCTGCCCGGCGACGCCGACGAGAAGATGAACCCGTGGGCCGCGGCGGTGAACGACGCGCTCGAGTCCATCGCCGGGCCCGAGGTGATCGAGGAGGTCATCGAGCGTCGCCTGCTCGAGGTCCTGCCGCTCACCCACATCCGCGGCCGCACGCTGACCGACACGTTCGTGATCGTGGACGAGGCGCAGAACCTGGAGAAGATGGTGCTGCTCACCGCGCTGACCCGATTGGGTGAGGGCAGCCGCGTCGTGCTGACCCACGACGTCGCGCAGCGGGACAACCTGCACGTCGGCCGCTACGACGGGGTCGCCTCGGTCGTGTCGACCCTGACCGGCAACGAGCTGTTCGGCCACGTGGCCCTGTCCCGCTCCGAGCGCAGCCCCGTCGCCGCGCTGGTCACCGACCTGCTCGGCAACGCCTGAGGGCCGGGTCCGCCCACCTGGTCAGGCGATGCCCAGCGCGACGACGGTGACGATGAGCGCGACGACGCCCACGAAGTCGACCGACGCGGTGACGACCGGGATGCCGTAGGTGTCCGGGTCGACGTCCACCCGCCAGGCGCCGATGGTGCCGTAGTAGGCGAGGGCGATCACGAACAGCACCGCGGCCAGCCCGCCGATCAACGAGGCCGCCACCATCCAGCCGAGCCCCGGGCTCGCCGAGCCGATCAGTCGGGCGACCAGGTCGGCACCGACGCCGTTGAACAGGAAGATGGGGAAGCCGATCAGCAGGACCAGCAGGGCGTCGCGGCGGGCCTCGCGCCCCGGGCGCATCTCCGGCTCGACCAGGCCGAGGTGGAGGTTGGTCGCCAGGCGGCTCGACAGGATGCCGCCGAGCGCGCCGGCGCTCGACACGAACGCCGGCTGGAGCACCAGCAGCGCCGGCAGCGCGGCGAAGATCGCCAGCTGCTTCTCGACCGCGATGCCCGCCAGCGTCGACAGGACCAGCGCGACCACCAGCACCGGCAGCGACTCGCGCACGATCTGGCGGAACAGCGCCAGGTGCGTGCGTGCCATGGCGACCACCGTGGCGACGGTGACCGCGACGGTCAGCCAGCCGAGGGCGGTGGTGAGCGAGCCCTGACCGACGAGCTTGGAGGCCAGGTAGAGGGCGGGGATGGTCACCACGTCGCCCAGGGTCGACACCGTCGGCGCGACCAGGTTGTCGAGGTCCCACTCCCGTCGCACGGCGCCGATCGACAGCACCACCGTGGCCGCGAGCACGACCAGGCTGGCGAGCGCGCCACCGACGATCGAGATGAGCACCAGGTCGAGCACCGGGATCGTGTCGGCCACGCCGAAGCCGACCGAGACGACCTTGGCGATGCCCGCGAGCACGAACGACAGCACGACGGTCAGCGCCAGCGAGGCGAGCACGTTCTGGGTCAGCACCGACTCGCGCTTCGCCGACAGCCGGAACGTACCGGTGTGGATCGCGGTGGAGATCCGGTTGCCGACGGCGCCGAAGATGTTGCCGCGCAGGCCGATCGCCGCGGGGACCATCACGAGCAGCCCGGGCAGCTCCTCGAACGTGGTGACGATCGCGCCCAGGAGCGCGCCCGCGACCAGGCTGGTGGAGGAGTTGAACACGAGCGCGACGAGGCTCTGGCGCGCGGCATCACCGGTCGGACCGAGCAGGTCGACCAGACGGCGGCCCAGTTCGAGGGGCCGCGGACGCTGCAGGCTGGGGCGTCGGGCCATGGGTCACGTCGTGGGTTCGAGGCGGCTGCGTGCCGCCGGGCGGACCGGCCCACCCTACCGGGCAGGGCGCGGCGGGTCGGCTCTGTGGAGGGTGCCCGTGGGTGTCGCCCGGGTGTTCGCCAGACGGGGATCGGTGTGCTCCATGCGCATCCGCAGCAGGGTGCGAACGTGGTCGAGCAGCTCGCCGGTGCGCCCGGGATCGCCCGCCAGGTCGTCGAGCTCGTGGGGATCCTGGTCCAGGTCGAAGTACAGCGACGGCAGGTCCGCGCAGAACTCGACGTACTTGCGGTGCCGGGTGCGCAGCACGGCGAGTGCGCACTGGTCCTGGCGCACACCGAAGATCTCCTCGATGATCGACGAACCGGGGTCGCGGAAGTCGAACTCGTGCAGCACGCACTCGCGCCAGTCCGGCGGGGCCGTGCGCCCCTCGAGGTCCTGGTCCAGGAACGGCCGCAGCGAGGCGCCGTCGCAGAAGTCGGGTGCGGGCGCGCCGACCAGGTCGAGCAGCGTCGGGGTGATGTCGACGTTCTCGGTGAACGCGTCCACGACCCGGCCGGGCCGGCCCGT
>WBZX01002778.1_pt2 | contig 10265 bp, 9 predicted proteins | sample 5204211 | NCBI WGS metagenome assembly WBZX01 (sample SAMN12344362, study PRJNA552823) | activated sludge metagenome | biome: Activated sludge suspended growth; feature: Nitrification reactor; material: Wastewater; isolation source: activated sludge from nitrification reactor of wastewater treatment...
CACCTCGACCCCCGGCTCGAAGGCGCCAACTGGAGGACCGTCGTGACGGGCGGCCACCCCCACCACGTCCACGTCGTCTCGGAGGCTCAAGGCGGACACGGTGCCCAGGATGGACGTGGCGGTGCCCCCGGGAACCCGGTGCCAGCACTGCTCGAGGGTGACGGCCACGCGCCTAGCTCGTTCCACGATCCGATTCTGACCGGAACCGGGCACTGGAGGTGACACCGGTACGATGCGCACCCATGACCAGCCACTGGACCGACCGCCGTGTGCTCGTGACCGGCGGCGCCGGGTTCCTGGGCCGAGCCGTCGTGGCCCGCCTGGAGGCATCAGGAGCCGAGGTGACCGTGCCTCGCAGCGCCGAGGTCGATCTGCGGGACCGACGGGCCACAGCCGAGCTCTTCTCCCGGATCCGACCCGAGGTGGTCATCCACCTGGCCGCCCGAGTTGGCGGCATCGGCTACAACCAGGTCCACCCGGCCGAGCTGTACCTGGACAACCTACTGATGGGCACCTACGTGGTGGAAGAGGCCCGGGCGCACGACGTGGACAAGACGGTCCTGGTCGGCACCGTGTGCTCCTACCCCAAAGAGCCGCCCGTACCGTTCCACGAGGAATCGTTGTGGAACGGCTTCCCCGAGGAGACCAACGCCCCCTACGGGATCGCCAAGCTGGCCCAGCTCGTGCACGCCCAGACCGCCCGCGAGCAGTACGGCCAGCAGGTCATCTACCTGATCCCCACCAACCTCTACGGACCGGGGGACAAATTCAACCCCGCCGTCAGCCACGTGATCCCCGCCCTGATCAAGAAGTGCGTGGAAGCGGTTGAGACCGGCGCCGACCACATCGAGCTATGGGGAACGGGGTCGGCCAGTCGGGAGTTCCTCTACGTCGACGACGCCGCCCGCGGCATCGTGTTGGCGTCCGAACACTACGACGACCCCGACCCGGTCAACCTCGGCACCGACCACGAGATGCCCATCCGTGAGCTGGTGACCCACGTGGCCAAGGCCACCGGCTTCGACGGCGAGATCCGCTGGGATTCCTCCAAACCCGACGGTCAGCCACGCCGGCGCGTCGACAACCACCGGGCCCGTGAACGATTCGGGTTCCAGGCCGAGACCTCCTTCGCCGACGGACTCACCGAGACCGTGGCCTGGTACCGCTCACATCGGGCCGAAGCCGAGGCCCGGGTCGACTGACCTACGCCGCCACCCCGCTCGGCTTCACCGATGGCGAGGCCGATCAGATGCCCAACACGGTCCGGAAGTAGGCGGTGGTGCGTTCAATGCCCTCTCGAAGCTGGATGGTGGGTTCCCAGCCCAGTTCAGCTCGGGCCAAGGAGATGTCGGGCTGGCGCTGGGTCGGGTCGTCCACCGGAAGCGGTTCGAACACCAGGGGGGAAGCCGAACCGGTCACATCCAGCACCGTCTCGGCCAACTGGAGTATCGAGTACTCAACCGGGTTGCCGATGTTGACCGGACCTGTGATCGACCCGTCGAGCAGGGCCAGGAACCCCCGCACCTCATCGTCGACGTAGGTGAAGCTGCGGCTCTGGCTCCCGTCACCGAACACGGTGATGGGCTCACCCCGCAGGGCCTGAACGATGAAGTTGGACACGGCCCGCCCGTCATCTGGGCGCATCTGAGGGCCGAACGTGTTGAAGATGCGCACGATCCGCACGTCGAGGTCGTGATGACGGTGGTAGGCCATGGTCATGGCCTCGGCGAAGCGCTTGGCTTCGTCGTACACCCCTCGAGGGCCAATGGGATTGACGTTGCCCCAGTAGTCCTCGGGTTGGGGATGTACCAGCGGGTCGCCGTACACCTCGCTGGTGGAGGCCAAGAAGAAGCGGGCGTCCTTGGCCTTGGCCAATCCCAGCGCGTTGTGGGTTCCGAGGCTGCCCACCTTGAGGATCTGGATCGGTATGCGTTCGAAGTCGGCCGGTGATGCCGGGCTGGCGAAGTGGAGAACGGCGTCTACCGCGCCCGGCACCCAGATGAACGTGCTGACATCGTGTTGCACGAAGGTGAACCCCGGACGGGCGAACAGCGCTTCGATGTTGGCGATCGACCCGGTGATCAGGTTGTCGATGCACACCACCTCGTCCCCTCGCTCCAAGAGGCGAGTACAGAGGTGGGACCCCAGGAATCCGGCGCCGCCGGTGACTACGACCCGACCCACGTCAGCTCCGGCCGATGCCCTCGTAGTCGAAACCGCGCCGTTGCAGGGCACCGCGGTCCAACAGGTTGCGGGCATCCACCACCCTGGGACTGACCATGGCACCCAACACCTTGTCGAAGTCGACCCAGCGGAAGTCGTCCCATTCTGTGAGCACGACCAGCGCCGCAGCCGCCTCGACCGCGCCATAGGCATCGGCGGCCAGGGAGATGCCGGCCAACCGCTGATCGGTTTCGCCCTGGGCTACCTCCACCGCGGGGTCGAAGGCCTGGACCGTGGCCCCGCGCTCCAACAGTCGACGAACCACCTGGAGGGACGGGGAGTCCCGAAGGTCGTCGGTACGAGCCTTGAAGGTGAGCCCCCAGACCGCCACGGTGACGCCGCTCAGCGAACCGCCGACCATGCGCTCGACCTTGTCGGCCACCCGTTCGAACTGCTCCTCGTTGACGGTGATGACGCCCTTGAGCAGATCGAAGTCGTAGCCCGCATCCTCGGCGATTCGTACCAGCGCCCGTGAGTCCTTGGGGAAGCAGGAACCACCCCAGCCTGGGCCCGGACGCAGGAAGGCGTCGCCGATCCGCTTGTCGTAGCCCATGCCCAACACGACGTCGTTGACGTCGGCACCCACCGCTTCACACACCGCGGCGATGGCGTTGACGAAGCTGATCTTGGTGGCCAGGAAGGCGTTCGATGCGTACTTGATGGTCTCCGCCGAAGCCGGATCGGTGACCTGGAGCGGGGCGGGAAGGCCCAGGTAGAGGCCAGCGACGCGGATGGCAGCGCTCTGGTCATCGGCGCCGATCACGACCCGGTCGGGGTGCAAGAAGTCGTGCACCGCGGACCCTTCACGCAAAAACTCGGGGTTCGAGACGACGGCCACGTCGGATCGTCCGAGCGCCTGCTCGACCACCCGGGTCGATCCGACCGGAACCGTGGACTTGTTGATCACCACCGACTCTGGCCGTAGGTGGGGTCCGATCTCGGCAGCGGCCGCCTGGATGTAGGAGAGATCGGCCGATCCGTCCTCGCCCTGGGGTGTGGGAACGCACAGGTAGATGAACTCGGCCTCGACCACGGCCGGCGCCGCACCGAGCACGAACGACAGCAAACCGGAATGGAGACCTTCGTGGACCAACTCGTCGAGGCCGGCCTCGAGGATCGGAACCTCTCCCTTGCTCAGGGCTTCGACCTTGGCCGGCACCACGTCGGCGCACACCACGCGATGGCCGAGGTGAGCCAGGCAAGCACCGGTGGTGAGACCCACGTATCCGGTTCCGATCACGGCGACGTTGCTACCCACGGGTGAACCTCAGATTCGACGACACGAGACGGCGAACTCTACTTCCCCCCACCTGCTGCCCCCCGATGCGGGCCCGGCTCTGGCGGCGGTTCACGAGGCGTGCGGTTTGGATGTCGAGGTCAGCCGCAGGACTCACCCGGAGGCGGAGCACCGGGAAGGTAGGCACGGCCTTCGCCGGCCGGTCCGATGCCTTCGACCAACGGGATCGACACCTGGGGTTCCTCATCCTCGTCGTCGGTTTCACCTGACCGGTCAACGGTGGTGGAGGTGGTGGACGTGATCGAGGTGGTCGTCGAGGTCGTCGACGTTGTGGTGGAGACCGACTCGGCCGGTCGAGGTGAATCGAGCACCCCCACCAGTTCGGGTCCGGTGACCACCGTTATCTCAGAGATCTCCGGATCTGGTATCAGGCGAGGTTCGGCGTCGAGGTATCGGGCCACCAGATGAGCCTGGGCATCGGCTCCGGGCGGATAGCGGACCTCGGTGACCCACACCGGCTCGGTCGAGTCAGGGCTGGCCACCTGGAAGCCGACCGCTTCGAAGCGGTCGGTGATGTCGGAGGCCTGGTCTTGTACACCCGTCCCGTTCCACACCCGGACCGTCACCGTCGACGGAAGGATCTCCACCTCTCCGGTGGCCCCTGTTCCCCGGAACTGGGCCAACACCGGCTCGGAGGCAACCTCGTCGAGCTCGAGTACGTCGGCACCACCCCGGAACACCTCACGGACGATGAGGGAGGATTGACCAAGCTTGTCGGGATCGAACCTCTGGAACGCCCGACCCAGGGTGATCAGATCGGCGGCAGTGGTGTAGGGATCCAGCGTGATGTGCTCCACCCCGGTGTCGACCATCTTGGACAGGACCACCGGGTTGCGGGCGCCCTTGGAGATGGCACGGTGCATGACCCGACGCAGGAAGTCCTGCTGGCGACGCATCCGGCCGTAGTCCGATGCTCCGTCGCTACGCCACCGGCCCTTGGCGTCTTTGTATTCGAAGTATCGGCTGCGGGCGTAGCTGAGCGACCCGTTGCGGTCGAGGTTGGTGCATCCGGCGTTCTCGACCAACAGTCCCGAGTGCTTGTCTCGCACCGGCGTCGGGAACCAGATCGGCACACCACCGATGATGTCGACCAGGCTCTTGAACCCGGCGAAGTTCACCTGCACGTAGTGGTTGATGTTGATGCCGAAGTTGGCTTCGATCGTCTTGATCAGCAGGCCCGGATTGCCGTCGCCGTAGGTGAGAGCGGCGTTGATCCGCGTCGTTCCCTTGCCGGGGATCTTGACCAAGAGGTCCCGGGGGAACGAGAGCACCTTGACGTCGAGGTTGGCCGGATCGACCCGCACCACCATGATCGTGTCCGAGCGCACCGAGCCCTGGGTCACCCGGTCCCGGCCGTTGGTGACCGGGTCGTCATCGGCCAAGCCCTCGTCGTCGTCCACACCCACGATCAGGAAGTTCTGAGGCTCACCGGGCGGCAACTGATCGGCCGGGGTCAGTTCACTGCGACCTATGTCGTTGCTTCGTTGGACGTTGGCCACCGTCCGCTTGGCCATGGCGATGGCACCGGCTCCGGCCAACGCCATCACGATGGCCACCACGTTGAGGCTGATCAGGAGGCGCTGGGGCCAGGTGCGCCGGGCCCGACGCCCGGCAGTTCGGCTGGACACGGGCTGCCACGCTACCAGCGACCCCATCGCGCCTTACGGTCACCCCCCATTGCCCCCGAAGCTCACGCGACCGGAAGTCCCAGCCCTCGAGCGATCACCAGTCGTTGGATCTCGGAGGTTCCCTCACCGATCTCGAGGATCTTGGCGTCGCGGTATTGGCGGGCGACGAGGGTCTCGTCCATGAAGCCGTACCCGCCGAACACCTGGGTGGCCATGCGGGTGGCGCTCACCGCGGATTCGGTGGCGTACAGCTTGGCGATGGCCGCTTCCTGCTTGAACGGTCGCCCCTGATCTTTCAACCACGCCGCCCGATACGTGAGCGTGCGGGCCGTCTCGACCATCACCGCCAGGTCCGAACACATGAAGGCCACGGCCTGGTTGGAGCCGATGGCGCGCCCGAAGGCGTTCCGTTCGTTGGCATAGCGGACGCTCTCCTCCAGGCAGCACTGGATGACCCCCACGGCCAGCGCGGCGATGGCCACCCGGCCGTCATCGAGGATGCTGAGGAAGTTGGCAAAACCCCGGCCCTTCTCGCCCAGAACGTTGGCCTCGGGCACCCGGCAGTCGGCGAAGGCCAGCCCGTGGGTGTCCGAAGCGTGCCAACCCATCTTGCGGTACGGCGGTTGGACCTCGAAGCCATCGGTCCCGGCCGGGACCACGATGGCGCTGATCTCGGGCTTCCCACCGCCGCCTGGGGAATCGGTGCGGGCGGTGATGGTGACGATCGAGGTGATGTCGGTTCCGGAGTTGGTGATGAACGCCTTCTCGCCGTTGATCACCCACTCGCGGGTGGTCTCGTCAAGGACGGCGCGCGTACGAGTACCGCCGGCATCGCTGCCGGCGTCGGGCTCGGTCAACCCGAATCCTCCCAGCGCCCGTCCGGCGCAGAGGTCCGGCAACCACCGCTCACGCTGTTCGTCGGTGCCGAACTGGAAGATCGGGTTGGCGCCGAGCCCCACCCCCGCCTCGAGGGTGATGGCCAGCGACTGGTCGACGCGAGCGATCTCCTCGATGGCCACGCACAACGTGAGGAAATCGCTTCCCGAACCCCCGTATTCCTCAGGGAAGGGCAGGCCGAACAGGCCCAGCTCCCCCATCTGGGTCACCACCTCGACTGGGAAGCGGTGGTCGCGGTCCCATTCCTCGGCCTTGGGGGCGATGACCCGGTCGGCGAAGTCACGCACCACGGATCGGAACTGTTCGGTCTCGGCGGGCAGGTCGAAGTTCATGGTGGGAGCGTACGGACATCGCCACCTACGCTCCGACCATGTCTTCCCCGGTCGAGATGGCCACGCCGCTGGCCGTGGTGGGAGACCGTCTGCTCACCGGGCTCCGTGACGTCACCGACGACCTGGAGGCCCTGGACAGCTCGGGGTTCTGGGCGGTGGTCCTGCCCTTCGAGGGCGAGCCCGTCTGCGCCCGGTTCGACCACATCCGCCCGGCCCGCCCGTGGCGCGGCGCCCGCTGGGTTGGGGTGGATCCCAACTCCTGGACCTCCTCGCTCGACCGAGGCGAGTTCGAGTCCCGGGTCACCGAGATCCGCTCGGCCATCGGACGTGGCGACGTCTACCAGGTGAACCTGACCAGAATGCTGAGCGCACCGTTACCGGCAGGAGCCGACGTGGCGGCTCTGGGCGCGGCGTTGGCCCAGGGAAACCCGGCTCCGTTCTCGGCGGTGGTGCGGATCCCGTCCCATGACGTCCATGTCGCCTCCGCATCACCGGAGCGGTTTCTCGAACGAGATGGGGACCGCATCTGGTCGTCACCGATCAAGGGCACGGCCGCCACCGCCGCTCAGATGCTGCCCAAGGACCGAGCCGAGAACGTGATGATCGTGGACCTAGTCCGCAATGACCTGGGCCGGGTTTGCGACTGGGGAACCATCGACGTGCCCTCGCTGTGCTCGATCGAATCCCATCCGGGGTTGGTCCACCTGGTGTCGACCGTCACCGGCAGGCTGAAGGAGGGGTCGGGCTGGTCCGACGCTATAGGCGCAACCTTCCCGCCCGGCTCGGTGACCGGAGCACCCAAGGTCTCGGCATTGACCCACATCTCGGCGCTGGAGACCTGCTCCCGCCAGATCTACTGCGGGGCCGTCGGTTGGGTGGACGCCGATGCCCGTCGTGGTGCACTCAACGTGGCCATCCGAACCTTCTGGTTCGACCATGGGATGATCCGGTTCGGAACCGGCGGTGGCATCACCTGGGATTCGGACCCCCATGGCGAATGGTTGGAGACCGAACTCAAGGCCAGACGCCTCCTGCGGGTGGCTGCTGGCAGCGCGGAGGCCAGGTAACCATGGCATCGATGTCTGGGCCCGAGTCACCCGCAGAGTCGCTGCCTCGCTGGCTGCGCCCGACCGTCACCCTGCCGTGCATCGTGGGGGGTGGCTTCTTCCTGCTCGGAGTCGTCCAACTCCTCGGGACCTGGCTCCCCAACGGTGACTGGGCGGTGGCCGAACTGGTGATCCGCCACACATCGAGGATGGTGCCGCTGTCGGGCCCCTACTCGGCCCAGCGCGGCTACAACCATCCCTTGCCGTTGGTGTACGCCATCCAATGGCTCCCGTATCACCTGCTCGGACAACGTTCGTCGGCGGGCCTGGCTACCACTCTTTGGTGGAACGGGGCGTGGCTGGCCTTCTTGGTGTGGTTCATGGCCCGGCTCCGGGTGCCGTGGCTGGGCCTGGCTGCCGCCGCATCGGTGGTGATCATGGCAACCCGCACTCCCTCGGCCAGCCTGTTGATGCCGTGGAACCCGACCCTGGCCGTGGTGCCTGCTGTGGTCCTGGTGTTCGTGGCCTGGCGGGTGGCCCTGGGCAGCGGTCGCCTCCTCCCTTTGGCAGCCGCGCTGGCAGTGTGGTGCATCGGTGCCCACCTGGGGTTCGCTCCCTTCGTTCTACCGGTGGTGGGGCTGGCCGGGCTGGGCTTGGCCTTCACCACCGTCCGCACCCGAGGCCGCCCTGGCCTGGTGGCGTTGTGGCGACCGCTGGCGGCTTCGATGGCGGTGGGCCTGGTGCTCTTGTCGCCGATGCTGGTTGACGCGGCTCGCAACGGACGAGATTCCAACCCGGTCCACATCGTCGAACGGGGCCGGCTCGACGAGTCCGCAGCACGCGTACCGCGCTCGGAGTTGGCCAAGGTGCTCCGGGCTGAGTTGTCGATACCTCCAGCATGGGCGATCACCGAGCCGCCCTATGACTTCATGCTGATCGAGCGGATGCCGCGGCTTGCATGGGGGCTGGTGTTCGGAGCGTTCGCCACCGCCGCCGCGGCCCGACGTCGAGCCTGGCCGGAGGTCGTTGGCATGGGCCTGGCCCTGGCCGGGTTGGCCGGGGCGATCCTCGGGCTGGCCAACATCGAGGCGGGCGCGATCCAACCCTGGTACCTCCTCCCCGCCCACGCTGCCAGCATCGCCTTCTTCTCATTCGCCACGTGGTCGGCGGGCCGGACGCTGGCCGTCGGGGTCGAGCGGGCCGGCGCTACCGGGCGGGTGAGGCCGGTGCTAGCCGGCCAGCGCCGACCGACCTTGGCCCCCACCGTCATGGCGATCTCGGCCGTTGTGGTTCTCGCCCTGGCCGCCCGGACACTCCGGACCGACCTCCTCACCATCGACACCGACGGTCCGGTGGCGGCGTTGACCCAGGCCGCGGTCGACGCCTTGCCACCAGAAGCCCCGGTCCTTCTGGCGGGACCCATCGACTTCGACGGCTTCTACACCGCGGCGCTGCCCTTTCCTTGGACCGGGCCGGGTTCGATGTCCGGGTTCCAGATGCCCAGCTCTACCTGTTCACCCCCACCATGGGAGCCCCATCAGACTTCGATCCGATACGGCTGGTCGTGGTCCTCAGCCAAGGCCCGACGCCGCCGCCAGAACCGGGGGCGACGCTCGTGGCCGAGTCCCCGATCGACACGATGCTCTACGCCAATGCCGACCGGATCTCGCTCTGGCAGGCCGCCCCACCGTCAGCCCCGTAGGCTGCCCCCAGGTCTTGGTGGAAAGCCGACCCACAGTCGGGGACTCACCGTTGTGGCCTGCTCTCGTCTCGATGCCCACGGCGCCGGGGGACGACCACCGCTGGGGGGTGGCATCAGATGACCAAACGAGTGTGGATGGATGATCGCCTGGTCCCGGCCGACCAGGCCACGGTCGACGTGACCGACCGGGGCTGGTTGCTCGGCCACGGAGTGTTCGAGACGGTCCGTATCGACGGGGGCATACCCTTTGGATTGTCCCGCCACCTCCAGCGCCTGCGCCGGTCCGCGGCAATCGCTGCCATCGATCTGCGCTGGGACGACGACGCACTGCACGGAGCCGTCAAAGCCACCACCGATGCCGCCGTCTCCGACCTAGGGGTCTTCGACGGGCGTCTGCGGGTCACGGTGACGGCTGGCCCCGAGGGCGGCTCCCCCACCTTGTTGATCACCGCCATGGTGGGCCCACTTCCGACCGGCCCGGCCGCTGTCGTCCTCTCCCCTTGGTCGGTAAACGAGCATGGTCCCCTGGTGGGGGCCAAGACCACCTCACGCCTCGACTACACGCTGGCGTTGCACGAGGCCCGCAACCGGGGTGCCGACGAGGCGGTGCTGGTGAACACCGCCGGTCACCTAGTGGAGGCCTCGGCATCGAACCTGTTCTTGGTGGTGGCCGGACGCCTGTCTACCCCGGCACTGTCAACCGGGTGCCTTCCGGGGGTCACGCGTGACCTGGTCATGGAGTCGAGCGAGGTCGCCGAACGCGACGACCTGACCATCGACGACCTTCGCTTCGCCCCTGAGGCCTTCCTCACCTCCACCACTCGCGGGGTTCAGCCCATCTCGACGGTGGACGGAGGACCGCTCCGATCCGTACCCGGCCCCCTGACCCGTTCGGCCGCCGTGACCTTGGACACCCTGCGGGCAACCAACCCAAACCCATAAGGGTCCTAGCGGATAGGTCCGGTCGTCGTCGCTGCGAGGGTGATCAGACCGAGGCTTCGCCTCGGTTTAGCCATGCCGTATTTATGGGTCGGCTCGCCTATTCGCTCGCCTCCTAAGCTTGCGATTAAACCTCGGGGTGGGTGAGTCGGATCTCGTTGGCTTTGGCGGCCACGGTGCGCATTTGGTCGATGGTGCGAC
>WBZX01003333.1_pt1 | contig 10258 bp, 9 predicted proteins | sample 5204211 | NCBI WGS metagenome assembly WBZX01 (sample SAMN12344362, study PRJNA552823) | activated sludge metagenome | biome: Activated sludge suspended growth; feature: Nitrification reactor; material: Wastewater; isolation source: activated sludge from nitrification reactor of wastewater treatment...
TAATTCTGCGGCGCTTTGAAATCCGGATAACTGCTGCTTGAGTATCGCTGATATTTCATCAGGTTTTACATCCACCATGATTCTGTTTATTTAGTGTTGATCGTTATTTTATTAAATAGCTGCTTGATAATCCTTTGATGAAAACTCCTTACGCAGGAGGTCCAGTTGGTGCTTGACACTGGCGTCATATAACTTGTCTTCAAATGCAATGACAAATCCTCCGATCAATCCTGCATCCACGGATGTCTTAAACTGGATATTCCCATGTGTAAGTTTGCTATCCACGAGTTTCTTCCGGATGGCCTCAAGAGTATCAGCGGACAATGGTTCTGCGGATGCAACTTCTACGATAGATATGCCCTTGATCACCCTATATTGATTGATTACCTCACTGGCGATCTCTCCCAGGTAAGATTCCCTGCCCTTCTTCAGGATGATATCAATAAAGGAATGTGTCATCGGATCAACCTTTCCTGATATGATGGCCTCGAGCACCTTGGCCTTCTTATCTGCATTGATGATCGGACTCTTGAGCAGCAGGGCTACATCCTTGAGCTTTGATACTTCAGCAAAGAAGGTCATGTCCTCCACGACCCTGTCCAGCTTGCCTTGCTCGCCGGCGAGGTCAATCAGGGATTTGGCGTATCTGGATGCTATCCGGTATGATGACATGGTTTACTTTGTGAGTTGTGAATTGTCAGTTGTGAGTCGTGAGTAGTGAGAATCTCTCCTCTATTTCCTTCGCCTCAGCCTTAACTTAATTTAATATCGTTAACAAGCTTATCCACCAGGTTCTTTTGCTCCTGGGTCTGTCCCATCTGCTGACGGATCAGTTTTTCGGCGATATCAATAGACATCTGGCCTACCTGGTTTTTCACTTCCATGATGGCCTTGTTCTTTTGGTTTTCAATTTCCTGGCGGGCATCCGACACGATCTTTTGAGCTTCGAGCTTAGCCTTGTCGCGTGCTTCGGAGATCATATGGTCACCGGTGAGCTTAGCTTCGCGCAGGAGCTTGGCCCTTTCTTCACGGGCTTCATTCAACAGGCGCTGGTTATCGTTGTTGAGCTGCGCCATTTCTTCCTTAGCCTTCTTGGCTTCGTCCAGTGCGGATTGGATATCATCCTCACGTTTCTTCAAGGCATCCTTGATCGGGCGGAAGGCAAATTTGCCTACCATGATCCAGAAAGCGATAAAAATAATCGTGGTCCAGAACAGTAATCCTATTCCCGGACGGGCAACAGTAAACTCTGAAAGAAAAAAGAGATCCATAGTTTATTTTTTTTCTCTCCCGGTTGATCTCAGGAGTCTTTGGTTTTTTTTAAAAGATTCCAGAAGCCCGGCCAATCGCAAGGCATCTGGAATAGTTCGTTGTTGCAATTACTTTACAAGGAAAGCCATAATGATCGCGATCAACGCTGCACCTTCTACAAGGGCCGCGGTGAGGATCATGTTAGCACGGATATCACCAAGTGCTTCTGGTTGACGAGCGATAGCCTCCATAGCTTTTCCCCCGATAGAACCTACACCGATACCAGCGCCGATGGCTGCTAATCCCATACCAATTGCTGCGATAGAACCTGTCATGTTAATGTGTATTTATTGAGTTAATTAATTGCTTGTTTTGTTCTACCCCCAAACCCCCTGAAAGGGGGCCCTGATCTCGAACTTTATCCTTTTATTTCTTACTTATAACTTCTAACTTCTAACTTCTAACTTCTAACTTCCTACTTCGATATTCCTTATTCGTTATTCTCCCGGCTCGTGCTCACTCTATCTCCTTGCCCCTTGCTCCCTGCTCCTTGCCAATTAGTGTTTTTCAGCATGATGATGCTCCTCCGTCGCAGCTCCTATATAAGAAGCTGTCAGCAGCGTGAACACATACGCCTGGATAAACGCCACCAGTAATTCAATCGCCATGATAAATATGGTCAGTGGAATAGAGACAACCGCTCCGACAACACCACCTGCTAAACTCTCACCCAGTTTTCCAAACATGAAGATCAAGCCGACAAACGCCATGACCACGATGTGTCCGGCAGTAATGTTGGCAAAAAGACGCAACATGAGGGTGAAGGGCTTGATGAACATCCCCAATATCTCCACCGGTGTCAGGATCAGGATCTTGATGATCGCAGGTACGCCTGGCATCCATACGATATGGCTCCAGTAGTGTTTATTTCCATTGATGGTCACAACGATAAATGTGATCAAGGCTAACACAGCGGTAAACCCGAGGTTACCGGTCACATTGCTTCCGCCCAGAAAAGGGATCTGTCCGAAAAGATTCAGTCCGAGAATAAAGAAAAACAGGGAAAGCAATAAGGGTAAAAACTTCTCCCATTTAGATCCAAGAAATGGCTTGGCAACCTCATCCTGTATGAACAGAAAAATCGGCTCGACGAATGACTGCATTCCCTTTGGAGCCATGCTATCCCTAGTCTTGTACGCTTTGGCGATGCTGAAAAACGCCAGGGCAAGCAGTGAGGCAATGAGCAACATAGTCACTACATTCTTGGTCAGGGAGAAATCATAAAAAGAAGTGATCCCACCTCCGAATAGTCCGCCATCGGCAGTACTCTGTGACTCTAGCAAATAATGCTGGCCTTGGTAGCATGCATAGGAAATCTCCTTGTTCTCTCCATCGACCATCTTATGCTCATGGATAAATCCTTCGAGGGCCACTGAGCCTGCAGGAAATGAGGCATCCTGGATACGCTTGACCGCACCGGCATCTAATACATAGTTATTATAGGCGTTACGACCTTCCCCATGTCCAAAAAAGTCAAAATTGAATTTGCCGGAGGAAAAGACATCCCATCCATGTCCTTTTGCATAGAGGATGCATGGGAGAGGGAAATTGAACGAACCTATGCTGTATACATTGGCATCTGAAATATGATGAAATGCTGTTGACGTAGCGTCATACTCAGTTTCTTCCACATCTCCGTGGAAATGGCAGGCATGTGCTTCGTGGGAGGTATCACCGTGCATTTCACCTTCGTGGCCTGCGGCAGTTGAATCCGCATGTGCCGCTTCACCCATGGTGTGGCTGGTTTCCTGGGAGGCGGTACTGTGTTCCTGAGCAGCCATAGAAACCGGGAAACCGGCTACCAGGACAAGCGCCGGAATGAGGTAAAAAATGGCCACTAAACTTCGTAATTCCTTCATTTGCAGAGGGTATTCTTCAAATCAGGCGCAAAGGTAAGAAGAAAGGACTGTGTGGCATAGATTAGGTTCAAATCTTTTTTGGAAACGGGGGGCCCTAAAACAGAAAAGGCCCGTTTGGGCCTTTTCTAAAATTATCTTGCGTAAGCTATAGCGCGTTTTTCACGGATGACGGTCACCTTGACCTGACCCGGGTACTGCATCTCATTCTGGATCTTCTGAGAAATCATGAAGGAGAGATCATCCACAAATTCATCCGATACTTTTTCACTTTCTACAATCACCCGAAGTTCTCTTCCGGCCTGGAGTGCGTATGCTTTCTGGACCCCTTCAAATCCCATGGCGAGGTCTTCGAGGTCACCGATACGCTTGAGATAACTTTCCAGAATCTCCCGACGCGCTCCGGGGCGTGCTCCACTGATCGCATCGCATGCCTGAACAATCGGCGAGATGATATTATCCATCTCGATTTCATCGTGGTGGGCACCTACAGCATTGCACACATTGGGTGTCTCACCATGCTTTTCACAGATCTGCATACCGAGGATAGCGTGGGAGAGTTCTGATTCTTCTTCCGATACTTTTCCGATATCATGCAAGAGGCCGGCACGCTTGGCGAGTTTGACTTGCTTAGGATTGAGGCCTAGTTCGGCTGCCATGACTGCGCAAAGCTGGGCTGTCTCGAGACTGTGTTTCAGCAGGTTTTGTCCATAGGATGACCTGAAACGCATCCGGCCTACCATCTTGACCAGATATGGATTGAGGCCATGGATATCAAGATCGATCACGGAGCGCTCACCGATCTCCACGATCTGCTCGTCCATTTGTTTTTTCACCTTGGCCACCACTTCTTCAATACGTGCCGGGTGGATACGTCCGTCAGCTACGAGGCGCTTGAGGGCAATACGGCATATTTCACGGCGGATCGGATCGAAACTGGAGATGACGATAGCTTCAGGGGTATCATCGACTACAATTTCTGCGCCCGTGGCTGCTTCAAGTGCCCGGATATTACGTCCTTCACGACCGATGATCTGTCCTTTGATGTCATCTGATTCGAGGTTGAATACAGACACTGTATTTTCAATCGTATACTCCGCACACATCCGTTGGATAGTCTGGATCACGATCTTCTTGGCTTCCCGGGCAGCATTGGCTTTGGCATTGGCCACAGCTTCTTTCTCTACCGCCATCGCTTCTGCTTCAGCTTTGTTGCGTATAGCTTCAATGAGCTGATCCTTTGCCTGGGCTTCAGTGAGTTTGGCAATGGTCTCTAATTCCTTGATGATTTTCTCGGTGGACATATCCAGCTCTTCTTTGCGCTTAGTCACCACCTTCATTTGCTTTTCAAGGTTTTCCTTGATGGCCCTGATCTCTGACTCCCTTACTTCGAGACTCTCGGCTTTGGCTTTGATTGCCTCCTGCTTGAGTTTGAGGTCATTTTCCTTGTTGACCACATCTACCTCACGTTCCTTCAGTTCTACCTTATGCTGTGCTTTTTCGGTTTCAAACTGAGCCTTCAGGCTGTTGTACTTTTCCTTTGCCTCCTGGATTTTTCTGTTCTTGATGCTTTCATGCTTGGCATCTGCCTGGGATAAGACTTTCTCAGCCTTCATTTCAGCCTCGTCGGTGATCCGCTTTGCAGTCAGCCTGGCTTCCTGGATCGCGAGATCTGCCTTTTGGTTACTTTCTTCCAGTAGGCGTTGTTTCCCACCTTTGATCACAAAAGTGGCCACGAGATATCCTATCACCAATCCGAGGACACCGAGTCCTGCGGCTAATATCATTTCATTCATTTACATTAATGGTTTAGGTCAACAAATATGGTTTGCCGGCCTCAGACTCAGGAAGGAGCTGTTGGAAATGCGGTGAAAGACTAATCCAGCGATTGGGCTTCCAGTACCTGTAATTGGTTCCGGATATCAATCAATGTATTCCAGGAGGTTTCATCCACCATCCTGGCCTGGACCTTATGATAATCGACAGCGTAGGTGAGCAAGGCCATCAATATGCAATCCTGAATATCCTTCTGGGAAAACTCCGACTGATATTGTTTTATTCTGGCATTGATTTCTTCAATTGCTTTCTTCACATACACCTCCTCTTCTTCAGATACCTTGAGAGGGATTTTTGTACCGGCGATATTTGCTTCTATCCGATTCATATATTATTTATTCTCCAATAAGGATTCAACCTGCGGAATGCATTTTTCCACTTCCTTCATGATCCCCCTGATTTCCTTCCGGGTTTCTGTCTTCCAGTGATCAAGTCCTTTTGTGTCTCTCAAAGTTTCCTGGCTTACGGTATCCAGTCTTTTACTAAGCGTTTCCTGTTGTTTTAATGCCTCTTCCAGGCTATGGGCCAATACTTTATTTTCAGTTTCTAGTTTTTTATTCTTTTCAACAATATCCCGGTAGTCCCGGACCATGCGGTCCAGTCTTTCCTGTATATCCTGTATTAACTCGTTGGGATGATACATCGTTCGATAAATATAACGCGAAAGTAGGAAAAAGATAGATATTGTTTAAAATCAATGTGTACCCCATTGATTTTAAAGGGTAATCAGCTAATTTGGAGGTAGGGGTTCAAGATTTTGAACCCCTACCTCTAAATTGTTTTACCTCCGGATCTCCGCCTTGACCCCGGCGATCAGGGCCTTCTGCACCTTGTTAAACCACTGTTCGATCTCCTTGTCTGCCAGGGTGGCTTCCTTGTTTTCTATGGTCAACCTCAACGCCAGGCTCATTTTGCCTTGGCCAAGGTGGTCAGCATTCTTGTAGATATCAAAGACCTCCAGGTTAGTCAGTGAGGATCCGGAAGCCTCGAGGACGACCTGCCTGATGGAATCAAAAGTCACATGGTCTTCGATGACGATTGCCAGGTCCCTGATGACCGCAGGGAAGCGATTGAGCTCCTCATAAAGGGTGACTGATCGGCTGGCAAGGGCAATAAGTGGCTCTACAAGGAAATCAGCAACAAATACGTCCTGACGGATATCAAAACGATTGCATAGCTCCCCGGATACTTTGCCGAACCTCAGAAACCGGACTGAACCTACACTGTAACTAAATCCATAGGCAAGCCCATCTGCATCAACCAATGATCCGGCCTCCCAGTTCCTGATGCCTAATCTCAGGAGAAGGGAATGGACTAATGCCTTGATCGTAAAGAAGTCAATCTCCCTTGCAGATCCTGTCTGCCAACCGGAAGGATGCTGCTGGCCAGTCATGGTGATGACCAGGTGCTCAGTTTCATAGGGCAATTCTTTAGCCTGGCCATAAGACTTACCAAACTCAAAGAGGCGGAGGTCCTCCTGCTTGCGGTTGACATTGCGCTTTACGGTTTCCAGTGTCGGAATCAGCATTTCAGGCCGGAGCAGGTTGAGGGATTCATTGGATGTATTGTGGATCGTCACCCATTGGTGGCTTTCCGTCCACGCTATGCCGTTGTAATATGCCGGTTGTGTCAGGGACATATTCATCGATTCGAGAAATCCTTTGGAGGCAAGGAAGTTTCCGATGAGCCTTCTCAGTTTGTGCGGATTATACCTTGGCTCAATAGCGATAGAGGTATGCATCCTGGACGGCAAAGGGACATTGGCAAAGCCATAGACCCTGAGCACTTCTTCAATAACGTCAATTTCGCGGAGTACATCTGCTTTGTTGGTTGGTACGTCCACAGTCCATCCTAATTCGTCTTTCTTTTCAAAAGGCATCTGGAGGGCATCCAGTACTTTTTCAACCTGGGCGGGCTGGAAATTAATCCCTGTTTTTTCACATAGGGTTTTCAGGGACAAATGGACCTTAGCAGGTTGAACTGGCTGCGGGTACAGGTCAAAAACTTCAGAAGCCACTTTTCCCCCGGCCAGCGATGATATCAGATCAGCTGCCCTGGCAAGTGCCCTTAGCGTGATATTCGGGTCAGATCCCTTTTCAAATCTCCTTGCAGCTTCAGTCCTGAGGTTGTGCCGCATGCTCGAACGCCTCACAGATCCTGCGTTGAAATGCGCTGATTCGAGAAAGATAGTCGTGGTGCTGTCAGACACTCCTGAATGGAGACCACCATATACACCACCGATACACATTGGAGCTCCCTCACCATCACAGATCATGAGGTCTTCAGCGTGCAAGGTATAGGTCTGGTTGTCAAGCGCCAGAAACGGAGTTCCCGCAGGTTTCGTTTCAACAATGATCTCCTGTCCCTTGATTTTATCTGCATCAAATGCATGTAGCGGCTGACCCATCTCATGCAATATGAAATTGGTGATGTCAACGATGTTGTTGATCGACTTGACACCAATCGCCTGAAGGCGCTGCTTTATCCAATCAGGTGACGGGCCAATAGTTATTCCCGATACCAAAACTCCTGAATACCGTGGGCATGCTTCAGCATTCTTAATGGTCACCTTGAATGGCCTTGGTGTTACAGGCCTTTCTAATTCAGGGATGGCAGGCCAGGTCACAGGATGATAGGCATCTGACTGCACACTCAGAAAAGCAGCAAGGTCAGAAGCAACGCCTATCACTGAAGTAGCATCAGATCGGTTTGGGGTCAATCCGATTTCAAAAAGGATATCTGAGGACAATTGATAATACTCACTTGCCTTTGTACCTGCGGCAATACTGTCAGGAAGAATCATGATCCCATCATGGCTGGCGCCGAGGCCCAATTCATCTTCTGCACAGATCATCCCTTCACTGAGCTGGCCCCTGATCTTTGATATCTTGATCGTCCATGGTTTTCCTGTGGCATCATACAACTCGGTATCGGGAAGAGCAACCCATACTGTTTGCCCGGCTGCAATGTTGTTAGCGCCACATACGATTGTTGATGGATGATCACGCCCGACATCCACTGTAGTCACGGACAATCGGTCAGCGTCCGGATGCTTTACACAGGTGAGGACCTTCCCGGCGACAATGCCTTTCAATCCACCCTTGATGGTTTCCCAGGTCTCCATTTTCTCAACTTCAAGGCCAAGGGAGGTCAACGCCTCGCTGACCTGTTCAGGGGTAAGGGTGATCTTGAGATAATCATTAAGCCACAGCAGGGAAACCGTCATGTTTAGTTCTCTTTACGATTGTACAGACCTGGACCAAATGCTTCAGTTCAGGGCGTCAAAGATAGGGTTAAGGGCGCTTCTAATAACTATCAAATATCAGTGAGTAATTTCCATAATGTACTGATCATCAATCCTGATATTTTGCCACAAAGAGATTATTAAAGGCGCCCTTAAGTTGTGCCTGAGGCCCAGGGGCTATTCAGACAGATGCTCAGAAGTGGCCTGCAAAACAGGAATATCATTTCCATTGACCAGGGACACAAAAGCGATAATCTCCATATTGTCCGGGACCCAGGCGGCATCCAGTGTAGTGGAATAGGTCTCACTAAAGGTCTGCCCTGTAATGATGGAATTGAGTACCGTCGCTCCGGCCGCCGGAGTAAGCATATCCCTCAAGACATGCTTGTGGACATAGTCTTCTACTATTCCACCTGCCTCTAGATCATCCTGAGCATCAACAATTCCACTTTCTGTGATCATGATAGAGAGTCGGATTTCACCCGTCAAGGCTTCTTTTCCAATACCATTGACTGTAACTACGAGTTGCCTGGTAGCGGGATCGAAGGTCTTTACTATGCTCAATTCAATTGTTGGGGGCACTTGTATTGCTGCTGTTATAGACGAAGCCCATTGATTGAGTCCCTGCTGCATATCTCCACTTACAGGTGTCCTGTTGACCACACCAGATGGATATCCGATGGGTTGGGACAGGTAATCAATTAGAAACTCTCCTTCATCCGTCCGGAGATCATAGATACCCAGCGGAAATTGCGCAGGATTGGCAAAAAAACCTGCATGAAGGGACACTGCAACCAGGTTGTTTGGAAATTGTGTCAGGAGATTTTCCAGTTCCCTGCTGCCTTTCGGGCAATTGGTGCATCCTTTGCCGGTAAACTCTTCAATCAATACGACACGGTTTCCAGAAGGAACAAAAGGTTCAATCACTCTCTGCTTTTCGAAGCATCCGCTGATCATAATGCTTATAAGCAGTATACCTGGTCCAAACAGCCAGGACAGGGAAGAAGATCTATTTCGATTTGACATGATGGTCAGGGATTAAGGTTGATTAGAAATTAGCACTGATATTCAGTTTCACCCCACTGAATGCGGGTTCAAGCCTGCAGATACCTCCTGAACACACGACCCCTTCAACCTGCTTGACATATCTCAGGGAGTAGCGGGTGCCGCCATCGGAATAGACTACACCTGCTGTTGGATAATGTAACTTTTCTTTAGTCGCAGATCCTTCGTGCACGGCAGGATCGATATTGTACATATCCGACAATTCGAACAACCAATGCGGGCTAATTGAAAACTCTGCTAGTCCATAAAACCAACTTCCATAATCCTGCTTTGTTGCCATGTACTGAAACTCTGTCCGGAGTGATTTCTTGTGATCAAACTTGTACAGGTAGTCGATATAGGGTGTCACTGCATTTACGATCGGGGCACCTGCCTTACCCTGGTAGAGTTCCTGGTCGTAGCGTTGATACTGCACACCGCCGATCATCGTCCATTTCTTGGGCTTCTTGAGCGTAAACTGGGTGAACACCTCGTCATAGATATCATTGTGTTCAGCAGCTTCAGGACGCGTGATGTGGGCATAGTTAACTAAGAAGCTGAGATTTTTATTGACTGCATACCTCACATCCAATTGTATCGCTTGCTCATCGAGTTCTTGTGTTGCAGGAGCATACCTGGAGGTCAGCCTGTAGGTATTGACCCTGGACATAGGTGGGAGAAAGTTGATCATTCCCCTGTTGCCCGTGACAAAGGGATCAGCACGGAAACTGAAATTGCTGGTTCGCTTGTACTGGCCTGATATCCCCAATCCTCCTCCTGCGTATGACAGGGTGGTATAGAATACATAACCATCTGTGAGCACAAATTTTCCGACAGATTCCACGCCTGTCCAAAGGGTGCTCGTAGCGTAATTGTCGTAGATGACTTCCTCGGTCTTGTAAGCGCCTTCGATATACCAGGAGAAGCGTCCTGCTGAAAGGGTATTATACAGGGACATCGCCACGGT
>WBZX01003334.1_pt1 | contig 10257 bp, 10 predicted proteins | sample 5204211 | NCBI WGS metagenome assembly WBZX01 (sample SAMN12344362, study PRJNA552823) | activated sludge metagenome | biome: Activated sludge suspended growth; feature: Nitrification reactor; material: Wastewater; isolation source: activated sludge from nitrification reactor of wastewater...
CCCGAGCATCAACACCACGATCCACGGCGGCAAGAGGCCGACCATCACCAGCCACACCATCACGCTCATGGCCATGAGCTTGTCGGCCAGCGGATCGACGAACTTGCCGAACACGGTCACGAGGTTGCGCGAGCGCGCCAGCCAGCCGTCGAGGATGTCGAGGCCGCTGGCGGCGGCGAACAACAGCGCCGCGTAGAAGTTCCGCAGCGGATCGGTGGGATCGATGAGCACCAACACCGGCGGGATGAGGAACAGCCGCCCGATGGTGATGAGGTTGGGCAGGTTCAGCACCTCGCGCTTGAACGACTCCCAGCCCTGCGGTCGCGTGCGCCGCTCGCCCGCGTCGTCATTCATGCGCGGCTCCCTGCGGCCGGCAACGAGCCCGACTCGCTGCGACGCGACGGCGGCGTCGAGACCCCCGGCAACACCACGAACACCGCGCCCTCGCCCTCGCAATGCAGGAAGCCGATCTCGGGCTCGAGGTGCGGCACCACGTTGCCGACCCAGCCGACGAAGCCGCTGCGATGCACGCGATAGGGCCGCTCCGGCGAGATCTTCACCGCCACCAGCTCGCCCGGCACCCGCAGCGCCACCGCGCCCTCGCCCACGATGCGCACCAGCGAGATCGATCGACGCGAGCGCGGCAACTGACCGACGTCCCACATCAGCGTCGACTCCATGGCCCAGATGTAGCTCTCGACGAAGAAGCACAGGTCGCGCTGCAGCTGCAGCGCCAAGAAGCGCTCGTGCTCGCGCGACAGCACCAGCTGCCCCTCGCCTTCCATCGAGACCAGGCGCTGGAACACCTCCGGCACCGCGCGGCCCTGCATGCGGCGGTTGACGGCGCGGATGTCGAGGTTCTCGCTGCACAGCAGCACCGCCTCGGTGCGCGTCATCATCTCGCCGCGCACGGTCACCATGAGGTGGCCGTCGGCCGTCAGCGACAACGTCGGCGTGTCGCGTCCGGGGTTGAGCAGGCGTCCGAACGCGAACTCGGTGACGCCGGGGATCGGGGGCGGCAGCGGCATGCCGGGCGCGAGACTACCGCAAACGCCCGCGGCGCGTTCAAGGCTCGAGGTGTCGCGCCGGCGCCCGGCGCAGCTCGCCGGCGCTGCCGGCCTGGCGCTCGTAGGCGTAGAAGCGACGCAGGACCCCGCGCACGTAGGCGCGGGTCTCCTCGAACGGCGGCACGCCGCCGTACTTCTCGACGTTACCGGCGCCCGCGTTGTAGGCCGCCAGCACCAGCACCATGTCGCCGCCGTAGCGATTGGCGAGCAACCGCAGGTAGCGCGCACCGCCGTGGATGTTCTGCGACGGATCGAAGGCCTCGCGCACGCCGAGCGTGCGGGCGGTCCGCGGCATCAGCTGCATGAGGCCCATCGCACCGGCCCGCGAGACCGCGTGGGGATAGTAGTTGGACTCGGTGTGGATCACCGCGCGCAGCAGCGACTCGGGCAGCTGATAGCGGGTCGCTGCGGCGCGGATGATGCTGTCGTAGCGATGGAAGCGCTCGGCCCCCAGCGCGACCGGCTGGTCGTCACCCGCGCGCCGCTGTGGGCCCTGGCCCTTGCTGGCGTTGCCCGGCAGGCTCTTCCACAGCTGCCAGGCGCCGCGCTCGCGACCGGGCAGGTTGGTGACGTGGATGGTGCCGTCGCGATCGACGTAGCGGTAGTAGTTGTTGCGACCGTCGGCCGCGCTCGCGTCCGGCGACGACAGGCCGACCGCCCACGCCAGCCCGAGCGCGGCGGCCAGCACCGCGGCGGCGCGGACGACGAAGGGGCGCAGTCGCGACATCGGCCCCGGCAGTGTAGCGCGCGGTCGCCCGCCGACGCACGAAAGCCGCGGGTCTCGACCGGTGACGCGCCCCACGAGGCCACCGTCCAGGTGGTGGCCAGGTCATCGGACCCGCCGGGCGCGAGCGATCGCGCGCGGCTTTTGGGCTACATTGCCGTCGCACACGAGGCCGGGGCCCGCCGCTTGACCACCGAGATCCATCACAGTGACGTGCTCGTGCTCGGCAGCGGGCTCGCCGGTCTCTACTTCGCGCTCGAGGTCGCCGACCGCATGCGCGTCACGATCCTCACCAAGGCGGTGCCGGAGAGCTCGAACACGCAGTGGGCCCAGGGCGGCATCTCGGCGGTGTTCGACGACGACGACTCGGTCGCGTCCCACGTCGACGACACGCTGCGTGTCGGCGCGGGCCTTTGCGATCGCAGCTTCGTCGAGCACGCCGTCGAGCTCGCGCCCACCCTGGTCGGGCGGCTCGCCAACGTCTACGGCGTGCAGTTCGATCGCGAGGACGGCAGCGGCGGCTTCGTGCTCGGCCGCGAGGGCGGCCACAGCCACCGCCGCGTCGTGCACCACCTCGACACCACCGGCGCCGAGATCGTGCGCGGCCTGCTGGCCGCGGCGATGCGGCACCCCAACATCCGCATCCTGCCGCACCAGATGGTGGTCGATCTGCTGTCGTGGTCGAAGCAGGACGGCTCGCGGGGATGTTTCGGCGCCTACAGCCTCGACGTGCCGACCGGCGAGGTGCACTGCCACGTCGCCCGCGTGACCCTGCTGGCCACCGGCGGCGCCGGCAAGGTCTACCGCTACACCAGCAACCCCGACGTCGCGACCGCCGACGGCGTCGCGATGGCGTATCGCATCGGTGCCACGGTCGGGAACCTCGAGTTCATGCAGTTCCATCCGACCTGCCTGTTCCACCCCGGCGCGGGCAGCTTCCTGGTGTCCGAGGCGGTCCGCGGCGAGGGCGGGATCCTGCGCCGCAAGGACGGCTCGGGCCTCATGGACGGGCGCCATCCGATGGGCAGCCTGGCGCCGCGCGACGTGGTCGCGCGGGAGATCGACGCCGAACTCAAGCGCACCGGCGAGCCGTGCGTGTTCCTCGACGTCACGCACCTCGATCCCGAGTTCGTGATCGGCCGCTTCCCCGCCATCCATCGCCGCTGCCTCGAGCTCGGCATCGACATGCGGACGCAGCCGATCCCGGTGGTACCCGCGGCCCACTACATGTGCGGCGGCGTGAAGGTCGATCGCTGGGGGCGCACCGACATCCCGGGCCTGCTGGCCGCCGGCGAGGTCTCGCTCTCGGGCATGCACGGCGCCTGTCGCCTCGCAAGCAACAGCCTGCTCGAGGCCGTGGTGCTGGCGGCCGGGGCCGCGCAGATCTGCGACGAGTTCGGCCGCACGCCCCCGACGGCGGTGCGCGACTGGAACGCCGGCGACACCGTCGACTCCGACGAGGCCATCATGGTCAGCGCCAACTGGGGCGAGGTGCGGGCCGCGATGTGGAACTTCGTCGGCATCGTGCGCTCCGACAAGCGACTCGAGCGCGCGCGACGACGCATCGAGCTCATCCGCGAGGAGATCCGCGAGTACTACGTGCGCCACCGCGTGACGCGGGATCTGCTGGAGCTGCGCAACGTCTCGCTGGTCGGCCACCTCGTGATCGAGTGCGCGAGGCGGCGGCTCGAGAGCCGCGGGCTGCACTACAACCTCGACTATCCCGCGCCGAACGAGGCCTTCGCCCACGACACCGTGTTCGACAAGCGACAGGGCGTGACCGCATGAGCCGCACGCGCCGCAGCTGGGTGGTGGTCGCAGCCCTGCTGCTGGGCTGCCGCCACGCGCCGATCCACTCGCCGCAGGCGCTGCGCGAGGCCTGGCTCGACGCGCTCGAGCACGACGATCCGCGGGCCGCCTATGCCCTGCTCGGCCGCGATGCGCGGGCACGCGAGCCCTACCCGGCGTTCTTGGCCCGCTGGCGTGCCGACGCGAGCGAGCGCGCGGCCGTGCTGGCCGCAGCGCGCGCCAGCAAAGACGACGCGATCGTGCAGCGCAGCGCGACCGCGGTGCACCGCAACGGCGTGGTCATGCGGTGGGCGAAGATCGGCAAGCACTGGTTGGTGGTCGACGGACTGCCGGGTGCGCAGCACGCCAGCACCCCGGCGGAGGCGATCCGCGGCTTCCTGCACGCGCTCGCGCGGACCGATCTCGCGTCCGCCGAGCACTTCCTCGCCGAGGATCTGCGCGAGGCCATGCACGAGGACTGGGCGCGCCGGGCCGAGGCCATCGAGGCCGCCCTGCGCGTGCCGGGGGCGGTCGAGCTCAGCGACGATCTCTCGCGTGCACAGCTCCGCTACGAACCGCAGCGGGTGTTGACCCTCGAGCAGACCCCCGGCGGCTGGACCATCACAGCCCTCGAGTAGGCGGGGTCGGCGGCGCCAGCGGCCAGGGTGGCGACTGCAGTTGCCGTGACCTGGCGTCTCCGGCTACGACGGTTGCCAGCCGAACGGGCTGCGAAATCCGCGCATTCCGTGTATGGGCGCCCGTCCTACATCGAGGCATGGAACTTGCTCACGGGGCCGTCGCCGGGCGTTCGCCGCCCGAGGAGGCAGCGCATGGAGCCCTCGTTTCGCGTCGGAGACAAGTCGGTTTACCCCACCCACGGCGTGGCAGACGTCGTTGCGGTCGAGCTCAAGACCGTCGCGGGGAGCGACCTGGCGTTCTACCACCTGCGCGTGATGGGCTCGGGCCTCAAGATCATCGTGCCGGTGCACAAGGCCGTGGAGAACGGCATGCGACCGGTGGCCGCCGAGGCCGAGGTCGACGAGCTGTTCGAGCTGCTGCGGGACCACGAGGTCCCCTGTGACCGCCAGACCTGGAACCGACGTCACCGCGGCTTCATGGAGAAGATCCGCACCGGGTCGCTCTTCGAGGTCGGCGAGGTCTACCGCGACCTGTCCCTGCTGAAGCAGACCAAGCAGCTCTCGCACAGCGAGAAGCAGATGCTGCGGACGGCGCGGGACCTGCTGGTGAAGGAGCTCGCCGTGGCCCGCGCCTCTTCGGAGGATCAGGTCGCGAAAGAGCTGGACTCGATGTTCAAGAACTAGCACCCTCCGCGGGCTTCTTGGCCGGTCCGAGAACGGCCAAAGGGACGTACGCCACGTGGAGAACGCCGATCACATCCAGCTGCAGATCTGCACCGACCCCTGGGACGAGGTCGACGTGGACGCGTTCGTCTGCCCGACCAACTCCACTGGGTTGATGTCGCACTACCCGGCCGCCAAGCTCCGCGAGCTCGCCGGCGTCGAGATCGAGGGCCTGGTGCGCGAGCACGTCCCGCTGGCCATCGGTGCCGCGTTCGTGACGCCGGCCGGCAAGATGAAGGCGCGGCACCTCATCCACGTGCCCAACACCGAGGAACCGGGGGGCCGCGTGCAGGTCGAGGACATCCTGCGGGCGACCGCGGCGGTGATCGTCGCGTGCCAGGTGAAGGGCTTCACCAGCGTCGCGATGCCGCTGATGGGCGCCTTCGAGACCGGCATCCCCGCCGAGGAGGCCGCGCGCGCGATCCACAGCGAGTTCCGCGCGTGGCGCGGCGACAAGCCGCTCAAGGTCGTGTTCATGGCCAAGGACGCCGACGAAGTCGAGGTGTTCGAGATGGCCATCGAGGGCACCGGCTAGCCGCGGCACTCGTGGCGGTGGAGATCCCCGCCGTTTCGCGCCCGCGCCCGACGTCGACGGCCCCGCCCCACAGGCCGCGATGCAGCGCCTGCGGGCGCGAATTCCCACACCAGACGGCCTCGGCAACCCCCTCGCCGACTCGGGCACGCACCGTCGCGCGCGCAGGCGGGCTGTGATACACCCCGGGCCGAACGCATCGCCGATGGCTGCATCCTATCTCCCCGCGCTCGTCTTCGTGATCTTCGCGGTCGGCTTCGCCGCGCTGATGCTGGGCATCACGATGGTGCTCGGCCCCAAGCGAACCTCGGCCATCAAGGACGAGCCGTTCGAGTGCGGCAGCGAGCCCATCGGCAGCCCACGCGTCAAGTTCAGCGTCAAGTTCTACCAGGTTGCGATTCTCTTCCTGGTGTTCGACATCGAGGTCGCGTTCCTCTACCCGTGGGCGTCGCTCTTCCGCGAGCTGTCGTGCACGGGCCCGCTGAACGCGGCCGGTGTGTGCACCTCGGCCCCGAGCATGTTCGGGCTGGTGGAAATGCTGGTGTTCCTGGTCATCCTCGTGATTGCGCTGGCCTACGTGTGGCGCAAGCGAGCGCTCGACTGGGCGTGAAGTCAACCGAGACGAACGGAGGATCCCCATGGCCGATTCCGGCGCGAGCTACGTGCCCACGGTGCTGCAAGACGCGGTCAACTGGGCCCAGAAGTACAGCCTCTTCACCTACCCGTTCGCGACGGCGTGTTGCGCGATGGAGTTCATGTCGACCATGGGCTCCCGCTACGACATCGCGCGCTTCGGCGCCGAGTTCCCGCGCTTCTCGCCGCGGCAGGCCGACCTGTTGATCGTGATCGGCACCATCACCGAGCGCCAAGCGCCGGTGCTGCGCCGGGTCTACGACCAGATGCCCGATCCCAAGTGGGTGATGGCGTTCGGCGTGTGCGCCTCGACCGGCGGCTTCTATCAGAACTACACGGTCATGCCCGGCGCCGACCAGGTCATCCCGGTCGACGTCTACGTGCCGGGCTGCCCGCCGCGGCCCGAGCAGGTGCTCGACGGCCTGATGGCGCTGCAGCGACGCATCCAGGAGCACCGCGGCCACTGCCAGCAAGAGATCGGCAACACCGCCGCGATCGGCTACACGGACCGCCGACGCCTGCCGGTGCTGCCCGACGGCACCAGCATGACGCTGCTGCCGGACGAGCGGATGCCAACCGACGGGAGGGTGCGCTGATGGCCCAGCGGGTGCTCGAATTCCTGCAGCGCGAGCGCGCCGCCGCACTCGTCGAAACTGGCAGCTACGCCGGTGACGAGATCGCGGTCGTGCATCGCGACCACATCATCGACGTGCTCACGCTGCTGCGCGACCATGCCGAGACCAAGATGAACATGCTGACCGACCTCACGGTCGTGGACTACCTCGGTCAGCAGCCGCGCTTCGAGGTGGTCTATCAGCTGTACAGCATCCCGCTGAAGCACCGCGTGCGCGTGAAGGTCCGCATCGGCGACGCGCAGGACGAGTGCTGGGTGCCGAGCGCGTGCGGTCTGTGGCACGCGGCCAACTGGGCCGAGCGCGAGGCGTGGGACCTCTACGGCGTGCGCTTCGAGGGCCACCCCGACCTGCGCCGCATCCTGATGTACGACGAGTTCATCGGTCACCCGCTGCGCAAGGACTACCCGCAGAACGGGCGCCAGCCGCTGATCCGTCGCCCCGACGCGCCGTCGACCGACGACCAGACCACGCGGCTGCTGAGCAACAGCCACGACCGTCGCATCGGCTAGCGCCACCTCTTGCCCTCCCCCTTCGCAACGAGCGACGTCCGACGATGAGCGCACCCACTGCCACCCCCTCGAGACCGCTGGCCACGAACGCCGCCGAGACCTTCGACGCCAAGGGCCGCCAGGCCGGTGAGCTGTCGCTGTCGCCGTCGCTGCAGGCCTTCGCCGAGCAGGCCGAGCGCCTGCCGACCGATGAGCTCATCGTGAACATGGGCCCCTCCCACCCCGCGATGCACGGCACCGTGCGCGTGGTGCTGCGCATCGACGGCGAGACCATCAAGGACGCCGACGTGCAGGTCGGCTACCTGCACCGCGGTTTCGAGAAGGAGAGCGAGAGCGCCACGTACACGCAGATCTTCCCGTACGTGGATCGGCTGAACTACGTGTCGCCGATGCTCAACAACGTCGGCTTCGCGATGGCGGTCGAGAAGCTGCTCGGAATCACCGCGCAGATCCCCGAGCGCGCCGAGTACATCCGCGTGATCGTCGGCGAGCTGTCGCGCGTCGCCGACCACCTCACCTGCATCACCGCCTCGCTGGCGGAGCTCGGCGGGCTCACGGCGTTCTTCTGGGGCAACCGCGCCCGCGAGCACATCTGGGAGCTGCTCGAGGACGTCTCGGGCGCACGCATGACCCACAGCTACTGCCGCATCGGCGGCGTCGCGTGGGACCTCACCGCCGACTTCGAGGACAAGTGCCGCGGCAAGCTCGTGAAGATCCGCGGGCTGATCGGCGACATCCGCAAGCTGGTCGAGCGCAACCGCATCTTCCTCGATCGCATGCAGGGCGTCGGCATCATCTCCGCCGAGGACGCCATCAGCTACGGCATCACCGGGCCCAACCTGCGCGGCAGCGGGGTCGACTACGACGTCCGCAAGGACCAGCCCTACTCGGTCTACGAGCACTTCGACTTCGACGTACCGGTCTCCGACGGCTGCGACAACCTCGCGCGCTACCTGGTGCGCATCGAGGAGATGGAGCAGTCGATGCGGATCATCGAGCAGGCCTTGGTGCAGATCCCACCGGGCGCCGTCATCGTCGACGATCCGCTCATCGCCTTGCCTGCCAAGCGCGAGGTCTACAACTCGATCGAGGGCATGATCGCCCACTTCAAGCACATCATGGACGGCCTGCGCGTACCGCCCGGTGAGGCCTACAGCTTCACCGAGGGCGGCAACGGCGAGCTGGGCTTCTACATCGTCAGCGACGGCACCGGCCGCCCCTACAAGAACCGCTGCCGTCCGCCGTGCTTCTACGCCACCGCCGCGCTGCGCCAGATGATCCTCGGGGCCAACATCGCCGACGTGGTGCCGATCTTCGGCTCGATCAACATGATCGGCGGCGAGTGCGATCGCTGATTTTCCCCCACGCAAGACGAGCTTCGCGAGAGCGCCGACCATGACCAGCTCCGATCCGCCCGTGCCCAGCCGCCCCCGTTCGGCGACCATCATCATGCAGCCCGATCCGCCGCCGCCCCCGGCCGCGGCGCGGACGATTGCGCAGACCGCCGTGAAGCTGCCCGACAACCTCGAGGCGCCGGCGCCGGCCAGCCCGAACCTGCCGGCCACGCCCGAGCCCGGTGGCCCGACCGTCACGATGACGATCGACGGCGAGTCCGTCACGGTGCGCAAGGGCACCAACGTGCTCGAGGCCGCCAAGCTGCTCGGCAAGGACATCTGCCACTTCTGCTACCACCCGGGGCTGTCGATCGCCGCCAGCTGCCGGCAGTGCCTGGTCGAGGTCGAGAAGAACCCGAAGCTGCAGCCCTCGTGTCAGCAGATCGTCGGCGACGGCATGGTCGTGCACACGCAGAGCGAGGTGGTGCTCGAGGCCCGACGCGCGCTGCTCGAGTTCACGCTCAAGAACCACCCGATCGACTGCCCGATCTGCGACAAGGCCGGCGAGTGCACGCTGCAGCGGCACTACATGGACCACGATCATCAGCTCACGCGGGTGGACGTCGCCAAGATCCGCAAGCCCAAGCACAAGGACATCGGCCGCGAGATCGTGCTCGACGCCGAGCGCTGCATCCTGTGCTCGCGCTGCATCCGGTTCTGCGAGGAGATTCCCGGCACCGGCGAGCTGACGATGACCAACCGGGGTGACCACGAGATCCTCGACATCGCGCCCGGTCATCGACTCGACAACGCGTACTCGATGAACGTGGTCGACATCTGCCCGGTCGGCGCGCTCACGGCCAAGGACTTCCGCTTCGCGATCCGGGCGTGGGAGCTGCGCGCGACGCCGACCACCTGCACCGGCTGCGCGACCGGCTGCGCGATCGAGCTACACACCAAGCACGAGCACGCGCACCGCATCGTGCCGCGCTTCGACGAGCACGTGAACGGCCACTGGATGTGCGACGAGGGTCGCTACACGTACCACGCGCTCGACAGCGAGCAGCGCATCCGCCACGCGCGGGTCGACGGCGACGAAGTCTCGCTCGGCCACGCGATCGCGACGGTGGCCAAGCGGCTGCGCGGGCCCGGCAAGAAGATCGCCGCGGTGTTCTCGGGCACCGCGACCTGCGAGGCCAACGGTGCACTCGCCGAGCTCGCCGAGCTCCTGGGCGCCGACCGCTTCGTGGTGGGACGCCCGCCCGGCAAGACCGACGCGCTGCTGCGCGACGCCGACAAGAACCCCAACCTGCGCGGTGCAATCGCGGCGGCCGGCAACGCGCGCCACGAGGGCGAGCTCGGCCTCGAGCTCGCCGGTCGGGCCTACGACGCGGTGCTGTTCGTCGACGCCACGCTCGAGCTCTCGGAGGTCGTGCGCAAGGCGCTGGGCTCGATCACCAGCGTGTGCATGGCCGACCGCGCCAGCACCCTGGCGCAGGCCTGTGCGATCGTGCTGCCCGCGACCAGCTGGGCCGAGAGCCTGGGCGGCATCATCAACCGCCAGGGACGCCTGCGGGTGCTGCAGCCGGCGTGGCGGCCCGAAGGCGATCGCCGGGAGGCCGCCGACCTCATCCGCGACATCGCACTCGCGCTGGGCGAGCGCGACCTCGGCTC
>WBZX01003335.1_pt1 | contig 10257 bp, 7 predicted proteins | sample 5204211 | NCBI WGS metagenome assembly WBZX01 (sample SAMN12344362, study PRJNA552823) | activated sludge metagenome | biome: Activated sludge suspended growth; feature: Nitrification reactor; material: Wastewater; isolation source: activated sludge from nitrification reactor of wastewater treatment...
GGGGGGCGGCGGGGGGGGCGCGGGGGGAGGGGCGGGCGAGCTCTGTCCGAGCACGGCGTTCTTCTGCGACGACTTCGAGACGGCGACGGTGGGGGAGGCCCCCGCCGGCGCGTGGGACCCGGGCAGCCAAGGGGTCGTCACCACCGACCGCGCCCACAGCGGGTCGAAGGCGGTGCGGCTCGAGGAGGGGTTCAATTTCCAGTCGCTGCCCCTCGAGGGGGCGCCCGACGTCGTGTTCGCGCGGGTGATGATGTGGAGCGAGTTCCAGGGCGAGACGGCGGACAGCCGCTACAGCATCATGGCCGCGAGCACCGCGAACGGGGACGAGGCGAACATCGACTCCAATGGTGATTTGCTGGTCATTCACCATTACCCGAACGGCGAGTCGGGCATCACGAGCACCCTCGCCGTGCCGACGAATCAATGGGTGTGCGTGGAGACCTCGTTCGACCGGACCACGCGCGTCTTCCGGAGCTGGGTCGACGGGGTGGAGGCGACGGAGCTGAGCGTGCCCGCGAGCGACGTCGCGATCGGCGATCCTTGGACGTTCTTCCAGCTCAGCGGGGTCGTCTATCACGGGGGGACGACGACGCAGTACTACGACGACGTCGCGCTCTCGGAGGCGCGGGTGGGCTGCCCCTGACGCGCATCGCGCGGGGGGCTCAGACCTCGCGGATGGCGCGGAGCTGGAGGAGGGGCAGGCTCTCGTCGGTGGCGTCGTCGATCTGGATCGTGACCTCGACCGTCCAGTCGTTGTCGCCTTCGCGATCGACCATCGTCTGGAACGCCTCGAAGACGCCCTCGCCCGCTTCGCGCAGGGTGGTGTGCTCGGCCCGGCGCGCCTCGTGGGTGACGACGAGCTCTCCCTTCTGCTCGAAGAACGGGGCGCACGCCTGCTCGAGGCGGGCGGGCGGCCACTCCTCGGGGTTTTGGAGGGACCGCGAGAGATCGTCCCAAGCGCGGGTCGCGATGAGCTTGAGGACGCGGTGGAGATCGCGGCGCACCCGGACGAGGAGGGCCTTCGGGTCGCTCGCGAGGGTGGGCTTGCGGTCTTCGGCGCGGGCGGGCTTCTCCCGGCCGGAGCCGTAGAGGCGATCTTCCCACTCGTCGAGGAGCGAGCTGTCGATGCCGCGCACCTCCGCGCGGAGGAAGCTGGCCATCGCGTCGACCTCGTCGTTCTTGAACGACTCGGGGACGGTCTGGTCGAGGGTCTTCACGACGTCGGAGAGGTACCGCAGCAATACGCCTTCGATCCGCGAGAGGTCGAGCTCGCGGACGTACTCGTTGAACGTCGCGTACCGCTCGAACATGTCGCGCGCGATCGACTTGGGGCGGATGTTCTCCACGCTCGCCCACGGGTGGTGCTCGGCGAAGGTGTTGAAGGTCTCGTAGATGAGCTCGGCGTTCGGCTTCGGGTAGTCGATCTTGTCGAGCTCGGCCATGCGCTCTTCGTACTCGACGCCGGCCGCCTTCAGCTCCGCGAGCTTCTCGCCTTTGAGCTTGTCGACCTGGCGCTCGAGGATCAGCCGCGGGCTCTCGAGGATGGCCTCGACCGCGGAGAGGACGTCGAGGGCGTAGGCGTGCTCGTCCTCGCGCGACTCCTCGAGCATGTCCGCGAAGTCGACGAGCCAGAGGGCGAGGGCGTGGTGGAGCGAGAAATCGCGCTGGAGATCCGGGGAGACGACGGCGATCTTGCCGCGCTTGCCGCTCGGCCGATCCGCGAGCTCGACGATGCCGGCGCGGCGCAGGGCGCGGAAGAGGACGGGGGCCTGCTTGCGCTGCATCCGCTTGTCGCGCTCGGAGAGGTGGCTCTTCTCGATGAGGGAGAGCATCGCCCCGTAGCCGCCGCGCTTGCCGGTGGAGGGGTTGTCGAGCAGGTCCACGAGCATCCCGTGCGAGATCGCGAAGCGCGGGACGAGCTCCTCGGATTGGCCCGAGACGAGGCGATCGAAGGTCGCTCGATCCCATTGCACGTAGCCCTTCACCGGGGGCTTGGCGCGCTGGAGGTTCTTGTGCTTCTTCGGATCGCTCTCCTTCTTGCGGTCGATCCGGATGTTCTCGATGACGTGCTCGGGGGCCTGGACGACGACGGTGCCGAGATCGTCGAAGCCCTTGCGGCCGGCGCGTCCGGCGATCTGCTGGAACTCGCGCACGCCGAGGATGACCACCTTCTCGCCGTCGAACTTGCAGAGCTTCGTGAAGAGGACGGTGCGGATGGGGATGTTGACCCCGACCCCGAGGGTGTCGGTGCCGCAGATCACCTTGAGGAGCCCGCGCTGCGAGAGCTTCTCGACGAGGAGGCGATATTTCGGGAGGAGGCCAGCGTGGTGGAGGCCGATGCCGTGCTTGATGAAGCGCTGGATGTCCTTGCCGTAGGGGGTGTCGAACGAGAACCCCTCGAGGGCCTCGAGGATCGAGCGCTTCTCCTCTTTGGTCGTGTAGTTCTCGCTCATCAGGTTCTGCGCCTCTTCGGCGCAGGCCCGCTGGGTGAAGCACACGATGTAGACGGGGGCGCGGCCCTTCTCGACGAGGCCGCGGACCGCCTCGTGGAGGGGCTCTTCGCTGTAGGAGAAGTCGAGGGGGACGGGGCGCTCCTTGTTGGCGACGAGGACGGCCTCGCGCCCGGTGAGCTTGTGGAGGCGCTCGAGGAAGGGGCGGGCGTCGCCGAGGGTCGCGCTCATCAAGAGGAAGCGCGTGTGCTCGAGGACGAGGAGCGGGATCTGCCAGGCGATGCCGCGCTCCTTGTCCGAGTAGTAGTGGAACTCGTCCATCACGAGGGCGTCGATGCCGGCCGCGGCGCCGCGGCGCAGGCACATGCTCGAGGCGATCTCGGCGGTGCAGCAGATGATCGGTGCGTCCTGGTTGATGCTCGCGTCGCCCGTCATCATGCCGACGTTCTTCGGCCCGAACGCGTCGGTGAGCTGGAAGAACTTCTCGTTGACGAGGGCCTTGATCGGGCACGTGTAGAACGCGCGCCCCGCGTTGGCGAGGGTGCGGAAGATCATCGCGGTCGCGACGAGCGACTTGCCGCTCCCGGTCGGGGTCGCCAAGATCACGTGCTTGCCGCTCATGATCTCGAGGATGGCCTCCTCCTGGGCGGGGTAGAGGGTGAGGCCGATTTGCTGGACGTAGTCCAGGAAGCGCTCGAGCAGCTCGTCGCCGCTCCCCGACGCGAGACCTTCGAGCAGGTCCTTGAGTGGATGGCGACGGCTCACGTGGGTCGGACTCGGATCGCCGCAGTCTCCACGCCGATCGCGGCGCGGTGAGGCTCGTTGTCCTTTTACCCAACTCTTGCGTGGCGCACCAAGTCCTGAAACTCTAGGTCATCCGATGCCCACTCGTTCGATCCTTGGGGCGGGCCTCCCGGGCGGGAGCGCCCGCCTATCCAGGCTCTGCTTCTCTTGGCTCGGTTGCGCGCTCTTGTTCGGAGGTCTCGTCGCGTTCCCCGGCTGTAAGAAGGCTGCCCCCGAGCCTGCGGTTGCGAGCGCCGACGTCGAGCCCCCGCCCAAGAAGAAGCCCAAGCCCAAACCGAAGTGCGAAGACCTCTCCGAGAAGTGCGCGGCCGCCGCCGATACCCAGGCGCGCATCGCCCACGCCGACTCCGTGTTCATCCCGCCGGAAGGCTGGAGCTACGCGCAGCAGCCGGAGATGACGGTCGCGCAGCCGGAAGGCGCGCCGGGCGTCATGGCGATCACCGCCTACGAGGCGGGGAAAGAAGAGGCGAAGGATCGCGAGGCCCAGTACCAGAAGCTGGTCGGCGCGCTCGAGATCACGCTGCCCGAGAAGGCGAAGAAGAAGTACGCCCCCAAGTGGGACGTCCCCGACGGGAAGAAGCAGACGGGCAACACCGAGATCCTCCTCTGGCAGGCGAAGGCGGCGAAGCGCGCGGGCAAGAGCGGCTACCTCCTGGTGCTGCTCACCGCCGATCCCGCCGGCAAGAAGATCTTGGGCGTCGCGTTCGCGGAGGACGGCGACGACAAGACGATCGGCGCCATCTCGAAGTCCCTCGAGACGATCGGTCCGGGGAGCTATCAGTGACGAGCTGGCGTTCCGAGAGGGAGGGCCCGTGACCGCTCCGCGGCTCTCCGCCGGAGGAATGATCGGGGGCAAGTACACCGTTCGGTCCATGTTGGGGAACGGCGGCGCGGTCATCACCTACCACGCCGTGAGCCAGCAAGGGCAGGAGGTGGCGATCAAGCTGTACGATCCGGCCGTCGCCTCCCACGCCACGGTGATGAAGTCGCTCGAGCAGGCCTACGCCGCGACGAACGCGCTGCCTCAGAACTCCGCCGCGCCCATCATCGACGCGGGCTACGACCAGCCCACCCTCGCGCCCTTCAGCGTCACCGAGCTCATCCGTCTCCCCTCGCTCCAGAGCCAGCAGCGGCGCCTGCCGCCGGAGGAGGTCGTGGCGCTGTTGAACGGCCTCGCCCGCTCGCTCGATCTCGCGCACGTCCGCAACGTCGTGCACGGCGCGATCAAGCCGACGAACGTCTTCACCGGGCCTCTCTGCAACCCGATCATCGTGACCGACTTCGCCGCCAACCTCCCCAAGGCGGCGATCCCCACCCAAGAGGGCTTCGTCCTCAGCGCGCCGTGGATCGCCCCCGAGCAGGCGCAGAGCGGCTCCGTCACCCCCGCCGCCGACGTGTTCTCGGTGGGCTTGCTCGTGTTCTATGCGCTGACGGGGCGCACCTACTGGCGGGCGACCCAAGGCACCGCGTTCGATCTCGCGGGTTGGCAGCAAGAGCTCGCGACCCCGCGCTCACCCGCGTCGCAGCGCGCGGCGGAGTTGGGCGTCCCGCTGAGCCCCTCCCTCGACATGGTGCTCTGGAAGGCGCTCTCCAACGATCCGCAAGAGCGGTACAAGAGCGTCGGCGAGTTCGCGAACGTCCTCGAAGACTCGATGCGATCGCAGCTCGGGCATGGAGGCCAGCAAGGTGGCGGCCTCGGCTCGGCGGCGACGATGGCGCTCCCGATGGTGGGCGACGCCCCTTCGCCGTTGCCTCCCGGCATGCGCAACCCGGAGGCGCCGCGCCCTGCCGCCGGCATGCCGGCGAACCTCCAGAACGCCTCGACGATGGCCCTCCCGCCCGAAGCGTTCTTGCCTCCGACGGGAGCAGGCCCCGCGCCGAACGGCATGGCGCCCCCCCTTCCCACCCAGGCCATGAGCCTCGAGCAGCTCCAGGCTCAGCAGCTCTCGATGCAGGGCCGCGGCGGGGAGATGACCCAGGGCTATCCGCCGGGCTACGGCTATCCGCCGCACGGTCAGCAAGGTGGCTTCGGTCAGGGCGAGGTTGCCCAAGCGCAGATCGGGACGCCCGCCCCCATGGTCGGGCCCGCGGCGAAGAAGCCCGGAAACAAAGTCGTCCCCATCGCGATCGCCTTCATCGGCGTGGCGCTGCTCGGGGTCGTGCTCACGGTCGTGTTCCTTCGCCTCACGAGCGAGAAGCCCGCGAGCAGCGATCCGGTGAAGAGCGACACGTCGTCGAAGACGAGCGCCTCTGCGTCGTCGCGCGCGACCGCCCCGCCCCCGCCGCCGCCGGGAGACACGACGGCCCATCCCACCGCCACCACCGCGGCGGCGTCGTCCGCGCCGGCGATCAAGCAGGTCGAGCTCAAGCTCGCGTGCAAGCCGTCCCCATGCGACGAGATCAAGATCGACGGCAAGGCGGTCGACGCGTCGAAGCCGGTCATGGTCGATCCCGGCAGCCACGACGTCTCGGTGTCGAAGTCCGGCTTCGTCTCTCAGGACGAGAAGCTCGACGTCAAAGAGGGAAGCGCGCCGCAGTCGAAGACGTTCACGCTCGTGGCCGACAAGCCGGTGTCGACCCCGACGGGGCCGCCTCGGCCGCCGCCGCCGCCGCCGCCGCCGAACCGGAAGCCGCCCTGCCGCCCCGACGGCTTCATCAAGCGCTGCTGAAGCGCCCCCTCCCCACCCATCCATCGTTCGTCATGAGACTCGCGCGTGCCCCGCACGTCGTCGTCGCGCTCCCGCTCGTCCTCGCGGTGGCGTGCAAGGACAAGAAGAAGGACGCAGACGCGGCCGCGTCGTCGAGCGCTTCCGCTGGCGCGTCGATGTCATCGTCGGCCATCCCCTCCGGCGCCACGAGCGCGCCTGCGCTGCCCGTCACCGCTTCGGCGCGCGCCCCCTCCACGCCCCCTCTCGTCGACGAGGACCTCGTCGCGAAGACCCTCGAGGAGCAGCGCGACGCGATGCTTCGGAGGATGAAGGCCTCGCTCGGCCTGAGCGAAGAGCAGCTCGAGTCGATCCGGAAGATCATGAAGACGGGACGGCAGATCGGCCAGGGCAACCCGGAGGTCACGGAGTACGCGATGACCCGCGCGGAGTGCCGCAAGCGGCGCGACGCGGCGGGCGTGTCGGAGACGCCCGATCCGATCTGCGGCGCGCCGTTCATGAGCGCCCTCTACGATCCCGGCGCGGGGCAGAAGCGAGAGGACGCGAAGGTCTGCATCGATCGCTACGAGTTCCCCGGCATCCCCTGCGAGTATCCGGTCACGTGGATCCAGGCCCGCGACGCCGCGCTGATGTGCAAGGCGATCGGCAAGCGGCTCTGCGACGCCCACGAGTGGGAGGGCGCGTGCGCGGGAGCGCTCCACGATCCCGACCGCGAGTACCTCTTCAACAAGCCGCGGCGCGAGTCGAAGCTGCGCCACAACCAAGACCGCGAGATCGTCTGGGCCTACGGCTCGGAGAAGGACTTCAAGAAGTGCGCGATGAGCTCGAAGAAGAGCAAGAAGTGCGCAAAGAGCGGCTGGAAGGTGTGCGGCTCGAACAGCTATCCGGCCGGCTCCTTCCCCGAGTGCAGGAGCAAGCTCGACGTCTACGACCTCCACGGCAACGTCGCCGAGCACATGAGCTTGCCGCTGCGAAAGCAGGACCTCGGGAGCAGGGGCGGCGCCGGCGAGACGGAGATGAAGGGGAGCTGGTTCATCTTCGACCGCTATGAGGCGCACGAGGACGACTGCCGCTGGCGCGCCCCCGCGTGGCACGCGACGAAGCTCATGAGCTTCGACAGCCACCTCAACTATCACCTCGGCTTCCGCTGCTGCAAAGACGTCGGCGGCTGACCCTCGCGGTGGTAGGAAGGTCGGGAAGGAGCCAGCCATGGACTTTTCCGACGGGCCGCGCGTCGCCGAGATCGTCACCAAGATCCGCGCGTTCTTTCAATCGGACATCGAGCCGCTCGAGCGCGAGATGCTCGAGAAGAAGAGCTTCAAGGCGCTGCTCCCGGCGCTCCAGGCAGGGCGAAAGAAGGTCAAGGCGCTCGGCCTTTGGGCTCCCCATCTGCCTGCGTCGCTCGGCGGGATGGGCCTCTCCCTGACGGAGCACGCGCGCGTGAGTGAAGAGCTCGGCAAGAGCCCGCTCGGGCACTACCTCTTCAACTGCCAGGCGCCGGACGTCGGGAACATGGAGATCCTGATGCAGTTCGGGAGCGACGAGCAGAAGAAGCGCTGGCTCGAGCCGCTCGCGGCCGGAGAGATCCGGTCCTGCTTCTCGATGACGGAGCCGGAGCTGCCCGGATCCAACCCGACGTGGCTCGCGACGCGGGCCGTGCTCGAGGACGGGCACTGGGTGATCGACGGGACGAAGTGGTTCACCTCCTCCGCGGACGGGGCCGCCTTCGCGATCGTGATGGTCGTGACGGACCCGGACGCCGCCCCTCACATGCGCGCGAGCCAGATCATCGTCCCCACCGACACGAAGGGCTTCCGGCTCGTGCGCAACATCCCCATCATGGGCGAGGCGGGCGAGGACTACGCGAGCCACGGCGAGGTCAGCTACGAAGGGTGTCGCGTCCCGGAGGCGAACCTCCTCGGCCCGCGCGGCGGCGGCTTCTTCATCGCCCAGGAGCGCCTCGGGCCCGGCCGCATCCACCACGCGATGCGCTGGATCGGGATCGCCGAGCGCGCGTTCGACATGATGTGCCGGCGCGCCGCCGAGCGCCCGATGAGCCCGGGCAAGCCCCTCGCCACCAAGCAGATCGTCCAGGCTTGGATCGCGGAGAGCCGCGCGCGCATCGACGCCGCTCGGCTCTATGTGCTCCACACCGCGTGGCGCATCGAGAAGGAGGGGGCCCACGAGGCGCGCGACGGGATCAGCGCGATCAAGTTCTACACCGCGGACGCGCTGAGCTTCGTCCTCGAGCGGGCGGTGCAGGTGCACGGCGCGCTCGGCCTCACCGAGGACACCGTGCTCTCGTACTTCTATCGGCACGAGCGCGGCGCCCACATCTACGACGGCGCGGACGAGGTCCACAAAGTCAGCCTCGCGAAGCGGATCCTGAAGCGCTACGGGGTCGCGACGTGACCCCCTCCCGTGGCGGAGCTCGCAAGAGCGCAGACACCGGGGAGGGGTCGGCGAGCGCGACCGCGCGCCGGGGGTGGAGCCAATGACCCCCCTCGATTCCCCGCGCGCGGTGCGGTCCGGAGAAGAGCTCGACGTCGCGAAGCTCGCCTCGTTCCTCGCCGATGTCGTCGGATCGATCGACGGTGACGTGGAGGTCCTCCAGTACCCGAGCGGACACTCCAACCTGACGTACCTGGTGAAGGCGCGCCTCGCGAGCGGCGCCGAGCGCGAGCTCGTCTTGCGGCGGCCCCCCTTCGACAACCGGGTGAAGTCCGCCCACGACATGGGGCGCGAGGTCAGGGTGCTGACCGCCCTCGCCGGGCTCTACGACAAGGCGCCGCGGCCCATCGCCTCGACCGAGGACGCCTCGATCCTGGGCGCGCCGTTCTACGTGATGGAGCGAATCCGCGGGGTGATCCTCCGCCGCAAGCTGTCGCCCGGGATCTCCCTCGACGAGGCCACCGCCGCGCGCATCGCGAGCTCGTTCGTCGACGCCCTCGTCGAGCTCCACGAGCTCCCGGTGGAAGGGACGCCCCTCGCGTCGATCGGCAAGCCGGAGGGCTACGTCGAGCGGCAGGTGACGGGCTGGGCGAAGCGCTACGAAGCCTCCAAGACAGACGAGATCGAAGACATCGAGCGGGTCGCGAAGTGGCTCGCCGCGAGCATCCCCGTCTCGGGGAGGGCGAGCCTCATCCACAACGACTTCAAGCTCGACAACCTCGTCCTCTCCGAGGACGACCTCAGCCGGATCATCGGCGTGCTCGACTGGGAGATGGCGACGGTGGGGGACCCGCTCATGGATCTCGCGACCTCCTTGGCGTACTGGGTCCAGGCCGACGATCCCGAGCCGCTCCAGGCCTACGCGTTCGGGCCGACGAACGCGCCCGGGATGCCGACGCGCCGCGCTCTCGTCGACGCGTACGCGGCGAGGCGCCCCGGGATCGTGCCCGCCGACATGCGCTTCTACTACGTGTTCGCGATCTTCAAGAACGCCGTCGTCGCGCAGCAGATCTACGCCCGCTACGCGCGCGGGGCGACGAAGGACGAGCGCTTCGCGAGCATGATCTTCGGGGTGCGGATCCTCGGCGCGGCCGCGGTGCGCGCGATGGAGACGGGTGAGCTCTGATGTTCAGCCCGACGACGCGCCTCCTCCTCCTCGTCCTCGTCGCCTCGTTCGGCATCTTCGAGCTCGTGCGCGGACAGACGATCGGCTGGCTCTTCATCCTCGCCGCCGCGATCCTCTCGGAGGCGTTCGGCGCGTACCGAAAGGGCGATCTCGATCTCGTCCGAGATCGACTCCGCCAGATCGGCGCGCCCGAGCGCCTCGGCCCGCGCGACCGCGCCTACTTCGAGTTCTTGAGCGGCGTGGTCGCGCAGCGGAGCGAAGATTGGGACACCGCCCGCGCCCACCTCGTGGCCGCGTCGTCCGGCCCCATCCACACCGACATGCTCCGCACCGTCATCGCCTGCCACCTCGCCGCGGTGGAGATCGAGCGCGGAGAGATGACCGCCGCCCGCGAGCAGATCGAGCTCGCGGAGAAGCTCCCCCACGCCGCGTCCCTCGACGAGACGATCGCCGCGCTCCGCGCCCGCCTCGAGTGAGGCAGGCCGAGCCCGAGCGCCCTCTCGTCTCTCTCTCGGCGCTCTACATTCAGTCCGGCCACTGGGTTGTGCACAGCACCTTGACCCGGTCGCGCGACGGATCTCCCCCCTCGCACAGCGAGGGGGGCAGGGGGGTGAATCGGCAGCCACTCTGGTGCCGAGAGGCATGACGCCGCTTTTCAGCACCCTGCTGGAGCACCGAACATGTTGAAAGCCGAGTGAAGTCGGGGGAGCTTGCGGCTGAGGCGCGCGCCCGAGGAGTGAGCACCGCAAGACTACTCCTC
>WBZX01003336.1_pt1 | contig 10256 bp, 6 predicted proteins | sample 5204211 | NCBI WGS metagenome assembly WBZX01 (sample SAMN12344362, study PRJNA552823) | activated sludge metagenome | biome: Activated sludge suspended growth; feature: Nitrification reactor; material: Wastewater; isolation source: activated sludge from nitrification reactor of wastewater treatment...
GGATTCTCCTTCGGTTCTGCAGATGTATAGTCTCTGCGGTAAGAACCTTCAACGAACAGGAAGTTACGGAATCCGATATCCGCACGTATGAACAATCCGCGGCGGGTAAACTGTTGACGCAAGTTTCCATAGTTAATGGGCGAGCGGGAATTACTGAGCGCATACAGGCCCGGAGCATTCAAGCCGTCCATGGTATTTGCGTTGATGTTACGGTTTCTTGTTTTCAAGATATCAAAACCAGCGTTGGCATTGATCTGGAAACTCTTGATCTTTTTTGAATATGTGATCAAACCTTCATAGTTCTGGCGATCGCTGAAGGTATTAGCTGTACCATAAGCGGCCCTGGCATTCCCCTGGAATGGGTTGAATGACATCTGATTCGCACTTGCTTCCAGTTCGCTTCTATAAATTGTTTCGCTATTAGTGGTCAGCTGTTGTTTACGGTAAGTAAATCTTACTTTCAAGTCGTTGGTTACTTTATATGTAACACCAACATCTCCAAACAACCTATCCCTGCGAATGTCGTTGCGGATATAATCAAAATACTGATAGAAATTATACCAGTAGTTACCACCGTAGAATTTGCCAGGAGCGGCAGCAGAGTAGCTGTCGGGGTTACCGTGGTTCCAGCTGGAGAGGATACCTTCGGCGCTCTTCAGGTTACGCAATTCCCGCATTTTGTTCATGTCGATATTCCGGTGGAACCATGAACCAAATGAACCGGTTGTCTGGTTAGAGTAACCATCATCACTTTCTGTATTTCTATTCTCAGCTATATAGTTGAGGTTGGCACTAACTGTCCAGCGAGGGCTCAGGTCAGCTGTAATATTTACATTCAACGTATGACGTTTCAGGAACTCGGTGGGTGTAATACCCTTGATGTCGAGGTTGGTATAGGAAGCTCTGAAACTCAAATTATCAGTAGCCTTAGAGAAGCTAATGTTGTTCGTTTTTGTTACACCAGTTTCCCAGAAATCGCGAACGTTGGTAGGCTGTGCAGTGAGTTTAGTGGTTTTGAACGCGTACTCACTTCCGGGATACCATGCATACCAGGGTATGTATTCCTGTCCGGCGATACGGGGACCCCAGCTGGCGTCATCGGTATAGTCGTGGTAGTATTTGCCATCGAGCGCTTTCCAAGCCTCAGGCTGACCAGGTTTCCACGTATACTTGTAGAAATCGCCGGATGCACCACCAGCATATGAATTTTGGTAATCAGGAACAATGTATACTTTGTCGAATTGAACACCTGAGTTCAATTCAAGGCCAACACCTTTTGCACCTTTCTTCGCCTTTTTCAGCGTAATAACGATGGCGCCATTCGCACCATCTGGGCCAAAAAGAGCAGCGGCCGCAGGACCTTGAAGTACGGTATAGTCTTCTACGTCGTCGGGGTTGATATCCGCACTGCTCGGCATGATTGTTCCGTCTACTACATACAAGGCTCCTCCGCCAACACCAATCCGGTTTTCACCACGAAGGCGAACGGTTGTTTCTGCACCAAGTTTTGCAGCTGATTGGCTACGTACCTGTGCACCTGCGATTTTACCAGCCAAGGCGTTGTTCACGTTTGTCTGGCGGATGGTATTAACCTGGTCTCCTGTCAATTGCTGAACACCAGAAGAAGTACTTCTGGCAGCACGCTTGATACCGAAGGCGCTTGTAACTACAACCTCTTTCAGGTCGGTTCCGCCTTTTTCCAAAATGGTGCTCAGTACATTCTGTGTTCCAACCGGAACTTCAGCTTCTTTGAAACTGGCCCCAGAAATAACAAGAACGGCTCCTGGATTTACCTTAATGGAGTAAGCTCCGTTTGCATCAGCAGAAAGGCCAGTATTGGTGCCTTTTATCTTGATGGTTGCAAACGCCACCGGGTTACCGTCTGCATCAGTAACCTTACCGGTCACCACCCGGCTCTGGGCAAATGCCAACACTCCACAGAGCATGAGCATTGTAAACAGTGTTAAAAATCTTCTCATGTGCATTTAGATTGAGTTTAATGATGTGTAAAAATAAGGATATTTTCTTAACGTCAAAATAATGTTAAATTAAATACCCTTCCTGGGTCATCTTCCTTATAGGACAACGACATATGCCGATCTGCTGCACAAACTATAAAAAATGTTAAAGGCGGTACTGAACCTGTACCCGAACCTCTGAACGGCTGTTTCCCGGGATTTGATCTAACCCGCTCCCGATAAAGGTTTCATCACGATACAGGGTTTGCGACCATCGTAGCCAGGTTTTCCATCTCGGAGATACATCATAAGCCATATTTATATAATATCTATACCCTTTATTATAAAATGAGGGAACCGTATAATTGTAAAGAACATCGTTTTCATAGGCATATATCCGGCTGTCGTAACTACCCGTTTCGAAGTACTGTAACCGGAGGTTTCCGGAGAGTCTTTTTTGGCTATTTCCGAAGAGCAGATCGAGGTAACACAAAAAGCCCTCATCCCTTACCTTCCCCCGCCCTTGCAACCGGGTCGTTTCAATTCTTGCCCGTACCGCCAGGTTCCTGCCCATCCAACATACCAGGTGTAGCCGAAAATTCTTTCTTGATTCCGTTAAAATCCAGTTGGATACTGCATTTACTTCGTTGCTGTTACCGGGCTTGTTATCAACCCGGTACCGGGCATAAAGCTCTACCCGCCGTGGAAGTACATAACTCAATTGAACGAAGGCCTCTGATCCTCCCGATGGCGCATCCACCTGGTATTTCAGCCAGGGAAACCGGAACAGGTCGATGTAGGCATCCAGCCGGATACGCGGACCAGGCCTGATCACCGTTCCTATATATAACCCCCGCTCATTTCCGGGATTGGTATTTTCTGTAAATGCCGACGCATGTATGGTTTGATAGGCTGGAGGCATGGTTCGATACAGAACCGCCAGGTCTACCGACGGCGAAACCGATGCGATCAACCCAGCCAATAGCGCACCTGTAAACCTTCGATCTGCGGCAACCTCGCCGAAAAGATGGATGTTCCGGAAACTGTAGCTGTAATCGATGCTGTAATAGCCAAACCTGGTCCCGGTCAGCTGAAACCTGTTATAGGGTTCGGGAGCCTTACGTAGTGGTGAACCGAATTGGTGATGTACCGTATTCAACGCAATTTGAAGTTGCTCATACCTGTATGACAAGACAGCGCCCCAGGAAATTTGCGTTTGCACTCCTTTATCGGCCAATTCCGAATTCGTGCGGTGAAGCCCGGAGGTTTGGAGCGATGTTACATAATCATCCACACCCGCAGTACTGTCCGCAGCAAGATTGGCATCCAGCTTTCGCGAAGAGCCGAACAACGTTGCCTGCCAGTTTCGCCTGGCAAGGGTTACAGCGGCACCCCGGTAGAAATTGCTTTCGCCGGCAGAATGATAAGGCCGCAGCACCGCCGATTCCCGTTTTATCTTCACGGCATCCGCGTTCTTCTTAAATGCCAGGCTTTGCCATTGAATCAGGCCCTGCCCCATATTCACGGTGAAGTCGCCCAACGCAACCGCTTTCGCCAGGCCTGCATTTCTAATAAACAGGTGGAATGCGTAGAAATCAAACCCGCTTTTCTGACCGCCCCGGAAGAATTGCTCACCCGGGTCCTTTTCAGCCACCAAGCCATATTGAAGCAGGTTCTTGTAGTCGTACCGGTATCGCAGAAAATATTTTTGCGGCGAACCCCGGTAATAATTGATGGCGCCCGAATCGGGCCTGTATCCCGCTGATTGTTCCAGCACCTGTGATACCCGAAACAGGATATGATGGTCGCCATTCCGAAGACGGCTTGCCAGATTTTTTTTCAAACCCTGCTCCGAACCTGTTTTCACATAAGGCCGGATCCGGCGTATCGTATATATATCCCAACCCGGCACCGCCTGCAATTCCAGCACATCAACCAGTTTACCCAGCATGCTCCTGTATTTAATGAAATGCTGGATCTGCAGCGGCGAAAGCAGCATCAGCGCCGCCAGCTCTGTTTCATCGGCATTGTTCAGATCCAACGGATCACGCCGGTATTGTTCCAGTTGCTGCATAAGCTGATCGTCATCTGCTTCCGATTCCGTACGCTCGGGTGTTGCATTTTCCAACTGTTGTTCGAGTATTGCATGGGGCGACTGCACCCCTTGCCCATGTATTGAACCATAACACAACAACCAAGAGATGGCTATGAAGAAAAACTTCATCATGCTTGCTTCTTTTTACGTTGTGCAATAAGCAGGATACCGGGCGAAAAGCCCAATTGCGGATGGTAGGATACAGAGATATCAAGTCTGAACAATTTCCAGCTTATACCGGCCCCCGCATACAGCAGGGTTGTTTCCGAAACAAATCCCGCACGCAAAAAAAACTGCTGGGCGAAGCGATACTGAAATCCGGCGATCGCGTTTACCGGCTTGTCTTCCTCCTTGACAATTTCCGCACTGATGAAAAACTGTTCCGAAGCGTCGAACCCCAAACCGATCTTATAGGCCGATGCCAGCTTTTCATGCTTCAACAGCGGCGACGTGGATTTACCCAATCGGCCACCAACCGGGTTGTACACATGCACCCCCAGATTCCATTTATCGATCGGGTGCAACAGGATACCAGCTTCCACGGTAACCGTGGAAGCGCCGCTATAAGCCGGAACCCGGTATCCATAATAAGTAAACTGAATGCCCAGGTCCAGCAATGACCCCAACCTGCGGGCGTAGGCAAGTCCGACCCTGCTTTCATTAAAATGGGCGAAACCCGCATACTGCAGCACCAGGCCGGCATTACCCAACCGGGTAGGTACAGCGATACCCATCGTGTAGGAACTGTTTTCTTTCAACATGAATCTTCGTTCACCATAAATACCCAACCCTGCCTGTGTTAGCTGCGCCAGGGCCGCCTGGTTACCGGTAAACGACAAGGGATCATGCTGCACCGAACTATACGCCGACAAGCCGGTATACGGTTGTGCCAGCGGGTACCGCACCGATTGTGCATACAATGAAGAAACATCACACAGGATCAAAAGAAGAAAGAAAAGCGTTTTCATGAGGAAGGTATTAACCCGCTCAAAATAATCAGCGCTGTTGCGCATGCAAGGAGAAAATCAACCGGGAGTTGCGTATTTTTGCCCCATGCAACTATTAGATGGTAAACTTGTTTCCCGCTCCGTTAAAGAGAAAGTAAAAGACAAAACCGACCTGCTTAAAAAAGAAGGCAAAAAAACACCGCACCTCGCCGCCATCCTGGTTGGCAACAACGGCGCCAGCGAAACCTATGTAGCCAGCAAGGTAAAGAGTTGTGAAGAAGTGGGCTTCAAAAGCAGCCTCCTGCGTTTTGAAGAAACGATCTCCGAACAGGAACTCATCAACGCCATTGAAAAACTGAATAACGACGAAGATGTAGACGGCATCCTTGTTCAGCTTCCGCTTCCCAAACAGATCAACGAAGAAACCATCATCAATATCATTCACCCGGATAAGGACGTGGATGGCTTTCATCCTGTAAGCATCGGCAAGATGGTGCAGGGTTTACCCACCTTCATCCCCGCCACCCCGTACGGCATCCTGCTCATGCTGGAACATTATAAGATCGAAACAGCCGGCAAGCACGCCGTGGTGATCGGCCGCAGCAATATCGTTGGCAGGCCCATCAGTATTTTATTAAGCCGCAACAGCTACCCGGGCAATTGCACGGTAACGGTTTGTCACAGCAAAACATCGAACCTGAAAGAGATCTGCCTGCAGGCGGATATCATCGTTGCCGCCCTGGGCATTCCCGAATTTTTAAAAGCCGATATGGTAAAAGAAAACGCCGTGGTGGTTGATGTGGGCATCACCCGTGTTGCCGATGCATCCAAAAAATCAGGCTTCGCCATCAAGGGCGATGTTGATTTTGCCGGCGTGGCTCCCAAATGCAGTTACATTACCCCGGTACCCGGTGGGGTGGGGTTGATGACCATCGCCGCCCTGCTCATGAACACGCTGATGGCCTGCGAAACCAAATACAAGAAACAGGCGTAGCCGAACACCGCAATCATGCAAACAACCGCAACAGGCTCTGCCGCCTTTCCCGTGATGGAACATTTCTACACCCTGCAGGGCGAGGGTTTCCACCAGGGACGTGCCGCTTATTTCATCCGCCTCGGCGGATGCGATGTGGGATGCGTGTGGTGCGATGTGAAGGAAAGCTGGGATGCCTCGGATCATCCCCGGATGACCATCGATGAATTGGTTGCAGCGGTTGAACAAACACCGGCCAAACTGGTTGTGATCACAGGTGGCGAACCGCTTATGCACAACCTGGACTCACTTACCACCGCGTTACAGCAAAAAGGTTACGAAACCAATATTGAAACATCCGGCGCTCACCCGCTCAGCGGCTCCTGGAACTGGATCTGCCTCTCACCAAAAAAATTCAAAGCGCCGCTGCCCGGGATACTGCCGCATGCGAACGAATTGAAAGTTGTTGTCTATAACCGATCGGATTTCGACTGGGCCGAACAATACGCGGCGCTTGTTTCCCCATCCTGCAAACTGTACCTGCAGCCCGAATGGGATAAGGCAGGCCAGGTAACACCGCTGATCATCGGGTACATCAAGGAGCATCCGGAATGGGAATTATCCCTGCAGCTGCACAAATACATCAACGTGCCATAAAAGGATTGTTATAAAAGCCACCGCAGAATAAATCCGCTGTCATTTCGTTTTACCTTCACGTAAGGAATTTCTACTGATGCAAAACAAGGCTTCGCATATTTTTCTCCGGCTTCTTCTTTCCGTTTTCACGCTTTCGTTTTCCTGCTTCGTTGCACCCGCGCAGTGGTACGATCCCGATAAGGTAAATCCCAAAGCCGGTGAACTCTACGGCAAAGCGTATGAAGAAGCGACATCGCATAACTACGCGGAAGCGATCCGCCTCCTGGATGACGCACTGAAACTGGAACCGAAATTCGTGGACGTATTTCTTTCCCGCGCCGGCATCCGGGCCGACATGAAAAATTATTCCGCTTCGGTGCAGGATTTCGAGACCGCCCTGGGCATGGATTCCGTCTATTCAAAAACATACCTGCTTCCCTATTCCATCTCCCTGGCTGGTACCGGCAGGTTTCAGCAGGCATTAAACGCGGTGAACGAATTCCTCGCCAACCCGAAACTCAACATACAGAGCGTGAACGCGGGTAAATACCGCAGATCCACCTACCAGTTTGCGCTTGACTACGAAAAAAAACATCCCGCCGCCCATTATATTTTTTCGCCGCGGAACGCCGGTGACGGCATCAACACCACAGCGCTCGAATATTTCCCCTCGCTCACGATCGACGGACAAAAAATGATCTTCAACCGCCGGGTAGACAACGACGAAGATTTTTACGAAAGCAACCGGGTGAATGGTGTATGGAGCGAAGCGGCCCTGCTCGGCGGAAAAGTGAATACGAACCTGAACGAAGGCGCACAGAATATTTCGCAGGACGGGCAATGGCTTGTATTCACCGGCTGCAATTATCCCGAAGGCGCCGGAAGTTGCGATCTCTATTTTTCGGTTCGCACCAACAACGGCTGGAGCGAAGCGAAGAACCTCGGCGCACCGGTCAATACCGAAGCCTGGGAATCGACGCCCTCACTTTCGCCCGACAAACGCGATCTCTATTTCTCCAGCAACCGGCCCGGTGGTTTTGGTGGAAAAGACATCTGGGTATCGCATCGTTTACCCAATGGCAAATGGAGCATTCCCGAAAATCTGGGCGAAGCCGTGAACACCAGCGCCGACGAAAGCTGTCCCTTCATGCACGCCGATAATCAAACCCTTTATTTCAACAGCAACGGGCACCCGGGTTATGGCATGACCGATCTGTTCTTCAGCAAGAAAGTGAACGACAGCAGCTGGACCATGGCCGAAAACCTTGGCTACCCGATCAACAGCATCGACGACGAAGGATCGCTGATCGTGGCCGCGGATGGAAAAACCGCTTACTATGCCAGCGATGGAAAAGATACCCGGGGCGGACTGGACATATACAGTTTCGAATTGCGGTACGATATCCGCCCGCTGAAAACACTCTGGGTAAAAGGAAAGGTATTCAACAAAAAAACAAGCGAAGGACTTCCCTCCGCCGTTGAATTGCTCGACCTCAAAAACGGGAACCTGCTCAGCAGGATCCAAACAGATGAGGAAGGCAATTACCTCGCTACATTGCCCGTGGGTACCGACTACCTCTTCAATGTAAACCGAAAAGGTTTCCTGTTTTATTCAGACCGTTTCTCACTGCTCGATAAGAACATCGATTCCATTTTTACTGTGGATATTCCCTTGCAGCCGATCGAAAAAGGAGCCAGCATCGTACTCAAAAATATTTTCTTCGAAACCAATCAATACAACCTGCAACCCGAGTCGATGACCGAACTGAACAAAGTGGTTGCCTTACTGAACGACAACCCCAACCTGAAGATCCAGATCGACGGGCACACCGATAATGTAGGACAGTCCAACAACAACCTGCTGCTTTCCGAAAACCGGGCGAAAGCCGTTGTGGGTTACCTGCTCGGCAAAGGCATCAGTAATCAACGACTCAGTTATAAAGGATTTGGTTCGACAAAACCGGTGGCCGATAACGCAACTGAAAAAGGGAAAAGCCTCAACCGGCGAACAGAACTTTCGGTAACCGGCAACTGATCCTTTCACTACCATTGTTGTTCACGGGATCATGAACAACGACCTTCTTTACCAGATCGCACTCACCCTGGTGCCGCAGATCGGCGACGTACACGCCAAGGCCCTGATCGGCATCTACGGCGATGCGCAATCGGTTTTCAACGCCCGGAAAAAAGAACTGGAGAAGATCGAAGGCATCGGAGCCGTCCGGGCCCGGTCGATCAAGGCCTTCTCGGATTTTACCAGCGCCGAAGAAGAAATAAAATTCATCGACAGGTATAAGATCAGTGCGCTCTTCATCACCGACGATCGCTACCCGCAGCGCCTGCTCCATTGTTTCGACTCACCCGCCCTGCTGTACTACCGCGGCACCGCCGATCTCAACAGCTCCCGCATCATCGCCATTGTTGGCACCCGCAACAATTCTTCGTACGGCAAATCGGTTTGCGAAGAACTGATCGCCGGATTGAAGACAACACAGGCGCTCATCGTGAGCGGACTCGCCTTCGGCATCGACACCATCGCACACAAAGCGGCCCTGAAGAACAACCTGGAAACAGTGGCCGTACTGGCGCACGGGCTCGACCGCATCTATCCCGATCCGAATAAAACACTCGCCAAACAGATGACCGAACAGGGCGGGTTGCTGACTGATTATATCAGCAATACCAATCCCGACAAGCAGAACTTTCCCCGGCGCAACCGCATTGTAGCCGGTATATGCGATGCCCTGGTTGTTATTGAAAGCAGCCAAAAAGGCGGTTCGCTCATCACCGCGGAACTCGGCAACGGATACAACAAGGATGTATTCGCCGTTCCCGGCCGTACCACCGACAGCAAGAGCGAAGGATGCAATTACCTCGTTAAAAACAACAAGGCGGCGCTGATCTGCACCGCCGGTGACCTGCTGGCTTTCATGAACTGGCAGGAAAAAGAAAAACCCGCTTCCAAAAAACAACGGGAATTATTCATCGAGCTTACAGCCGATGAAAAGAACATCGTGGCTTTATTGCAAAAGCAGGAAAGCCTGCAGATCGATGAATTGTATTTCAAAAGCGGCATGAGCAGCAGCGCCCTGGCAGCGGCTTTGTTATCGCTCGAAATGCAGAGCGTGGTGATCGCGTTGCCGGGGAAGATCTATAAACTATGCTGATGGATTTTTACATCATGCAGTGCATCGGCATCCTTGAAGTTCACTGCCGTTGTTGGTCGACGCCGTTGTTGGTCGCCTGACCAACAACATAATGAACCAGGATCATGGAACCCTGTTCTTCGCCATCCATTGCAACCAGCTTGCATAAGCCGGTCGCTCCCTGCCGTTTTCATCCTTGAGGCCGGTATCTTCCCACAATCCAAACAGGTCCTGGTACAAACCCAATGAACGGAGCGTATTGTTGCCGGCATCGTAATCCTTATGACAGAACCAGATGAACAGCTTCGCCTTTTTATCGTTGCACAGTTTCAATACCATTTCAAGATAATCTTTCTGCCAGGTGGCATTGCCCTGCTTATTCAGGTTGTAAGCCGGTATCACCAGGTCTTCGGCGATATAACCTGTTTCGGCGAAAGCCAGCGGTTTGGCGGGAGCCAGGTTAATAAAGCGTTCGAAGAAGCCGGCGGGGAAAAGTTTGGG
>WBZX01003337.1_pt1 | contig 10253 bp, 6 predicted proteins | sample 5204211 | NCBI WGS metagenome assembly WBZX01 (sample SAMN12344362, study PRJNA552823) | activated sludge metagenome | biome: Activated sludge suspended growth; feature: Nitrification reactor; material: Wastewater; isolation source: activated sludge from nitrification reactor of wastewater treatment...
CACCGTCGACGCACCGGCGGCGATCGCCTTCACGATGTCGCCCGAGTACGTGATGCCGCCGTCGGCGATGATCGGCACGTCGAGCTGCATCGCCCGCCGCGTCGTGAACCAGATCGCCGACAGTTGCGGCATGCCCGCGCCGCTGACCACGCGCGTGGTGCAGATCGACCCGGCGCCCACGCCGACCTTGATCGCGTCGGCGCCCGCGGCGTGCAGCGCCTCGACACCTTCCTCGGTGACGACGTTGCCGGCCACCACGGGCAGGTCGGGCCAGTTCGACTTGATCCGCTCGATCGCCTTCACCACACCGGCCGAGTGGCCGTGCGCGGTGTCGATCGCGACGGCGTCGACCGCCATCGCGTACAGCGCGTCGACCCGGTCCTCGAGGTCGTTGCCCACACCCACCGCGGCGGCCACGCGCAGACGACCCTTCGAGTCGCGGGTGGCGTTCGGGTGGTCCTGGCGTTTCTGGATGTCCTTCACCGTGATGAGCCCACGCAGGAAGCCTTCGTCGTCGACGAGCGGCAGCTTCTCGATGCGGTGCTTCTGCAGCACCTGCTTCGCCTGCTCGAGCGTGGTGCCCACGGATGCGGTGATCAGGCGGTCGGAGGTCATGAAGTCGCTGACCGGACGGTCGAAGTCGGCCGCCTCGCAGAACCGGATGTCGCGGTTGGTGAGGATGCCCACCAGCCGGCCGGCGTCGTCGGTGATCGGCACCCCGCTGAAGCGGAACCGGTGCATGAGGTCCTCGGCGTCGTGCAGGGTGGCCGCGGCGTGCAGCGTGACCGGGTCGGTGATCATGCCGCTCTGGCTGCGCTTCACCTTCTGTACCTCGGCGGCCTGGTCGCCGATCGGCAGGTTGCGGTGGATCACGCCGATGCCGCCCTCGCGGGCGATCGCGATGGCCATGCGTGCCTCGGTGACCTTGTCCATCGCAGCCGACACGAGCGGCACGGCGAGCTCGATGTCGGCGGCGAAGCGGGCCGATGTGTCGACCGTGTCGGGCAGCACGTTGCTGTAGCCGGGCACGACGACCACGTCGTCGAAGGTGAGCGCGTCGAATCGGTCGAAGAGCTGGTCGTTGCTCATGCCGGGATCTCCTTGAGCTGATCGCGTCGATGGGGGAGGTGGGGGAGGCTGGTGGTGTCGAGCGCTCGCCGCTCCGCGCAGAGGCGGGCGATGGTGGCGACGACGAGGCGGTGCTCGGTGGCGTGCACGCGCTCGGCGAAGGTGTCGAGGGTGTCGTCCGCCTCGATCTCGACGGCCGCCGCGGCGAGGACGGGGCCCTCGTCGACGCCCTCGTCGGGGACGAGGTGCACCATCACGCCCGACGCCGTGCGTCGACCCTGCAGGTGCTCGTCGAAGGCGCGTTCGATCGCGTTGGTGCCGGGCAGTTCGCCGGGCAGCGCCGGATGGAGGTTGACCACCATCTCGGGGAACCAGCCGAGGAAGTTCATCGTGAGGATGCGCATCCAGCCGAGCAGCAGCACCAGGTCGGGTGCGAAGCCGCTGACGATGTCGGCGAGGCGTGCGTCGTAGTCGTCTCGGCTCTCGCCGGGGCGTCGACCGATGTGCACGGCGGGGACACCGGCGGCGTCGGCGCGGGCGAGCACGCGGGCCTCGGCCTGGTCGCTCACCACGGCGACCACGTGGGCCGGGATCCGCTCGTCGGCACACGCATCGAGCACCGCCTGGGCGTTGGATCCGTTGCCCGAGGCCATCACCACGAGTCGGGCGAGACCGGTACGTGACTCCATGTGCCGACGCTAGGCGCGCGCTCTGCGACCTCGGCCGAGGTTGAACGAAAAGTTCGCGGCTCAGCGCCGGAGCGCGACCTCGCGCTCGCCGGCGACGAGTTCGCCGATCACCCACGTGCGCTCGCCGATCGACGCCTGCACCGCGGCGACGTCCTCCGGGGCGCACACGATCACCATGCCGATGCCCATGTTGAGCGTGCGATAGAGCTCGTGGTCGTCCATCGCGGTGCACACCTGGCGCACCAGGTCGAACAGCGGGGGGACGGGCCAGCTGCCGAGTCGGATCTCGGCACCGACACCCTCGGGCAGCACGCGGGGCAGGTTCTCCGGCAGGCCGCCGCCGGTGATGTGGGCGAGGGCCTTCACCTTCTTCGAGGCGAGCGCGTCGCGCAGCACCGGCAGGTAGCTGCGGTGCGGTCGCAGCAGGGTGTCGCCGAGCGGCTCGTCGAACCCGGGTGGGGTGGCGTCCATCGGTACCCAGGCGAACACCTTGCGCAGCAACGAGTAGCCGTTGGTGTGCGGTCCGTTCGAGGCGACGCCGATCAGCACGTCGCCGGCGGCGACGTCGGGCGTGGGCAGCAGATCGGCCCGGTCGACCGCGCCGACGAGGGTGCCGGCGATGTCGAACGCCCCCTCGGCGTACACGCCGGGCATCTCGGCCGTCTCGCCGCCCAGCAGCACACAGCCACTGGCCTCGCACGCCTCGGCCATCCCGGTGACCACGGTGGCGACCTGTGTGGCGTCGAGCTTGCTCGAGGCGATGTAGTCGAGGAAGAAGAGCGGTACGGCGCCCTGCACGAGCACGTCGTCGATGCAGTGGTTGACGATGTCCATGCCGACGCCCTTGTACTTGCCGAGGCGTGCGGCGAGCTCGACCTTGGTGCCCACACCGTCGGTGCTGGCCACCAGCACCGGCTCGTCCATGGCCTTGATGGCCGCACCGCTGAAGGCGCCACCGAAGCTGCCGACTCCGGCCAGCACGGCGGGGGTGTGCGTGCGCTCGACGGCGGCCTTCATGCCCTCGACCGCACGGGTGCCCTCGTCGATGTCGACTCCCGCTGCCGCGTACGACGACAGGCCGGCAGCCAGTGCGCGCCATCCGATGTCTCGGCGCACCTGCATGCCGTCGAACGAGATGCTGCGCATGCGGGTGTAGGCGGCGTCGCGTGCGGCTGCGAGGTCGGCGCCGAGCCCCGTGACGGCGAGCACGCGCCCGCCGGTGACGACCTGCCCGTCGGTGCCGGCGGGGAACACGAGGGCGTCGCCTTGTCCGTCGGTGGTGGGATCGAGCCCGCGGATCGCAGCGCCCTGCACGGGCGCGTCCGGATACCCAGGGGCCGCGGCGACGACCGTGCAGGCCGAGCCGGGACGGATCACCACGTCGACGGTGTCGAGCCGTCCCTCGCAACACGCGAGCGCGAGCTGCGCGAGATCGCTCTGCAGCAGCGGCAGCACGGCCTGTGCCTCGGGGTCGCCGAACCGGCAGTTGAACTCGAGCAGCTTCGGCCCGTCGGATGTGAGCATCAGCCCGGCGAACAACACCCCCACGTACGGTTCGCCCTTGGCGGCGAAGTGGTCGAGCACCGGCTGGACGAACGCCTTGGTGAGCTCGTCGGCGTCGTAGCCCGTGGGCGCCGGCGCATAGGCACCCATGCCGCCGGTGTTCGGGCCGGCATCGCCTTCGAAGATGCGCTTGTGGTCCTGCGCGATCGGCAGCGGCTTGGCCACCTTGCCGTCGCAGAGCGCGAGCAGGCTGCACTCGGGGCCGGCCAACCGTTCCTCGAGCACGATCGGACCCTGTGCGGCGAGGGTGCGGATCGCCTCGTCGGTCTCCGCCGGGGTGGAGGGCACGATCACGCCCTTGCCCGCGGCCAACCCGTCGAGCTTGACGACGACGGGCGCTTCGAGTTCGCGCCACCACTTCACCGCGGCGTGCGCGTCGTCGGTGCGGAAGAAGCGCGGCCCGGCCAGACCCAGTTGCTGGGCGAGCGCGCGGGTGAAGCCCTTCGAACTCTCGAGCCGCACGAGCGACGACGACGGGCCGAAGCAGGGCACGCCGGCGGCCGCGCACGCGTCGGCCGTCCCGGCGACGAGCGCTGCTTCGGGGCCGACGATGACGAGGTCGACGTCGCCGTCGCGAGCCGCGTCGAACGCCGACTCGGTTCGCACCTCGTGGCCGTGCTGTACACACGCCCACGCGATCGCCGACTCGCGACCGCCACTGCCCACCACCAGCACGCGCATCAGGCGAGCACCCCTTCGAAGCCGAGCTTCGGCTGGGCCTGGCTCACCTCGATCGGGTAGCGGCCCGTGAAGCAGCCGTCGCAGAACCCGCTGGTCGGCTCGCCGGCGATCGCCCGCATCATCCCGTCGAGCGACAAGAACGCGAGCGAGTCGGCGCCGATGTGGTCGCGCATCTCCTCGACCGTGAGGCGAGCGGCCATCAGGTCGTCGTCGTGGCCCATGTCGACGCCGAAGTGGCAGGGGTTGGTGATCGGCGGACACGTGATGCGCAGGTGCACCTCGGTGGCGCCGGCGTCGCGGATCAGCTTCACGAGCGGACCGGCGGTGGTGCCACGGACGAGCGAGTCGTCGATCATCACCACTCGCTTGCCGGCCAGGTTCTCCGACAGCGCGTTGAACTTCAGTGCGACGCCCCGCTCGCGCAGGTCCTGCGTGGGCTCGATGAACGTGCGGCCGATGTAGCGGTTCTTGATCAGGCCGTCGTTGTGCGGAATGCCGCTGGCCCGGCTGTAGCCGATCGCCGCGGGGATGCTGCTGTCGGGCACCGGGATGACCACATCGGCGGGCACGCCGTGCTCGGCCGCGAGTTCCTCGCCGAGGCGCTGGCGGACGTGGTGCATGTTGCGTCCGGCCCACACGCTGTCGGGTCGGCTGAAGTAGACGAACTCGAACGTGCAGCGGGCGCCGGTCGACGACGCGGCGAGCGCGTGGCGTCGCTGGATCTCGGCACCTCGCAGGGTGACGATCTCGCCGGGCTTCACCTCGTCGATGTCGACGCAGCCGAGCGTGTTGAGCGCGCAGGTCTCCGACGCGACGGCCCAGCCGCCGTGGGGCAGACGGCCGACGCTCATCGGGCGGAAGCCCCAGGGGTCGCGCACGGCGATCACGCGGTCGGACGCGAGGATGACGATCGAGTACGCGCCCTTCCACGCCGGCAGCGTTCGCTCGACGCGCTCCTCCCAGGTGCGGCCGCCGGCGGCGGCCAGCATGAGGGTCATCACCTCGGTGTCGCTGGTCGCGGTGAGCCCGAAGCCCTTCGACAACAGTTCTTCCCGCAGCGCCGGAGCGTTGACCAGGTTGCCGTTGTGGGCCAGGGCGAGCGGGCCGTGCATGGTCTCGACGAGGAACGGCTGCACGTTGCGGACAGCGTTCGCTCCGGTGGTGCTGTATCGCGTGTGACCGATCGCGTGGTAGCCGGTGAGCGGTGCCAGCGTGTCGGGCGTGAAGACGTTGGCGACCAGCCCGGCGTCCTTGTGCAGCCGGGCGCGGTTGCCGTCGCTCACGGCGATGCCCGCAGCTTCCTGGCCGCGGTGCTGCAGCGCGAACAGGCCGAAGAACGTGGTCTGCGCGACGCCCTCGCCGTGCGGGGTCGACACACCGAACACGCCGCACTCGTCGTGCGGGTGGTCGTCGTCCAGGGGGCGCGAGGCGTGCGGGGTGGACGGCTCGACGGCGAGCGGGATGGAGCGGGTCATGCGGGATCTCCGTGGCCGGCGCGCCCGGCGGCACGCTCGAGATGGGGGGCGAGGTTGCGGGCGATGCGGTCGGCGATCGGGGTGTCGCCGGGCACGAAGGCCAGACCGGTGAGGCGCTCGTAGGCCGAGGCGTAGCGGCTCGAGGCAGCGGCGACCACGTCGGCCGGCAACGCCGGCGGGTCGCCGTCGCCGTCGTAGCCGAGCTCGATCAACGCCCGGCGCACGAGCTCCTTGTCGAGGCTCTCGGGTTCGTCACCCGCGGCCAGGCGGGCCTCGTAGCCGTCGACCACCCAGTAGCGCGACGAGTCGGGCGTGTGCACCTCGTCGATGAGCAGCAGCTCGCCGGTGTCGACCGCCAGGCCGAACTCGTACTTGGTGTCGGCCAGGATGAGCCCGGCCCGCTCGGCGGCCTCCTGGCCGCGGGCGAACAACCCGAGTGCCGCCGACTGCACCTGCTCCCACAGCTCGGGCTCGACGATCCCGTGGGCGACCACGTCGGCGCAGCTGATGGGCTCGTCGTGCCCGCCCTCGTGCGCCTTGGTGGTGGGGGTGACGATGGCGTGCGGCAGCGCGGTGTTCTTGCGGATCCCGTCGGGGAAGTCGTAACCGTAGATGGTGCGTGCCCCGTCGGCGTACTGGCGCCACAGCGACGTGGAGGTGACGCCCGTGATGTACCCGCGCACCACCACCTCGACCTGCAGCGGTCTCGCGGCGCGGCCGATCGTGACGTTCGGGTCGGGCACCGAGACCAGGTGGTTGGCGACCACGTCGCGGGTGTGCTCGAACCACCAGGCGGCCAGCTGGTTGAGCACCTGGCCCTTGTGGGGCACGCAGGCGATGATCCGGTCGAACGCCGACAGCCGATCGGTGGTGACGAACAGCCGCTCGGTGGGTGACAGTTCGTACGACACGCGCACCTTGCCGGCGCGACGGTCGGGCAACGGCAGGTGGATGTCGTCGAGCACGTCCATCACACGCCCCTCGCATGGTCGACGCCCCGTCGGAACAGTTGCAGCCCGAGCCCGCCACCGCCGCCTCGCACGTGGTGCGGGTGTTGGCGAGGGATCACGTGGTTCTCGGGGTGCGGCATGAGCCCGAGCACCACACCGCTCGGGTCGCACACGCCGGCGATGTCGCTGGTCGAGCCGTTGGGGTTGTCGCGATACCGGAGCGCCACCTGTCCGGCACCCTCGAGCGCCGCGACGTCGGGGTGCACATAGCGACCTTCGCCGTGGGCGATCGGGCAGTCGATCGGCTCGATGCCCTGCGTCCACACGCACACGCTCGGCTGCGGGTCGAGCGTCACCCACTCGCACTGGAACCCGCCGCCCGCGTTGTGGCCGAGCGCGCCCGGGAGCAGCCCGGCGCGCACGAGGGTCTGGAAGCCGTTGCAGATGCCGACGACCGGCCGGCCGGCCTCGACGAGCTCGCGAAGCTGGTCGCCGATGCCGTGCTCGACGCCGAGCGCGAACACGCGGCCGGCGCCGAGGGCGTCGGCGTGGCTGAAGCCGCCGGCGACCACGACGAGCTGCGCGGTGCGCAGCGGGGTCATGTCGTCGGCCAGGTCGAGCATCGAGGCGATGTGGGCGTCGGCGCCGGCGTGTTCGAGCGCGAACACCGCGTCGTGGTCGCGGTTGGTGCCGGGTGCCTGCAGCACGAGCGCGCGGGGTCTCATCGGGCTCCTCCGGTCGCGCCGAACGCCGCTGCCGCGTCGGCCAGGGGCACCGTGCAGGGGCCGAGTCGCAGCACGGGCTCGTCGGCGACGGTGCCGAGCAGGTGGACGGGCTCGCCGAGCTGCTCCGACAGCCAGTCGACGTCGTCGGGGTCGACCTCGCACACGAACCGGCCGGTGCTCTCGGCGAAGAGCGCCACCACGGGATCGGGGTGGGGGAGCGAGGGCACGTCGACGCCGACGCGTCCGCCGATCGCCATCTCCGCCAGGGCGACGGCGAGGCCACCCTCGCTGACGTCGTGGCACGAGCGGACCCGACCGCTCAGCAGCGCGGCGTGGAGTCGCCGGTACCGCTCGGGATTGGCGGGGTCGACGTCGGGCACCGTGCCGTCACGAGGATCGTCGAAACCACCGAGCACGGCACCGAGGTGGCTGCCGCCGAACTCCGGCGCGGTGCCGCCCACCTGCACGAGCGCGCTGCCCGCGACCTTCAGATCGGGGGTGACGACGCGGTCGGCGTCGGGCACGTGGGCGACGGCGGTGATCACCAGCGTGGGCGGCACGCTGTGCCGCTCACCGTCGACACCGAGGTACTCGTTGTTGAGCGAGTCCTTGCCGCTGATGAAGGGCGCGCCGTGGGCGAGCGACGCGGCGCAGATCGCGTCGACGGTGACGACGAGCTCGCCGAAGGTCGACGGCCGACGGGGATCGCCCCACGAGAAGTTGTCCATCAGCGCCACGTGCGACGGGTCGGCGCCGACCGCGACCACGTTGCGCATCGCCTCGTCGACGACGGCCGCGGCCATCCGCTCCGGATCGGCGACGCCGTACCACGGGTTCACGCCGTGACCGATCGCGATGCCCACCTCGCTCGACGGTTCGGCCAGCACCACGCCATCGGCCGGTGCATCGCGGCCGACACCGACGAGCGGTCGCACCACGGTGGTGCCGCGGATCTCGTGGTCGTAGCGGCGGATGATCGCCTCCTTCGAGGCGATGTTGGGATGGGCCAGCAACGCCAGCAACGACGCAGCGGGGTCGTCGCACCGGGGCACGAGGCCGTTGCGGCGAGGGTTCGGCAGCTCGGCGGGCAGGGTGCGTGAGGGACGGCCGTCGTGCAGGAAGTCGGTGTCGAGCTCGAGCACCACCTGGTCGCCGTGGCGCACCCGCAGCACCCCGTCGCCCGTGAACGTGCCGAGCGACGTGAGCTCGACACCGTGACGGCGTGCGTGACGCGCGAGTTCGTCGAGCTGCATGGGGGGCACCGCCACCACCATCCGCTCCTGGGCTTCGCTGAGCCAGATCTCCCAGGGGGCGAGGCCCGGGTACTTCAGCGGGGCGAGCGCGAGATCGACGTCGGCGCCGGTGGTCTCGGCCATCTCGCCGATCGCCGACGACAGGCCGCCGGCGCCGCAGTCGGTGATCGCCGACCAGCACCCACCGGCGTCGCGCAGCAGGTCGATGAGGAGCTTCTCGGTGATCGGATCGCCGATCTGCACGCTCGCGCCGGCGACGTCGCCGGTGGTGGCGTCCATCGTGGCGCTCGAGAACGTGGCGCCGCGCAGGCCGTCACGGCCGGTTCGACCGCCGAGCACGACGACGTGGTCGCCCGGATGAGGTCCGGTGAGCGGTGGTGCGTCGAGCCCGACGCCGATGCACCCGCAGAACACCAGCGGGTTCGCGGTGTAACCCGGGTCGTACAGCACGGCCCCGGCTACCGTCGGCAGGCCGATCTTGTTGCCGTAGTCGGCCACCCCGGCCACCACGCCGTCGCGCACGAGCTGGGGATGGATCACGCCGGGAGGGACCTGCGGGTGCGGCAGGTCCGTCGGTCCGAAGCAGAGCACGTCGGTGCACGCGATGGGGTGGTGCGCAGCGCCCATGATGTCGCGGATCACGCCACCGACGCCGGTGTTGGCGCCGCCGAACGGCTCGATCGCCGACGGATGGTTGTGCGTCTCGGCCTTGATCGCCACCGTGGTGCCGGGCGAGAACGACACGATGCCGGCATTGCCGACGAAGGCGCTGCGCACGAACGGCGCATCGATCCGATCGGTGGCATCGCGGAGTTGGCGGAGCAGCGACGGTCGTTCGGTGCCGTCGGGCAGCACCACGCGGGCGCGGAAGGTCTTGTGCGCGCAGTGCTCGCTCCAGGTCTGGGCGAGCGTCTCGAGCTCGACGTCGGTGGGGGCGCGGCCCGCTCGTTCGAACCAGTCGGCGATCACCCGTAGCTCGGCCGGGTCGAGTGCCATGCCGCGTTCGCGGTTGAGCGCTGCCAACGCGTCGTCGTCGAGCCCGCGCACTTCGACGATCTCGACCGGAGCCGGCGCCGAGGCGTGCGCGAAGGCGGGTTCGATCGGCCCGGCGCTGGCGCGCTCGATCACCGCGTTCGACAGCAGGCGGCTCGCGATGCGGTCGCGTTCGTCGTCGGTGAGCGGGCGGTCGTCGTCGGTGTGGACGACGAAGCGGCGGCCGGTCGCTGCGGCGGTGACGGCGACGCCGAGGGTGGTGGCCGCCTCGATCACGGCGACCGCGACGCTGTCGGTGACGCCCGGCAGCAGCGCCGCCTCGATCACCGTGCCCGTCGGCGGTGCGGGTGGTTCCCCCCACTGCCCGGACTGCAGCAGCGGATCGACCAGCACCTCGGTCAGCTGGTGGCGGGTGACCTCGTCGAGGGGAGCGTCGGTCGCCACGAAGTACACGTCGGAGATGTCGATCGTGTGCACGTCGCCGAAGCCGAGCAGCCGGGCGGAAGCCACGAGCGGGGCGCTCCGCGGGTCGGGCCCGAGGCTCGTCACCGTGAGCCGGTCGACCGATCCTGCGTCTCCCGCGCCTGCATCTCGCACTCCCGCGAAGCTATGGCGGGTCGGTGTGCCGTGGCTCCCGGATGAACGAAAAGTAAGGTGCCCCGCTTGTGACTCGCTTCGTCTACGTCCGCCACGGGGAATCCAACAGCACGGTCGCACGTGTGATCGGTGGGTATCGCACCTGCAGCGGCCTGTCGCCGCTCGGTGTGCGTCAGGCCGAGGCGCTGCGCGACCGCTGGCTCGCCGCCCCGGAGCTCGCCCCCGACCTGCTGGTCTCGAGCGAGTTCCCGAGGGCACG
>WBZX01003180.1_pt1 | contig 10252 bp, 11 predicted proteins | sample 5204211 | NCBI WGS metagenome assembly WBZX01 (sample SAMN12344362, study PRJNA552823) | activated sludge metagenome | biome: Activated sludge suspended growth; feature: Nitrification reactor; material: Wastewater; isolation source: activated sludge from nitrification reactor of wastewater...
TTCCTTGTCGTCCAGCTCACCCTCGCGCAGCTTCTTGCGGAATTTCTGGCGGGTGGCGCCATCGGTTGCGGTCGACTCCGAGTTTTCGGCAAAAAAGCCGGGGCTGCGCGCCGGCGGCAGCAGCACGTCGAGCACGCGCTCCTCGGCGGCATCCTCGGCGCGGGCGCGCATCAGCTTCATGGCCCGCTCGCGGTGCGACTTGATGGCCATTTCGACCAGATCGCGGATGATCGTCTCGACATCGCGTCCGACATAACCGACTTCGGTGAACTTGGTCGCCTCGATCTTGATGAAGGGTGCGTTGGCCAAGCGCGCCAGGCGGCGTGCGATCTCGGTCTTGCCGACGCCGGTGGGGCCGATCATCAGGATGTTCTTCGGCGTGATCTCCTGGCGCAGCGGCTCGGCCACCTGCGCCCGCCGCCAGCGGTTGCGCAGGGCGATGGCGACTGCCTTCTTGGCATTGTTCTGGCCGACGATGTGCTTGTCCAGTTCGGACACGATTTCCTGCGGCGTCATCGAGCTTCCGGCACTCATTCCAGGGCCTCGATCGTGAAATTGCGGTTGGTGTAGATGCAGATGTCGCCGGCGATCTCCAGCGACTTGGTGACGATGTCGCGCGGACTCAGCTCGGTGTTTTCCAGCAGGGCGCGCGCCGCGCTCTGGGCGTAGGAACCGCCCGAGCCGATGGCGACGATGCCCTGCTCCGGCTCCAGCACGTCGCCGTTGCCGGTGATGATCAGCGACACTTCCTTGTCGGCCACCGACAGCATCGCCTCCAGCCGGCGCAGGGCGCGGTCGGAACGCCAGTCCTTGGCCAGTTCGACCGCCGAGCGCAGCAGGTTGCCCTGGTGCTTGTCGAGCTTGGCCTCGAAGCGCTCGAACAGGGTGAAGGCATCGGCCGTGCCGCCGGCGAATCCGGCCAGGATGCGGCCCTGGTAAAGGCGGCGCACCTTGCGCGCGGTCGACTTGATGACGACGTTGCCCAGCGTCACCTGGCCGTCGCCACCCATGGCGACTGAACTGCCGCGGCGCACCGACAGGATCGTCGTGCCGTGATATTGCTCCATGTATTTCCTGACTGTTAAGACTTGGGAACGATGATGCGTGCGAACTTGTTGAGGCCGACGACGGCCATAAGTTCCGCGATCAGGTGATTGGGGCTGCGGATGACGACTTCCCGCCCGCTGTCCTTGACTGGCACCAGCCGGTTAACCAGTTGCCCGGCCGACACGAAATCGAGCCGGCGCACTGCCGAAAAGTCGAGGACGACGTGGTCCTCGGCATTGAGCACCGCCGCCAGATCCTCGAAGCGGCTGTTCTTGATCTCGCCGCTCAGGTAATGCGCCTTGTCCGCCGACTGCGCCGGCTTGGTGCCGGCTGGCAGCTTGGGCAGCGGCACGCTTTCCCAGGACGGCGGCGAGCGCTCGAAGGTCACCGCAAAATCGATGGCGCACATCTCGAACTCGTCCTGCGTGCCGTAGCGCTGCAGCAGTTCCAGCACCAGCAGCCAGGTCCGCGTATTCTGCGCCTCGCCGACGTTGAGGCGGGAGCGCAGGCGCGGGATGATGCCCTCGATCTGTTCGAGGACGATCACCGCCCCCTGGCGCCGGGCGCTCATCAGCAACTCGGCCAGGCGGCCGGCGATCTCGTCGTCGCATCCGAGCAGCCGGCTGCAGTCGACACGCAGCGGCCGCTTGGCTTTCAGCGCGTCGGCCAGCGGCAGCAGTGCCGCAGTGTCTTCCGAGGTCATCACGCCCTGCAGGGTGCACACCCCGACGCCCGGCGCCGCCGGTGCCGAAGCCGGGGCCGGCGTCAGCTGGCGCCAGGTCGGCGGCGACATCTCGCAGGTCTGGACGAAATCGGCACCGAGTTTTTCGAAGGCTGCGCGATCGCCCGTCAGCTGCAGGAAATCGAACAGCATCAGCCACAGGCGCAAGCCCTCGTTACCCGGATAGGCCCCGAGCAGCGACTCCAGCAAGGGACGGACGACCGCATCCTGGCCGTTGGCATAGAGGACGGCGACCTGCTCGACATCGGACTGGATCGAATCGGCCCCATGGTCGACGTTGATCGCCATCACGTCCGATTCGGTGTATTCGCGCTCGAATTCGGACATCGCGCGGTCGAGATCGGCCTTGGTCTTGGGCGGGGCCGCCTTCACCGGGTCCGGCGGCACGCTGGCCGCGGACTGGCCGGACGGCGTGAATTCGAGGTCGGGCAGCGGCTCGGGCGCCTTTCTGGCTTCTTCCTCGGGGGCCGGCGGCACGGACTCCAGCGGCTTGGGTGCGACCGCCGCCTTCGGGCGCACGACCTCGCGCTCCGGCATTTTCTCCAGCTTTTTCTTGAAGAACGAAAAGACCATGCTCACTCCGAATGCAGAATCATTCTTTTAGCACGCTCCCGTACGTCATGCAATGACCAAACCGAGCGCGATCAGCAGCAGGGCCACCACCGGCCCGAATGGCTGATCCAGCCAGAGGGCCAGGGCGAAGGCGGCAACGTAGCCGGCGACGCCGATCAGCATCGCCAGCAGCAGCCCGCGCCGCCAGCTGGGCGCCCGCCGGAAGACGATCCACGCCGGCACGAAGATCAGCGCGAAACCGCCCATGACGCCCATCGTCATCGTCGCCAGCGCGAGCGTCAGCGCGGCGACCAGGTCGAAGCCGAGCATCACCGGCCAGGCGCGCAGGTGGCGGGCCTGGAAGTAGTCGGGATAGACGCGCGCCAGCAACAGGTGGCGCGACAGCACGAGCAGCATCGCCCCGGCGAAGGCGGCCCACGGCGCCACCAGCGCCAGTTGCGCGACGCCTGAGAAATACAGTTGGCCGTCGAACAGCGCATGCCCCAGGCGTTCGGCCAGCGGCTGGTTGGCGGCAAGCAGCACGGCGACCGCCCAGCCGGCGAGCAACAGCAGGGCGAATGCCGCACCACCGGCCAGGCGGCGGGCAAATACCCGCTTGCTCACCCCCGCCAGGGCCGCTGCCGCCATGCCGCCGAGCGCCGGCGACAGGCCTCCGACCAAGGCGAGCAAGGCGCCGGCGGCAGCGACGTGTGCATAGGCCAGCGCCGCCAGCCATTCGTCGCGCAGGCGCAGGAAGCAGCCGAGCACCGGCAGGAGCAAGGCCAGGCCGAGTCCGGTCAGGAAGGGCATCAGGAAGAGATCAGACCACATGCGCGACCTCGTTCAGGACGATGACTTGATCGCAGATCTGCCCCACGAAATCATGATCGTGGCTGACCAGCACCACGCCGCAGCCGGAAGCCGCCCGCTGGCGCAGCGCTGTGACCAGATGGGCGACGCCGGCCGTGTCGAGGTTGTTGGTCGGCTCGTCGAGCAGGACAAGATCGGCCGGCGCCTGCAAAATGGCCCACAGCGCCAGGTAATGCCGCTGCCCGCCGGACAGGCGGTCGAGCCGCAGATCGAGGCGCCCGGCCAGCCACGGCGGCAAGCCATCGGCCGGGGCGGCGGTGAGGCCCAGCAGTTCGCGGCCGGTCAGCGGCACGCCGGCAACCGGCGGCACGTCCTGGGTCTGCAAGGCCAGCCGCAGGCCGGGACGCATTTCGAGCTGCCCGGAACAAACCCGGGCACGGCCGGCCAGCGCCGACAGCACGGTCGTCTTGCCGACGCCGTTGGGTCCGGTCAACCCGAGAATCCGGCCATTTTCCAGGACAAAGTCGAGCGGCGCCGTGGCCGGTCCCTGCCAGCCGGCCACCAGCGCTTGGGCGCGCAGCAACGGCGCGCTCAATTCAGGCCTTTCAGCAAACGCCTGATGCTGTCGTCGAAGAGACCGAACAGATCGCCCGCTTCGGGCGTGCCACCCACCGTGAACGGCAGCATCACCGCTGGAATGCCGGCCTTGCCGGCGATCCACAGGCTCGGCCCGTCGCTCTGGTAGGCGGTGCGCAACACCATTCTGGCCGGCACGCTCTGCTGGCGCGCCAGCAAGGCAGTGAGCTGGCCGCTGCTCGGCTCGACGCCCGGCTTCGGTTCCAGCGTGCCGGTTTCCTTCAGGCCCAGCCAGTTGCTCAGGTAAAGAAACGAAGCGTGATGCACCAGCACCGGCACCCCGCGCAGCGGCGCCGCTTCCTTTTCCCAGCGGGCGATGGCCGCCCGCCATTTTTCGGCGAAGGCCTTGTAGCCCGCCTGGTAGGCCGCCGCGTTGGGCGGGTCGAGCTCGCCCATGCGTGCCGCCAGTGCCTCGCCGATCCGGAAAAAATTGCGCGGATCGAGCTGGATGTGCGGATTGCCGGCAGCATGGACGTCGCCCTGCGCGCGGTCGAGCACCGCTGGCACGTCGAGCAGGGTGACGTAGCGCGCCGCTTCGAAGTAGCCCGACTGGCCGGGCTGAATGCCGGCGTTCCCGGAATCGCGCAAGACCACCGGCAGCCAGCCGATTTCCAGCTCGGCGCCGGTCGCCACGACCAGTTGGGCGCGCCGCGCCTGCGCCAGCAGCGACGGCTTGGCGGTAATGCGGTGGATGTCCTGCAAGGCGGTGGTGGCGGTGTAGATGCTCACCTTGTCGCCGCCGATCTCGCGGGCCAGCGCCGCCCATTCGGGCGCCGTGGCAAACACCTGGAGCGCCGCCGTGGCCGGCAAGCAGGCGAGGCTCAGCAGCAAGCTCAAGCAGAGTCTGATCATGTTCGTGCTCCTCAGAAGGTATGTGCGCCATGAGCGCCCAGGCTCATGATGTACTGAAGGGTCAGTTGATTGTCGGTGACGCCCTGCATCGACTTGTCCTGCGCGTATTGCAGGCGGGCGCGCGAGAACTCGCTCCAACTGTAGTCGATCATCGCCGTCGCGCGCTTCGGCTTGTAGTCCGGCGCGGCCAGGTTGGCGGCGTTGGCGCCGAGATTCTGGCTGCCGCTGTCGAGCTGGTCGTAACGCAGGCCGGCGCGCCATTCGGGCGCGAATTGGTAAACGCCCTGCGCATACCAACCGCTCTGGCGGGTGTCGTAATTGCCGGTCACCGCAGCGCCGGCTGCCAGCGGATCGCAGGCGCTGCCGAGGCCAGAACAGCTCAGGTCGCCCTTGTCCTTGCGCACGAAGTACTCGCTCTGGAACTTGAAGTTCTGGTACTTCGGATTGCCGTTGGGCGCCCATTTCCAGACGAAATCGGCGATCCAGGTGTCGGTATCGCCGTTGAACGACCCTTGCGCCGCCAAGCCATTAACATCGACGAAATCGGCTTGCCTATCGTTGGCCGAGGTCTTCAGATAGGACACGCCGGCCCGCCAGCTGCTTGAAACACCGACATCGTCGCCGACGTGCGCATACAGCGCGCCGGCCCCGCTGCCGTTCTTGTTGCTGTCGTTGCCCGGATAGGCGGCCCCGCGCCCGATCTCGGCCCCGAATTCGACGAAGAGTGGGGTCGGCGCCAGCCACTTGAACTGCAAGCCGTCCTCCACGTAGCTGGCGGACGGGCCGAACAGCACGTTGTACATCAGCGGCGCATTGGCGAAATCCCAGGTGTGCGCATGCTGTTCGTTCAGGTAACCGATGCCCGACTTGAAGCGCCCGCCCTTGATGCCGAGGCCTTCACCGATGGCCAGGGTGCGCACCCACGCCTCTTCGACCTCGACCGAATCGCCCTGTACCGAAAGAATCGCCTGGCCGCGCCAGTAGGGATCAATGTTGGCGGCAAGCATCAGCTCGGTTTCATTGACCGAGAAGCCGCGCTGGTTGGTGCCGTCCTCGGTGGGCCAGAACCCGGTGATGGTACGGTTCGGCACGTTTTTCATCTGGTTGTACTGGCCTTGCAGAACCAGTGAAACCTCTGGGTTGAAGGCACTGGCGCTGCTGCTCGCCGACGCTGTCGCCACCGGCGCCCTGGCATCGGCGGCGGATGCCGCCGCGACTGGCGGATTGGAGGCGCCGCGGGCTTCCGCCTGGGACAGCTTCTGTTCGAGCGCGGCGATGCGCTGCTCGTAGGATTTCTTCATTTCGTCGATCTGGCTGCGGATGGCCGCGAGATCGGCGTCGCTGGCCGCCTGGGCGCCGCACGAGGCGGCGAGCAGCGCAGCCACTGCGAGTGGCTTGTGCAACATGGAATTCTCCTGAAAACGCGAGGTGGCGACCGGCAGCAAGACTGCTGCGGTCGACGGTCAAGAACGGGCGATTTTCAGGCGATGGGCGGGCCGCGCTGCGGGGCGGCAGGCGGTGGCAAGGCACTGCGGGCATGGTCATGCAACGCTTCGGGGACGAGCAGCGGAACGACGACCGGCGGCAAGGCCGCCAGCGAAGGCAGGGCCACGCCGAGATCATGCGCCGCCAGGCACAGCTCGCAGGTGTGCGCCGGCAGCCCGCCCTCGTTGTCCGCCGCATGCCCGACGGCATGAGCCCCCGCCGCCAGCTGGGCGAAGCAGAGGACAACAACGAGAAGGAGGTGGCGCAACGGATTCACAACGTAAGTTTAATCGACCTGGATGAGCAGGCCTTTGAGATATTCGCCTTCCGGAAAGTTCAGGGCTACCGGATGATCGGCGGCCCCGGCCAGCCGCCGGACGATGCGCGCCGCGCGGCCGGCATCATGCGCGGCGCCGGCGACGATCTTCTGGAACAATTCCAGCCCGATGCCGCCGGAACAGGAATAGGTCATCAGCAGACCGCCCGGCTTGAGCAGCCGGCAGCCGAGCACGTTGATGTCCTTGTAGGCGCGCGCCGCGCGCTCGGCATGGGCGGCGGAGGGCGCGAATTTGGGCGGATCGAGGACGATCAGGTCGAACAGCCGGCCGTCCTTGCGGAAATCGCGTAGCGCCTGGAAGACATCGGCCTCTTGCCACTCGGCACGTTCGGCCGGCAAGCGCGGATTCAGCACCAGATTGGCCTGCGCCTGTGCCAGCGCCGGGCCGGAGGAATCGATCGAGAGCACGCTCGCCGCACCGCCGGCCAGCGCCTGCAAGGAAAAGCCGCCGGTGTAGCAGAAGCAGTTGAGCACGTCCTTGCCCGCTGCCAGCTGGCCGAGCAGGGCACGGTTGTCGCGCTGGTCGAGGTAGAAGCCGGTTTTATGGCCGCCGACGATGTCGACCGCCAGTCTGACGCCGTTTTCCTCGATCTCCAGCGGCGCCGTCGGCGCTTCGCCGTGCAGCCAGCCGGTGGTCGGCTCCAGCCCTTCCAAGCCGCGCACATCGGAATCGGAGCGTTCGTAAATACGCGCGCAGCCGGTCGCCTTGAGCAGCCCGGCGACGATGGCCTTGCGCCACTTGTCGGCGCCGGCCGAGGTCAGTTGCACAACGACGGTGTCGCCGTACTGGTCGGCGATGACGCCGGGCAGCCCGTCAGATTCGGCGTGGATCAGGCGCAGCCCCTGCTGGCCGTGCAATTCCGGCAATGCCTGGCGGCGTGCCACGGCGGCGGCGATGCGGCGCTTGAAGAAGGCGTCGTCGACCGATTCCTCGGCATCGAAAGTCCAGAAGCGGGCGCGGATCTGCGACTGCGGACTGTACGCCGCGCGGCCCAGGGGACGCAGGTTGTCGGCCAGCACCTCGACCGTGTCGCCGGGCCGCGCACGGCCCTCCAGCCGCCCGACGGAGCCGGCGAACAGCCACGGATGATGCTGCTTGAACGCGGAGCGTTCCTTGCCCGGCAGAAGAATCAGCTGCGCCATGTCTTTCCCGACCTCAAATGAAAAGCCCCGGCTGCCTTGCGGCAACCGGGGCCCGATGAAACTGAAAAAGCTTAGGCGCCCAGTGCCTTGCGATTGCGGGCGTGGCACTCGGCGGCGTAGATGACCTTGAACATGGTCTTGCCGGTGCCCTTGAACAGGCGCTTGCTGGACTTGGAAATGCTGCGGCGCTCCAGGGACGAACGGCGGGTGCGGTTGATAGCCATGACTAACTCCTTGATTCCGGCGAATTTTCAAAACCGCCAATCATAGTGGCTGGCAGCACTGGCGTCAATTGCCGTCTGATTTTCGGCCATTTTCGGCGGTCGACCGCAACCGGCTATCTTTTGGCCCGCGGATGGGCGCTGTCGTACACCTTCGCCAGATGCTGGAAGTCGAGGTGCGTATAAACCTGGGTCGAGGCAATGCTGGCATGGCCGAGCATCTCCTGCACCGCGCGCAGGTCGCCCGACGACTGCAGGACGTGCGAGGCGAAGGAATGGCGCAGCATGTGCGGATGGACGTGCCGCGGCAGCCCGGCGCGCAGCGCCTGCCGGCCGAGGCGGTCCTGGATCGAGCGGTGGCTCAGGCGGGCGCCGCGCCGGCTGACGAATAGCGCCCTTTCGTCGGCTGCGGCCAGTTGCTCGCGCAGCGGCCGCCACGCCGCCAGCGCCTCGCGCGCCCGGGCGCCGACCGGCACGATGCGCGCCTTGCTGCGCTTGCCGAGCACCCTTACCTCGCCTTCGAGCAAGGCACTTTCGCACGCATCGACATCGAGGGCAGCGAGTTCGGCGAGGCGCAGCCCGGACGAATACAGGAGTTCGAACATCGCCGCATCGCGCGCCGCCAGCGCCGGGTCGTCATCGCCCTCCTCGGGCGCCAGCAACGCCGCCGCCTCGTCGACCGAAAGCGCCTTGGGCAGCAGCCGGGGCGATTTCGGCGGGCGCACCCCGTCGCAGGGATTGGCCTGCACCCGATTGTGCAGCCCGAGCCAGCCGAAGTAGCCGCGCCAGGCCGACAGCATGCGGCCGAGCGAGCGCCCGGAGAGACCCTGGGCGTGGAGTTGGGCGACGAAGCGGCGGATCTGGTGCACCCGCAGCTCCGCCAGGCCGGCATCGCCCGCCAGCGCCAGCAGGCGCGTCAGGTCGCGCCGGTAATTGCTGATGGTATGCGGGGACTGCCGGCGCTGTTCGGCCAGTTCGGCCAGATAGTCTTCGACGGCAGCCTTTGCGGTCACTGGGCGGGTTTGGCGACGCGAGTCAGGGCGGCGGAGAGCATTTCGCCCATGCGTTCGAGATAGAGGACGCCCATTTCGCCATAAAAGCGCTGCGCATCTTCGCTGCCGAGCGCCAGCATGCCGATCGTCGTGCCGCCTTCGCACAGCGCGATCAGGGCCTGCGAGCGGATGTGCGCCGCCTGTTCGCCGAACCAGGCGGCAGTACCGAAGCCCGAGGTCGAACCGCAGTAGGGGTGTGCCAGGGTTTCGGCGAACACCTGCAGTTCCGGCGCCACCACCGCGAATTCCGGCAATTCGTCGACGCCCGCCGGCTTCCGCCACAGGCGCAGCGCCACATGCGGCACCGAGAAATCGTCGCGCAGGTGAAAGCGCAGCAGGTGAATCACCGCCGGAAAGGTTTCGACGGCGATCAGGCCCACCGCCAGGCGATGCACCTTTTCGCTGATGGCGTCGTTTTCCTCGCCGAAGGCAATGAGCTCGCCCAGCTTGCTCTCGGTCTCCCGGTTTTTCTCGCGCAAGGTCAGCATCTGCCTCTCGGCCAGCGATACCGCGCGCCCGCCATGCGGGTGCGGCACGTAGATCTGCGCCAGCAGGTCGGCGTACTGCTCGAAAAAGCCGGGGTTGGTCTTCAGGTATTCGGCGACATCTTCGGCGAAGGGGGCGCTCATAGTTCGATTTCTCCAGTGAAAACAGTGACGGCCGGGCCGCTCATCAATACCGGCCGGCCGGGGCCGCCCCAGGCGATGGTCAGGTCGCCACCACGTGTCGTCACGCGCACCGGCGAATCGAGCAGGTCGCGGCGGATGCCGGTGACGACAGCGGCGCAGGCGCCGGTGCCGCAGGCCAGCGTCTCGCCCGAGCCGCGCTCGAAGACGCGAAGCTTGATGGCGTGGCGGTCGACGATCTGCATGAAGCCGGCATTGACGCGCTGCGGGAAGCGTTCGTGATTTTCGATCAGCGGGCCATGCTCGCTCACCGGCGCGGAATCGACGCTGGGAACGACCTGCACGGCGTGCGGGTTGCCCATCGAGACAACGCTGATCTCCAGCGTCTCGTCGGCGACGTCGAGGTTGTAGACGATCACATCATCGTCGTGCAGGAAGGGAATCTCGGCCGGCAAAAAACGCGGCTCGCCCATGTCGACCGTGACATTGCCGTTCGCTTCGAGGCGCGGCTCGATGATGCCCTTCAGCGTTTCGACACGAATCTCGCGCTTGCCGGTCAGCCCGGCCTCATGGACGAAGCGCACGAAGCAGCGCGCGCCGTTGCCGCACTGCTCGACCTCGCTGCCATCGGCATTGAAGATGCGGTAGCGAAAATCGACGCTCGGCTGGCTGGCCGCCTCGACCAGCAGGATCTGGTCGCAGCCGACGCCGAAATGGCGGTCGGCCAGGTAGCGCAGTTGCTCCGGGGT
>WBZX01003339.1_pt1 | contig 10252 bp, 9 predicted proteins | sample 5204211 | NCBI WGS metagenome assembly WBZX01 (sample SAMN12344362, study PRJNA552823) | activated sludge metagenome | biome: Activated sludge suspended growth; feature: Nitrification reactor; material: Wastewater; isolation source: activated sludge from nitrification reactor of wastewater treatment...
CGAGAACGCCGGGCCGAAGTCCACCGCCTCGTTGACGAGCGGGAAGTCGTCGGCGGGCAGCGTCTGCAGCGTGAAGCGGCTCTTGCCGCCCTGCAGCGTGAGCTTGCTCTGGCTCGAGCTGAGCGTCACCACCTGGTCGGCAGGCAGCGTGCGCAGGATGTCGATGAGCTTGCGCGCACCGACCGTGGTGGAGAAGTTGCCCGCGTCGCCGCCGAGCTCGGCCGCCGTGCGCACCTGGATCTCAAGGTCGCTGGTGGTGAACTCGACGCGCCCGGCGGTCTTGCGCATCAGCACGTTGGCCAGGATCGGCAGGGTGTGCCGTCGCTCGACGATGCCGGCCACCGACTGCAGCGCGGCCAGCACCTGCTCCTGTGCCGCTTTGAACACGATCATGTTGTCTTCCTCTCTTCTTCTCAATAGAAAGGTCGTAGTAGTGGGTAGTGAGGCGCTGGGCCTGTGGAGAACGCCATTTTCGCCTGTCCGATCAGCCACTTACCCTGCCACCAACCCTGTGCGCGACCCTGAGGGCGCAGGCGGGGCTGGCATACAACAACCCGGCCCGGCAGGCCCGGGCTGTGGATGACCGGGCAGTTGCCAGCGGCTTGTCCCCAGGGTTTGCGCAGCGGCATGGCGGGTCAGCCCTTGAGCGTCTGTTCCAGCACGTGCAACTGCTGGTTCAGCTCGGTGTTCTTGAGGCGCTCGGCGCCGATCTTTCGCACGGCGTGCAGCACCGTGGTGTGGTCGCGGCCGCCGAAGCTGTCGCCGATTTCGGGCAGGCTCTTCTGCGTCATCTCCTTGGCCAGGTACATCGCGATCTGGCGCGGCCGGGCGATCGAGGCGGGGCGCTTCTTGGAGTACATGTCCGCGACCTTGATCTTGTAGAAATCGGCGACGGTTTTCTGGATGTTCTCGATCGACACCTGCCGGTTCTGGATCGACAGCAGGTCGCGCAGCGCCTCGCGCGCCAGGCCGATCGCGATCTCCTTCTGGGAGAAGCGCGCGTAGGCAATCACCTTGCGCAGCGCGCCCTCGAGCTCGCGCACGTTGGCACGCACGTTCTTGGCGATGAAGAAGGCCACGTCCTCGGGCATCTCGGCGCCCTCGGCCAGCGCCTTGCGGATGAGGATCGCCACGCGCATCTCCAGCTCGGGCGGCTCGATGGCCACGGTGAGCCCGGAGTCGAAGCGCGAGGTCAGGCGCTCGTCGATGTCCACCAGCCCCTTGGGGTAGGTGTCGCTGGTCATGATGATGTGCGACTTCTTGGCCAGCAGCGCCTCGAAGGCGTTGAAGAACTCCTCCTGGGTGCGGTCCTTGCCGGCGAAGAACTGCACGTCGTCGATCAGCAGCAGGTCCAGCGAGTGGTACTTGGCCTTGAGCTCGTCGAAGGTCTTGCGCTGGTAGTTCTTCACCACGTCGCTGATGAACTGCTCGGCATGCAGGTACAGCACGCGGGCGTCCGGGCGGTCCTTCAGAAGGGCGTTGCCCACCGAGTGGATCAGGTGCGTCTTGCCCAGCCCCACCCCGCCGTAGATGAACAGCGGGTTGTACATGTGGCCCGGGTTGCCGGCCACGTGCAGCGCGGCCGTGCGCGCCATCTGGTTGGCGCGGCCGGCCACGAGGGTGTCGAACGTGAGCGCGGCGTTGAGCCGGTGCACGGGCAGTGCGTGGCGCGGCAAGGGCGCAGGGACATGGCGCGCGTCGGCAGCGGGGGCCGCGTCCGGCGAGTCGGTTCCGGCAGACAGCGCGGCTGACGGCGCGGCAGTGGAGGCCGCTGCACGCGGCGCCGGCGGCGCCAGGTGCAACTGCAGCGATACCGGGCGGCCGGCCAGGCGGGAAAGCACGTCCTGGATGCGGCCGGCGTACTGGGAGCGGATCCAGTCGAGCTTGAACCGGTTGGGCACGCGCAGAGACACCACGGCCGAGTCCCCTTCGATGGCGACGTCGGCAGGCGGCAGGGGCCGGATCCAGGTGTTGAACTGTTGTTCGGGCAGTTCCGCGGCCAGCTGGGTGCAGCCGCGTTGCCAGAGGTCGTCGCTCATTGTGGACAAGTTCTTCTAGAGCCGCCGCAGTGTAGCCCAGGACAGGGCTGCTCCAGGAGGCTTATCCACAGTGAGGCGCAGCGCCGTGGGCAGCCGGCCGAGGCCCGCGTCACAGCCCTTTCGTTGACCCTGGGGCGTGTTCATGGTGCAATCGCGGGTTTTCCTCGAATCTCCAGGCGTTTTGCCACGGGGTCATAGCCATGAAACGTACTTATCAAGGGTCCAAGACCCGCCGCGCCCGCACCCACGGCTTTCTCGTGCGCATGAAGTCCCGCAGCGGCCGTGCCGTGCTGAACGCCCGTCGCGCCAAGGGGCGCAAGCGCCTGGCGGTCTGATGCCCGGGCGCCCGGGCCCCGACAACGGCGCGCCCGATGGCCAGCCCGCCTCGCACCGAGCGCCCCGCCTTGCGGTGGGGCGCGCTCCAGAAGCCTGACATCGAAGCCCTCTTGGGAACGCGACCCGTTGCCAGGACGGATCACTTCGTCCTCCATTGCGTGAGCCGACCCGTGGTTGCCAGCGAGTTATCAACAGAAGCCGCACCAGATCGAGACGCTTCTGTGGACATCTCCGTTTCCGCGGACCCTTTGGCGCTGCATTCGGCCTTTGCGGCGGTGATTCCCAAGCGCCATGCGCGTCGGTCCGTCACGCGCAACCTGATCCGCCGCCAGATGCGCGAAGCGGTGCGTTCGCAGTCCCGGCTCGCGCCCGGTTCGCGCGTGCTGATCCGCCTGCGTGCGCCCTTCGACCCGCGCCGGTTCGTCAGCGCAGCGTCGAGTCCCCTGCGTCAGGCCGTGCGTGCCGAACTCGACCTGCTGCTTGCCCGGCCGGGCGTGGGGGCCAAGGCATGACGCCGGGCCTGTGGCCGCGCCGCGTGCTGGCCTGGCCGGTGCGCGCCTACCGATACTTTCTGAGCCCGTGGCTCGGCAGCGCCTGCCGTTTCGAGCCCACCTGCTCCCGTTACGCCCTCGACGCACTCGACCAGCACGGCGCCGCCCACGGCTCCTACCTGGCCGCGCGCCGGGTGCTGCGTTGCCATCCCTGGTGCGACGGCGGGTTCGACCCCGTGCCGTCCACCGCCCGCCACTTCAGCGAGCCCCGTCACCCATGACCGACATCCGCCGCACCCTGCTCTGGGTGGTCTTCACCATGTCGCTCGTCCTGCTGTGGGACGGGTGGAACAAGCACACCGGCCAGCCTTCGATGTTCTCGGCCTCGCCGCGCCCGGCCGCTGCCGTCAGCGCGGCGCCGACGGGTGCGCTGCCGGCGTCGCAGGTCGGCGTGCCCACCGCCAGCGCCACCGGCGCCCTGCCCGTGGCCACGCCGGCGTCTGGCGCGGCCGCCACCCCCACGGCCGCCGCGCCCGGAGCCGCGGCTGGTGAACTCACCACCGTGACCACCGACCTGGTCAAGGCCCAGTTCGACAGCGTGGGCGGCAACCTGGTCAAGCTCGAGCTGCTGCAGCACGTGGACTCCGAGGACCGCAAGCGCAACACGCTGCTGTTCGACCGCAGCGCCGAACGCGTTTACGCGGCGCAGACCGGCCTGATCACCGCCCAGCCGGGCGTGACCCTGCCCAACCACTACACGCCGATGAAGCGCGTGGCCGGCCCCGACACGATGGCTGCCGGCGCCAACGAGCTGGCGGTGCGCTTCGAGACCGCCGCGCCCGGCGGCGTGACGCTGGCCAAGACCTTCACCTTCAAGCGCGGCAGCTACGTGGTGGGCGTCAAGCACGAAATTGTCAATGCCGGAGCTGCCGCCGTGACGCCGCAGCTGTACCTGCAACTCGTGCGCGACGGCAACCCGGCGCGCGGCGAGTCCAAGTGGTACTTCACCTTCACCGGTCCGGCCGTCTACACCGACGCCAAGCGCTACGAGAAGATCGACTTCAAGGACATCGAGAAGGGCAAGACCGGCCACGTCACCAGCGCGACCGACGGCTGGATCGCGATGGTCCAGCACTACTTCGCGTCGGCCTGGCTGGTGGGCACGGCTGGCCCGCGCGAGTTCCGCACCCAGAAGGTGAGCGACAACCTGTACGCGGTGCAGATGGTGCTGCCGCTGGGCGAGCTGGCGCCGGGCGCCGCCAAGACGCACGAGTCGCTGCTGTTCGCCGGCCCGCAGGAGGAGCACAAGCTCGCCGCGCTGGCGCCGGGCCTGGAGCTGGTCAAGGACTACGGCTGGTTCACGGTGCTGGCCAAGCCGCTGTTCTGGGTGCTCGACCAGCTGCACAAGGTGATCCAGAACTGGGGCTGGTCGATCGTGGCCCTGGTGGTGCTGCTGAAGATCGCGTTCTACTGGCTCAACGCCAGCGCCTACCGCTCCATGGCCAAGATGAAGGCCCTGGGCCCGCGCATCACCGACCTGCGCGAGCGCTACAAGGAAAAGCCGCAGCTGATGCAGCAGGAAATGATGCGCATCTACCGCGAGGAAAAGGTCAACCCGCTCGGCGGCTGCCTGCCCATCCTGGCCCAGATGCCGTTCTTCATCGCGCTGTACTGGGTGCTGCTGTCGTCGGTGGAGATGCGCAATGCGCCGTGGATCGGCTGGATCGTCGACCTGTCCGCACCGGACCCGTGGTTCGTGCTGCCGCTGCTGATGACCGCGTCGTCGCTGATGCAGGTGTGGCTGCAGCCGGCGCCGGCCGACCCGATGCAGGCCAAGATGATGTGGATGATGCCGATCATCTTCGGCGTCATGTTCTTCTTCTTCCCCGCCGGCCTGGTGCTGTACTGGCTCACCAACAACATCCTGTCCATCGCCCAGCAGTGGTGGATCAACAAGCAGCTCGGGGTCAAGTAGCGCGCGCCGCCCGCCGGGCGTGAAAAGCTGGCGGTGCGTTCACACGGCCGGGCGCCGATGCCCCGTTCGGGGGGTTGAAGCCGGCACGACTTGCCACGACATTGAACCCATGCGGGGTTGACCCGGCGCGGTCCCCACGGACGCAGCGACCGGCTCTGGAGGGTGCGAGCCCACTCCCCCCGCGCCATCTTCCGCAAGGCACCGCCGCGACGACAATCGCGCGGTGCCTTCGTCCTTGAGCCTCTCGCTGACCTCGCTCGGTGACCCGATCGTGGCCGTGGCCACCGCGCCCGGCCGCGGTGGCGTGGGCATCGTGCGCGTGTCGGGCGCTGCGCTGGCGCCGCTGGCCCAGGCGCTGGTGGGCCGCACGCTGGCACCGCGCGTGGCCACCTACACGGGGCTCCTTGACGCCCGGGGCGAGCCCATCGACCAGGGCCTGGCGCTGTACTTCGCCGCGCCGCACTCCTACACCGGCGAGGACGTGCTGGAGCTGCAGGCCCACGGCGGCCCGGTGCTGCTGCAACTGCTGCTGGCGCGCTGCCTCGAAGCCGCCGCCGAGACCGACCCGCGCACCGGCCGGCCGCGCCTGCCGCGCCTGCGCCTGGCGCAGCCGGGCGAGTTCACCCAGCGCGCGTTCCTCAACGGCAAGCTCGACCTGGCCCAGGCCGAAGCCGTGGCCGACCTCATCGACGCCGGCACCGAGGCCGCCGCGCGCTCGGCCGGCCGGTCGCTGGCCGGCGCGTTCTCGCGCGAGGTGGACGCGCTGGCCACCGGCCTGCTCGAGCTGCGCACCCTGGTCGAAGCCACGCTCGACTTTCCCGAAGAGGAGATCGACTTCCTAGAACGCGCCGACGCGCGCGGCCGCCTCGCGCGGCTGGCCGCGCGGCTCGACGCGCTGGCCGACCGCACGCGCCAGGGCGCGCTGCTGCGCGAGGGCCTCACCGTGGTGCTGGCCGGGCAGCCCAACGTGGGCAAGAGCTCGCTGCTCAATGCGCTGGCGGGGGCCGAGCTGGCCATCGTCACGCCCATCCCCGGCACCACGCGCGACCGCATCGGCCAGACGATCCAGATCGAGGGCGTGCCGGTGCACGTGGTGGACACCGCCGGCCTGCGCAGCGACGCCGCGCCCGCCACCGACGAGGTCGAGCGCATCGGCATCGCGCGCAGCTGGGCCGAAATCGGAGGCGCCGACGCCGTGCTGTTCCTGCACGACCTGACGCGCCGCGGCGAGAGCGCCTACGAAGCCGCCGACGCCGAGATCGCCGCGCGCATCGCCGGCAACGCCGGCGCGCCGCAGCGCGTGCTGCACGTCTACAACAAGCGCGACGCGCCGGCCGCGTTCGCCGCGCCGCTGCCCGACGCCGCGCTGGCGCTGTCCGCGCGCACCGGCGACGGCCTGCCCGCGCTGCGCCGCGCCCTGCTCGAACGCGCCGGCTGGCACGCCAGCCCCGAAGGCGTGTTCATCGCCCGCACGCGCCACGTGCAGGCGCTGGCGCAGGCGCGCGCGCACCTCGCCCGCGCCGACGCCATCGCCGCCCAGGGCGACGCCGCGCTCGACCTGCTGGCCGAGGAGCTGCGCCTGGCCCACGACGCGCTGGGCGAGATCACCGGGCGCGTCACGCCGGACGCGTTGCTGGGCGAAATATTCGGGCGCTTCTGCATCGGCAAGTGAGCCGCCGCGCGCCGGCTCAATGCCCCGCGAAATCCACCAGCGTGAACAGCGGCAGCCCCGCCTCGCGCAGCCGGGCCGAGCCGCCCAGTTCGGGCAGGTCGACGATGGCGGCGCCTTCGATCACGGTGGCGCCCAGGCGCTCGAGCAGGCGCTTGCCGGCCATCATGGTGCCGCCGGTGGCGATCAGGTCGTCGATCAGCAGCACGCGGTCGCCGGCGCGCACGGCGTCGGTGTGCATTTCCACGGTGGCGCTGCCGTATTCCAGCTCGTAGGTCTCGGCCACGGTGGTGAAGGGCAGCTTGCCCTTCTTGCGGATCGGCACGAAGCCCACGCCCAGCTCGTAGGCCAGCACCGCGCCGATGATGAAGCCGCGCGCGTCCAGGCCGGCCACCAGGTCCGGGCGCACGTCGAAGTAGCGGTGCACGAACTGGTCGATCAGCACGCGGAACACCTTGGGGTCGGACAGCAGCGGCGTGATGTCGCGGAACATCACGCCGGCTTCGGGCCAGTCGGGCACGGTGCGGATGCGGTCGCGGATGTAGGCCGCGGGGTCGTCGACGGCGCTGGGGTGGCGGTTCATCGGGGCGGTCTCCTGCAAGATGGTCGGCTCAGGCGTCGAAGGGCCGCGCCTGCAGCGTGCCGTCGCGGCGCCAGGCCAGCCACAGGGCCTGGCCCATGCCGACCGTGGTGCCGGCAAGTGCCGTGATGTTCACCTGGTGCGTCACCCACACCTCGCGCAGCACGGGGCCGTCGCCCAGCGCGCGCAGCCGCTCGCGCAGCGCGGCGGTCTGCGCCGGTTCGCGGTCGCGGGCGTCGAAGAACGAGTCCAGCGCGGGCAGCGGCTGCAGCGCCGGCGCGCCCGCGCCCAGGCCCTGCGCCAGCAGGCGCGCGGTGTCCAGGCAGCGGCACCAGCGGCTCGAGCGCAGCGCCTGTGGCCTTGCGCCGCGCTGCGCGAGGCGCTGCCCCAGCGCCAGGGCCTGCGCACGGCCGTCGGCCGAAAGGTTGCGCTGCGTCTCGCAGCGGTCGAGCACGTAGCCGGGCGGGTCGCCGACGCCGGGCTCGGTGACGGCGTGGCGCAGCACCAGCACCGGCGCCGCGCCGGCCTGCGCGCGCACGGCCAAGGCGGGCGTGGCCAGCAGCGCGGCGGCGGCCCGCAGCACGCGGCGGCGGGACGGCCGCGGCGACACGGGACGCGGTGGCAAGTTGTGTGGGTTCATCGGCGCAGCAGTTTCTCTTCGGCCAGGGCCAGCGCCTCGGGCAGGCCGGCCAGCACCAGGGTGTCGCCCGAGGTCAGCACCAGGTCTTCGTCGGGGTCGATCGCGCCGCCCGCGGCGCGCCGCACCGACATCACCTGCACGCCCACCGCATGCAGCGCCAGCGCGCCCAGCGGCTGGCCCAGGCAGGGTGCGGCGGCGGGCAGGGCCACGCTGGTCAGGCGCGCCTGGTGGCGCTCTTCCACGGTGTCGTCGTCGGCGCCGTGGAAGTAGCCGCGCAGCAGGCCGTAGCGCGCGTCGCGCGCGTCGCGGGTGATGCGGATCACGCGCCGCATCGGCACGCCCACCAGGGCCAGCGCGTGGCTGGCCAGCATCAGCGACCCCTCGATCGCCTCGGGCACCACCTCGGCGGCGCCGGCGGCGCGCAGCTTGTCCAGGTCGGCGTCGTCCACGGTGCGCACCACCACCGGCACCTGCGCCGCATGCGATCGCACCAGCTGCAGGATCTTCAGCGCCGACGGCGTGTCGTGATAGGTCACCACCACCGCGCTGGCTCGAGCCAGGCCGGCGGCCATCAGGCTCTTCAGGCGCGCGGCGTCGCCGAACACCACGCTCTGGCCGGCGGCGGCGGCCTGGCGCACGCGGTCGGGGTCCAGGTCGAGCGCCATGTAGGGGATGCGCTCGTTGTCCAGCAGGCGGGCCAGGTTCTGGCCGCTGCGGCCGTAGCCGCAGATGATCACGTGCGCCTCGGTGGCGATCGACTTCTTCGCGATGGTGGTCAGCGCCACCGACTGCATCAGCCAGTCGCTGGCCGACAGCCGCGACACGATGCGGTTGCTGTACATCACGATGAAAGGCGTGGCCAGCATCGACAGCACCATGCTGGCCAGCACCGGGCTCATCCACTGCGGCGCCACCAGGCCGCCGTCGGCGCCCAGCGTCAGCAGCACGAAGCCGAACTCGCCGGCCTGCGCCAGGTACAGGCCGGTGCGCAGCGCCACGCCGGGCGCGGCGCCGAACAGCCGCGCCAGCACGGCCACCAGCATGAATTTCGCCAGCACCGGGCCCATCACCAGGATCAGCACCAGCCCCCACTGGTCGAGCACGGGCCGCCAGTCGAGCTTCATGCCGATGGTGATGAAGAACAGCCCCAGCAGCACGTCGTGGAAGGGGCGGATGTCGGTCTCGACCTGGTGCTTGTATTCGGTCTCGGCCACCAGCATGCCGGCCACGAACGCGCCCAGCGCCAGCGACAGCCCGGCGTGCTCGGTGATCCAGGCCAGGCCCAGCGTCACCAGCAGCAGGTTCAGCACGAACAGCTCTTCGCTCTTGCGCCGCGCCACCAGCGTGAGCCACCAGCGCATGGCCTGCTGGCCGCCGGTGAGCAGCAGCGCCAGCAGCGCGGTGGCCTTGACCACCGCCCAGCCGACCGTGGTGGCCATGTCCCCCGGCGGCGCCGACAGCGCGGGGATCAGCACCAGCAGCGGCACCACGGCCAGGTCCTGGAACAGCAGCACGCCTATCACGCGGCGGCCGTGCTCGCTTTCCAGCTCGAGCCGGTCGGCCATCAGTTTCACCACGATGGCGGTGGACGACATGGCCATCGCGCTGCCCAGCACCAGCGCGCCGGCGTAGCCCAGTTCCCAGGGGCGCGTGGCGAAGCTGAACAGCCAGATCAGCAGCGCGTTGCCGGCCAGCGCACCGGCAATGGTCAGTCCCACCTGCGACAGCCCCAGCCCGAACACCAGGCTGCGCATCGCGCGCAGCTTGGGCAGGTTGAACTCCAGCCCGATGACGAACATCAGGAACACCACGCCGAACTCGGCCAGGTAGGTGGTGGCGCCGGAATCGCCGGCCAGCGCCAGCGCATTGGGGCCGATGATCACGCCCACCACCAGGTAGCCGAGCATCGGCGGCAGCTTCATCCAGCGGCAGGCCGTCACGCCGAGCACCGCGGCCACCAGGTAGAGCAGAACCAGTTCGAGCGTCGTTGCCATCAGCGGGGAATGATCCGCGGGCCCGGGGCCTCGCGCCTAGAATCGTTTGCCAGTAGAACACGCAAGGACGATGCCGCAGACCGCCCCACCCTTCGACGCCGAGCGTGCCCTGGCGCTGGCTGCGCGCACGCTGGACATCGAGGCCCAGGCGCTGGCCAGCGTGAAGTCCCGGCTGTCGGGCAGCTTCACCGCCGCCGTGGCCGCCATTCTGGCCAGCCGCGGCCGCGTCGTCGTGATGGGCATGGGCAAGAGCGGCCACGTCGGCCGCAAGATCGCCGCCACGCTGGCGTCGACCGGCACGCCGGCCATGTTCGTGCATCCGGCCGAGGCCAGCCACGGCGACCTGGGCATGGTCACTCGCGACGACATCGTGATCGCCATTTCCAACTCCGGCGAGAGCGACGAGCTCAACGTGATCCTGCCGGTGCTCAAGCGCCAGCACGTCAAGCTGATCGCCATGACGGGCAAGCCCGCGTCCACGCTGGCCGAGCATGCCGACATCGTGCTGGCCAGCACGGTCGAGCAGGA
>WBZX01003341.1_pt1 | contig 10251 bp, 11 predicted proteins | sample 5204211 | NCBI WGS metagenome assembly WBZX01 (sample SAMN12344362, study PRJNA552823) | activated sludge metagenome | biome: Activated sludge suspended growth; feature: Nitrification reactor; material: Wastewater; isolation source: activated sludge from nitrification reactor of wastewater...
CCGCGTCACGCCCTCGCCCTGCAGCCGCTCGCCCGGTGGCTTGACCCAGTCATCACGGATGAAGCGCCCGCCCGGGTCCTCGGCTTCGACCGCGTCGACGATGCGCTGCTGCAGCCCGAGCAGCCAACTGCGCACCTGGGTGACGGCATCCTCTCGTTTCATGGCCTGGCCTCCTTGGCTGGGGCGTTCTGCGTGTCGTTGGGGGGCAGCCGCACCGGCGCCGCCAGTTCGGGCCGGCAGCCCTGCCGATGGGCCAGGCGCGTCGCGATGGCGGCCATGTCGGCCTGCGGGTCGCCGCTCAGGCGGATGTAGCTGTCGATGCCGACTCGGCGCTCGGCGTAGTCGAAGAACGCCAGGCCCAGCGGCACGCCGGCCTGCAGCGCCACGCGATGGAAGCCACTGCGCCAGTGGTCGGAATAGCTGCGCGTTCCCTCGGGCGCCAGCGCCAGCCACATGAACTCGTCGGCGTCGCGCGCGCGGTGGAAGCGATCGACCATGTCGCCCACCACGCCGCGCGGGTCGCGCCGGTCCACGGGCACGCCACCCACCCAGCGCATCCAGCGGCCGAAGACCGGCACCTTGAACAGGGAGTCCTTGCCCCAGAAATGAAGTGGGAACCCGATCGCCCACTTCGCCAGCAGGCCGACGACGAAGTCCCAGTTGGACGTGTGCGGATAGGCGATCATCACGCCCTGCCGGCCCGGCAGGCCGTCGAACACCACGCGCCAGCCGAACGCCGCCAGGATGGCGCGCGCCAGCGCGCTGCCATGCAGCTGCACGGGCCGTTCGGTGATCTCGAATCCCGGGGGCAGCGCGGTCGGCGTGGATGTCATCGAGGCCGATCAGCGGGGCTTGAGCGCCCGGTGGCCGATGTCGCGCCGGAACTGCATGCCGTCGAAGCGGATGCCTTCCAGCGCGGCATAGGCGCGCTGCTGGGCGCTGCGCAGCGGCTCGCCCAGCGCGGTGACCGTGAGCACGCGGCCGCCGCTGGCCACCAGCGCGCCGTCGTCACGCCGCGCGGTGGCGGCGTGGAACACCTGCATGTCCTCGGTGCCGGCGGGCAGGCCGCTGATCGCGTCGCCCTTGCGCGGGCTGACGGGGTAGCCATGGGCAGCCATCACCACGCCCAGCGCGCTACGCCGGTCCCATTGCAGTTCCAGGTCGCGCACGCCGGCGCCCTGCATGTCGGTGGCCGCGAGCAGCAGGTCGAGCAGGTCGCTCTTCAGACGAATCAGCAGCACCTGCGCCTCGGGGTCGCCCAGGCGCGCGTTGAACTCCACCACGCGGGGGTTTCCGGCCGCGTCGATCATGAGACCGGCATACAGGAAACCGCCGAACGGATGGCCCTCGGCAGCCATGCCCGCAATGGTGGGGCCGATGATCTCGCGCATCACGCGCGCATGCACCGCGGGCGTCACCACCGGAGCGGGCGAGTAGGCGCCCATGCCGCCGGTGTTGGGGCCGGTGTCGCCGTCGCCGATGCGCTTGTGGTCCTGGCTGGTGGCCAGCGCCAGCGCGTGCCGGCCGTCGGCCACGACGATGAAGCTGGCCTCCTCGCCGGCCATGAACTCCTCGATCACGACGCGCGCCCGGCCGGCCACGTGAGACACGCCGGCGGTGTCCGACAGCATGAAGTCGATCGCCTCGTGCGCCTCGGCCGTGGTGGCGGCCACCACCACGCCCTTGCCTGCCGCCAGGCCGTCGGCCTTGACCACGATCGGCGCACCCTGCGCGTCCACGTAGGCGTGGGCGGCCACGCCGTCCTCGAAGGTGGCGTAGCGCGCGGTGGGGATGCCGTGGCGCTGCATGAAGGCCTTGGCGAAGTCCTTGGAGCTTTCCAGCTGGGCCGCTGCGCGCGTGGGCCCGAAGATGCGCAGCCCGCGGCTGCGGAACAGGTCCACCGCGCCGGCCGCCAGCGGCGCCTCGGGTCCGACCACGGTCAGCGCCACGCGCTCCCGGGCGGCAAAGTCCGCCAGGGCGGACAGGTCGGTGATCGGCACGTTGACCAGCGCGGGGTCGAGCGCGGTGCCGCCGTTGCCCGGCGCCACGTACACGCGCTGCACCTTCGGTGACTGCGCCAGCTTCCAGGCCAGCGCGTGCTCGCGCCCGCCGCCGCCGATCACGAGCACCTTCATGCGTCGAGCTCGGCGTTGTGGAAGACGTCCTGAACGTCGTCGAGGTCCTCGAGCACGTCGAGCAGCTTCTGCATGCGCTGCGCGTCGTCGCCCGCCAGCGCCACCGGCGCCTCGGCGCGCATCGTCACTTCGGCCAGCTCGGCCGCCAGGCCCGCCGCCTCGAGCGCGTTCTTCACCGCCTCGAAGTCGGCCGGCGCGGTGAGCACCTCGATCGAGCCGTCCTCGCCGGTGACCACGTCCTCGGCGCCGGCCTCGAGCGCGGCTTCCATGACCTTGTCCTCGCTGGTGCCGGGCGCAAACAGCAGTTGCCCGCAATGCTTGAACTGGAACGCCACCGAACCCTCGGTGCCCAGGTTGCCGCCGTACTTGCTGAAGGCGTGCCGCACCTCGGCCACGGTGCGCACGCGGTTGTCGGTCATGGTGTCGACGATGATCGCCGCCCCGCCGATGCCGTAGCCCTCGTAGCGGATCTCCTCGTACTGCACGCCTTCGAGGTTGCCCGTGGCCTTGTCGATGTTGCGCTTGACCGTGTCGGCCGGCATGTTGGCGGCCTTGGCCTTGTCCACGGCCAGCCGCAGGCGCGGGTTGGCCGACGGGTCGCCGCCGCCCTGCCGGGCCGCGACCATGATCTCGCGGATCACGCGGGTCCAGACCTTGCCGCGCTTCTCGTCCTGGCGGCCCTTGCGGTGCTGGATGTTTGCCCACTTGGAATGACCGGCCATCGGGAAATCGCTTCTGCGTCTGTTGGAGAGGGCGGAATTCTACGGGCCGGGGGGGCCCGGCCGGCTTCGGAATTAGACTGGCCGCCATCCGCAGCCCCGCAGGAGCCGTCCGATGCCCGAACCGATCCTCGTTGCCAAGCACGGCGACATCGCCTGCCATCTGCTTCCGGCGCTGGCCAACCGCCATGGCCTGATCACCGGCGCCACCGGCACCGGCAAGACGATCACGCTGCAGAAGATCGCCGAGAGCTTCTCCACCCTCGGCATCCCGGTGTTCATGGCCGACGTCAAGGGCGACCTCACCGGCGTCAGCCAGACCGGCGCGCTGCCCGACAAGGTGGCCAGGATCCTGAAGGACCGCGGCCTGGACGCGCCCACCCCCACCCGCTGCCCGACCACGCTGTGGGACGTCTTCGGCGAGCAGGGGCACCCCGTGCGCGCCACGGTGTCCGACATGGGCCCGCTGCTGCTGGCCCGCATGCTCGACCTGAACGAGACCCAGGCCGGCGTGCTGAACCTGGTGTTCAAGATCGCCGACGACAACGGCCTGGCGCTGCTGGACCTGAAGGACCTGCGCGCCATGCTCCAGTACGTGGGGGAGAACGCCAAGCAGTTCACCACCAGCTACGGCAACGTGAGCGCGGCGTCGGTGGGCGCCATCCAGCGCGGCCTGCTGCAGATCGAGGAACAGGGCGGCGACCGCTTCTTCGGGGAGCCGATGCTCGACATCGCCGACTTCATGCAGACCGACAAGGGCATGGGCGTGGTCAACATCCTGGCCGCCGACAAGCTGATGAACGCGCCCCGGCTGTACGCCACGTTCCTGCTGTGGATGCTGTCCGAGCTGTTCGAGACCCTGCCCGAGGTCGGCGACCTGGACAAGCCGAAGATGGCGTTCTTCTTCGACGAGGCGCACCTGCTGTTCAACGACGCGCCCAAAGTGCTGCTCGAGCGCATCGAGCTGGTGGTGCGGCTGGTGCGCTCCAAGGGCGTCGGCGTGTACTTCGTGACCCAGAACCCGCTCGACATCCCCGACACCGTGCTGGGCCAGCTCGGCAACCGCGTGCAGCATGCGCTTCGCGCCTTCACGCCGCGCGACCAGAAGGCGGTGCAGTCGGCCGCCAGCACCATGCGCGCCAACCCCAAGCTCGACATCCAGACCGCGATCACCGAGCTGGGCGTCGGCGAGGCGCTGGTGAGCTTCCTGGACGAGAAGGGCCGGCCGTCGGTGACCGAGCGCGTGTTCGTGCTGCCGCCGGGCAGCCGCATCGGCCCGATCGACGCCAGCGAGCGCAAGGCCCTGGTGGCGTCGTCGCTGGTGGCCGGCGTGTACGAGAAGACGGTGGACGCCGAGTCGGCCTACGAGAAGCTCAAGGCCCGCTCCACCGCGTCGGCCGACGCGGCGGCCACGGCCACCGCCGGCGGCGCGGCCGGCGGGGCGCCCGCGGCCGAAGGCGGCATGATGGACGGCCTGAAGGACATCCTGTTCGGCAGCACCGGCCCGCGCGGCGGCAAGCGCGACGGCCTGGCCGAGATGGCCGCCAAGAGCGCCGTGCGCACGGTGGGCTCGGCGGTCGGCCGCGAGATCGTCCGCGGCGTGCTCGGCTCGCTGCTGGGCGGAAGCCGCCGGCGTTGAACGCAAGGAAACTCGCGATGCATGCGGTGATCTGGCTTGCCCTGGGCGTGGTGGTGGCGCTGGTCGCGGCGCGCCTGGGTGCGTTCGCGGGTCAGGCGCCGTCGGGGCTCGGCGTGCGCGACGGCCGCCTGAAGCCGCCGGCGCACACGCCCAACAGCGTCTCCAGCCAGGCCGACCTGTGGCCCGACGCGGCGCAGCGCGACTACGCGCGCATCGAGCCGCTGCCCCTGGCCGGCGATGCCAAGGCGTCCATCGCCCGCATCGCGGCGGTGGTGGAAGACCTGCCCGGAGCCGAAGTGGTGGAGCGGCGCGACGACTACCTCTACGCCCGGTTCACCACGGCCATGCTGCGCTTCGTCGACGACGTGGAGTTCTGGGTCGACCCGGCGGCCGGCGTGGTGCAGGTGCGGTCGGCGTCGCGCGTGGGACGCAAGGACTTCGGCGTCAACCGGGCGCGCATCGAGCAGATCCGGCAACGCCTGGCGGCGGCCGGCTGAGCCGGCCCCGGCGCCGTTTCGCGACCGCCTGCGCCGCTTCGTCGCCTGGCGCTCGCCACCCCTGCCGCACCTGACGCATGCTGCGCCCCATGCTCGACGCCCTGCCCCGCCCGCTGGCCTTCGTGCTGCGGCACCTGCTGATCGGCGTGCCGCTGGCGGCGGCGATCGCGCTGTTTTTCGCGCTCGCGTTCGACAACCGGTTCTTCACCAATTTCGTCTACTCGCTGTGCATCGGCCTGATCTGCCAGTTCGTGATCGACGGTGGCCGCAGGGGGGTTGCGCGCCTGATGGGCCGCGAACACTGGCCCGGCCTGCCGCTGACCGTGCTGATCATCCTGGGCGGCGTCGTCATCGGCATCCAGGGCGGCTACGCGCTGGCCGGCTGGCTGCTCGGCTCGCCGATCCCCAGCCCCGGCCTGCAGCAATGGCGCACGCTGGTGATCATCGTGACGGTGAGCCTGACGGCATCGGCCGGCTTCACCCTCGTGTCCTGGGGCCGGGCGCGGCTCGCCGCGTCCGAGGCCCGCGCCGAGCGGGCGCAACGTGCCGCCGCGGAAAACCAGCTGCGCCTGCTGCAGTCGCAGCTCGAGCCGCACATGCTGTTCAACACGCTGGCCAACCTGCGCGTGCTGATCGGCATGGACCCGCCGCGCGCCCAGGCCATGCTGGACCGCCTGATCGCGTTCCTGCGCTCCACGCTCCAGGCCAGTCGCAGCGACACCCACCCCCTGGCCGCCGAGTTCGAGCGCCTGGATGACTACCTGGCGCTGATGGGCGTGCGCATGGGCCCGCGGCTGCAGGTCGCGCTGCACCTGCCGCCCGACCTGCGCGAGCTGCCGGTGCCGCCGCTGCTGCTGCAGCCCTTGGTGGAGAACAGCATCCAGCATGGCCTGGAACCCCAGGTCGAGGGCGGCCGCATCGAGGTGCGCGCCGCGCGCGACGGCGACTCGCTCGTGCTCACGGTGCTGGATACCGGCGCGGGACTCGCCGACGCCGCCGCGCCGGGCGGCACCGGCTTCGGCACGCACCAGGTGCGCGAGCGCCTGGCCGCGCTGTACGGCCCGGCCGCATCGCTGCAGCTCGGCCCGGCACCGGGCGGCGGCACGCTGGCCCGCGTCGTGCTGCCGGCCCCCCCGCCTTCCACCTCGGCCTCGCCGCCCCCAAGCACCTCGCCACGACCATGAACCGCCCCACCGCGCTGATCGCCGAAGACGAACCCCTGCTGGCGGAATCGCTGCGCCAGGACCTGGCCGCGCTGTGGCCCGAACTCGACGTGGTGGCCACGGTCGGCGACGGCACGTCGGCCCACGAGCGTGCGCTGGCCCTGTCGCCCGACGTCTGCTTCCTGGACATCCGCATGCCCGGCGCCGACGGTCTGGACGCCGCCCGCGCCCTGGCCGAGGACTGGCCGGACGGCGACACGAGCCGGCCCTTCCCGCTGCTGGTGTTCGTGACGGCCTACGACCAGTACGCGCTGCAGGCCTTCGACGCGCAGGCGGTGGACTACGTGGTCAAGCCGGTCCAGCGCGATCGGCTGGCGGCCTGCGTGTCCAGGCTGCAGGCGCGGCTGGCCGCGCGCGGACCCCGGCCCGAGGCCTTGCAGCGCACGGTGGAGCAGCTGCGCAGCCTGCTCGGCCCGAGCCTCGCGCCGCCGACGCCGCGGCTGGACGTGATCCAGGCCCAGGTCGGCTCGATCGTGCATCTGGTGCCGGTGGACGAGGTGGTCTACTTCGAGGCCGCCGACAAGTACGTGCGTGTCATCACCGCCGAGCGCGAGCACCTGATCCGCCTGTCGCTGAAGGACCTGCTGCCGCAGCTCGATCCGCAGCGGTTCTGGCAGGTGCACCGGGGCACCATCGTGCAGGCCCGCTGCATCGCGCAGGCGCGGCGCGAGGAGTCCGGCAAGGTCACGCTGATGCTGCGTGGCCGCAGCGAGACGCTGACCGCGAGCCGGCTGTACGCGCACCTGTTCAAGGGCCTGTAGCGCGCTCCCTGCGGCGTTGCTTCGGCGCTGTTTCGTCGCGGCCATCGTCGATTCGTCCCCGCGGGCTGGCGGCCCGGGTGGCGGCTGCCGACACTGCGACGCATGCAAGCCTTCACCCAACTCCTGTCGCAACGTCCGCTGATCTTCCTGCACCTGGCCTGCGCCGCCGCGGCCGTCGTGCTCGGCGCCGCGTTGCTGCTCCGGCGCAAGGGCACGACATCGCATCGGGCTCTCGGCTGGACCTGGGTGCTGCTGATGGCGGGTGCCACGATCAGCAGCGCGTTCATCCGCGACAACCGGATGATCAACGTCGCGGGCTTCACGCCGATCCATCTCTTCACGCTGCTGGTGTCGGTGGAGCTGCCGCGCGCGGTGCTGGCCATCCGGCGCGGTCAGGTCGAGGCCCACCGCAAGGCCATGCGGGGCCTGTATTTCGGCGGATGCGTCGTCGCCGGCCTGTTCACGCTGCTGCCCGGACGCTTCCTCGGGCGCCAGCTCTGGGGCGCCGTGGGCGCGCTGCTGGCTTGAGCGGCGGGCCGCGCGCGGGCGGTCGATAGAATCGATCGCATGTCCTCAGACAAGCCTGCCGACGCGGCCAAGCCGACCAACTTCCTGCGCCAGATCATCGAGCGCGACCTCGAGGCCGGCACCTACGACGGCCGCCGCTTCGGCGGCAGCCCCGGCGACGCGGCCCATCATGCAGCCGGCGGCCCGGACCCGGCCCGCATCCGCACCCGCTTCCCGCCCGAGCCCAACGGCTACCTGCACATCGGCCATGCCAAGAGCATCTGCCTGAACTTCGGCCTCGCGGCGGACTACGGCGGCGTATGCCACCTGCGCTTCGACGACACCAATCCCGAGAAGGAGGAGCAGGAGTTCGTCGACGCCATCATCGAGGCGGTGCACTGGCTCGGCTTCGACTGGAACACCGGCGGCACCAGCCACCTGTTCTACGCCAGCCGCTACTTCGACTTCATGGCACGCGCGGCCGAGGCGCTGGTGCGCGACGGCCTGGCCTATGTTGACGAGCAGACGCCCGAGCAGATGCGCGCCAACCGTGGCGACTTCGGCACGCCCGGCACCGACAGCCCTTTCCGCGGGCGCAGCGTGGACGAGAACCTGGCGCGCTGGGACGACATGAAGAGCGGCCGCCTGCCCGACGGCGCAGCCGTGCTGCGGGCGAAGATCGACATGGCGTCGCCCAACATCAACCTGCGCGACCCTGCCCTGTACCGGATCAAGCACGCCACCCACCATGCCACCGGCGACGCGTGGTGCGTGTACCCGATGTACACGTTCGCGCACCCGATCGAGGACGCGCTGGAGCGCATCACGCACAGCATCTGCACGCTCGAGTTCGAGGACCAGCGCCCCTTCTACGACTGGCTGCTGGAGCACCTGGCACGGCTGGGCCTGCTGGCGGCACCGCTTCCGAAGCAGTACGAGTTCGGGCGCCTCAACGTCAACGGCGTCATGACCAGCAAGCGCAAGCTCAAGGCACTCGTGGACGAAGGCCACGTGCAGGGCTGGGACGACCCGCGCATGCCCACGGTGTTCGGCCTGCGCCGGCGCGGCTACACGCCGGCCAGCCTGCGCCTGATGGCCGAACGCACTGGTGCCAGCAAGACCAACATCTGGGTCGACATGTCGGTGCTGGACGGCGCGCTGCGCGAGGACCTTGAAGGGCAGGCGCCGCGCGCGATGGCGGTCATCGAGCCCCTGGCGCTGCGGCTGACCAACTGGGCCGAGGTGTTCGGCAGCGCCGATCACCGCGAAGCCTGCCAGGCCCCGGCGCATCCGCAGCACCCGGACCTGGGTCTGCGCCGCTTCTCGCTCGGCCCGCAGGTGTGGGTCGAGCGCGAGGACTTCGCCGAGGTGCCGCCCAAGGGATTCTTCCGCCTCTTCCCCGGCAACAAGGTGCGCCTGAAGTACGGCATGGTGGTGGAATGCACCGGCTGCGAGAAGGACGCCTCGGGCCGCGTGACCGCCGTGCTCGCCACCGTGGTGCCCGACACCAAGAGCGGCACGCCGGGCGCGGACGCGGTGAAGGTCAAGGGCACCATCACCTGGGTTGGCGCACACGACGCGGTGCCCGCCCAGATGCGCCTTTACGAGCGCCTCTTCTCCGAGGACCAGCCCGATGCCGACGGGCGCGACTTCCGCAGCGTGCTCAACCCGGCCAGCCTGCGCGAGGTGCAGGGCTATGTGGAGCCATCGGCGGGCGCCTGTGACCGTGAGACGCGGCTGCAGTTCGAACGCCACGGCTACTTCGTCGCGGACCGCGTGGACCACGCCGCCGGCCAGCCCGTGTTCAACCGCATCACCGGCCTGAAGGACGGCTGGGGCCGATAGAACACCTGGTTTCCTTCCCCGGTGACATCATCGGGACCCCCTCAAACCCAATCGACTCGACGATGAAGAAGACCCTCGTTGCGGCCCTGATGTGCGCCGCCGTGCTGCCCGTGGTGGCCCAGGACAAGACGACCGGTTCCGGCCTCGTCTACCGTTCGCTCAAGGACGGCTCCGGGCCGAACCCGGTCGCCACCGACGTGGTCCGGGTGCACTACCGCGGCACCTTCCCGGACGGCAAGGAGTTCGACAGCTCCTACGGCCGCGGCCAGCCCGCGGAGTTCCCGCTCAACCGCGTCATCAAGTGCTGGACCGAAGGGGTCCAGATGATGAAGGTGGGCGGCAAGGCCAGGCTGGTCTGTCCGCCCGCCATCGCCTACGGCGAGCGCGGCACGCCTGGTGGCCCGATTCCGCCGAATGCGACGCTGCATTTCGAGGTGGAGTTGCTGGGGATAAAGAAGTAACGGTCTCCCCCCGTTGCGGCTTCGCCGCTCCCCCCAGGGGGGCCACGCCGGTGGTCCGGCAAAGCCGGATCCACGGCGTGTGCTGAGCTTGCGCCTGCTGCGCGGCGCGCTGGCAGGCCTTCTAGTCCGTCGGAGCGTAGGGCTTGCCTGCGATGCGCAGGCCCTGGGCGGAGAGCTGGCGGGCCTTGGACTCGCGGATGCCCTTGACGCGGGCGATCAGGTCGGGCCAGCTGGCGAAGGGGCGCACCGCGCGCTCGGCGAGGATCGCCTCGGCCAGCGGCGGGCCGATGCCGCGCAGCTGTTCGAGCTGGGCGCGGTTGGCGCGGGCCAGGTCGAGGTCGGTGGCCTGGACCGTCGATGTGGCGATTGCCAGCACGGCGAACGCAGCCGCAGCCGCATGGCGCAGGATCATGCGGGCTGGGCGGCGCGAAGGCGGCGCCACAGCCATTGGCCGGCACTGACCG
>WBZX01003342.1_pt1 | contig 10251 bp, 10 predicted proteins | sample 5204211 | NCBI WGS metagenome assembly WBZX01 (sample SAMN12344362, study PRJNA552823) | activated sludge metagenome | biome: Activated sludge suspended growth; feature: Nitrification reactor; material: Wastewater; isolation source: activated sludge from nitrification reactor of wastewater...
CCACCATCGTGGCGGTGGGCCCGGACGGCCGTCTCTTCGTGGTGGACATGCTCAATTTCCGCGTCCAGGTCTTCGACGCCGACGGGGGTGGTAAGTGGCCCGAACGGAAGGTTCCCAAGCTGCTCGGTGAGGAAGCGATGGCCGCCAAGATCGAGAAGATCCGCTCCGGCCAGTATTCGTCTCTCTCTGGAGCGCTTCGGTCGTCGCAGCGGAAGGCCGCCAGGCTTCTCGCCCGGACCCCGCAGAGCGACTCGAAGCTGACCGAGCGGAGGCGAAAGTCCGTCGCGAAGTACGAGGCGCAGCTGGCCGAAGTGCAGCGTCTTTCCCAGGGCGGCTCGAAGGACCAGAAGGGATTCCGGAAGCTCTACGAGCGGGCTGGCAGACGGGAGGAGCGAGCCGCGAGGAAGATCGACCGGCTCGAAAGAGGCGCTCTGCTTGGGCAGGTCGCGAACTCCTTCTCGATCGACTTCGACAAGACAAGCTGGGAGATGTTCTCTCGGATCGCGTGGGCGGGGGTCCACAACGAGGGCGGGACGGCGGGCCACGGAGCCCGGATTCCCGCCCGCGTGTTCCTCGAGTGGACCCCGGAGCGGCTCGAGAAGTTCGTCGCGATGGCGAATGAGTACCTGGCCAATCGCGCGGACAAGTCAAAGGGGAAGTCATGAAAGCCTTTGAGCGAATTGTCCAGCTGCTGTCCGTGACGGACCCGGATGTCCGGGTCGAACCGAGCTACATCTGGGACCTCCTCCCAGCCAGTAGGGGCCTCACGGTTCTGCTTCGGAATGGGACGCACATCCCGCTTGTCCTCCCTGAAGGAACGGCGAAACAGATCCTGCATGCCCTCGCGGTCGAGTCTGTCAGGTGAGAGCCTCGAACCCGCTAGAGATCCGGACCGCCGTGGTCCAGATCGAGACCGCACTCCTCGAAGCGCTCCGGCTCGCGTACTTCTTCCGGTACCCGGAGGCTCGGACGCTCTCCGAGCTGACCCAGCGCGACGCCTTCAAACTGCTCGCGGGGAGCCTGACTTTCGTGGTCACCGAGGGGGTCTGCTATCGGTGGGAACCCGCGAGTCTCCTCCCGGTCCTCCCGCCCTACGTGGTGGCTCCGGCCACCCTGGGGGACGGTGGGAACGGGCGGTGGATCAGAGAATCCAGTGCCCTCACGCTGGGCCACGATTACCGTCGACCGCTCCACACGGTACGGACCGGGTACGCTCGGTACGTCGGGCTCTACCAGGGGGAGGACGACGAGATGCTCGAACGCATCTACGGGCAGGCCCCCGCGTTCCTCCTGGAATGGGTCCGGAACGACCTCGAGTCCGTTGGGATGCGGCACGGGATGGTGTACGAGTTCGACGTCTCGTTCGTCGTCCACGTCCTGTCACGCAACCTCCGTGATGGGGCGGACGGGACGATCGGAACGGACGTCCCGGCGGACGCGGGAACGACCCCGGCACCGGGACTCCTGAGGATGCTGGGGGACGTGCAGTACCTGCTGGCGGGGAGCCGCTTGGGACTCGAGCCCGGGGTGAAGTTCGCAAGCATCGACGGGGCCGCCCAGATCGTCGAGACGGACCTCGCCCAGCGGTGGTTCAGGGCTGAACTTCCCATCATCGTGAGGGCTTCTGTCCACCTGATGGACGAGGACCTCTTCGATGATCCCGAGGTCTGGATCAGCAGGAAAGATGCCGGGACGGCGGGCCACGACCCGATCGACCTCTCCAACTACGTTGCGGAGGGGCTGAGGTTCGCTGCCGCTCCTGGCCTCACCGGGACCGCCTCACCGGGGGTCGCGTACGTCGGTGGTCAGCTCGTGGTGGCCGCGCCGCCTCCCCATACGTTCCCAGCCGGATCGGATTCCTATCGGGACCTCCGACCGGATGGGTCGCTGGTTTACCGGTCCGTTCCGAACGGATCGGAACCACCTCCGGTCACGTCGGGTGCGATGCGGATCGGAGTCACGGTGACGGACCAGACCCGGATCGTCGCGGATTCCTATCTGTGTGACTTCGTGGTGCCGTCCGGAGCGGATCCGGACGACCCGTTCCGAGTGATCTAGAGAGGCTCGGGGAGTCCTCCGCGACCCCCCTATCTGCCCTATCGGGCCACCCCAAGCAGGGTGGCCTTCATCGTTTCTCCGACGAGGTATCAGCATGTTTCCGTATGGGATTCGTGTGTTCGTGCGGCCCGTATCGCCCCAGGTGCGCGTGCAGCGCGCCGAGGGGATGTACGGGCAGTTTCTCCCGAGTGGGGGTCAGGAAGTCCTCTGGGATTCCTTCCTCCACAAGAGGCTCCTAGAGGGGGCCATCACGGTCGAGCCGATCGAGCCCGTGCGGGTCGTTCCCGAGGCTGACCAGACCGAGAAGGAGCCTACGTAATGGCGATTCCTTTGAATCCAGATCTCCCCCTGAGCTACCAAGTACCGGGGGTCTACGTCTACCAGTCCCGTGCGGGGGCAGCTCCGAGCGCGACGAACCGGAGGGTTCTGTTAATCGGCTACAAGACCAGCTCGGGATCGGCCCTCGCGGGGTCTCCTGAGCGGGTCCTGTCCGAGGACGAGCTGGTCCAGAAGGCCGGCAAGGGCTCCGAGCTCCACCGGATGTTCCGGGCCTTCACGAGCCAGGGCGGAGCCGGGGCGGACCTCTACATCCTCCCGCTGAATGCTCCATCCGGAACCGCTCAGACCCGCCTCCTGACGATCCTCCAGAGCCCCTCGGGTGCTGCCCTTGGCACCGGCAATACCGGAGCGGTCGCAGCTGGAACCCTGTCGGTTTGGATCTGCGGGCAGCGGTTCGACGTGCAGGTCGCGAACGGAGACACGTACTCGGCCATCGCGGCGAACCTGGCCGCGCAGGTCCAGGCGGGTCAGGACGTTCTGCCTTGTACCGCTACCGTGGTGGGCGCGACCGTCACGCTTACGGCCCGTCACGCGAGCCTCGGCTCGGCGGACCTGCCCGTGATCGTGAAGGTCTCGAATCCCTCGATGGCCATCGCGGTCTCCCCCGGGACGATCCAGGTGGTCGGGGCCGCTTCCGGAGCGGGGTTCGTGAAGGTCGGAGTCGCGACCCAGACCGCCCAGGCTTCCGTCGCGAACTTGGACACGGCGAACGCCATCGCGGCGGCCCTCGTCGCCGCGATCAACTCGGCGAATGCGTTCCCGGTCGCAGCGGCGCAGACTGCCCCGAGCGATACCGCGACGCTGTTCTACCAGCCAGAGCGCGTCTTCAACTTCAACTCGGCGGCCGTCACGACCGGCATCACGACCACGTTGACGCTCGCGTGGGGCGCGGACGGATTGGGACTCCCGAGCAGTTCGTCTCCGAGTCTGTCCCAGGTGTTGACCAACCTCGAAGCGCAAGAGGCGTTCAAGCTGATCGTGACGAGCTTCACAGGTGCGGCGGCCCGCATCACGGAGGCCGGCTACACCCAGTACGGATCGCTCTCGGATTATTCCGTCCTGGGGACTCTGTCTTCCCACGTAGAGCAGCAAGCGAACGGCCTGATCTGCAAGGGTCAGGAGCTGGTGGTCGCGGACACCCGAAGCCTCGCGGTGACCGGATCGATCCCGACCGGAACGACCCCCAACTTGACGCTCTCGCCGCGCTATTTCCTCGGGTGGAGCCCGGCCAACCCGCAGCAGGCGTACGAGCTCGCCGCGCGGATGTCCGCCCTCATCATGGACCGGATCGACTATCCTAACTTCAATTTCGCGGGACAGAGCTTGAAGACGGACTCGCGAGTCCCCTTCCTGCTCCCGCACGACGCGGTCCGCCCGTCGAACGGCGATGTCAACGCCGCGATGCTCTCGTACTTCCTGAGTCCGCTCCGGACCGAGGAAGGACAGCTTCAGGTGGTGAGCGGGAGGACGACGGCGAAGCCGTCAGCGAGCCTCGACTTCCGCTACAGCTTCTGGGGCGTGGCGCTCGCCGATGACTACGTGCGGGACGATCTGAGAGCCTCCCTTCCGAGCGTGTTTCGGGGCAGGAACATTAAGAACTACAGCCCTCCGAACACGCAGTTCACCTTCACCCCGGACGCGATCCGGACCGCTCTCGCGTCCCGGATGGCGTTCTACGACTCGCTCGACATCTTCGACGGGTCGGACGACCTGGTCCCGGGTGTCGCGGCCATCACGAATGGGGTCCTCCCATCGCGGATGGACGCGGTCCTCCCGAAGCGGTTCGCGATCCCGGCTGAGCAGGTCTCTGTCGTCACCACCCTGGAATCCTAATCATGGCCAACGCCGGACTACCGACGGCCCTCCTGGGGGCCGTCGTACATAGCATCGACTTCGCGGAAGCGATCACCTGCACCCAGTTCGAGTTCAGCCACAACCCACCGCTCAACTTCCAGGCGGGCCCGCGGGGTTCGATCGGCATCTCCCGAGGGCAAGCTCCCTTCGAAGTGAAGCTGACCTTCGCGGTCCCTTCAGCCCGTGACCAGTTCAACTTCCTCGCCAAGATGGCCGAACAGAAGTCCGGTGGGAAGGGGTTCACGTACGACTGGTGGGAGGGGGAGGTCGGCATCGGGATCCACTGGATGATCACGGGCTGCTTCCTCGGCAACTTCAGCCTCACGAACAACCCGCAGGCGGGCACGTCGTCGAAGTCGATCTCGATCATGGGCCAGGTCCTCAAGGCCCTCAACTAGCCATTCTGGGAGGGGTGGGGACCGGCTTCCCCCCTTGGTCGCGTCCCTATCCTTCCCGCCTTCTCAAAGGGGATCCCATGCAGCTTGGACAGTTCCTAGAATGCGAGCCGGGCGAGCCGTCCTGCTTCGAGCCCGTCGAGTTCTACCTGAGTCGGAAAACTCCGACGGGAAAGAGACGGATCCGGGTCCGGGCGAATCTCTATCCGGTTTCGGAATCCGAGCGGCGAGCCGCACGGAAGGCCGCGACCGCGTACCTCCGCTCGACTCCCGCCTACGCGCCCAAGGACGGGGTCAGCCCTCCGATCCCACCGGAGGAGGTCGATTTCGAGACGACTCTGCACTTCCTAGCCGCGGCTCTGTACGACACGGAGGACCCGATGGTTCAGTTCGTCGGGGCGGGGGACTACGGCAAGTTCCGGGACGGGATCCTCGGGCAGCAGGTGGACTGGCTCTACGAGCGGTACCGAGCGTTCGTGGCTCGCGAGTACCCGGAGCTGGCGGTTCCGTCTGCGGATCTTGAGGGTGAAGCTGAAAAAAAATAGCGGCCCGCCCGGCACTCCTCTTCCGCCTCCTAGCGTGCGATGCGGAGGGCTGGTTCGGGCGGTCGCTGCGTGAGGTCCACGACGCGGACCTCGTCCGGTTCGTCGTCTGCAAGCGGGTCGCGGAAGAGATCTACAGGGGGAAACGGTAAGTGAGCAGCCGGGAAGCGAAGATCAAGCTGATCGCGGAGGGAGCGGGGCGGGCACGCTCTGAGGTCAACTCCGTCTCGGATTCGGTGAAGAACTTGGGCTCCGTCGGCTCGGTCGCCCAGAAGGCTCTGTCCGAGATCGGGAAGGCTGCGTTCCATGCGGCCAGCGACGCCGCGCGGGCCATGAACGACGTCAAACCGATCGACTTCGGCTCGGCGGCGGACAAGGCCAAGTCGTTCGAGGACGTGGTGACGAGGCTGGCGCTCCGCACCGGAGGGAACTCCGACGCGATGCGGCAGAAGTTTCGGGGGCTCGGGGAGGACCTGGGGGTCTCGGCGCAGCGGGTCGCGAACTTTACGAAGAACCTGACCGACCAGACCGGCGCGCTGAACGCCGGGGAGGCGGTGCAGGCGCTCGGGAAGTATGCGAACGACACGGGGCGGACCCTGGAGGATCTGGGCGACACGGGGAGGAGCCTCTACTCGGACTTCGGAGTCTCCCTGGAGCAGATCGGGGGCGCGCTCCAGAAGGTCCGGGGGATCGCGCTCGACTTCTCGCACGTCGGGGGACCGGTCGCGCTGGAGAACTCCCTCGTGAGGCTCGCGCCCCTGCTGGCCCGGTTTGAGGGCGGGTCGCTGGAGCGGAGGGCCGCCCTCCTCGCGACGTTCGGGAGGGGGAAGTCGGCTCGGGTCGCGGAGGAGACCACCGCGAGCATCCTGGGCGCGTTCGGTGGTTCCAACACGATGCTCGTCGAGCAGACCATGCGGGAGATCCGAAAGGACCCCCGGTACAGCGCTTACACGACGGACCAGACCGGCCAGACCGTTATGAAGCCGGGAGTCCTGCGGGAGCTACAGCAGTACTTCAAAAGCAGGTCCCCCCGGGCGGTACAGCAGTTCTTCGGAACCACCATGCAGGGGCTCCAGGCGGCCCAGACCTTCGTGGATGCCGACCTGTCCCAGGTGGACCGGGCCGAGCAGCGCGCGGAGGCGCTCAGGAAGTTCCTGAAGGAGTCCGGGGCGCTCCCTATCGATCAGCTCACCCCGTCCCAGCTGGAGGGGATCGCCCCGATGCTGCCCGGCTTCGATCGAAAGAAGACGGGATTCGCGTCGACCCGGGCGGGCCAGCGGGCCCGGACCGATGTGGAGCGGGAGAACGTCGAGCTGTCCGTGGGGGACACGATCCAGGAGCAGCGTGATAAAAGAAACGCGCTCTACGAGGGGAGACGCGGAACCCAAGCTGCCGTCGACACGGCCCGCTCGTACCTCCCGTCGAAGTACGAGCGGATCCTCGACATCGGTGAGGCCGCTGGGGTCGAGGCGAAGACCGAGGTGGACGCGCGGAGGGGCACCCCGACCGTCGAGCTGGGAGCCGCCTCGATAGACCGGATGGCCCAGGCGGTCCGCTCCTCTCCGATCATCGCGCGCCCCGAAGGGAGCCCGGCTGCGACGGCCGTCGAGGCCAACAAGGCCCGCAACAGAGCCTCGGGGTCCAACTGATGTACGAAGAGTTCTACGGGAACTTCTCCTTCACCCCGAAGGGATCGGAGACCCTCCTCCTCACCGGGTTCCTCCTCTCCAATGAGGACGACCTGGGAGCTCGCTTCGCCAGCCACGAGTACCTGAAGCGCGACGGCGGCGAGCTGGAACCGATGGGGGCGAGCCAGTCCCGCTTCGTCTTCCGGCTCGTCCTGATGGGGTCCGCTCCGCTCACGCAGGGGGGCGCGGAACTATCGGCGGGGGACCGGTACCGGGCGCTCGTCGACGTCCAGCGGAAGACCCCCCGGGGGCTGCTGGTCCACCCCCGTTTGGGTCGGATACAGGCGGGGTTCGCGAAGCTGAAAGCCTCCGAGACTCCCGCGAAGGCGGTCGACCAGATCGAGCTGGTCCTGGAGTTCATCGAGGACCAGCTCGACCAGGCGCTCTCTTTTGAGCAGAACCCGACCCCACAGGGGAGGGCGAACCAGGTAGCGACTGCGTATTCCTACGTGCTGGCCGCGACGACCGCTCTGTTTGGGGATCGGAACCCAGGAATCCCGTTCTACCGGGAGGCGCTTCGGAACGTCACTTCGGCCTCCGAGCGGCTCGCCCAGGTCGCGGCGGCCTTCGCGGAAGCAGCGCTCCTATCGGCCCAATCGACCCTCCCGGACCTCGCCCTGCGGGGTCAGCTCGGGACGGTTCGGGACGCGATGCAGGGGCTCCTGGATGCGCTCCCCGCCACGCTCCCGTTTACGAGGGAACCGGACGTTTCGCTGACTCCGATCCGGCATGGCGCGTACATGACCTATTCGGTCTGCCTCGCGCTCCTCGAGTCCGTCCTGGCTCAGAAGCCGGAGATCATCCCGTACGTGGTCCCCGTCGCGATGCCGCTCGACCGGGTCCTGCTGTCGATCTACGGCAACGACGCGGCCTCCCACTTCGACGAGATCCTGACGCTCAACCGGATACCGGACGCGATGTGGATCCCGGCGGGAACGCGGCTCCAGGTCGTGTCTCCGCAACCGATTCAGTAGGACCACCGGGCCAGCTCGGGGGTCCCCTGAGGCTCCTATCAAGCACCGAAGACCATGGACACCTCCGCCCAGACGGACACGACCACGGAGGCGGTGATCGTGTCCGCGACGACCGAGCAGGGCTCGTCGGTCACCGCCCTGGACCGGATCGTCAACACGGTGGGGTTCTCCTACTCCTCGGACGTGATGCAGGTGGGGGACCCGTTCAGTCTGGAGATCCCGAACCCTCGGGGCGAATACGATCAGAAGTTCGTCGCGGGCTCCCAGGTGAAGCTGTACCTGCGGAACCCCAATGTGAACGGGGGACAGCTGACGCTCAAGCACCTCGGGGTGATCAAGCGCCGTCGGACCTCCGCGAGCCTCCACGAGGGCCGGATGGTGCGGATCGAATGCCAGGACCTCGGCTGCCACCTTCAAGAAAATGCGGCCCCCCTGTGGTACCGAACGCAGGGGAAGCGGTTCATCGACCTCCTCCAGGACCCCAAGTGGATCGACCCGTCGTGGGGAATCCGTGGGATCCGCGTGGACAACGAGACGAACCGTCTCATCCGTCAGGGGCTGAACCAGGGGCGGGCGCAGGCGAACCTCGACAACCAATCCATCTTGGGGACGTTTACGTACCTACAGGTCGAGCCCGGAGACAAGGTGCTCGACCACATCGTCACGTACGCGAGACGGTTGAACCGTCTGGTCAACGTCTCCTGCGACGGGTACCTCCAGGTCTGGACCCCCGACTACGAGCAGGCTCCAAACTTCCGGATCGAGCTTCACGACCTGAGCGACCCGGACAGGAACCAGAACAACGTCCTCGACGTGAGTGTCGAGGACTCGATCGACCCCCTCTACACCCACACGACCTGCATCGGCGAGATCGTAGGGGGGCAGCTCGTCACGGACTCGACGAATCAGAACGCCGCCAAGCGTCGTGGTGATTTCGTATACGAAAAGCTCCTCCCGTTCGTCCGAAGACAGACCTTCTGCGACGGCGAGGTCTACGACGCGGAGACGGCCCGCAAGGTCGCTCAGTGGAAGTTCCTGCGGGGGATCTTCGATTCCTGGCAGGCGGTCTACGTGGTCCGGGGCCACTGGCAGCGCCCCTGGCCGGGATGCCGTGCCTACTGGTGGGAGTCGGACCAGATGTGCAGCGTGAACGACTCCCTGAACGGGCTCTCTGGGAACTTCTACATCCAGTCGGTTCGGCTCGACCGGGACGCGAGGACCGGGGACCGCACGACCATCACGCTCCGTCGACCAGGGCTCCTATCGGCGGCCTACGGGATCTACAAGACGCCGCCCCGGCTGAAGGGATCCGTCCAGGTGGCCCCTAAGGCCATCACCAAGACCGAAACGAAGACCGAGGTGAAGCAGTGACCTCAGACCGTTGGCAGATCCTCCAGGTAGCGGCGAGGCTCGTGAAGTGGGTGCAGCTCGGCAGCCTCGGGTCGAAGTGGGGTTTCGGGACGGTCCAGGGGCCTCCGGCGGACCCCGCAGAGGGCGAGGAGGACACCTCCCAACCGGCTCGCTACATGAGCTGGTTTGGGTTCCGCTCCGCCCCGGTCCTCGCGGGCGGCGAGGGGATCGTCGTCGCTCCACGGGGTGGATCTTCTAACGCGACCGTCATCGCGACGGACAACCTCGGGCTCGGGCCGACCGACCTCAAGGAGGGGGAGGTCGCGGTCTTCGACAAGGCGGGCAGCGTGATCCGACTCTACGAGGACGGCTCGATTCGGGTCGTGGGGAAGGCAGGAAATCAGATCCTCGTCGACAAGGACGGGAATGTGGATGTGCTTCCGAGCCCCTCGGGATCAGCTCGGCTCGGTACGAATGACCCGGCCAAGCTCTCCCACGTAGCGGTGTTTGAGTCTCTGAAGGTGCAGTTTGACGCGCTGGCCGGGACCGTGAACGGGCTCATCCTCGCCTATAACGCGCACGTTCACGGTCCTCCCGGTACGCCTCCGACCGCAACCTTCCCCGGAACGGCCTCGAACCTGACCTCCCAGGCGGCCTCTCCGAACGTACTCGCAAGGGATCGGATCTAACTATGGCGCTCCAGCACACCGGGCGGGACCTCGCGCTCAAGCGGGACCCGCTCACCGGCAAGTTCGACCTCGTGATTTCGTCTTCGGGACCGAACAGGGGGAACCCGGTCCTCGACGACAGCAGGACCCACGCGGTCCTCACCAACCTCATGAGTCGGAAGCGGGGGTCGAGACTCGGTTCCCAGCCCCAGGGGGGCTACTACTACGACCCGACCGGGTCCAGAGGCTCTCTGATCTGGACCATCGGTCAGGACAAGCTCTCGACTCCTTCCCAGCTTCGGGCGTACGGGGAGGACGTGGGGGCGCGGCTCGTGGACGCGAAGCAGATCCGCTCCTACCGGGTCAGCGCGGCCCGGGTCGGG
>WBZX01000254.1_pt1 | contig 10249 bp, 22 predicted proteins | sample 5204211 | NCBI WGS metagenome assembly WBZX01 (sample SAMN12344362, study PRJNA552823) | activated sludge metagenome | biome: Activated sludge suspended growth; feature: Nitrification reactor; material: Wastewater; isolation source: activated sludge from nitrification reactor of wastewater...
GCGATCCGCGAGGGCGGCAAGACCGTCGGCGCCGGCGTCGTGACGAAGATCATCACCTGACCTGACGCCGCCGCTGTGGCGGCGTCCTCGGTTCCGGCCCCGCGGCCGGGACCAACCCGGGCACGACGGGCACCCGCCCGACGCTCCCTCCCTCGCACGCCGCCGACCGCGGCGGCGTGTGAGACCGACTTCCCCGTTTTCGTTCGCTCCTTTTTCGTCCCCCCGGAGAGCTCCGATGGAGAACCTCAAGATCCGGATTCGGCTCAAGGCCTACGACCACAAGCTGCTCGATCAGTCGGCGCGTGAAATCGCCGACACCGCGCGGCGTACGGGTGCGACCGTGGCCGGTCCGATTCCGCTGCCGACCAAGATCAACAAGTACACGGTGCTCCGCGGGCCGTTCATCGACAAGAAGTCGCGCGAACAGTTCGAGATCCGCACCCACAAGCGGCTGCTCGACATCCTCGAACCCAACAAGCAGACGCTCGACGCGTTGATGAAGCTCGACCTCTCGGCCGGCGTGGACGTCGAGATCAAGACCTGAGGTAGCCATGGCGAAGCTTTCCGTCATCGATCTGCAGGGCAACGCCGCCGGCTCCATCGAGCTGGACGACGGCGTGTTCGCGGCTCCGGTCAAGGAGCACCTGCTGTGGGAGGCCGTCCGGTCGCTGCGCGCTGCGAAGCGCCGCGGCACCGCGAAGGTCAAGGGCCGCAGCGAGGTCAACCTGACCAAGGACAAGTACATCAAGCAGAAGGGCTCGGGCGGCGCGCGTCACGGCAACAAGCGCACCAACCTGTACCCCAAGGGCGGTCGCGTGCACGGTCCCGTGCCGCACCTCTACATCCTGCACGTCAACAAGCGTGCGATGGCCGGCGCGCTGCGCTCGGCGCTGTCGCTGCGGGCGCAGGCGGGTGATCTGCTGGTGGTCAAGGCGTTCGCCGGCGATGCGCCCAAGACCAAGCTGCTGGCCCAGGGCCTGCTGGCGATCAAGGCCCCGCGTGCGCTGCTGGTGGACACCGGCGACAACGAGTGGCTGCGCCGCACCTCGAAGAACCTCGCGCAGGCGAACTTCCTCGATGTCCGCGGGCTCAACGTCTACGACATCCTCAAGTACCCCAAGCTCGTGATCGCCGAAGGGGCCATCCGCGCGCTCGAGGAACGACTCAAGAAGACGGTGCCCAAGCGCGCCGCGGCAGGTGCAGCGTGATCACACCGCATCAAGTCATCGTGCGGCCGATTGTGACCGAGAAGAGCAACGACCTCGTCTCGGCCAACAACCAGTACGTGTTCGAGGTCCACAAGGACTCCAACAAGATCGAGATCCGCTCCGCGGTCGAGATGGTGTTCGGCGTCCGCGTGGTCGGGGTGCGCACGCAGGTGGTCCGCTCGGACCTCCGCCGCGTGGGCCGCTACTACGGCCGCAAGCCGTCGTGGAAGAAGGCCATCGTGACCCTGCACAGCGAGGACTCGATCGACCTCTACGGCGAGGAGGGCTGACGCCATGGCCATCAAGAAGTACAAGCCGACCTCCCCCGGCCGTCGAACGATGACGGTCAGCGACAAGGCCGACGTCACCGCCGAGAAGCCGCACAAGCAGCTCACCGGCTTTCGTCACCGCTCGCAGGGCCACAACAACGCTGGTCGCATCACCTCGCGCTTCCGCGGCGGTGGTCACAAGCGCCTGTACCGCTCGATCGACTTCAAGCGCGACAAGTTCGGCGTGCCCGGCAAGGTCGCGACCATCGAGTACGATCCGAACCGCTCGGCCCGCATCGCGCTGGTGCACTACGCCGACGGCGAGAAGCGCTACATCCTGGCGCCCGCCGGCCTCGGCGTGGGTCAGACCGTGATCGCCTCCGCCAAGGCCGACATCACGCCGGGCAACACGTTGCCGCTGCGCGCGATGCCGTCGGGCACGGAGATCCACAACGTCGAGCTCAAGATCGGCCGTGGCGCACAGCTGGTCCGCGCCGCCGGTGGCGTCGCCCGCCTGATGGCGCGCGACGGCGACTGGGCGCTGGTCCGCCTGCCCTCGGGCGAGCTCCGCCGCGTGCACGCCGACTGCCGCGCCACCATCGGCACGCTGTCGAACTCCGAGCACACCAACATCAGCCTCGGCAAGGCCGGTCGAACCCGCTGGCTCGGCCGTCGCCCCCACAACCGCGGCGTCGCGATGAACCCGGTCGACCACCCGATGGGCGGTGGCGAAGGCCGTACCTCCGGCGGCGGTCATCCGCGCTCGCCGTGGGGCAAGCAGACCAAGGGCCTGCGAACCCGCAACAACAAGCGCACCGACGTCTACCGCGTCTCCCGTCGCGCGAAGTAACCCGAGGATTCCGACCGATGCCACGCTCCGTACGCAAGGGCCCGTTCTGCGACGACCACCTGATCGTGAAGGTGGATGCCACCGCCGGCGACAAGCAGCGCCGCGCGATCAAGACCTGGTCGCGCCGCTCGACCATCCTGCCGACCTTCGTCGGCGCCAACCTCATGGTCCACAACGGCAACAAGTTCATTCCGGTCTACGTGACCGAGAACATGGTCGGCCACAAGCTCGGCGAGTTCGCGCCCACGCGTACCTTCCGTGGTCACGCCGCCGACCGCAAGGCGAAGAAGTGAAGCCATGTCGACCGCACGCCTCTCCCACGTTCGCATCGCGCCCCGCAAGCTGCGGGTCCTGGCCAAGATGTTGCGCGGCATGCCCGTGACGCGGGCCATCAACTCGCTGCGCTTCATGAACAAGTCGGGCTCGCGCGAGTTCTTCAAGCTGCTCGTGTCCGCCGTCGCCAACGCCGAGGACCGGGGCCAGGGCGACGTCGACGCGCTGGTCGTGAAGACGGTGCTCGTCGACCAAGGGCCGGTGCTCAAGCGCTGGCGTCCGCGCGCGATGGGCCGCGCCAACCGCATCAACAAGAAGACCAGCCACGTGTTCGTGGAGCTGGCCGAGGGCGCGGCGGGCTGAGGCCCCCGCGAACGCGAAGAAGGATTTCCAGCACATGGGCCAGAAGACACATCCAGTCGGCTTCCGCATCGGGATCGTCAAGACCTGGAACAGCAAGTGGTTCGAGCACCAGCGCTATCGGCAGTGGCTGCACGAGGACCTGCGCCTGCGTCGCGTCCTCAAGCAGAAGCTCAACAGCGCCAGCATCTCCGAGATCACCATCGAGCGCGCCGCGAACAAGGTGAAGATCAACATCTTCTCCGCGCGCCCGGGGATCATCATCGGCAAGCGCGGCGCGGGCGTCGAGCAGCTCAAGAAGGACGTCCAGAAGCTGACCGAGTCCGAGGTGTTCATCAACATCCAGGAGGTCCGCAAGGCCGAGGTCAACGCGCAGCTGGTGGCGGAGAACATCGCCCAGCAGCTCGAGCGCCGCATCGCCTTCCGCCGCGCGCTCAAGCGCGCCGTGCAGACCGCGATGAAGTTCGGCGCGAAGGGCATCCGCGTGAACGCGGCCGGTCGCCTGGGCGGCGCCGAGATGTGCCGCCGCGAGTGGTACCGCGAGGGTCGCATTCCGTTGCACACCCTGCGCGCCGACATCGACTACGGCTTCACCGAGGCCCGCACCACCGCCGGTTCGATCGGCGTGAAGTGCTGGATCTTCAAGGGCGAGGTCTATGACCACCGACAGGGCGGCGGCGGTCAGCAAGAACGCTTCCCGCACCCGCAGCGAGGATGAGGACGAGACGCCATGCTCACACCATCACGCGTCAAGTTTCGCAAGGTCTTCAAGGGCCGCATGGCCGGTCGCGCCAAGGGCGGCGACACGGTGGACTTCGGTGACTTCGGCCTGCAGGCGACGACCTGCGGCTGGCTGACCTCGCGCCAGATCGAGGCTGCCCGTGTCGCCATCAACCGCCACGTCAAGCGCGGCGGCAAGCTCTACGTGCGGGTCTTCCCCGACAAGCCGGTGAGCAAGAAGCCCGCCGAGACTCGAATGGGTAAGGGTAAGGGCGGTCCGGAGTACTGGGTCGCCGTGGTCCGCCCCGGTCGCGTCATCTACGAGCTCGAGGGCGTGCCCGAGCAGCTCGCGCGCGAGGCCTTCCACCGCGCCCACCACAAGCTCCCGGTCAATACCCGCGTCATCAAGAGGGAGGCGGCGCTGTGAAGCCCTCCGAGTTGCGAGACAAGAGCGATGACGAGCTCGTCACGCTCGAGAAGGACCTGCGCGACCAGCTGATCAAGCTGGGCATCGCGCGCGCGACCCAGCGCATGCGCAACAGCGCGCAGCTGGGCAAGCTCAAGCGGGACATCGCCCGCATCAAGACCATCGTCCGCGAGCGCGAGCTCGGGCTCGCCACCGGCGGACGAAGCCAGAGCGAGGCGTCCACATGAGCACTCAAGCCGAGCCGTCCACCACCGCCACCGAGGTCCGCCGCAAGCGGCAGCTCGTCGGCACCGTGGTGTCCAACAAGATGGACAAGACCTGCGTGGTGCAGGTGAGCCGTCGCTTCCGCCACACGAAGTACAAGAAGTACGTGAACGAGCGGAAGCGCTACAAGGCCCACGACGAGCGCAACGAGGCGAACGTCGGCGACAAGGTCGTCATCGTCGAGTGCAGCCCGATCTCCCGTGACAAGCGCTGGCGCCTCCAGAGCGTGGTCGAGAAGGCGGTGGCCGTATGATCCAGGTCGAATCGGTCCTCGACGTCGCCGACAACTCCGGCGCGCGCAGGGTGTTCTGCATCAAGGTGCTCGGCGGCTCCAAGCGCCGCTACGCCTCGGTGGGTGACGTGATCGTGGTGTCGATCCGCGACGCGCTGCCGAACAGCAAGGTGAAGAAGGGCGCGGTCATGAAGGCCGTCGTCGTGCGCAGCAAGAAGGGTCTGCGCCGCGCCGATGGCAGCGTGATCCGCTTCGACAGCAACAGCGCGGTGCTGATCGATGCCCAGAAGCAGCCCATCGGGACGCGCATCTTCGGGCCTGTCGCGCGCGAGCTGCGGGCCAAGAAGTTCCTCAAGATCATCAGCCTCGCGCCGGAGGTGCTGTGATGCAGCGCGTACGGCAGGGCGACACGGTCGTCGTGATCGCCGGCAAGCAGAAGGGCACCAGCGGCCGCGTGCTGAAGGTGCTGCCCGCCGATGACGGCGTGGTCGTCGAGGGCATCAACGTGCGCACCAAGCACGTCAAGCCCACCCAGCAGAACCCCCAGGGCGGTCGCATCAAGCGCGAGTACCCCATTCACCTGTCGAACGTGATGTTGGCCGACCCGAAGACCGGCGAGCCCACCCGCGTGCGCATCTCAACCCTCACCGACGGTCGCCGCGTACGCGTAGCGGTCAAGTCGGGCGAGCAGATCGACAAGTAGGAGCACCACCATGGCCGAAGCAAAAGCTCAGGGTGGCGGCGGACAGAAGAAGAAGAAGGACACCGGCTTCGCCTTCAAGTTCCGCAATGTGATGGATGAGCCCGGCAACCGCGGCGGCACCGAGAAGCCGCGGATGTTGCTCAAGTACGAAGAGAAGGTGCGTCCCGTCCTCTCGAAGGAGTTCGGGTACAGCAACTCGATGCAGATTCCCAAGCTGCAGAAGATCACGCTCAACATCGGCCTCGGCGAGGCCCTGCGCGTGCCCAAGCTGCTCGAGCAGGCGTTCGAGGCGCTGGGCAACATCTCGGGCCAACGCCCGGTGGTGACCCGCGCACGCAAGTCGATCGCGACCTTCAAGCTCCGTGAAGGTCAGAAGATTGGTTGCATGGTCACCCTCCGCGGCCCGCGGATGTGGGACTTCTTCGACCGCTTCATCACCGTCGCCCTGCCGCGAACCCGCGACTTCCGCGGCGTGAGCCGCAAAGGCTTCGACGGCCGTGGCAACTACACCCTCGGGATCAAAGAGCTCCTCATCTTCCCCGAGGTCGACATCGACAAGCTCGAGAAGGTCCCCGGCATGAACATCTGCATCCACACCAGTGCCCGCACCGACGACGAAGGTCGCGCACTGCTCACCCACCTCGGCGTCCCGTTCCGCGCCGCCTGAGAGACCGAGGAGAGCACGATGTCCATGACCGATCCCATCGCCGACATGCTCACGCGGATCCGCAATGCGGTGGCCGCGAAGCACCGTTCCCTCGTCCTGCCGGGCAGCAAGCTCAAGCTGCGCCTGGGCCAGATCCTCAAGGAGGAGGGCTACATCGAGGACGTGACCTGGAAGCCCGAAGGGCCCCAGGGCGCCATCGAGATCAACCTGCGCTTCCGCGAGGGCCAGTCGGCCATCGAGGGCCTGCAGCGCATCAGCCGTCCGGGCCAGCGTCGCTACGCCAGCCACGACGAGATTCCCAAGATCCGCAACGGCCTCGGCATCCTCATCGTGTCGACCAGCCGCGGCATGATGACCGATCGCGCCGCCCGCAAGGCTGGCGTCGGCGGCGAGCTCGTCTGCAGCATCTGGTAGCGCGGGCAAGAAGGACACCACCATGAGTCGCATCGGCAATGCACCCGTCACCGTGCCCAAGGGCGTGACGCTCACGACCGCCGGCCGTACGGTCTCGGCCAAGGGCCCCAAGGGCCAGCTCAGCTTCGAGATGCCCGAGGGCGTCACGATGGAGCACAAGGGCGATCAGCTCACCTTCACCCGCGCGGCCAACGACTCGCGCCACCGCGCCATGCACGGCATGGTGCGCGCGCGCCTGGCCAACATGATCGCGGGCGTCGGCGCGGGCTTCACCCGCGAGCTCGAGATCATCGGCGTCGGTTACCGCGCCGCGGTCAAGGGCCAGAGCGTCGAGCTGACCTTGGGCTTCTCCCACGGCGTCAACTACCCGCTGCCCGACGGCGTCAAGGCCGAGGTCACCAAGGACAACAAGCTCATCCTGTCCGGCTGCGACCGCGTCGTGCTCGGCCAGGTGGCGTCCGACATCCGCGACTTCCGTCCGCCGGAGCCCTACAAGGGCAAGGGTGTGAAGTACGCCGAGGAAACCATCATCCGCAAGGAAGGCAAGCGCGGCAAGAAGTAGCCCGCTTCCGCCTCCTGACGAGACACCGCCTTTCGTTCGGCACGGGATCATCATGGCCAACAAAGCATTCGAACAACGCCTGCGGCGCAAGCTGCGAGTGCGCGCGCGTGTCACCGGCACGTCCGAGCGCCCGCGCCTGACCGTGTTCCGCAGCAACAAGCACATCTACGCGCAGGTCATCGACGACAGCTCGTCGCAGTCGCTGGTGTCGGTCTCGACCCTGAGCAAGCAGCTCAAGGACAAGCTCGCCGGCCAGGACAAGAGCGGCGAGGCGAAGCTCGTCGGCACCGCGATCGCCGAGGCCTGCAAGGGCGCCGGCATCACCAAGGTCGTCTTCGACCGCAATGGCTACGCTTACCACGGGCGCATCAGCGCGCTCGCCGAGGCTGCCCGCGAAGCCGGGCTGGAGTTCTGATCCATGGCGCACTCGCGACGAGATTCCGACAACAACCGCGGCCGCCGTGACGACGACGGCGAAGACAAGGGCGACCTCGTCGACCGCGTCGTGTACATCAACCGCGTGGCCAAGGTCGTCAAGGGCGGCCGCAACTTCTCGTTCACGGCGGTGGTCGTCGTGGGCGACGAGCACGGCAAGGTCGGCATGGGCTACGGCAAGGCCCGCGAGGTCCCCGAGGCCATTCGCAAGGCCACCGACTACGCGCGCCGCAGCCTCTTCGAGGTGCCGCTGTCGGGCACGACGATCCCCCACGACGTCATCGGTCACCACGGCGCCGGCCAGGTGCTGCTGCGTCCCGCTTCGGCGGGTACCGGCGTGATCGCCGGTGGTCCTGTCCGCGCGGTGGTCGAGTGCGCCGGCATCCATGACGTGCTGAGCAAGTGCATCGGCACCAACAACCCCCTCAACGTCATCCACGCGACCATGGAAGCGCTGCGTCAGCTGCGTAGCCCCGAGCAGGTCGCCATCAAGCGCGGCGTCGACGTGGCGTCGTTCGCCGAAGGGTAGGCCGACCATGGCGCTCAAACTCAAGGTCACGCTCGTGCGCAGCACGATCAACCGTCCCGAGACGCAGAAGCGCACGATCAAGGGGCTCGGTCTCACGAAGATCAATCGCTCGGCGGTGCACCCCGACAACGACGCGATTCGCGGGATGATCCGCAAGGTGCAGCACCTCGTGACCGTGGAAGCGGTGGAGTAGGGCAATGGGAACCACACTGCATACGCTGCAGCCGCCCAAGGGCGCGCGGAAGAAGATGAAGCGCGTCGGCCGTGGCGTCGGCTCGGGCAAGGGCAAGACCTCGGGTCGCGGCATGAAGGGCCAGATGGCCCGTCGTCAGCCGCCGAAGCCGAACTTCGAGGGCGGCCAGAACCCCATCCATCGTCGCGTGCCCAAGCGCGGGTTCGTGAACATCTTCCGCGTGGAGTACCACCCGGTGAACCTCGCGCTCATCGAGGGCAAGTTCGCCGCCGGTGAGGAGGTCACGGTGGAGTCGCTCTACGCCAAGAAGCTCGTGCCCAAGCGCGCCAAGCAGATCAAGGTGCTGGGCATGGGCGAGATCAAGACGGCGGTCAAGCTCAAGGTCCACGCGGTCAGCGAGACCGCGAAGTCGAAGATCGAGGCTGCCGGTGGCAGCGTCGAGATCATCGGCGCCGCCGCGGCCTGAGCGGCTCCGTGAATGCGGCCCCACCGGTGGCCGCAGCCGTCGACGCCCGCGCGAGGACTCTTGCGCGGGCGTTGTTCGTCGTGGGTCAGTGCGGGCGCCAGTCGAGGCCCTCGCCGAAGGCCCGCTCCCAACCCGTGCTGGGCAGCGGCGCACCGGTGGCGTCGATGGCCTGTGGCTGCCCACGCTCGCCGTCCCAGCGCAGCGCACCCTCGCGGTCGCAGGTGAATGCGCCGAGGTCGGGTCGCTGCACGCTGTACCACTGGCCCGGCGCGGCGATGTGGATCTCCTGCGAGCACAGCACGCCACCGCGATACAGGTACGCGTGACCGCGATCGCCGGGTAGCTCGAGGCTGGCGGCGAGCGTCGGTCCGAACGGAAACGACGGATCCGACACCAGGACGCCCACCGCCAGCGCGATGCTGCCGAGCAGGTGCGCGACGACGACGGCGACGGCGTGCCGGGGCCTGGGCATGCGCCTGGCCCACACCACGCACGAAGCGATCGCGGCGAGCAGGCCCAAGCCGGCGAGCATCCACGGCGTCGCGGCCAGCAGCGGGCGGGGCAGCGCGCCGGGTGGCGTCGCGAGCCGCAGCGCGCCGTGCAGCGCGGCCGCGAGTCCGAAGGTGAGCACCGCGGCCATGCTGCTGCGCCAGCGGCGGATCATCCGCAACCAGCGTAGCACGCCCGATGTGGGGGCTACAGGTCGTCGAGCTCGAAGCTGGTGTGGACGATCGTGATGATGTCCTTCTCGAACGACGTGGTGTCGTTGTTGCCGTCCCACGAGGTACTGGTCGAGTTGGGCGGGTTGATGTTGATGACGCCCATGTCCGCCGAGCGCAGACGCCCGACACTCGCGCCACCGGCGGCCTCGACGACCTTCTCGGCGCGCAGGCGAGCGTCGGCGCTGGCCTCCGCGAGCATCTCGATCTTGAGCTCTCCGAGCCCGGTGTAGAAGTAGGCCGGCGTCGACGAGTCGACCGAGATGCCGCCCTCGAGCAGCTGCGTGACCTCGCGGGACACCCGCTCGACCACCGCGACGTCCGTCGAACGCACCGTGATGGCCTGGCCGGCCGCGAAGCCGTCGGCGACCTGTCGCTCGTAGCGCTCCTCGCCGCTGCCGACCACCTCGCTGCGGGTCAGCTCCTGCAGCGACGCCGAGGAGACGCGGATCTGATCCCGCGCGATGCCCTGGGCCACGAGGTAAGCCACGGTCTTCTCGACGTCGACGTGCAGCTTGCGATACGCGGTCACGCGATCGACGTCGCGGGTATCGACGTGGGCGGTCCACTCGATGGTGTCGGAGACGATGCGTCGCTTGGCCGAGCCAGTCACCTGCAGCACGCGCTCCTTGGGCTTGGTCTTGACGCGCTCCCACGTCGCGGCGGGGATCCACGCCGCCGCGATGACGGCGAGCGAGGGGGCCAGAAGGTCGAGCGGGAGCAGGCGGCGTCGGTGGGCGGGACTCATGGCGGCGCCGCGACGCGTGACGCGGCGGGGTTGTTCCCGAGCCCCGTCGAGCGCGGCTAGCCGCCGTCACAGCTGGGGAATTGCCCCGCCCCTGCGACGTCGGCGTCGGCCACCAGCGCGACGCCGTGATCCTCGAGGACCGCGCCGTGGACGTCCGTGATGCGGAGATCGAGCGGACCCTCGCCCATGCCCGCGTCCTGCACGAAGTAG
>WBZX01003344.1_pt1 | contig 10249 bp, 8 predicted proteins | sample 5204211 | NCBI WGS metagenome assembly WBZX01 (sample SAMN12344362, study PRJNA552823) | activated sludge metagenome | biome: Activated sludge suspended growth; feature: Nitrification reactor; material: Wastewater; isolation source: activated sludge from nitrification reactor of wastewater treatment...
GCGTGGGGGGCCCAGGCGGAGCTCGTGGGCGCGCCGGTCGAAGAGGCCGTCGAGCTCGACGTGATCGAGACGGCTCCTCCGAGCGCCGTGACGTCGCAGGCGACGCTCGACACGATCGCCGGGCCGCTCGCGTCGAACGAGCCGGCGGCGACCGCGCCGGACGGCACCGCGGACCAGGATCCTGCGCCAGCTGCTCCGCACGTGGCGCTGTCGGCGCACGACTACGAGAAGCTGATCGAGCGATCGGGCTCGTTCTTTCGGGCGATCGAGGAGCGCGACGGGGCCGCGCTCGCCGCGCTCGTCCACCCGCTGGGGCTCCTCTCGATGAAGGAAGAAGGGATCACGCTCGCGCGGGGCGCGCTGCGCCGCTGCTTCTCGAGCCGGAGCACGGAGCGCGTCTTCGTGACGGCCGCGTCGGACGAGACGGTCGACAAGACGTGCGGCGATATCTTCGCCGCCTACGTGGAGACGCCCTACCAGCGCTCCCTCGACGTGACGTTCAACGAGGAGCCGAACGCGCCCGGCCTGTCGCTCCCGAAGCCCACCACGGGGAAGCGATCGCCGTTCGTGTTCTTCTACCTGCCGTCGCCGGGGGGCGAGCTCCTGTGGCAGGGCGTCGAGCTGACGTTCGATCGGTACGGCGACGACTTCGTCCTCACCGCCGTCCACAAGCTCTACTGGACGCCGTAGTCCGCGCGGACGCGCGCATCACGCCGCGGGGGCGCGCGGCACCACGAGGGAGAGGGCGCGGCACGCGTGCTCGGGGAGCGCGGTCTGCTCGACCTGGAAGGCCTCCAGGAAACGGAAGGAGAGGTAGTCGCCCGAGTCGAGCGTGCCCTTCACGAGGCGGCCCGTCGCGGCGTCGCGGAGGCCGATCGGGCCCGCGGCGCCGAGGTCCGGGAGCTCGAAGCGGACCGCGCGCTCGTCGCCGCCGTCGAGCTTCACGCGGCCGCGCACGCGGAGGCGCTCGCCGTCGAGGAGGAGCTGGGTCCCGCGCTCGACGCGGCCGTACGAGTTGTCCGCGATCACGAGCTGGAAGCCGTCCTCGCAGAGCACGCTCGGGGAGTCGCCGCTCGGCGTGTGGCCGACGACGACGCGGCGGATCCCCGCGCGGCCGAGCGCTTCGATGACGGCGCGCGGCGGGAGGACGGGGTTGCCGAGCGCGTCGGCGGGGCGCCCGTACACGACGCTGGCTTGATGGAGACGCGTGCCGGGGACGGGCGCCTGGTACGCGACGATGGGCGCCCAGAGGGGCTCGCCGCCGGGGCCGAAGCGGCGCTCGCGGAACGCGGTGACCTGGTGGTCGTAAAAAGCGTTGAGCGCCCCGATCCAGGCGTCGGGGTCGTCGATGCGGCGCTCCTCGCCGGGCACGGCGCCGAGGCTCTCGCCGGTGACGGCGCCGTGGACGAAGAGCGTGGGACCGTGCCGGTACGCGAGCTGGCAAGCCGCGAGGTAGCGCGACAGCGGGCCGTCGGGGACGACGTCGGCGGCGAAGCTGGCGACGACGTCCTCGTCGCCGACGGCGGCTTCCGCCGCGGGGGCGCGATCGAGCGACGGGATCGCCGCGTGCGTTGTGCTCGGCGCGAGCAGCGACGAGGATGCGCCGGGGGCGTCGAGAGCGGACGCGTGCGCGAGCTCCGCGCGGCGCATCTCGAAGGCCTTCTTCGCGCCCATGGTGTGCTCGAAGATCCAGCGGAGGAGCGCCGGGCGGCCCGCTTCGACGATCTCGCGCGGCGCGCGCTTGGGGGGCAGGCCCGCGAGCTCGCGCGCGAGGCGCATCTTGTTGATGTCGCGGTTGCCGGCGAGGAGGACGACGCGATCGCCGTAGCGCTCCTTCGCGTCCAGGAGGGACGCCACGACGCGGCGCGACCACGGGCCGCGATCGATCGCGTCGCCGCCGAAGACGAACGTCGCGCCGTCCGCGAGGATCAGGCGATCGCCGTCGAGGGAGACGGCGGGGTTGTCGCGCGCGAAGTCCTCGACCTTGAGCCAGATCCCTTCGACGTCGGTGAGGTGCGCGACGAGGCCCACGGAGCGGCTACCCGCGCGGGGGGGCGTAGTAGTCGACGATGCGGATGGGCTCGGTGAGGCGCATGCGGACGGCGCGCCGATCGCCGCGCACGTCGCCGCCGATCTGGAAGCCCGTCGGGGGATCCATCTCGATGGTGATGTCGTCGACGAAGTAGTCGAAGATCGTCGAGAGATCCTGGTACTCGCCGCGGAAGATCTCGCGGACGTTCCGCGTGAAGGCGAGCGGGGAGATGTTGGAGATGCGGAGCTGCATGCGGTCGGGCCTGTCCTCCGCGAAGGGGAAGATGCGCAGGCCGAAGCCGTAGTAGGGGATGGTGCCGACGCACGCGATGATCGCGGGGCCCTCGTAGACGATGGCGCCCTTGCGGATGGGCGCGCCGAGGACCTTGCCCTTGTCGCCGATGCGGAAGGCGTCGCTGCCGTTGTTGATGACGCGGCAGTGCGGCTTGCGGCGGAAGAGGTAGCCCGGGACGGTGCTGGTGGACGCGCTGATGGCGTACGCCGCGGGGCCGACGAAGACGTTCTTGAAGGGGCCGCGCGCGAGGGCCGTCTTGACGACGTTGTAGTCGCGGAGGGCCTGCGCATCGACGCCGAAGCCGGCGAAGGGCGCGTAGAGGCCCTCGGCGTCCACGAGGCGGAGGGGCCGGCTGCCCGCGTCGGCGCGGAGCTTCTGGAGGTCCGCGGCGAGGGCGCGGCCGGCCTTGCCGGCGCCGCTCGCGCCGACGACCCACGCGAGCGAGTTGCCCGTGCCGAGCCGGAAGAGGCCGAAGCGGGGGAGCGGCGCGTTGCGGCGGCGCGCCTCCTTGACGACGGCCGTCACGACGACGGTGAAGGTGCCGTCGCCGCCGCCGGTGAGGATGGTCCCGTACCCGCGATCGACGAGGGTGCGCGCGATGCCCTCGCTCTCCTCGACGCGTCGCGACACGAAGAGGTCGCCGCTGTCGAGGATCTGGTCGAGGGTCTCGATGACCTCGGCGGTGACGCTCTTCGCGTTGCCGTTCACGACGACGGCGATGCGATCCGTCGCGGGTCTTGGGGGGATACTCTGGGGCTCGCCTTCCGCCACGGCGCGGAGACTAGTTCATTTGAGGTCGGGCCGCCGCGGGATGGGAAGAGAGCCGGAGCGGGGTGGTTGTACACAGCCGCGTCGTGGATGTGAGGACTGCTCGCAGAAACAGTGGACCCATGGCTCGAAATCGTGGTAAGCCGCGGCGGTAACGGATTTCCAGGCTTGACAGCCGCGCAGGGCATCGTCCGGGATCCGCGGTGGGCAGCGTCTTCCCGAGGCTCCTCCGCTTTTGCCCGTGACTCCCTCGATGCACTGCGCGGGTCGTCGCGGCGACGAACGCACGAACGGGAACTTGCTCATGCCGAAGAAGACGATTGGCCGCAAAGGGGCGAAGGCGAGTGCCCCCAAGGCAAAGGGGAAGGCAAAGGCGCCTTCTGCCCGCAAAGCAGCGGTAGGGAAGACGAAGAAGAGCGCCGCCAAGCCCGCCCGGAGCGCGCCGGCGAAGGCCGCCGCCTCCTCCCGCGGGAAGGCGAAGCCGAAGGCCAAGGTCAAAGGGAAGCTCAAGCCTTCCAAGACGACCCGCGGCGTGTCGCACGCGCTCGCCAACGTCACCGCGCCGACCGAGGCGGTCATCCGCGAGGACGGCCGCGGAGGCGGGGCGCCGCTCAAGCGCAAGCTCGGGCTCCGCGGGGCCGCCCCGTGGGCCGCGCGCCACGCCGCGAAGCACGCGGCGGAGGCCCGCGCCCGCGCGGCGCAGCCGGCCCCGCCCGGCAGCGCCCGCGCCACGATCCGCGTCCCGCCGGAGGCGGAGCAGATCAAGGCGAAGATCTCCGAGCTCTACAACCAGACGACGAAGATCCGGGCGCTCCGCAAGCGGCTGGACCGGGGCTTCTTCGAGATCGGGGAGATCCTCTCCGACATCCAGCAGCGGGATCTGCACCAGGCGAAGGGCTATGGCAGCTTCGAGGCCTTCCTGGAGCGCGAGGTCGACCTCGGCAAGCAGACGTCGCTGAAGCTCATCAAGATCGCGCACACGTTCCAGCGCGACGCGGCGCTCGACTACGGGATGGATCGGCTGATCCAGGCGCTCGCGGCCCTCGAGGGCGAGCTCATGCCCAAGGCCGCCCCGTCGGCTCCCGGCTCCGCGCAGGCGCTCCCGCTCAAGCCGCCGATGCGGATCATGGGAACGTAGCGGCTCCTCCCCTCTCCTCTCTCCTCCCCCCAATCCATCTCCGGCCGCGTCAGTCCTCGAGGAAGTCGAGGTCGCGGCCGTGCGTCTCGTGGATGAAGCCGAGGGCGCCGAAGGCGATCACGAAGACGCCGAGGCCGATCAAGGCGCCGCTCATCACGGGGCCGAGCGCCTCGCGCGTGGCGTCGAAGATGCCCATCTGGAGGCTCACGGAGCCGCGGACGAAGTTGGGCGCCGTCGTCGTCGCCGTCGCGCGGAGGTTGGTGCCGAACTGCTCGGAGGCCACCGTCACGAACACCGCCCAGTAGCCGGCGCCGAAGCCGACGAGCGCGCACATGCCGTAGAACCACCCCGGTGAGCGGCCCCCGAGCGTGAAGTAGGCCACCGTCGCGAGGACCGTGAAGACCAGGTAGAGGAAGAGCGCGCGCCTGCGGCTCTTCATGATCTGGCTGAGCCCGCCGCAGGAGAAGTCGCCGAGGACCAGCGCGGAGTACGCGAAGAGCACCGCGTACGCGGGATCGGGCGCCTTCGCGAGGCCGAGCGCGACGCCGAAGACGTCCGCCCGCGAGATGAGGAGGCCGATCACGTACCAGATCGGCACGCCCACGAGCACGACGGCGGCGTAGCGGCGGAGGCGGTGCGGCGGCCAGAAGAGCTGGAGGAAGTTGCCGCGGGACGCGACGCGCTTCTTGGTCTGCTGGAACATGCCGGACTCGTAGACGCCGACGCGGAGGAGCAGGAGCGCGAGGCCCATCCCGCCGCCGACGAAGTACGCCGTGCGCCAGTCGAAGCTCTTGGCGACGACGACGGCGAGGATGGCGCCGCCGATCCCGACGGTCGCGACGATCATGGTGCCGTAGCCGCGGCGCTCCTTGGACATGCTCTCGCTCACGAGCGTGATGCCCGCGCCGAGCTCGCCCGCGAGGCCGACGCCCGCGATGAAGCGGAGCGCCCCGTAGGTGTGGATGTCCTGCACGAAGCCGTTCGCGATGTTCGCGAGGGAGTAGAGGAGGATCGAGCCGAAGAGGACGCTGAGCCGGCCGCGCTTGTCGCCGAGCACGCCCCAGAGGATCCCGCCGCCGAGGAGGCCGAGCATCTGCGCGCTGAGGATCCACGCGCCGTCGTTGGGCGAGACGCCGAGCGCCTTCACGCTCGGGATGCGCACCACGCTGAAGAGCAGCAGATCGTAGATGTCGACGAAGTAGCCGAGCGCCGCGACGAGCACGGCGAGCTGGACGGCGCGGGCCCCGCCACCGGAGGCCCCGGCCGGCGTCGGGGGGGCGGGCGGCGCGGCGGCGTCGGGAACGGGAGGCTTGGACATCGCCCGGATCGGAGTCGGAAAAGCGGCGGGGGGTCAAGGGCGCGGCTAGGCAGCAGTTTCGTGCGCTGTGTAGGGGGCTCCACGGACCGGGATGGAAAGTGACGAAAGTTCGACGCAGTGCGCATGGCAAAAATTCGTCAGGTGCGTCGTCGATGTCGCGGTTTAGCGTCAAAACCTGGCCAGTATCCAATTTTTCTTGGTGGTGGCCCGAAATTCGCTTAACGGTGGCGACGCACCCGCCTGGGGTGCGGAGAGCGCACCTTCTCCTCCAAGGAGCCCATGAGAAGTTTCATCGAGGTCCTCCGCGAAAACGCCGCCCACACCGACCGCGCCGTCACCTTCATGCGCGCGAGCGGGGAAGAACGGCGCGTCAGCTACCCGGACCTGTGGCTCGAAGCCCAGCGCCGGGCGCACGCGCTCCGAGCGCAAGGGCTCGAGAAGGGGGATCGCGTCGCGCTCATCCTGCCGGAGCCGGACGAGTTCGTCCTGACGTTCATCGCCGCGCTCTGCGCCGGGATCGTCGCGGTCCCGATGTACCCGCCGCAGACGCTCGCGAAGATGGAGGCGTACGGCGAGACCGTCCGCCACGTCCTCGCGGCCTCGGGGGCGAAGGTCCTCGTGACGAACGACGCGCTGGAGCCGCTCATCCGCGATCACCTGCTGGCGGATCAGAGCCACGCGAAGCTCGTCCTCGAGCGCGACGTGCGCGGGACGCCGGGGACGGAGGATCAGGCGCTCCCCACGGTGGATCTCGAGGACCTCGCGTTCCTCCAGTTCACGTCGGGCAGCACGTCGAAGCCCAAGGGCGTGATGGTGACGCACAGGAACCTGAGCGTGAACAGCCACGCGATCATGTTCGACGGGCTGCGCTCCACCCCGGCGGATCGCGGCGTCTCGTGGCTGCCGCTCTACCACGACATGGGGCTCATCGGCTTCGTGATCGCGCCGCTCTACGCGCTGGTGCAGGTGATGTTCCTGCCGACGATGGCCTTCATCCGGCGGCCCTCGCTGTGGCTCGAGGCGATCCACAGGTTCCGCGGGACGATCACCTTCGCGCCGAACTTCGCGTACGCGCTCGCGACGCGCGCCGTCACGGAGACGCAGGCGCAGCACTGGGACCTGTCGTGCATGCGCGCGCTCGGGTGCGGCGCCGAGCCGATCCAGGCCGACGTGCTGCGCGGGTTCCTCACGCGGTTCCAGAAGAACGGGCTCCGGCCGGAGAGCGCGCTGCCGTCGTACGGGATGGCGGAGGCGACGCTCGCGGTGACGTTCTGGGACGTCACGAAGGAGATCGTCACGGACCGGATCGATCTCGTCGCGATGAAGCACGGGCGCGCCGACAAGGCGGGCGCCGGCGCGGCGATGGAGCTCGTCTGCTGCGGCAAGCCCTTCCCCGGCCACGAGATCCGCGTGATGGGGCCGAGCGGCGCCGTCGGCGATCGGCAGGTCGGCGAGGTGTGGCTGCGCGGACCGAGCGTGACGGCCGGGTACTTCGGCAACGCGGAGGCGACGGCGGAGAGCTTCCGGGACGGGTGGCTCAAGACGGGCGACCTCGGCTACACGACGGCGGACGGGCTCTACCTGTGCGGCCGCGCGAAGGACCTCATCATCCTCAACGGGAAGAACTACTACCCGCAGGACATCGAGGCCGTCGTATCGCGCGTCGAGGGGATCCGCGACATGCAGTGCGTCGCGTTCTCCAAGCTCGACGAGCACGGCGCCGAGATCGCCGTCGTCGTCGCGGAGGCGCGGAAGGCCACGCAGGCGCTCGTGGACGCGATCGTGCGCGCGGTCCGCTCGGAGCTGGGGCTCACGATCGGCGAGGTCCACCTCATCAAGCGGAGCACGCTGCCCAAGACGTCGAGCGGAAAGGTCCGCCGCAGCGAGGCCAAGCTGCGCCTCGAATCCAACGAGCTGGAGCTGCTCTCCGAAATGATTTCGGACGGCGCGCTCGCGTCCGCGGGGCAGACTGCGCCGCCGGCGGCCAACTGAGCACCGGGGCCGAGCGTCGCTCGGTCCAGATTTGTCCCGAGGAGTTTGACGGATGGGTTCCAGCCAAGCGGACGTCGAGGTCAGCTACGACGTCTCCAACGAGTTCTTCCGGTTGTGGCTCGACGAGCGCATGAACTACACGTGCGCCGTCTACGAGTCGCCCACGCAGTCGCTCGAGGCGGCGCAGCTCAACAAGCTGAAGATCCTCAGCGACTACGCCAAGCTCACGCCGGAGAAGAGCCTCCTCGACATCGGGTGCGGCTGGGGCGCTTGCCTCGAATACGCCGTGACGACGCGCAAGGTGAAGCGCGCCGTCGGCGTGACGCTCTCGCGCTCGCAGGCCGAAGAGGTGATGGCGCGCAAGCTCGTCTGGTCGACGATGGGGGCTGCGCCCGGTCAAGCCGGGCTACGCCCCCAAACCCCCGACGTGGAGCTGGTGGTCAGCGACTTCATGAAATGGGAGCCGAAGGAGAAGTTCGACGCGATCATCTCCATCTGCATGATGGACCACCTCTGCTCGCCGGAGGAGGCGCGCAAGGGCAAGGCCGTCGACATCTACCGCGCGTACTTCAAGAAGTGCTGGGAGGCGACGAACCCGGGCGCGTGGTTCGGGCTCCAGACGATCCTCCGCAACCGCGTCCCTCGCAACAAGAAGGACCTCGAGGACATCTACTTCTGCACGCACGTCATCTTCCCGGGCGGGCTCAACCCGCGCCTCGAGGACATCATCCAGGCGGTGAACCCGTACTGGGAGGTGGTGACGTGCGCGACGCGGCGCGAGGACTACGGCCGCACCACGGGGGAGTGGCTCCGCCGCATGAAGGTGCACGAGAAGGCCATCCGCCAGAAGTGGGGCGACAAGGTCTTCGATGACTACGACCGCTACCTTTCGACGTGCGTGCGCGCCTTCGATCAGCACTACTCGTCCCTCGCGCAGTACGAGCTCCGCCGCATCGACTAGGAGACGCGGCCCCATCGGGCCGTCCCCGTCGAGCCGCCGCGCCCCCGCGCACCACCAGAATTCAAGGACCCACGACAATGACCCAGAATCGCGATCTCCTGGAGCTGTTCAAATCCGTCGCTGCCCGCGTCGACAAGCGGGAGTTTCCGAACGTGACGCGCAAGAGCGTGATCACCGACCTCGGCATCGACTCTCTCTCGATGATGCAGATCGTCGGCGAGATGGAGTCGGAGCTCGGCGTCCTCATCCCGGACGAGGATCTCGTGGAGCTCGTGACCGTCGGCGACCTCGTCTCCAAGGTCGAGCAACGGCTGTCGTAGGCCGCCAAGAAACGCCGAAATGACCTCCTCCAAGAGGCGCGTCGCCATCACCGGGATCGGCATCGTGAGCCCGGCGGGCAACGACGTCCCGACCTTCTGGAGCCACCTCCTCTCCGGGCAGAGCGGCGTGTCGCTCATCACGGATTTCCCCACCGACAAGCTCCGCAGCGACGTCTCGGCGAGCGTGCGGGGCTTTCCGGCGGACCGCTTCTTCTCGCCGAAGGAGACGGAGATCCACGGCAAGGTGACGCAGTTCAGCCTGGGGGCGGCCTTCGAGGCGATGCGCTCGGCCGGGCTCGAAGCGCTGTACCGGCCTCCGAAGCGCGGCGGCGCGCACAAGGACGAGGACGACGACGGCGAGGGCGACGCGGGGACGGCCGGCGATCCGCACCGCGGCGTGCGGCTGTCGGCGGGGTGCCTCGTGTCGACGGGGCAGGGCGCCGTCGACGTGTTCGAGCGCGAGATCGAGAAGAGCCGCGTGCGCGGGCCGCGGGCCGTGTCGCCGTTCTTCGTGCCGAGCGTGATGCCCAACGCCGCGGCCGCGCTCATCGCGATGCGCTTCGGGCTGATGGGGCCGTCGTACAGCCTCGCCAGCGCGTGCGCGACGGGGACGCACTCCATCGCGATGGGCTCGCTGCTCATCGAGTCGGGGGACGCGGACATGATGGTCGTCGGCGGCGCCGAGGCGGCGACGCAGCTCAACACGGTGGCCGGCTTCGGCAACACGCGGGCGCTCGCGCGCGCGATCGGCGGCGATCCGACGAAGGCGAGCCGCCCCTTCGACAAGAAGCGCGCGGGGTTCGTGATGGGCGAGGGCGCGGGCGTGCTCGTGCTCGAAGGCGAGGACGCGGCGCGCGCGCGCGGGGCCGTCCCGCTCGCGTACGTGGCGGGGTTCGGCATGTCGACGGACGCGACGAACCTGACGAAGCCGCTCACGGACGGGCGCGGCCTGCTGCTCGCGATCGAGCGGTCGCTCGCGCGCGCGAAGGTGGCGCCGTCGGACATCGGGTACATCAACCCGCACGCCACCTCGACGCCGCAGGGGGACGTCGCGGAGTACCGCGCGCTCCGGAGCGCCTTCGGCGGCGGGCTCGCGCGCGTGCCCGTGAGCGCCACCAAGTCGATGCTCGGCCACATGCTCGGCGGCGCGGGCGCGGCCGAGGCGATCGCGGTGGTGTGCACGCTGCGCGATCAGCTCATCCACCCGTCCATCAACGTCGACGAGCTGGATCCCGTGTTCGAGGGGCTGAACCTCGTGACGGAGAAGCGCTCCGCGGACGTGCGCTACGCGCTGAAGCTGTCGGCCGGGTTCGGCGGGCACAACTGCGCGCTGATTTTCGAGCGGGCGTAGGCCACGGAGACGGCGGGCTCCCCCCGCGGACCGCGGAGCGGGACGCTTGGGGGGAGCGGGCGCGCGCAGCGGCGC
>WBZX01001589.1_pt1 | contig 10248 bp, 7 predicted proteins | sample 5204211 | NCBI WGS metagenome assembly WBZX01 (sample SAMN12344362, study PRJNA552823) | activated sludge metagenome | biome: Activated sludge suspended growth; feature: Nitrification reactor; material: Wastewater; isolation source: activated sludge from nitrification reactor of wastewater treatment...
AGCAGCACTCCCAGGCTCCCCGCGAGGACGCCGCTGTGCCCAAGACGCTGCTCGTCCGGATCCGCGGCATGATGCGCCACAACCGCCGCGGCCGCGGCTGGTCCGGCAGCTTCCCCTATCTCACCAAGGCCCTGAAGCTCGACGAGGCCCAGTTGCTGGAGCAACTCGCCGCGTTCGGCCTCCGCCTCGAGGGCGGCGATGCGCCCGTCGTCGCGCAGGAAAACGGCTTTGCCTATTGGCTGAACCGCAACCAGCGCGGCGAGATCTGGATCAACGCGGAGGAGGGCAGCGGGCCGGTCTCCGCCGGTTCCGCCGCAGTGCCCGCCCCCGACACGGCTCCGGTGCCGGTCGAGGTGAAGCCCCTGCCGTTGGAGAACATCCTCACCGCCGTGCGGCTGCTCATGCAGCCGAAGAAGCGCGGCGAGGGCGTGACGGCCCTGGTGACGGAGATGGCCACCAAGCTGGAAAAATCCGACGAGCAACTGCTCGCCCTGCTGGCCTCAGCCGGCCTCCAGCTGCCCGCGACGCCCAAGGCCAAGCCGACCTTCGCCGAGCACGGCGGGGAAATTTACTGGCTCAACGCCAACGCCAAGGGCCAGGTGTGGCTCAACGCGAAGGCGGCCAAGAAGGCCTCCGGGAAAAAATCCGCCGAGTAGGCCGCGCGCTTCAGGGGTTTTGCAACCTGCACGGCACGCCCGCTGCCCCGCACCCATGGCGCCGCTCCCGGTAATCTACGAAGACGAAGCGCTGATCGCCTTCGACAAGCCGAGCGGCTTGGCGGTCGCGCCCGACCGCCGGGATCCGAAGGCGGAGCACCTCATGGGTCTGGTGCGCGCCCAGTGGGGCCCCGACGTGGCCAACGTGCACCGTCTCGACGCGGACACCAGCGGTCTGGTGCTGTGCGCGAAGACGAAGGTCGCGCTCGATTTCCTCAGCGGGCAGTTCCAGTCCAAGACCGTGGTGAAGACCCATCACGCGCTCACCGTCGGCCTGCCCGCGGCGGACACCTTTGCGGTGGACCTCGTGATCAAGGAGGACGAGGCGAGGCCCGGCGTGATGTGCATCGTGAAAAAGCACGGCCAGACGAGCCACACGGGGTTCACGGTGCTCGAGCGCTACCCGCAACCCGCCGGCCGGCCGGGTTTCGCGTGGGTGGAGTGCGCGCCGAGCACCGGCCGCATGCACCAGATCCGCATCCACCTCGCTTCCGTCGGCACGCCGATCCTCAACGACCCGCTGTATGGCAATGACACGTGCCTGCTGCTCTCCGACCTAAAGCGCGGCTACAAGGGCCGGGCCGACGAGAAGCCGCTGATCGCCCGGCTGGCGCTGCACGCCACCGCGCTCACCTGCACGCACCCGCTGAGCCGCGAGAAACTGACCCTGTCCGCCCCGCTGCCCAACGACCTCGCGGTCGCCTTGAAATACCTGCGCAGATTCGCGGGGCCGGCCGGCCGGCGCTGAGGCCGGCCCGGGCTTTACTTCCACCCGGAAGCCGGTTGGATGGCGACAACTCAATGACCCCATGAGCGATCAATCGCCGGTGACTCACAGTGTGGACGCGGATGGTGTTGGCTGGCTGTGCTTCGACGACCCGGGCGGCCGCGCCAATGTCCTCAACCCGCCGGTGCTGGCGGCCTTGCGCGCCGCCGTGGCCGCCCTGGCGGCCCAGCCGCTGAAGGCCGTGGTCGTGCACAGCGCGAAGGAAAAGATCTTCATCGCCGGCGCCGACCTGAAATGGCTGGCGGCGCTGCCGGACGCCGCCGCCGCGCTGCAACTCGCGCGCACCGGCCAGGAACTCTTCGCCCAGCTCGCCAATTTCAAGGTGCCGGTGGTCTGCGCCATTCACGGCGCCTGCGCCGGCGGCGGCTACGAGCTCGCGCTGGCCTGCCACTGGCGGATCGCCACCGATGCGAAGGAAACCAGCCTCGGCCTGCCCGAGGTCGGGCTCGGCGTGATTCCGGGCTGGGGCGGTTGCGCGCGGCTCCCCCGGCTCATCGGGGCGCAGGCCGCCGTGGCGCACCTGCTCAAGGCCGCGCTCGTGCCGGCGGCGGCGGCGCTCACGGCCGGCCTGGTGGACGAGGTGGTGCCCGCGGCCGAATTGAAAACCCGCGCCAAGGCGATGGCCCTGCGCCTCTCGGCCGAGGGCCTGCCGAACCGGGCGGTGCCCGCCGCGGCCCCGGCGGATTTCTTTGCCGGCCAGCGCCAGACGGTGCGCTCCCGGATGCGCGGCCAGCCGGCCCCGCTGGCGATGCTGGACGCCGTGGAGCAGGGCGCGGCCCTGTCGGTGGCGGCGGCGCTGGAGCTGGAGGCCAATCTTTTCGGCGGCGTGGCCGCCGGCGAGGTGGCGAAGAACCTCATCCACGTGTTCAACCTCCGGGAGCGCGGCAAGAAGCTCTCGTTGGACGCCTGGTTCCCGACGGAGCCGGCGGCGGGCACGCCGGAGAAATTCCAGATCGTCGGCATCATCGGCGCCGGCGTCATGGGCTCGGGCATCGCCCAGTGGTGCGCGTCGCGCGGCATCGGCGTCATCATGTGCGATGCCGACCGCGCCGCCGCCGAGCGGGGCATCGCCGTCATCCGCGGCCTCTTCAAGCAGGCCGAGGCGCGCGGCAGCCTCACGCCCGCCGAGGCCCACAAGATGATGGGCGGCATCGGCGTCACGACCACCCTGGAGGATTTCGACATGTGCGACCTCGTGATCGAGGCCATCGTCGAGAACGTGGAGGTGAAGCAGAAGCTCTACGCCGAGCTGTCGCAGGTCATGGCCCCGGGCTGCGTGTTCGCCTCGAACACCTCCGCCCTGCCGCTGGAGGACCTGGCGGCCAAGGCCACCAACCCCGGCCGCTTCATCGGCCTGCACTTCTTCAATCCCGTCGGCCGGATGCCGCTGGTGGAGCTGGTGCTGGGGAAGGAAACGACCCGCGCCACGGCGGAGCGCGCGCTGGCCTTTGTCAAATCCCTGGGCAAGACGCCCGTCGTCTGCCGGTCGTCGCCCGGCTTCCTCGTCACGCGCGTGATGTTTTTCTACCTCAACGAGGCGTGCCGGCTCTGGGAGCAGGGCGTGCCGACGGAGGCCATCGACCGCGCCTTGCACGAGTGGGGCTGGCCGATGGGCCCGATGCGGCTGATCGACGAGGTCGGCGTGGACGTGACCGACTTCATCTTTGGCGAGATGCAGCACTACTTCCCCGACCGGTTCACCCGCACGACCATCACGCAGCGCCTGCTCGCGGCCGGGCTGAAGGGCCGCAAGAACGGCGAGAGCGCGGGTTTCTACGATTACACGGGCGGCAAGGAGACCCTGAACGCCGCGGCGGCCGCGTTCGGGCCGCCTGAAAAAATCACCCTCGAGCCCGCCGCCATCGCCGAGCGGCTCAACGGCGTGATGATTGACGAGACCAAGCGCGTGCTGGCCGAGGGCGTGGTCAAGACGGCCGACGAGGCGGATTTCGCGCTCTTGCTCGGCGCGGGCTTCCCCGCCTGGCGCGGCGGCCTGATGCGCTATGCGAGGAGCATCGGCGCTTAGGGCCTGCCTGCAAATTCGGTTTGTCATTCTGAGCGGAGCGAAGAATCCATCGGGATTTACGTCGCGCAGCAGTGGGAGCGATGATCCGACTGGATTCTTCGCTCCGCTCAGAATGACAGGATTCGGGAGTTCCGAGAATTTGGAGGCGCGCTCGCCAGAGCCCCGCCTCGGCCAAAGGGTGTAAAGCCGGGGCCGGCCTGCCCCCGGCCGATAAATGCGTTGCAGGGGGTGTCATTAGGGCGAAAATCCGCGCATTCCCCATGGCCACCGCCGTCACCCTGAACCAAGAGCAGAAGCGCCACTTGTTGCTGACGATGCTGGAGAGCCGGCACGGCGACCTGCGCGAGGAGAGCCTGAACCGGCAGGGCAAGGGGCACTTCCACGTCTCGGGCCGCGGCCACGAGGCGCTGGCCGCCATCGGCGCGCAACTGCGCGACAGCGACTACATCGTGCCGTATTACCGCGACCGCGGCCTGTGCATGGGACGCGGCCTGACCACGCGCTACCTGGCGCTGGAGTATTTCGCCAAGCGCGACTCCGCCTCCCGCGGCCGCATGATGCCGTCGCACTACTGCTCGCGCGAACACAACATCGTGAGCGTGCCGACGCCGACGGCCTCACAGCTCATGCCGGCCTGCGGCATCGCCTGGGGCCTGCAACTCGACCAGAAGGACGGCGTGGTCGTCACCACGATCGGCGACGCCGCCTCGCGCCAGGGTGATTTCTACGAGGCGCTCAGTTTCGCGCAGGAAAAGAAGCTCCCGCTGCTGCTGCTGGTCGAGGACAACGGTTACGGCATCTCGACGCCCACCAAGGCCAGCAACCCGCTCGCCCTCGGGGTCATCAACCCGGCCCAGTGGCGCATCATTGACGGCCGCGACCCCGAGGCCGTCCACGCCGCCGCGCAGCAGGCGCTCGCCGACCTGCGGGCGGGCCGGGGCCCGGTGTTCTTCTGGGTGAAGGTCGAGCGGCTCTCCAGCCACACCAGCTCCGACGACCACGCGCTCTACCGCTCGAAGGAGGACCTTGCCGCGCTGGAGCAGGCCGATCCCATCCGCCACCTGAAGGAGCGGATGATCAAGGATGGCGAGCTGACCGAGAAGGACTACGCGACGCTCGATGCCGAGCTGAAGGAAAAGGTGCGCCGCGATTACGCCGACGCCGAGACCGCCGAGAACCCGCGGGCGGACGAGCTCTACGTCGAGACGGCGGGGCCGTCGCCCGAGCTCAACGAGGAGCTCTTCAAGCCGGGCAAATACCGGATGGGCGACCTCATCAACCGCACGCTCCGCGCCGGGCTCGACGCCGACCCGGGCCGCCTCATCTTCGGCGAGGACGTCGAGGATCCCAAGGGCGGCGTGTTCCGGCTCACCCAGAAGCTCACGGTGGATTTTCCCGGCCAGGTGTTCAACTCGCCGCTGGCCGAGTCCACCATCATCGGCCTGGCCGGCGGCCTCGCGCTCTACGGGCGCCGCCCGGTGTTCGAGATCCAGTTCATCGACTTCATTTATCCCGGCTTCAACCAGCTTGTCGCAAACCTCGCCAACCTCCGCTGGCGCACGAACGGCGAGTGGAAGGTGCCGGCCGTGTTCTACGCGCCCTACGGCGCCTACCTGCCCGGCGGCGGCCTCTGGCACTCGCAGGCCAACGAGTCGGTCTTCGCCCATTTCCCGGGCATCAACATCGTCATTCCGAGCACGCCGGAGGACGCCGCCGGCCTCCTCTGGACCGCGATGCACGCGGAGGACATCACGCTGGTGCTCCTGCCGAAGCACATGCTCTGGGCCGAGCGCGAGAGCGCGGGCCCGGTCGTCTCCATCCCGCTGGGCGTCGCCCGGCGCTGTCTGGAGGGCGACGATCTCACGCTGGTCGCATGGGGCAACACGATGGAGAAGTCCCTTGAGGCCATCGCCGAGTTGAAGGGCGAGGTTGGCGTGGACCTCATCGACCTCCGCTCCATCGTTCCCTGGGACAAGGCCACGATCGAGGCCTCCGTGCGCAAGACGGGCCGACTCGTCATCGTGCAGGAGGACACGGAGAACTGCTCCGTCGGCCAGATGATCATCACGCACATCATGAGCCAGCCCGACCTGTGGGCCGCGCTGAAGGCCCCGCCGGTGCTCGTGTCGAAGGGCAACGTGATGATCGGCTACAACCCCATCTACGAATACGCCGCGCTGCCCGACGTGCCCCGCATCCTCGACGCCATCTGGCGGACGGTGTCCATCAACGTTGCGCGCGGCGAACATGTGGGAGCGAGTTTGCTCGCGACTGCGCCCGCCCAACCCGTCGCGACCAAGGTCGCTCCCACAAACGAAAGCCACGCCCCGCAGAACACGCTGGTCGCCGGCACGAGCGACATCATTGTCCGCGTGCCGATCATGGGCGAGGGCCTGCGCTCGGCGCGCGTGGTGGCGCTCAACAAGAAGCCCGGCGACGCCGTGAAGCACGACGACGTGCTCTGCGAGGTCGAGACCGACAAGGCCGTTTACCCGATCGAGGCTTCCTTCGCCGGCACCTTCAAGGCCTGGCAGATCAAGGTGGATGACACCGTGCTGATAGGCCAGGAGATCGCGCTCGTCACCGGCGATGCGGCCAGCACCGCTGGCCTCGCAGTCGAAGGTTTGAGTGTAGGAGCGGGTTTACCCCGCGATGAATCGGGGCATAAAGCCCCTCCTACAGTTGCCCCCAAATCCGCGCCCGCGATGCCGGCCATTTCCTCAACTCCCGTTCCCATGAAAGGCAACGCCCGCCCGCCCGCTTTGCATCCGGCCATCACCAAGCGCCTGGATACGGTCATCCCCGCCAACATGCTGATGGACGTCCGCTGGGACGCGCTTCGCGCCGCGCGCGAGGCCGCCAAACAGCAGCACGGCAAGGCCGCCGCGTCGCCTTCCACCATGATCGCGTGGTGTGTCGTCCGCGCGCAGGAGAAGCACGCGGCCTTCCGCTGCATCGTGAACAAGGACGGCACCATCCTCGAGCAGGCCGACTTCGAGCTCGGCGTCGCCGTGGCGCTCGACGGCGACCGGCTGGCCACGGCGCCAGTGGTCAACGCCAACAAGCTCGGCTGGGCCGACTTCGTCGCCGCCTACAACCGCGCCGTCGAGGACACGCGCATCGGCAAGATCATAGAAGTGCAGGCGCCGGTGAACCTGACCAGCCTCGGCGCGTTCGGCGTCGAGAGCGCCACGCCGATCGTGGTGCCGCCCGCCATGGGCACGCTGTTCGTCGGCTCCGCGCACGAGCGCCTGATCAATGACGGCGGCGTCATTCACCCGGTGGAGGTCGTCACGCTCTCGCTCACCTTCGACCACAAGGTCGTCAACGGCGCCACCGCGGCGGCGTTCCTGCAGGAAGTGCGCCGCCAGATGGAAGGCTTCAAGCTGCCGGGGTGAGGCCACGCAGCCGGTGCGAACCCCGGCATTACAGGGCGGCCTATTGGACTAGATTGCGCCCATGAAGGCCACCGACCTCGTCACCGTCGACCCCGAGATTCTCGGCGGGACGCCTGTGTTCAAGGGCACGCGGGTGCCGGTGCGCTCGCTGTTCGAATACCTTGAGTCCAACTACACTCTCGATGAATTCCTGGAGTGCTTTCCCGGTGTGCGTCGGGATCTGGCACTGCGAGCGATCAAAACGGCAGGCGCAGGACTTCGTTGATTTTCCGGCCGATGACGCGACGGCGTGCAGGAGAGACGCGCTCGATCTTCTCCGTCACGTTTGCCCGGGCAATGATGTGGAAGAACTCGCAGCCGCAGACGCTGACGAAATCCAGCCCGTCCGAGCCGTTGAGCACCACCTGATGGGATTTGGCTCCTTCAGCGGGAGGACGTTTCGAGCAGGCAAGGACATTGAGGCGGAGCTTGCGGTCATCGGCGCACCATTCGGGAGCCGAGAGCACCACGCCAGGATGCAGGTCGCGGTCGTTGGCCTGGATGCGGAACCGGACTATATCCCACTGCTCAATTTTCATCCGGAGACGTGAAGGACGGCTCCGCTCGGTTGGCGAGCGAGGTTAGCTCGTCGTCAAATTTGAAATAACCAACCGGGCGGTTGGGAAGCGCCCGCTGCCTGGTCACACGCTCAAGACGCAGAAGGTGCTGGCCCCGCTTCAGGTAAACGGACTTGCCTCGCACAACTTGGTCGGCGAGCCGACCAAGCTTGGAACGTGCCTGGGAGACGGTAAGCGCACTATGCATGGTGGGACGGTGGCACGGATTAGCCTCAGGGCAAATCAAGAAATGGGCTGCGCCGCCGCCTTCCTGCAGGAAGTGAAGAAACAGATGGAAGGTTTCAAGCTGCCGGGCTGAGAGGGGAAACCGCAGAAGCGCGAAGGAGAGAAAACGCGGAAAGAGACGGTTCAGGGCTCGCGCAACACCGCCTCCTGTTGCGCGATCTCATTGCAGCGGTCGAGCGGGACGGGAGTGGGGGAAGAGGTGGTGGATTTCAATTTGATGGCTTTGATTTGTGCTCTTTGTCTTGGGCGGCTTGCTGTTCGAGAATGTGATTATTGGGAATAACCTTGCGGAAGAGTGAAAGTAATTCTGCGCGCGCCGGCATGAAATCGCCACTGCTGAGAATTTTATCTCCATGGCGAAAATAGACCAATTCGCAGTCGAAACAGAAATCGGCGATGATCACATTTTGTCTGCGCGTAAAAGTGGCGCGGACGTGGAAGAAAGGTGCGCAGCCTTTAACACCTTCCCAATAGTAAGAGTCATTCGTGACCAGCTTCTTGGAAAGTGCGCTCTTTAACTCCGCCGGGAGGGCAACCGGTGCACTGCGCAGATGGACATGCTCGGGTGCTGTGAAGAGCTGCGTGTCAAATTTTCGGTATGGGTTTACGTCTCCGGCAATACTTAGGGCAATGACTTCGACGGTGTCAGGAGATCGAACAGTCGTAAGGTTTTCCTCGGATTGCAGCAGCTCACGAACGGTCTGCGGCCTATCTGAGACGCTGGCGCAGCCGAGTTGCAGGGCCAAGAGGCAAGTTAGAATCCAGAATAGAATTCGCATTTGAGTAATTGCTCACACCATTGGCCGGAACTTGCCGACGACGCCGGTGAGGCAGGCGGTGATCTGGCCGAGGGAGCAGACCTCGACCGTGTGCACGAGCTCGCCGAAGACGTTGCCGCCGGAGCGGGCGATGTTCTCGAGGCGTTGCAGGGCGTCGGGCGCCTTCTTCGCGTGCTTCCGCTTGAAAGCCTGGAGGCGTTCGACTTGCAGGCGCTGCTTCTTCGGCGAGGTGCGGGCGAGGGGCACGCTGGGCATTGGCTCGTGCGAGATGTATTTGTTGAGGCCGATGATCGGGCGCTCGCCGGAGTAGATCTGCGTCTCGATGCGGTGGCCGGACTCCTGGATCTTGCTCCGCTGGTAGCGCTGTTCCATCGCGGCGATGACGCCGCCGAGCGTGTCCATCTCGCGGAACACGTCCATGATGGCCTTCTCGACCTGGCGCTCGAGCATGAGCAGGCCGGGCGCGCCGCCGAAGAGGTTCATGGTGTGTTTGAAGAGGCCGGACTCCTCGAGGAGGATGGACTGGCCGTGCGAGGCGAGCAGGGCGTATTTCTCGGTCGGCGTGGTGAAGGGCTCGTCCGCCGAGTTCGAGTGACATGAATTGGTGTAATTCATGTAGGCGAGCATGAGCTCCGCCGCGGTGCGCGTGAGGTTGTTCTGGAATTCGGCGGCGATGAGCGAGCGGCCGGAGGTCTGCGTGTGGAGCTTGAGGATCTGCGCCTTGGCGTTGGCGCCGAAGACGTCGCGCATGCCGATGGCCCAGATGCGGCGGCAGACGCGGCCGAGCACGAGGTATTCGACGTCGAGGCCGCAGTCCAAAAAGAACGAGAGCCGCGGGCCGAAGGCGTTCACGTCGGCGCCGCGGGCCTTGAGCAGCTCGGCGTAGGTGAAGCCGTTGGAGAGGGTGAAGGCCGCCTGCTGCACCGGCGTGGCCCCGGCCTCGGCGATGTGGTAACCGGAGATGGAGACGGGATACCAGCGCGGCATGTTGGGCACGCACCACTCGATCATGTCGCAGAGGAAGCGGAGCGAGGCGTCCACCGGGAAAATGACCTCGTTCTGCGCCTGCACTTCCTTGAGCATGTCGGCCTGGATGGTGCCGCGGAGGTTGCCGATGCAGTCCGGGCCGAAGCGTTTCTTCGCGGCGGCGATGAACATCGCGAGGATGACGGGTGCCGGGGCGTTCATCGTCATCGAGACGGAGGCGTCGGGGCGCGTCAGGTCGAAGCCGGCGAAGAGCCGGCCCATGTCCTCGACGGTGTCGATGGCCACGCCGCCCTCGCCGACTTTGCCGAGCAGACCCTCGTGGTCGGAGTCGAGACCGTAGAGCGTGGGGCCGTCGAACGCGGTGGAGAGGCGCAGGCTCTTCTGGTGCGTGTTGAGATATTTGAAGCGCGCGTTGGTGTCCTCGGCGAGGCCGAGCCCGGCGAAGAGGCGCATCGGCTCCTCGCCCGCTGAGGCGGGGTAGGGCGGGTTATCCTTAACCCGCCGCGTTTGGCCGGCCGGCTTAGATCCTGACGGCGCGTTGGGGACAACGCGCCCTACCTCGGAATCCTTGTCGAGATACATCTCGCGGTAGGCGGCCGTGGCGTAGGGGAACTGGCCGGGGAAGCCCTGGCTGAGCAAATACTCGGCAATCGCTCCGGGCTCGTCGGTGTCGGGCAGGGCGAGGCGCGGCAGCGGCGTGCCGGAGGGCGACT
>WBZX01001911.1_pt1 | contig 10248 bp, 2 predicted proteins | sample 5204211 | NCBI WGS metagenome assembly WBZX01 (sample SAMN12344362, study PRJNA552823) | activated sludge metagenome | biome: Activated sludge suspended growth; feature: Nitrification reactor; material: Wastewater; isolation source: activated sludge from nitrification reactor of wastewater treatment...
CGCGGATGTCGAGGGGGTCGAGGACGGGTTGATCGGGTTGTTCTCGAAGCGGCGCGAGCGGATCGAGGCGACCCTCGCCGAGTGGGGACTGTCGTCGGCGAAGGCGGCGCAGGTGTCGACGCTGGAGACCCGCCGAACTAAGGAGGACCGCCCCGAGACGACCGGGGAGCAGCTGGCTCGGTGGCGCGCCGAGGCGATCACCGCCGGCTACGACCCGGCGGTGATCGTGGCCGTGACCTCGGCGTTGACCGGTCAACGCGCCACGTTCACCGGTGAACGCGCGTCTGACCACCCCTTCGGAACGGCCGTGGTCAGCCCTGACCACCGGCAGGTTGCGGTTGACGCTGCAGTGTCAACCCGGGTGTTCGACCTGTTGTCGTCATCGGAGGGGTTGACCGAGCAGCGGTCGACGTTCGACCGACGCGACGTGTTGTGCCGTCTCGCCGAGGAGCTGCCGGCCGATGTCGGTGTCGATGCCATCGAGGCCGCTGCGTCGGCGTACCTGTCGCGACCGGAGGTGGTGATGATCGGGTGGGACGAACGCTGCGGGACCAGCTACTCGACCGTCGAGTTGATGGAACTCGAATCGCGCCTCGTCGATCAGGTCACACACGGGCTGCTGGGTTGGCGTGGCGTCGCAACCGATCAGACGATCGGGATGGCACTGGCGGCCCGGCCGTCGATCAGCGACGAACAGGCCCAGGTCGTGACCGCCATGTGCACGTCGGGCAACCAGGTCGACGTGCTCGTCGCAGCAGCCGGGACCGGCAAGACGTTCAGCTTGGATGCCGCCCGGGAGTCATGGCAGCGAAGCGGTCACCACGTCACGGGCTGCGCGCTCGCCGCCTCCGCCGCACACGAGCTGCAAGCCGGTGCCGGTATCGCCTCGACGACCATCGCGAAGCTGCAACGCGACCTCGATCGAGGTGACCGACACCTCGACGCACGGACCGTGCTGGTCGTGGACGAGGCGGGGATGGTCGGCACCCGCACCCTCGCGCCGCTCATCGACACCGCGATGGCGGCCGGCGCCAAGGTCGTGCTCGTCGGTGATCCCAAGCAGCTGCCAGAGATCACCGCCGGTGGACTGCTCGCCGCCCTCGAACAACGCGGCGCGGTGCTGACGCTCGTCGAGAACCGCCGCCAACAGGACCCCACCGAACGAGCAGCCCTGCACCAGCTCCGCAGCGGCGACGTCGACGACGCCATGGCAGCACTGCGGGGACACGGCAACGTGGTCGCCGCACCCGATGCCGAGACCGCTCGGAACGCGATCGTCGCCCACTGGTACGAGCACCGGCAGCGGGGTGGATCGGCGTTGATGATGGCGAGACGGAACAGCGACGTCGACGACCTCAACCGACGCGCCCGCCGCCTCGTCGCCGACGCCGGTGAGCTGTCGGGTGAGCCGATCGTCGTGGATGGCCGGCCGTTCCAGATCGGTGACCAGGTGATCTGCACGCGCAACGACCACCCCAACGAGATACGCAACGGCACCACCGGCACCATCATCGCGATCGACCACCGTCGTGACGCAGTCACACTCGCGGAGACCGATGGCACGACCCGCAGCCTCGAGCGCAAGTACCTCGACGCCGGATGGATGCGACACGGGTACGCCGTCACCGTCCACAAGGCGCAGGGCCGAACCTGCGATCACGGGTTGCTGCTCGCCAGTGATGACCTGCACCGAGAAGCCGGCTACGTCGGCCTCAGTCGGGGTCGGGAGTCGAATCGCATGTACCTGGTGTCCACCGAACCCGCTGACGAGCTCGAACCCCACACCCCCGCCCGAGACGACGACGCCACCGACCCCTTCGACATCATCGCCCAGGCTCTCGGCCGCTCTGCAGCCAAGACCCTCGCCATCGAACAGGCAGACCCAGCACCCGACCACGGTGCGGACGACGACTTCGATCTCGGGTGGTAACTAGATGGGTCCTGCTCGCTAGGAAATCCGCATTGACGCCGTGGTTCCGCTAACTCTCTTTGAGGCGACTGCTCTAGGCGCTATCACGCGCCTACCCGGATTACGGACGTTCCGTGGGCATTGCTGGACCCGCCGAGGTGTCACGTGATGCTCCTCCGGCTAGGGCCACGTATTGCCCACCTCCGGTAACGGCAAAAGCTGACCTGTCGAGCTCGACAGCGTCGGGTGGGCCTGGACTCGCGAAGGAGCCGTCGACGAAACAGATCGATACCTGCTCATCGGCTCGTAGCGTGTAGTCGACCGTGCCTTGCAACGGCTCCGCACCGATTGCTCGCGCTGCATCCGCAAGGAATTGGTCCCGCCATCTGTAGGCCTGAGCCAAGGTTGTATCAAACGCAGCAATCAGGGTGGGCTGAACCGCCGCAAAGGCGGGTTTCGCGATTTCCTTCGAACACGCAGCCACGGCTGTCGCATCCCCTCGACTTGAAGTGCCTGATTGGAGCAGGCTACTGCCTTGGTGAGGCTCATCTCCGGCTGTCACTTGCTCCGAAGTGTTTGAGCAGCCGGCGGCGAGGCATACGACGAGCGCAAGGAGCACGCTTCGGTAGACGTTCATGACTCGGTCACTCTCCTTGCGGACGAGTCTTCGGCCGCTAGCACGGACTCTTGCGGGAGGAGGACCAAGCGGTGTCGCTCAGCCAAGCGCCGCACATCGGTGGAAGATTTAGGAGTTCATTGTCTCTGCCAGCCCACGGGAGCCACGAGCCATTATCGATCGTGTATTTCAGTTGATCACTCGCATAGACTGGGAAGACTGCGGCGGGACCTGGGGCTGCGTACACTTCCAACCCAGCGGTGACGTACTGGCCGCGCCAAGCACTGGACACTGGCTGGTTATACACCTGCAAGCCGTCGATCGCGAAGAGCATGTTACTCGAACCGAACTTGTAGATTGAGAACTGACGATTCGGGGTCTGCACGACCGGTGCTTGGAAGACCACCTGAGAGGATGCGCCAATTCGAACGTAGGCATACCAATGGAAGTCGGTGATAGTCCCGCCTTGGGTGACGCACACAGCCGGGATGAACCCTGGGCAGTTTGCCGTTCCCAATTCAAAGAAGATGTTGCTGTCTCCCAGCCACATCGACTGATAGGCGGGACCCCAGAATGAGGAGATTCCAAGAGTGTTGGTATCCGGTCGAACGGACTGGACGCCCGTGTACCGAGTGCCTCGGCTTCCTTCTTGGCCGGTGGCGTAGCAGTGATCGCCGGGAGCAGGGCAGGGTAGGGTCGCCGCATCGGCACGGGGAGCTAGCGCGACTGGAAGACCGGCGGCGACGACCGCCACCAACATGGCCACGGTGAGCAACGACCTACAGCTTCTGATCATCTGTGGACCCCCCTCGAGTCGGGACGCTATCACCGGCCGAGTGCTGCCGCTCGGTGGGTCGATGGTGGTGGACGATGATCGTCGAGTGGCAGCAGCGGACCAGGTTGGCGTTCTCCGAAGCGCCCGACGAGCCGACGGCTCGACTAGGTGTAGTTGAAGGTCGGCCACATCTGCTACGGCTACGCGGTCACCGTCCACAAGGCCCGAGGCCGAACCTGCGACCACGGGCTGCTCCGGGCGAGCGACGACACGCACGGAGAGATGGGCTACGTCGGACAAAGGACTCGCCATCGACCGCTCGGAGCCAGAGGAGACGCCGCTCGCCGGGTGAGGTGGAGCCGTCGCCCCGGATGAGGTTCCTGCGTGTCGATGTCAGTGACGACGACGGGGGCGCGTTGCCTTACGTGCCGCGGCGTTGGACTTCGGCATCACGGTCGGCCGGTATGTCGGTGAGCTCGTGGAGGCCGCTGCGTACGAGGCTGGGTGGCGAGCTGTGCCACCGACGAGCGGTTCGCCGGTGGTCGGATCGTGCGGCGGTGCTTGAGTCGACTTCAGATCATTGCCCTCAAGTTCTGACTTGCCGTGGGTCGAAAGGCCTACTGCCTCGGGACTGTCGTGGCAGCCAATCGCCTCGCCGGTGGCTGCCGTCGGCTGCGGTCCGAGCAGGGACGAGGAAGAGGGGACGAACATGTGGAAGCTCCGCGCCCAGGAGTCTGAGTTGCGCGCTGGTAGCGGCGTCGGGCGGCGCCCGCGGTCGCGCCGACCGCGCGTGCTGGCGGTCGGCGTCTTGGTGGTGTGGTGCGTCGCGTCAGAAGACGCCGGCGCAGGATCCCTAGCGACGCCGGTACCGGACGAGCCGGCGGCTGCGACCGACGCCGCTCCGGTCAACGCGGCGCCGCTGCCGGTCTCGGAGCCGCGGGACCTTGCGGGTGAGCTGTCAGTTGACGGTGACATGCCGCCGGCTGGCGGCGGAAGGGTGTCGCCATCGGTCGGCGACGACAAGCCGGTTCGAGAGCTGACCGAGGTGCGCAGCGAGGGTTCTGAGACGTGGGAGCTCGAGTCGGGTCTGCGCCAGACCGAGTTCTTCATGGAACCGAAGTGGTACCGCGGGCCCGATGGCGGATGGGCTCGGGTGGACCCGAAGGTGGTCCGCCTGGGCGACACCGAGGCCGCCCCGTTGGCCGCCGCAGGCGTCGGGTTCTCGGCGGGCTTCGGCACGTCGGGTGACGGCGTGTCGTTGTCGTTCGAGGGACGCGATCTTCGGTTCCGGCCGAGGGGTCGCAACGACGTCCGGCCTGAGCTGGATGCGAAGGACTCGACGGTGGTTTGGTACCGCGACGTGTGGCCGAGCGTGGACGTTCGCTACACGCTCACGGCGACCGGGTTGAAGGAGGACTTCGTCGTCCGCTCAGCGGAAGGGTTCGACGCGCCGGGCGCGTTCGTGATGGACGTCGAGTCCGAGGGCGCACTGGTCCCCGATCCCTCGCGGCTGCAGTCGCTGGTCATGGACTGGAACGGTGACGGCACCAGCGCCTGGGCGGGTGACAAGGACGGCCCGAAGGTGCGGATCCCGGAGCCGTCGGTGATCGACGCGACGGGCGCTGCGGTGCCCGAGGTGAAGCCGGCGCTGCTCGCGGATGTCAATGCGGAACGAGCTGCGGTGGCACAACGGCGGTCACGGCCGGTCGCCGTCGGCATGGATGCATCGGCGGTCGATCGGCTGTCGGCGAAGCAGTTCCCGGTGGTGGTGGACCCGTCGATCGAGATCATCCCTGCGTCGATGGGCGGGTCGTGGGCGTCGTACAACCAGGCGGGCAACATCACGACGGGGTCGAACCAGTGGGGGCTGTTGGGCGACTGGCGGATCTTCGGGGCGACGGACTACTGGCGGTTCAACATCTCGATGGGCTACCAGTACCTCTGGAACACCCTGGCGGCCAACCCCAAGCTCATCTCCGCCAACGTGAAGCTCCAGACCGTCGCGAACCCGGCGGCGGTGGCGCCGTCGTTCGACACCCTGTGGTCGAGCTACCCGACCTCGGGCAACGACGCCCTGGTCCGTGCCTGTCACTCGTCCGCCTGGAGCTACGCGGGCGCGTACCCGGGTTGGGACGTCTCGAAGTGCCGCGATGGCTACTACTACGGCTACGGCCTGGTCGACTCGGTGCTCGGGGCGCATCCCGGAACGACGTACGTCAACGTCTCGGACATGATGCGCCCGTGGGTCGCGGCCAAGGACCCGAACGGTGTGATCGGCCTGTCGGTCGCGAACGACATCCCCGTGTACAACTTCAAGGCGACGGCGCCGTCGTTGCTGGTGACGTGGGATCAGACGACCCCGACGACGACCCCGGTCGCGCCGGCGGATACCTCGACGGTCACGACCACCACGCCGACCTTGCAGGTCAACTCGGTCACGGACCCGGACGCGGGTCAGAACCCGCCGCTGTACCGCACGATGGTGTGGGCCTCGAAGCCCGACGCATCCGCGTGGGCCAATCCGATGGACCAGTGCGGTGCTGACTCGGCGCTGTGGTCGTCTGCGTGGACGGGGAGCGCGACGTCGACCGCGGTGCCCAGCGGCGTGCTCGCGGATGGGACGACCTACTACTGGACCATCGCGACGATGGGGAACACCTATCCGGACGGCTATCCGACCTGTTCGGGGCCGTGGAGCTTCAAGGTGGACCGCCGGCTCGGCGCGTCGGGCCCGTTCCCGACCCAGCAGCTGGGGCCGGTCACCGTGAACCTCGCGACCGGCAACGTGGTCACCTCCGCGAGCTCGCACGCCGTGACGACGGTCGGCGGCTCGATCACGACCGACCTCGTCTACAACTCACAGGCGTCGACGAACCAGGGTCTGCGCGCCCAGTACTTCGGTGGCACCCACCCGCTCACCCGGCAGACGCCGTCGATCAACGCGCTCCTCAACGATCCACCGTTCTCCCAACGGGTCGACCAGAAGATCGACTTCTCGTGGGGCTCGAACGGACCGAAGGAGGGCGGCGACCAGCTCGACAACTTCGTGGCGCGCTGGACCGGGTTCGTGACCGTGCCGACGGCAGGTTCCTACTGCTTCGGCACGAAGGCCGACGACGGGTCCCGCGTGTGGATCAACAACACCTTGGTGATGGACAACTGGGTCGATCAGCCCCTCACCGACAAGCCGTGCACGACGAACGTGACGTTCGCCGCGGGCGAGACGAAGTCGATCAAGGTCGAGTACTACGACCGGGTGAGCGAAGCCGCGATCGCGCTCAAGGTCTTCGGCGGTCCGACAGGCACCCAGGTGGTGCCCACCGGCTGGTTGTCCACCGAGCCGAACCTGTTGGGCCCGGGCTGGTCGTTCAGCGACGGCGACGTCTCGGTCGCCGGCGCTCGAGCCACCGGGTCGGGTGTGACCCTCACGATGGCCGACGGGTCGACCGTCGAGTACAAGAAGTCCGCGACCGGCGCGTTCGTCGGCCCGAACCAGGACGCCACCACCGTGGCGGTCGACCCGGTGAACGGACAGATCTCGGTCACCGACGACGGCGGCACGTCGTACACCTATGACAAGGACGGCCTGTTGTTGTCGGCGGTCGCTGCGCCTGACGATCGGTCGCCAGCGGCGACCGAGCTCGGTTGGACCGGCACCCCGGCCAAGCTCACCTCGATGAAGGATCCCGTGTCCTCCCAACAGGTGACGCTCCTGTACGGCGGCGATGCGGGCTGCACCGCTGCACCGTCGGGCTTCGCCATCGCGCCAGGTCAGCTGTGCAAGGTGACCTCCTGGGACGGCGCGTCGACCGACCTGTTCTACGACTCCGGTCGCCGGCTCTCACGGATCGTGAATCCGGGCGGCGCGACCACCAACTACGCCTACGACGCGTCCAACCAGCTCACCGCAGTCACCGATGTGGCAGCGAACGACGCGGTCGCCGACGGCGTCCGCACCGCGGACGCGTCGATCACCTGGCAGATCGGGTACACGTCGGGTAAGGCGACGCTCGTGACCGCGCCCGCGCCGTCCGCGGGAGCGGCACGTCAGACCGCGACGATCGCCTACGACTCCCAGCCGGCGGGCGCCGGCCTGGGTGACACGCGTGTGACCCTCAGCGGGCTGGCCGCACCGCTCGGGTTCACCGAGAAGGCCCGCTGGGACACCAGCTACCGCGAGCGTGAGACGATCGACGCGTCCGGCTCGATCACCCGGGTCACCTACGACGGCACGACGGACCGGGTCTCCTACACCGACACCGATGCCGACACCGCCTACGCGCTGCGCACGTCGACGATCTACGACTCCGCAGTGGTGTTCAACAACCTGTCCCGGCCGATCAAGGAGCACGGCCCCGCACCGGTGTCGTCGTTCACGGGTCCGACCCCGAACGTCGGGGCGCAGGTGCCGACCACCCAGACCAACTACGACGAGTCGATCAACGGACTCGCCGCGGCGTGGTGGAACGACGCACCGGGCGGGAGCGAGACCTACACGTACCCCAAGAGGCCATCGTTCCGCGGCGCGCCGAAGCTGCACACGCTGCTGACGGGGAACGCGGACTGGAACTGGACCACCAGCTCCCCCGACGCCACCCTGCTCGGGACGAACAACTTCTCCGGTCGCCTGACCGGTTTGATCTATCTGGCCAGCGCCGGGAACTGGAAGTTCGCGGGACTTGCCGACGACAGCGTGCGTCTGACCATCGATGACAACTTGGCCGTGGACGGCTGGCTCTCCCCGAACACCAAGAAGACCTCCGCGCTCATCAACCTGACCGCTGGCTGGCACAGGATCTCGGTCGACTTCAAAGAGGACGGCGGTTCGGCGAGCCTCAAGCTCTGGTACACGCCGCCGTCGGGCACGGAGGTCGTCATCCCTGCAGCGTCGCTGAAGCCGGACCTGGGTCTGGTGACCTCCAGCATCCAGGAGGACGGCACGACCACCACCACCAGCTACGCCAGTCCGATCCTGGGACTCGAGACCGGATCCACCCTGGACCCGACGGGTGTGAACCTGACGACGACGACGTCGTACGAAGCGCCGGGCGCGGGCTCGTATCTCCGCCGCACCTCACGTGCGCTCCCCGCTGGTGCCGCGGCGAGCCTGGAACCGCTCACCTACACGCACTACGGCGCCACCGAGGTCGCGCCTGCCGTCGCGTGCGCCGGCACCGGTGTGACGGTCACTTCGGTCTCACAGCGGGGGCTGCCCAAGACGTCGCGCATGGCCGACCCGAACACCCACGGCGGCACCGCCGGCATCGTTCGCCAGCAGGTGCACGACAGCGCGGGCAACGTGGTCGCGACCCGGGTGTCGACCGACGCCGAGTGGTCCTGTTCGCAGCTCGACTCGCGTAGCCGCACCACGAAGCAGACGTTCGCGGCCAACGGGTCCGAACCGGAGCGCACCGTCACGACCAGCTACAAGGTGGCGGGTGACTCGATGCACACCTCGGTCACCGACGACTCGCTCGCCTCGGGGTCCGACACGATCCGCACCCGGGTCGATCTGCTCGGACGGGTGACCGACACCGTGGACGTGTGGGGCACCTACACCCACATCGACTACGACGTCGCCAACCGGCCGACCCAGACGACCGTGTTCCGCATGAGCGGCGGTAGCGGCATCGTCGCCGAGGCCGTCATGTCCGACTACGCGACGACGGGTGCTGGTGTGAACCAGCTGTCCGCGACGCGGTGGACCTCGACGCTCGCGGCGGTCACCGGGTACGACACCACGAACCTGAAGCCGACCACGGCGATGCCGACCACCGCCGGGACGACGCTCGCCACGGTCACCTACGACGCGGCGGGCCGCGTGAACTACATCGACTACGCGAACGGGGTGCGTTCCACCAACGCGTACGACTCGTTCGGGCGCGATGCCGGTGTCACCCATGCCAAGGGCGCGACGGTGCTCACTTCCGAGGCCGTGACGCGCGACCTACCGGGCCGGGTGATCGACCGGACCGTCGATGGCATCGACGCCAACCCGTCGGGTGCGAACTACAGCTACGACGGCGCCGGCAGGTTGACCGATTGGTACGAGACGGATCCTTCGACCTCGACGCAGTACCACGGCGGCTACACGTTCGGCGCGACGCCGACGGAGTGTGCTGGCGGGTCGTGGGGCAACGCGACCAATGCGGGCAAGAACTCGAACCGGGCCACGTCGGCGCTGCAGGTGAACGGCGGGGCGGTCGCGACGACGAAGTACTGCTACGACTTCGCCGACCGAATCCAGAAGGTCGTCCCGCCCTCGGGAGCGAACCCGTACGCAGCAGGGTTCGTCTACGACGCGCACGGCAACACCACCCAGCTGGGTGATGAGGTCCATTCCTATGACGGCGCGGATCGGCACATGGGCACCGGGCCGGCGGGGACGCGCAACGCGCTGCTCGTGGTGGGGGCCCCTGGTTCGTTGACGTCGCGGGATTCGTGGATGAAGTCGCGGCTCGAGGCTGCGGGGTGGACGGTGACGGTGGCCGATGATGACGGCATCGCGGCCTCGGCGGCGACGGGCAAGCAGGTGGTCGTGATCACCGACAGCGTCGCGCAGGCGCCGATCGGCACGACGTTCACCGCGAGTACCGTGCCGGTGGTGTTGGCCGAAGCCTTCTTGTCCGATGAGTTCTCGATGACGGGCACGGGCACGAACCAGGGGAACACCGGGGCGGATCAGAACGCGTTGGTCGTGTCGGCTGCGGGGGCGACTCACCCGTTGGGCGCCGGGTTCGCTGCGGGGTCGGTCACGACGTCGAGCTCTGCGACGGTCACCCACGGGTGGGGCAAGCCGACGGCGAACGCGGTGGTCGCGGCGACGATCACCGGTGACACGACCAAGGCGGCGATCTACGGCTACGACACCGGCGCGGCGATGCAGGGCGGCTACACCGCCCCCGCGCGGCGTGTCGGGTTCCATCTGTACAACGGCAGTTCCTCGGT
>WBZX01002077.1_pt2 | contig 10246 bp, 7 predicted proteins | sample 5204211 | NCBI WGS metagenome assembly WBZX01 (sample SAMN12344362, study PRJNA552823) | activated sludge metagenome | biome: Activated sludge suspended growth; feature: Nitrification reactor; material: Wastewater; isolation source: activated sludge from nitrification reactor of wastewater treatment...
CTTCGCCGCGCGCCAGGGGGCCCGCTGGCTGGGACCCCAGGTCGAGCATCAGCACCTGATGCTGCTCGGCTTGATCATTGTGGGGACCGGCCTGCCACTGAGTGTCGAGATGTCGCCGCTGATGAGCCTGCTGGCCTTTGGCGTAGGGGTGCGGGTGCTGGATCGGGGGCGGGAGGTGGTGGCCATCCGCATCGCGTCAGACGCGCGGGTATTTCTGGTGGTGACCTTCGTGCTGGCGGGCGCGGCACTCGAGCTGGCTTTGCTGCGGACCCACTGGCCAACGGTGCTGGCGTTTGTGCTGACGCGCTTCCTTGCCCGGGGGCTGGCTCTGCAGCTAGCAGGCCCGGCGTTCGGGCTGCCGCGTCGGGAGGCAGCCTGGACCGCCGTGGGGCTTTTGCCCATGTCCAGCGTTGCACTTGTGCTCTTGGGGGACGCAGGTGCCCTCGATGGGGGGATTGGGCCAGCGCTGAGCGGCACCCTGTTGGGCGCGATCGCCCTGATGCAGCTACTCGGGCCTTTATGCACGCAGGCGGCGATACGCGGCTTTGGTGAGGCACGTCGTTACGTGCCAAGACTGGGCCAGGGCAGGGGTTGGAGCCGCCGATGAGCAGCGTGCGTGCATTCTGGGAGTCTCTGCAGGACAGACTCATGTTTCTCCCCCCCATGCCCGAACAGGCCGACCCGCTGGCCCTGATGGCCTTGCTGCTTGTCGCGGGGCTGTTGGCGGGAGAGGGCCTGTACCGCATGGCAGGTCTGTCGCGCATCGTCGGCTATGTGTTGGCCGGCGCCCTGGCCGGGCCGGGGGCACTCAACTGGCTCGATGGCGAGACGCTGGCCCTGGCGCGACCGGTGGCCGATGCGGCCCTGGGGCTGCTTCTGCTGGAGACCGGCCGCAACCTGGATCTGGGCTGGCTAAGGGCCAATCCGGGCCTGCTGCGCACCGCTGCGGCGGAGTCTGGGCTGGCTTTCGCAGGCGTCTTTGTCTTCTCGTGGGGGGTAGTGGGTTTGAGTCCGGCGTGGAGCGCGGCCACTGCCGCCATCACCATGACCTCGGCCCCGGCGGTGGTGCTGCTCACCGCTGAGGAGTGCCGTGCCCAGGGGCAGGTGACCCAGCGCACCCTGCTGCTCACGGCCATCAGCTGCGCCCTGGCCTTCGTGGTATTCGCCTTGGTGCTCGGCCTGATCCACGCTGAGGAGTCGGGGGACGGGCTCAATGCCTTCATCCACCCGATCTGGGTGCTGGGGGGAGGTGTCCTGATCGCCCTGCTGTGCGCGCGTCTTGCGCTGGGGCTGGCGGCTCGCCTGGAGAAGGGCGGTGCCGGCCAGGTTTTCGTGCTGGTGGCGGCGGCCCTGCTGGCCATTGGGCTGGCCCGCATGGCGGCGGTACCGGTCTTCCTGAGCCTGTTTCTGATGGGGGTGGCAGTGGGACAGCTCGACCGGAACCGGGTACTGGCCTATACCAGCCTGCCCCAGGGGCACTGGATCCTGGCCATCGTACTCTTTGTGGTGACCGGCGCCATGTTGCCCCTCGGTGAGGCCACCGGGCTGATGCTCCTGCAGGCGGTCGGACTGCTTGTTGTACGGGGCTTCGCCAAGTTCATCGGCGTGATGGCCACCGGGCGGGAGGATTTGTCGGCGCAACGTCGTCGTTTGCTGGGCCTGGGCGTGCAACCCCTGTCGGCAACCGCCGTCTTCATGGCCGCGGAGTTGGCTGCCTTCTATCCCGAAGTCAGCGTCCAGGCCTTGTTGCTGCCCCTGCTGGCGGCGGCGTTGATGGAGTTCATCGGGCCGCAGTTATGTCGCCGGGCCTTTGTCCTTGCCGGCGAGGTGGCCCTTCCCAACCGCGAGCCGCCCCCATGAACGCCTTCGCCAACCTTCCCTTTGCCACCAGCCGGCCCCTCACCCTGGGGGTGGAGCTGGAACTGCAACTGGTCTCGCCGCGGGACTACGACCTGACCCGGGCGGCCACCGATCTGCTCTCCAGCCTGCACCACGACGGCCGCTGCGGCGATGTGAAGCTGGAGATCACCGAGAGCATGATTGAGGTGAATACCCACCCGCGACAGGACGTGACCGCCATCGCCACTGATCTGGAGGGGCTGCGGGGGCTGTTGGTGGAGCATTGCCGGCGCAACAACGTGGCCATCTGCGGGGGTGGCACCCACGCCTTCCACCGTTGGCCGGAACGCCGGATCTGCCCGGGAGAGCGCTTTGCCTTCCTCAACGAGCGCTATGGATACCTGAGCAAGCAGTTCACGGTGTTCGGTCAACACATCCACATCGGTGTGACCTCGGGCGACGAGGCAATCTGGCTGACCCACGCCCTCAACATGTATGTGCCGCACTTCGTGGTGCTGTCCGCATCTTCACCGTTTGTGGATGGAGCGGATACGGCCTTCGATTCGGCGCGGCTCAACGCCGTGTCGGCCTTTCCCCTGTCGGGGCAGGCGCCGGACGTGCGCGACTGGGCAGCCTTCCTCGAGCACATGGCGGTGCTGCAGGCCTGCGGCGTGGCCGAGAGCATCAAGGATCTGTATTGGGATGTGCGCCCCAAGCCCGAATATGGCACCGTTGAGGTCCGGGTTTGTGACACGCCCCTGACTGTGGACCGGGCCACGGAGCTGGCCGCCTTTGCCCAGAGTCTGGCCCGCTGGCTGCTACGCGAGCGCCCCCCCATCGATCCGCCCCTGCAGGGCCTGGTTGCCCGCTACAACAAGTTCCAGGCTTGCCGCTTTGGCTTCAACGCCGAGCTGGCCGACCCCCTGGCACGTTGCAAGCGCCCCATCGCCAAGGCCCTTGCCGGGCTACTGGACAGTTTGATGGAGGATGCCCGCGACCTGGACTGTCACCGGCAGATCGAAGCCCTGCGCCGACAGGTTGAGAGTCGGCAGAGCGACGCCGGCCTGCTGCGTGGGTTGGCCCGCAGCGTTGGCAGTCTCAACGAGCTCACCCGGGTGGCCACCGAGCACTTTGCCCAACCTTCCCGCTATCACCGCCATGACTGATCCCGCCCCCGGCCTGCTCCGCCCTATCCTTGGCTGTGTCCTGTGTGCGGCCCTGCCACTGCTTGCGGCAGAGACATCCTGCCGGACTCAGCGCAGCGTGCCCCCGCCACCGGAAGGGCAGTCCATCGTGGGGGGCGACGACTGGCTGCGTCCGGGCAACCTGCGCTTCGGACTGGCCCATCCGGCCAGTTTCATGCCGGGCAGCCGGATCGAACCGCCGCCACGCACCGAACGCAGGATGCCGCCCCAGCGGCAGATCGACGTGGACCGGATGCGGGTTAGGGATCCGGCCGACGAGGTGGAGCGCAGCCTTCGCCATCTGCTGGACAACCGCATCGACGTCGACGGCATGATGGTCCTGCGGCGGGGCAGGGTGGTGCTGGACTACCGACGCACCGGCTTCGATCCGGCCAGCCCGCGCCTGCTGCTGGAGGCCACCCACCCCGTTCTGGCGATGATGGTGGTCAAGGCTTCGGCCGAGGGCAGGGTGGACCGCAGCAAGGGCGTGGATCGGGTGCTCCCGGAGCTGGGTGGAAACACGGGTTTGGGCAAGCTCTCCCTGACCCGGCTGCTGCACGGCCGGACGGGGCTCGAGTGGACGCCCGTGGAGCGCGAACGATGGCGTCAGGAGGCCGGGTGGACGCCAGGCGGCCGGCTCGGTGTCCGGGCCTGGCTGACGGCCCGGAGCCCCTGGCCGCGCAAGCTGGAGCCCGGCGCTGATCTGCCATCCGGCCCTGAAGGGGAGTTGCTGTTGTGGGTGGCTGAGAAGGCCACCAGGAAGCCCGCCACCGGGCTGCTATGCGAACTCCAGTCCGGCATCCGGGCGCAGGACACCGCCTTCTGGGCCAGCGACGGACAAGGTACGCCGCTGGCAGATGGGCTGGCCCTGAGTCTGCGCGATTTTGCCGCCCTCGGACAGGGGCTGCTGGATGTTCGTGCGCGGCCGGGAAGACGCTCGTTGGTTCCCGCATGGTTTGTCGAGACCGTCGCCGGCGTCGGCTCGTCTGCCCATGGTTTGCCAGCCCTATGGCGAGGCCTCGGAGAGGACGGTAGCTGGCAATACCGCTTCGTCCATCCCGGGGGCGCGGGGCGTAGGACAGCCATTCTCGGCGCTTTCGGGACGAGTCTTTACATCGACTTTGATCACGCCACCGTGGTGGCGATCTACGCTACCCACCCGGAGCGCACCTCGCCGCTGCTGATGGCGAGTCTCCGACGGTCGTGGGAAGCGTTGGTCAAGACCGGGGACGCGCGTGAAGGGTATTGAGCCCTGTAAGCAGGGTTTGAAGCGTCGTTTGGTGGTCGATGTCTCCGGGGCGCCTGAGTACCCGTCTTCCGCGACAACCTTGCCACCTACCCCTCGCCCCCGGTCCGGTCGTGTTCCGGCCATTCAAGTGCAGTGGATGCCTTGCTCCCGAAGATCCGGAGATTGTGCATGGCGCGCTGCGGCATTCTGTCGCCAAACCTGCGTTGCGGGCGTTATGCTGACAGCGCGTTGCCCGGCGCCGGCAACGCGGCAAGATTGCGGCACCACGGTTGCCCGACTGCCTTTGCGGACCAGACAAGAGAGAATTGCAGCCATGGACTACAAGATCGTCGATGCACAGGTTTCCCCCACAGGGCGTCTGGAGGTCCTGTCCCGGGCCGAAGCGGCCAAGCTTTCCGATCAGAGCGGCGGTGGGCTTCGTACCCTTTACCGCAACTGTTCGCTGGCAGTGCTCAACTGCGGCAACGAGCTTGATGACGGCAAGGAGTTGCTTGAGCGTTATCACAGCTTTGATATCCAGATCCAGCAGCGGGCGCGGGGCATCAAGCTCGACATCACCGGTGCGCCGGCCAGTGCCTTCGTGGATGGGGAGATGATCCGTGGCATCCAGGAACATCTGGTGGCCGTACTGCGCGATGTTGTTTACGCCAGCACCGAGATCAGCGGCAGCGCGCGCTTCGACTACTCCACCTCGGAAGGGGTGACGGACGCCGTCTTTCACATCCTGCGCAACGCCAATGTGCTCCAACCCATCACCCAGCCCAACGTGGTGGTGTGCTGGGGCGGCCACTCGATCAAGCAGGAGGAGTACGAATACACCAAGCTGGTGGGCTACCAGCTCGGCCTGCGCGGCCTGAACGTGTGCACCGGTTGCGGCCCGGGGGCCATGAAGGGCCCCATGAAAGGCGCCGCCCTGGCCCACGCCACCCAGCGCATCACCAACGGGCGCTACCTGGGCTTCACCGAGCCGGGCATCATCGCGGCGGAGGCACCCAACCCGGTGGTGAACGAGCTGGTGATCCTGCCGGACGTGGAGAAGCGCCTGGAGGCCTTCGTGCGCACCGGCCATGGCATCGTGGTCTTTCCGGGGGGCGTCGGCACGGCGGAGGAGATCCTTTATATCCTGGGTATCCTGCTCCACCCGGACAACGCCGGGCTGCCTTTTCCGCTGGTGTTCACCGGCCCGCGCAGCGCCCAGGAGTACTTTCTGCGCATCGACCGCTTCATCGCCCAGACCCTGGGCGAGGCGGCCCGCCAGCGCTACAGGATCATCATTGATGACCCCGAGGCGGTGGCCCAGGAAATCACCGCAGGCATCCTGCAGGTGCGCGATTTCCGCAAGGAGCAGCGGGATGCCTATTACTTCAACTGGTTGCTGAAGATCGAGCACGAGTTTCAGCAGCCGTTCCGGCCGACCCATGAACGCATGCGCAATCTCACCTTGCACCGTCGCCAGCCCACCCACCTGCTTGCGGCCAACCTGCGCCGTGCCTTCTCGGGCGTGGTGGCCGGTAACGTCAAGGATGAAGGCATCCGTGAGATCGAGAAGCACGGCCCCTTCGAGATTGCGGGCGAGCCCGAGATCATGGGGCCGATGGATGAGTTGATGGCGTCCTTTGTGGCCCAGGGGCGCATGAAGCTGCCTGGAAAGGCTTACAACCCCTGTTACCGGATCGTCGCTGGAAGCTGAGCATTTGAGAACAGAGTCTACTGCGCGGCCCGATTGCGCAGGTCGTCGGCCGGCTCGTCACCGAAGGACGCGCCGAGCAGGTGGTCCGCCAGGCGGCGAGCAGCGTCGGCGGGGGGCGTGAGCTGGCCTTCGGCCTTGAGCGCAGCAAAACGTGCCTGTAGGGGAAAGCCGGCCGGGTCGCTGGCCCGCACCTCCGCCTGCATGGGCGTGTCGATGACCCCGGGCGCGAGGCTGGCGATGCGCAGCCCGGGCAGGCGGTCGAGGGCCGTGGCCCGGGCGTGTTGGTCAAGCCCCGCCTTGGTGGCGCAGTAGATGCCCCAGCCCGCGTAGGCGTTGCGGGCCGCGCCGCTCGAAACGTGCAGGATACGGCGCTCGGGGCAGTGGGCGCTGGTCGCCACGAAGGCATTGGCCAACAGCAGCGGGGCACCCAGGTTGAGCTGCACGGCCGCCGCGAGCTGCGCCGCATCCTGCCCGCCACAGGGGCCGACGGGTTGCAGCATTCCGGCGTTGTTGATGAGCAGGGCGTGGCGGGCGTCGGCCAGGAAGCGGGCGAGCACCGGGCCAGCCAGCCAGTCCCCCAGGGCCGGCAGGTTGGAAAGGTCAAGGGCGTGCTGTTGCAGGGCGTCCACGCCGGCGCCTTCCGGGGGTGGGAGGGCGCGTCGGGACAGGCCAAGGACGGGAATGCCCCGACCGAGCAGTTCGGCGGTCAGCGCGGCACCGAGGCCGGCGCTGTGACCGGTGACGATGGCCTTGATCATGATGAAGCCCCTGGGCTGGAATAGCCGACGATGGTACGCCCGCTCAGCCTGTCGTGGCATGCACCGCCGCAGGCGCGGCGCGGCGGATGTGCATGGCCAGTTCGGCTGCGGGCAGCGGGAGCCAGAAGTGGTGGCCCTGACCGACGCTGCAACCCAGCTCGGTGAGCATGCGCTGCTGTTCGGCCGTTTCGATGCCCTCGGCCACGGTGACCAGGGACATGTCCCGGGCGATGCTGACGATGGCCCGGATCAGGGTCACGTCATCCCGGTTGCAGTGCAGTTCCGACACGAAGGAGCGATCGATCTTGAGCACGTCGAAGCGGAAGTGCTTGAGGTAGGAGAGGCTGGAGTAGCCCGTTCCGAAATCGTCCAGGGACAGGACTACCCCCAGATCGGTGAGGCTGCGCAGGGTCTGGCCGATCTGGCTGTCCAGATCCAGGAAGACACTTTCGGTCACTTCGATTTCAAGGCGGCCCGGGGGCAGCCCATGGCGCGCAAGGGCTTCCCTGACGTGGGTGATGAAATCCTGACGACGGAGCTGGGGAACGGCCACGTTGATCGCCATGCGGATCGGGGAGGCGCCTTCCCCGTCCCACTGCCGGAGCTGACGGCAGGCTTCGTCCAGCACCCAGTGACCGATGGTGTGGATGGTTCCGGTTTCTTCAGCGACGGGGATGAAACTGTCGGGGGGGATCAGGGTTCCATCCGCGGCCTGCCAGCGCAGCAGGGCTTCGCAACTGACGATGCGGCCGCTCGCCAGGTCCACCTGGGGCTGGTAGTGCAGATGCAGTTCATTGCGCTCGATGGCGTGGCGAAGGCCATTCTCGATACGCAGGCGTTCGGTGACCCATTGGTTGAACTCGGGGGTGAAGAACTGGAAGTCGTTGCGCCCCGAATTCTTGGCGTGATACATGGCCGCGTCGGCGTTCTTGAGCAGGGTCTCCGTGTCGGTCCCGTTGGTGGGATACATGGCCACGCCGATGCTCGGGGTGATCTGCAATTCGTGCTTGTCGATCAGATAGGGTTCGCCAAGGGTGGACAGGATCTTCTGGGCGGTAGTCACCGCGTAGCCAGGATGTTCCAGCCCGGTGATCAGCACCACGAATTCGTCGCCGCCGAGACGGCTGACCGTGTCGGTCTGGCGCACGAGACGATGCAGGCGGCTGGCCACTTCCTGGAGAATCCGGTCGCCCATGGCGTGGCCCAGGGAGTCGTTGATGTTCTTGAAACGGTCCAGGTCGATGAACAGCACGGCCAGTTGTTCACCACTGCGCTGCGCAAGCGCGATGGCCTGGGCCACCCGGTCGCCCAGCAGCGCCCGGTTCGGAAGCTGGGTGAGCGCGTCGAACTCGGCGAGGTGACGGATGCGCTTCTCGGCCTCCTTGCGTTCGGTGATGTCGAGGAAGGTGCCCACATAGTGGCGGACGTCGCCGGCCGGCCCGCATACCGTACCGATGCTGATCTGCTCCGGATAGGCAGTGCCGTCCTTGCGGCGATTGCGGATCTCGCCTGTCCATGAGCCGGTTTCGCGGATTGATTTCCACATGGCGTTATAGAAATCCGCGTCGTGATCACCAGAAGCGAGGAAGGCGGGGGTCTGGCCCAGCACTTCGGCCGCGGTGTAGCCGGTGATCTGGGTAAAGGCGGGATTGACGGCGAGAATCCGGGTATGGGGGTCAGTGACGATGATGCCCTCGCGACTGCTCTCGAACACATGCCCCGCCAGGCGCAACTGGCCAGCCTGTGCTTCAAGGGTCTGGGTATGGGCCTCGAGCTTTTCGTGGTAAGCCGCGAACAGTCTGCGCATCCAGTTGGAGAAGAGCAGGGAGGCGGCGAGCGCCACGCCCACGGTGGCGGCCACCACAACGAGCAGATACGGAACACGGCCAGACAAGGCCACGGCGGCGGCGTTCCGTTCCGCTGCCAGGGCGGACTGCATCTCCTGCTCGAAGATGCTGGCGATCACGATGATCTTCCACGGACTGTAGGCCATCACATAGGCCGAACGGGTGTCCGACCCGCCCTCTCCGTGGTGCGGCGCTGAATAATTGAGCAGCCCGCCGCCCGCCCGCGCCAGCTTGAGCATGTCCTGGCGGATGTGGTCTTCGGCGGGTGAACCGACCTTGCCGAGTTTCAGCTCGTCGACGCCCCGCCCCGCGATTGGCTGGAGCAACAGATTTCCGTCATTGTTCATCACCATGAAATGCCCGGTATCGCCAAAATTCCAGGCGCGCAGGCGATCCAGCCCTTCCCTGAGCCGGGTTTCCTCCCAGCGATAGAGGTAATCCCCGGTGCCGATGATCCAGCCATAGGGGGCGAAGAGACGGACATGGGCGAGTTTGTCCGTCATCCGGGTGGCATCCACGGGCGAGTACCAGCGGTAGCTCGAGAACCCACCCTCCTTGCCGCTGCGCGCCGCCTCCAGCAGGCCGCGCACGATGTAGTGCCCGGTATCATCCTGGTTGTTCCAGAGGGACGTTCCCTCCAGGTCCGGGGCCGTGGGCAGGAGGATGCAGCGCCCGACGCTGTCATCAATGAAGAAGTAGCCGCGTCCGTCGAAGAAGCGCTGGGGGCGAAGGGCGTCGATGATCATGCGCTTGACCTCGGCCTCGGGGCGGCGCCCATGCTCCCGGTCATAGATGCCCTGTGCCGTCTGCATGGCCATGGACACCTTTTCTTCGAGGGCGTGGCGCAGGACGGCTTCGGAACGCGAGTGCACAAAGTCGAGATAGGCGATGGCCGAGGCCATCTCGGCCCGCAGGCGTTCCTGTTTCTTGCTCTCGAAGTTCTTCTCCAGGCGGACGAGGGCATCCCGGTGTTCCGCGTAGGATGTCCACAGAAAGCTGGCACCAAGGGCAAGGGAGAGGGCCAGGACGACGAGCAGTGTCCCGACAAGGTGGTAGCGGGGCAGTGTCCGGTCGGTGACGGAGAGTTTCATGGCGGTCCGGGCTGGCTGCGGGGCTGCGGGCGGGAGAACTCCACCCTGTTCCGGGTAACGGCGTGATCTTTCGTCCCTAGAGTCATCAATTGTCACATCGTGTTTCTTTCAGTGCGGAATGTGACGTGATTCTTGCCGACGCGCAAGTCTGCATCGTCAGGGATGAGCGACCATCAAGGGCAAGGCTGGCTTGGTGAAGGAGGACGGGCATGGAGATCTATGTGAGCACGGATATCGAGACCGACGGACCGGTGCCGGGACGTAACGCCATGCTGAGCATCGCCTCGGCAGCGTTCACCGCCGACAAGCGCATGGTGGCGTCCTTCACGGCCAATCTGCTCAGCCCGCCCGAGTGCAGCCCCGACCCCGCAACCCTGCGCTGGTGGCGGACTCAGCCGGAAGCCTGGGAGGCCTGTCACCGTGATCCGGAACCGCCCGAGGCGGTCATGGGGCGCTATGTGGACTGGCTCAAATGTCTGCCCGGGCGTCCGGTGTTCGTCGCCTACCCGGTGGCCTTCGACTATCCGTTTGTGCTCTGGTATCTGACCCGCTACGCCAGCGAGAACCCCTTCGGCTATGCGGTGATCG
>WBZX01003345.1_pt1 | contig 10245 bp, 7 predicted proteins | sample 5204211 | NCBI WGS metagenome assembly WBZX01 (sample SAMN12344362, study PRJNA552823) | activated sludge metagenome | biome: Activated sludge suspended growth; feature: Nitrification reactor; material: Wastewater; isolation source: activated sludge from nitrification reactor of wastewater treatment...
AGGGGAAGCTGAGCCGCATGGCCTGGATAGAGTTTCCAGCCACACCCACCCAGGTCTGCGCCGACTCGGTCCGGTCTCCGACGTTTGAGATATGGGCGAGGACAGACAGCGGCACCACGTTCCGATCGTCCGACGAAGCGAGCGCCAGCCGGAAGCGCTGATTGGGCGTATCGTTTCGCGTGTACTGGATGACGCGGGTTCCATCTGCTTGTCCGCTCCCAGTCACGTCCAGCACCTTTCCAGAGTGCTTGGCAATGAGGAGGTAAGAGCCGTCCTCGCAAGGCTGGAACGCGAAGATCTGGTTGTCGCCAGAATGCCCCGGCCACTGGAGCACGTCCGCCGCATCAGCAGTACTGCTTCCGGCGACGTCGAGCGACTGTTCGGAGGCAACGTTGACGATGTGGAAATACCCATCGCCGAGGTGACTGATGCGCCAGCGCTGCGTGGCGGCCTCGGACGCTGTATTGGTGACGACGCTGCGACCGCGCGCGTGGCTCCCGCCGTCGATGTCGAGCAGCTTGCCGGAGTGTACGGCCTGGATCGTAAACACCTGATCGGAGTGTGAGATTGGATCATTGGCCAGCGTGACGATACGGAACTTGGTGCTCTCTGTTCGGGTCGAGGCCGATGCCGCGAGGGATCCGTCCGCTTCGACGATTCCCATGAACTTGCCGGTCTGCGTTTGAAAGGAGACCGTCCCATCCGCATTGCGGAACATCGTGAGCAGGTGCTCGGTCGGGAGTCCGACGTTCATCACAAGGGAATCGAGGAAGATAGGGTGCAGGCCGATGGTCTGCATCTTTCCCGAGCGCAGCGCGACGTGTCCGGTAGACAGCTCGATGAGCGTGAATGCCTCGCACTCACCAACCCGATCGGACACTGCACCAAGGCCGGGCTCATCCTGGATGTATGGATTCGGGGTGCGGATGTTGCTGCCCACGAACTTTCCGTTGGCCGCGCGTAGCGCCACGCGGGAGCTCGCCCACGAAAACGGCTGTGCTCCTCGGCTGGAAGACCACACGAGGTCGCCTGGCTCGTCCGGCGTACCTTGGAATACGGTCAGGGCTCCGGTGTTGGTCACCGCAGCGAAGCATTGCCCCGGCTGACCGAGCAGCCCCGTGGACCACAGCGCCGCTCCGTTGTCATCGGGGTCGCTGCCCTGGAAGACCCGCAGGTAGCCGTCGGCACCCAGCTGCGCGAACACCGAACCAGCACAGGCGGACGCTGTCCACACCTCGTCTCTCAGGGTCTTGGGCGAGCTACCGTGGAAGACGCCCAGCGCTCCGTCCGCTCGCAGGGTCAAGCAGTAGCGTCCGTTCGGCGAGCGCCGGTACTCACCGGGGCGCAGCAGCTGGAGCGGCAGCAGCGTCGAGCCCTGTTCCACGGGCACTGGACGGGCTTCGATAGACCAGGCCGCGCGATCCGGCGAGGCCGCGAGGGCGAGGAAGCCCACCGTCGGAAGCAGCATCATGGTCTCGTCCATCTGCAGGTACCGCTTGCTTCCGTACATGGTGCTGATGCGAAGAGACTGAGAGCCGTCTGGCCCATAGGCGTCCAAGTCGAACGTCGCCGCTTCCCTGAATCGATTGTCGACCGAGTACGGAGCAAATCGAACGCCCTGCGTCGGGTGTTCATAGAGATAGCGCGGCGGATCCTCCACGGATTCGATGGAAAACTTGGTCGGATCGGCAAGCCCGCTGACCAATCGGAAGAGCGCATGCGGCACCGCAGAGCCGCTCTTCGCCCAGGCGTTGCCGTCGGAATCCGTGCAGAGTCGAAACGTCTCTGCCCACTGCGTCGTCTTCTTGACAACAAGCTCGCAGTAGGCCAGCGGCGTGAACATTTTTTCGACGAGGGCGGCGACCTGCCCAGTTGCGCGTGCTCTCTCTTGGCGGGTCGGTTGCAGATACGCGGTGTTGGCCAACATGAGGCCGCTGAGCGCTCCCTTGGTACTCGCCAGCAGCTCGTATGCGCCGTTCCCCAGCGGGGCCGCGCCGATCGACCCAGTGGGACGGACTTCCCACTTCGGCGGCTTGGCTGGGGCCTGTGGCTTGTCGCTTTTTTCGGTGTTGGACTTGAAGAGATCCAGCGTCGCTCCAGCGCTCAAACGCGCGCCGATCGGCACTGGCGGCCAGCCCGTGCGCATCAGCCCAGCACCTTCAACCAGGAACGTGCCGAGCTTGGCCTTTACGCCGAGCTTGACCACTTGGAGACCGCTCAGGCTCGACGGCTTGCCGTGCAGGATGGTGAGCTCTAGTTCGAGGGTGAACTTCGGGGTGCCGCCGCTAAACAGACTCTTGATGCTAAGGGGGCTTATGGACCAGTCGGTGTAGAAGCCCCACTGGGAATCCTGCCCAGCTGCCTTGGGGCCGACGTAGATGCCTACCTGTCCGCTGGCCGAGCTGAAGGCCGAGGCCGCACCCTTGAGCCCGATTTCAATGGTCAGGTTCCCCTGACGCGCCATTTCCTCAAAGGCCAGGAACGCCCCCGGCAGCAGGATCATCGCGACATCCCTCGCGACGATCGATGGAGCAGCAAGCGACGGGAGCGCTTCAGAAAGAAAAGGAGAGAGCCAGCCCCATCCTTGCTTCAGTCCCTCACCGACCGTGGTAAATGCGTCCGTAGAGAATCGTGCGGCGGTGCCGGGAGCCGTACGACTCCACGCTGCGATTTCGGTGGCCGAGGTCTTGCTGAGGGCTACGATCTCGCCTTCGGCGGCCAGGCTGAGTGCCTTTGCATCGTTCGCGAAGGTCACGAAACTGGAAGTCACCACACCGGCAGCTCCGATGATCCCTTGGCCGACAACGACGCTGAGAACTTCAATGCGGCGTGCCTCCTTCCATCCTTGGGTGGCGACCTCGCTTATCCCCTCCACAATGGACGCTGGATGATGGACGATCTGATTGATGATGCCCTTCCCAATTCCCTCAATGATTTGCAGACTCATAAGCATTCCTCTTCGTAGGTGGTGTTTACATAGTAGACCAAGTGCAGTGTCTTCCGACGAGACGAGGACGTCTGTATGGCGCAAAGTCCGAGTGTAGCGACGAAGAAAAAATCGAAGACAGGTGCTGGCGAGTGATCCCCGAAATGGAGTTCGAGGTCGTCGGACGTCCTACACTCAACAGCGCAACGCCTAAAGCGACGGCAAGCGATTCCTGCAGACGATCGAAGAGCACGATGGCTACACCGCGATCGATATACAGAGAGCCCTTACGCGTTCGTTCAAGCATGAGGGGTCGTGTAAGCCTGCAAAATGTCTGGAATCCTACGCAATCGCAAGCGTCGACACTTCTTCCCCGGATTCCGAAGCCCGGTGGACTGCGAATGTCCCGAGGCAGGATCGCGCTACGCAAAACCCTCGTCATAGACAGCCCGGAACGCTTGCTCGATTATCGCGATTTGGGCTTTCCATCCATGACCAGACAGCGCTACCTTGCCCCGCAAGATGCCCAGCCGTTGTGTATCCATTGCAACAAAAATCCAAGCACCAAGCGTCCCGCAAGCAGTGAGCGCGACGGCATTTGGCGCGGACACACGGCGAGGGGGATCCTCGAGGTAACGTATGTCGAAAGCAAGCAGTCCAGAGTCCGGTGCGGTCGCAGTGCAGCGCTTAGATGGGGTGTGGTTCCGTCGAGAGCGTGAGCGGATTGCGATGGGACGAAAGCCCCTCGCGGGTCGCTTGGGAATCCCGGAACACCGGCTGGTGATGGTGGAGCGGCACACGCAGGAAGTTCCTGCGGAGTGGCTGGGTGCCCTGACAGAGCTGGGGTTTCGGATTCCGCAACAGGTGCCAGCTGTCAGTCAGGTGGGGCCGACCTTGTCGACGGAAGCAGCGATGCCTGAACCTACCGCGGCGATTCCGATTTCCGCGCCCACGGCTTCCTCCCCGGATCTCAGCGATCTCGAATCTGGTGCAGCGGCTGTCGTGGCGAGCGCATCCAACCTACGTGTGACCAAACCATCGAAAGAAGTGGACAAGAGCATGACCTCATCTGTTGGCATCAAGAATCAAGATACAGAGACCCCGCGTGCGACGAGCAGTGAGCCTGGAGGCGCAGCGTTTCACGGATATTGGCTGCGAGAGCGTCGACTGCAAAAAGGGGTGCGTACTGCGGATGTGGCAAGCCAAATCGGAGGGCCTCCTGCCGATATCAACACCGTCGAGCGAAACAACCTCAGGCTGCCGCTTGTGTGGATTCCTTCTCTGCTCAAGTTGAAGCTGTTGACGGTGCCAGAGGCGAAAGCTGCGATGCAGATGCCGTCGGACAAGTCGTCGCGGATGAATGGAAAATGGATCCGCGAGCAGCGGCTCCAGCGACAGCTCAAGCCTGCTGACGTGGCGTCAAAGCTTGGCACCAGCAGGTTGGATGTGGAGCTGATCGAGACCCGCAACTGGCTGATCCCAACGGAGTGGCTGCAACCGCTGTCGGAGCTGTTTGCATCGTCCAAGAGCGCCAAGGGAAAGAAGTCCGATTCATCGGGGGATTCCGCGGCGAAAAAGGACAGCGCGGCCAATCAGCCCACCGCACCCGCGAAAGAGGCCAAGGCCAAGGCAAAGGAGACGGCCAAGGTGAAGGAAAAGGCCAAGGTGAAGGAAAAGGCCAAGGCAAAGGAGACGGCTGCGCCGAAAGAAGCAGCACCGCCTGCGACGAAAGCCCCGGCCCAAGCGGCCTCGAAGCCGAAGACGGTGAAGCCAGCAAAGGTCAAGCCGGAGACTGTGAAGCCGAGCACTCAGGCTGCGGCGACGCTGGCGCACGGTGAGCTGAGCGAAGCGGTCGTACGGTATCGTCTGATGCTCGGGGAGCGGGCCGGTCTGTCTGCGGTTGAAGTCCTCGCGCAGATTGCCTCGGACCTACAGATGATGCTGGGGAAGGACGCACTCAGCTACGAGCGTCTGCGCGCCGCGATGCGAGTCTTGACGAGCCAATAGGAAGTACCAAAGCCCTCTTCGAGGGCGTACTCCGAAGGCGTATGTCGACGAGCTGCTGCCCTCGAAGACCTCATCACACGAGGGTAGCAGGAGGCCCAAGGTGGACGTGCTGCGTCACATCGATACCTCGGGTCACTCCACTCGGCGGCCAAACCATGCGTGCGAGCCCCTACAGGCAGGTTGTCTGGCTGCGGATGTGGGGAACGAGTCCGCTGGGAATGCTGGGCAGCGACGAGAGCGAAAAGCGAACCGGGAAGAACAGATCGCGCGTCTTGTACTGCACATCGACAAACGACACGCTGGCTGCTGGCAGCGTCCCTGCAACGAGCTTGCGATAGCTGCGGCTGCTGTCTCGATCGAGCTGGATGCTGCTGTAGACATACGACTGATCGCCGCTGACAAACAATCGCACATCCTCGATGGCGAAGGCGCTGGGTTCATCGACGGTGGCGATGATCAGTGTGCTGGCACCGACCGGAATCAGCGACACCTGCGGAGACGAGGGCAGGGTGCGAAAGCGACTGTCGGTACCAAATGCATTCCCAAACCACAAGCGCTGTCCACCGTCGCTGCGAAGCTGCGCGCGTGACTCGATGGTGGCCGCAGACTCTACACCTGTGAACTTGTAACAGCCGTGATCAAAGTTGGCTGCCAAGCTGATGCGCGTCTTGTCGCCTGAAGCGATGGAAGGAAGCGCAGACAGCGTCGATACCGTCGACGTCAGCGGAAAGAACTCATCGGTGGTTCCATTGATGAGGAGCAGCTTGCCACTGGTCCTGCTGAGCGCACGCGCAGGATCAATCAGCTCGGTCATCAGCGTCTGCCACTCCCGACTTGCGGTGTGAAGCCCTGCTTTTTGTAGCAGCGTGTGCTGCCACGCGTCGGGAGACTGCGTCGCAACGTCCCATGCCAGCGTTCCCGATAGTGCGACGCCAGCGCGAATTCGATCATCTGCGCCCGTTGCAAGGAGCGTGGCGACGCTTCCGGCGGAATAGCCCGTCATGCCAAGCCTACTGGAATCCACTTCAGGCCGCGTCGCAAGGCATGTGAGGCCGCGCAGTGCAGCCGCTGTGTGACCCCAGATCCAGCTGCCACGCACGTCGGTGAGCGTGTCGAAGATCGCATAGCCATCATGGTCTCCTGCGGGGGTTCCTTGGGAGGTGTTGTCTGGACTGGTTCCGCCTCCGGGTCCGGTATAGGAAAGGACAAACGCAGACACGCGATCGGCGAGTCCTATCGTGGCACTCTCATCCGCAGATCCGCCCAGTCCGTGCGCCAAAACAATGCCTGGTCTGGCGGATCCAGCGTCGGGACGCGCTGCATAGCCTCGGATCTCGATCGGAGTGAGCACACCACCGCGCGATTCCAGCGAGCGAAAGCGAACCTTGTAGACGCGATAGAGCGTGCTGCCTCGCTTGACCAGCTTTTCGGAATCAAAGTGACAGTCTGCTTCCGTCGCATCGCGGAGTCGCGGCAGATCGGAATCCCACGAATAGCCAGTCGTCAGTGCAGCGGTATGTGACGTGGGTTCTTGCGCTAGGGATTCGACCGAAGAGCAGCCCGTCTGCGCGAGGCCAAGAAGACAGGTCGACAGCACTCCGACAGCGATCGTTTGACGCATGAAGGTTCTCCTTGTTTGGACGTTGACCGTTTAAGCGGCGACGCCATTGTATCGATCAGTTTTGCCTCGCTGTCGCGCTCTTTTGCGATCCCTGTACGGACGATTCCGAAGGCCTTCTGCGAACGACTGCACGCGGTGTTTTGTTTTTGTTATAGATGCCTTCATGAAGGGTCGATGGATGCACCGGAACGCGCTTGTTACTCTTGGCCTTGGACTCTGTTTTTCGACGCTGAGTGGCTGTGCCAAGCGCCCGTATTACAGCGGCTTCTACTTTGACTCTCCGCCCCTTGTGGAGACCGATCGCAGCATCATGGTGCGTCACCTGGACGCGGTGCTGGAAAGTCAGAAGCTGAAGAAGATCACGATGGTGACGCCGGACAAAGGTGTCCAGAGTCTGTATCCTCGCGATGAGACTTCGCCGGGCACGACGGACTGGATTCCGTTACCGCTGCTGTTCACTGCGTACTTTGTCCTGGATGCCAAGTATCGCGGACTGGAGATCGATCTGTGGGCAAAGACAGAGGCAGAAGGCTTTACACCGGTCTCTGCAATCCATGATCTCGACGGTACGGTCCGACTGGAAATGGGAGCGCCGGTGCGCGAGCTGACGCCTTCCCCAGAAGATCTTCCGACCAAAGAATCGCTGCGGGCGCGCTATCAAGTGGGTCCGATTGACGATGGTGATCGCAGCTGGCAGCCGCTGGAGCTGTATTCCCTTGCGCAAGCGCTGTCACTGCTTCATCCCGACGAGCTGGCTGTGCTCAGAGGCGTTCGCTTTGTTCGCAATGCGCGCTCGCTAGACGCCAGCAAACGAGGGTCCAAGCACAAGATTCGCGCCACGTACTTTGGAACGATACGCGGAGAAGCTGCGAAAAAAGATGCGCGCGAGATACATCTTTTTGATGCAAACGCAGCGTCGGACAGTGCGCTGTTTATTGGTGAACCAAGTCGTCCTCTCCCGATTCCTACGATGGTGCTGCTGCATGAGATCGGTCATGCGATTGCGGACTACGTTCGGATCGATGCCTACCGCACCTACAATGAGCTGACGGATTCCTACAACCTGCAAGTGGACAAATGGAATGCGAGCCTGCGTGATCCGAACGTGACAGAGTCTGCGCGCACAGAACAGTCCGAGCAGTTTGAGCTTTCCAAAAAGCGAATGAAGGAATCCAGCGAATACCTGGCGATGGTCAAGCAGCGATACAAGCAGGACTTGGGTCCGGTTCTGACGGCATTTCAGACCGTACGTGGACCCGATAAGGGACCGACGGACTACGGACAGACGGATCTTGAAGAGTCCTTTGCAGAGTGTTTTGCGCTGGCCAAAGCGGATCCGCAAGCGCTGCGCAGAATCTATCCTGCGCTTCCTGATTGGTTTGCGACCTACGAACATCTTGGTCCCGTTCGATCCGTGCTGCGTCAGGGTCCGTAGGCTGCGTCTCTCCCTCGCTTCGTACAAGATGTTTCCGTCGCTGAATGGAGACAAACTGCACCCTGCCAAGGGTTTGTGTTACACAGTGTTATGACCCAAGGCGCTGAACGTACTGGAATCGAGAATGTGCTTCACGGCCAGGTTCGCAAGCTGGGAGAGCACGAGGTTCGGAGAGTCCTTCCCGCGATTGGACAACGATCCGTGGGTCCGTTTGTGTTTCTGGATCACATGGGTCCACAGACGCTGGCTCCCGAGCAGGGCTTTGATGTGGGACCGCATCCGCACATTGGTTTGGCGACCGTGACGTATCTGTTTGAAGGAACCGGACTGCATCGCGATAGCTTGGGAAGCGAGCAGATCATTCGTCCGGGCGAGCTAAACTGGATGAGCGCAGGACGTGGAATCGTTCACTCTGAGCGCAGTCCGCAAGACTTCCGTGCGCGCGGTGGCATGCTGCACGGACTTCAGTGTTGGGTTGCGCTTCCGAAGGAACAGGAAGAGTCCGCACCGACGTTTCAGCACATTCCTCGTCGCCAAATCGAGACGCTCAACGTCGCAGGTGTTGATGTGTCGTTGCTTGCAGGAACTGCGTACGGTTCGTGCGCAGCGGTGTCGGTTCTGTCTCCGCTGTTTTTGGTGGAAGCGTACCTATGTGAAGCAGAGCAGCTTGTCCTTCCCGATGAACATGCGCAGCGCGCGGTCTATGTGGTCTCTGGAAGCGTGGCCCTTTGGGGTCGCAGCTTCGACGCTGGAACGCTTTTGGTCGTGGCTCCTGGTCCGTGTACGCTGTCGTCTCTGTCTCGTTCGCATGTGATGCTGCTTGGCGGAAGTCCTCTTCCTGAGCCGCGCTATATGCGCTGGAACTTTGTCTCTTCGAGTATGTCCCGTCTGGATCAAGCGGAAGCAGACTGGCGCGCGGGACGCTTTGCTGTCCTTGCGCATGATCCAGGTGAACCCATTGCAATGCCGTAACCCAAGAGGAACCTGATGACGATTGCCATCCAAACAGAGTCGGTCGGAGCCTTCCGTCAAGTCATCCGCGTGGATGCTCACACAATGCATGCTGACGTCGCTGCGGCGATCGGTGGCGCGGGCTCTGCTCCTGATCCGCATGATCTGTTTGATTCATCGCTGATTGCGTGCAAAGCGCTGACTGCACATGTCTATGCAAAGTCGCGTGGCTATGCGCTGGATCGGGTCGAGATCACCGTTGATCGCGACACGTCCAAAGAGCGACAAGGAACCTATGCGCTGCGGGTATCGATCGCGCTGTTTGGCCCGCTCTCACAGGACGAAAAACAGAAGGTCTACGATGTGCTGGTGCGCTGTCCGATTCACAAGCTGATGACGACAACCACCGTCGAGATTGAGACGGCTCCACTTGTGTCCTCTCCCTGATTCCTTCTGCGCAACATGAAGACAGGCTACAAAGTACTGACCGCGCTGCTCGCTGCGTCGGTGTTGCTGTGGGCGGTGACCACGCTGCTGACTCCATCGATGGATCGCTGGGGCGCAACGGATGCAGAAGTCCGCGCGCACTTCCCGGGCGATGAGCTTGTGCCGAGTCCGGCTCGCTTCATGAACCGTGCGATCAGCATCGCTGCAACACCGGAACAGATCTATCCGTGGCTGCTTCAGCTTGGTGCAGGGAAGGGCGGTCTGTATAGCTACACCACCGTCGAAAAGCTGATCGGTTGTCCCCTTCAAAATGCAGAGCGGATCGAACCCTCGTGGCAGCATCTGCAGGTTGGGGATCTGGTCAAGATGTGTCCTTCGGAGCCTGCTCCGCCGCCGTACATCGTCGCGCAGCTGATTCCCAATCGCGCGCTGGTGATGGGACACAGAGAGCACGATCGCTGGGTCGATCTGTGGCAGTTTGTCTTGGTGCCGCAGCCTGAAGGGGGAACGCGGCTGATCTTGCGGACTCGGACGATGATGGTCGGTGGAATGTGGGATGTGATTCGTCCTTTCGTGTTTGTGATGGAGCGCGGACTGCTGCGTGGTGTGAAGGAGCGCGCCGAGCGTCTGGCTTCCGGGCGGAGTGGCGAACACGCACACCTCCGCAGCGTGCATACCGATCCCTCCGTCGCCAATGTAGGCGCTTAGGAGCCAGTTCATAATTCTTCTAGACGTCCCTCAAAACTTCTTATTACGCGGAGGATGAACACACACCGTACCACAAACACCACCAAAACGGCCATCGGATACGTTCGTGTCAGCACCCAGGAGCAAGTCAGCGAGGGAGTGAGTCTCGAT